>Ga0209343_10001545_pt1 | contig 30868 bp, 24 predicted proteins | sample RifCSPlowO2_02_FD_184026 | JGI IMG/M metagenome (GOLD analysis project Ga0209343, IMG submission 184026) | Groundwater microbial communities from Rifle, Colorado - Rifle CSP2_plank lowO2_0.2 (SPAdes) (version 2) | ecosystem: Environmental > Aquatic > Deep subsurface > Groundwater | place... | reverse complement strand
CGGAGCGGCAGCCTCGAAAGTCTATGTTATCGGCGAAGAGAACGATCCGCTCAAAGTCCAGCTTGCGGACTTTCTAACCGAGATCGGGCTTGAAGAAGTCCCGATCAAGCGATCCCGCGGACAGATGCTTGCGCTGGACACACTGAAACACCAGGCCGATATTACCTACGCCTTCTTTGTGTTCAACAATGAGGACCTGACATATGCCATGTTCGAGCTGGGCCATTTTGTCGGAAAGCTCGGTCAGGGGCGCGTGACAGTGCTCCATATGAGCGACGTGAATTTTCCGAAGAGCGTTCCGGGAGTCGCCGTGAAACCGATCGTCGTCAAGCTTGAGGAAGCAAGCCTCGCGCTCATCAGAGAATTGAAGGGAGCAGGATACAAGATCAGCTTCTGAACGAGTACACAAAGCTGGGAAAGCACAACGGCGCTCCTTGGAGCGCCGTCGTCATTTGTTCGCGGAAAGGTCGTAGGGAATCAGGAATTGGCGCCGTCGACGAGGGCTGCCATATTCTCGAAGAACATCTTCTTGATGTCCGGGGTGGGAATGCGCATTTCTTGGGCAAGCTTCAGCTGGTTGTCCACAATATCATACCTGTAGCCTCGGGGAAGCATACCCGAGTCAGAGCCGAACAGGATCCTCGAAGTGCTGTACGCTTCGATGGTCTTTTGGAGAACGCGTCGCAGATCGGGCTTCGTCGTGTGGTCGGTCATCCAGGAATTGGAACCTGCCGTGTCGACGAATACGTTGGGACATTGCTTGCCGACTTCCAGAGTTTCCTCCCACCGGCCGGCGCCGAAATTGGGTATGATGAACCGCAAACCAGTGAACTTCCTGGCCACCGGGATCAGGTCCTTGGGGTTGCCGAATGCGTCGTTCGTGACGATGGGAACTCCTGCATATTCCCTCGGGCGCATAATGAGCTTGCCGAAGTGAACGAAAACAATGCCTTTGACCTCCTGAACGAGATTGTACAATGGATAGAGCCATTCGTCATTGACGCCGATCTGATAGAGGGAAGGATAGAGAAGAATCCCCTTTAATTTGTCCTGACGCAGGCGTTTTTCGGCATTCTCCATGAGCGTGTTCGAATTCGGGTCGACGGCAAACATTCCGGAGAATCGTGTCGGGAATGCCTGAACGGCTTTCACCACAGATTCCTCGTCTCCCGGAATGCTCCCGAAGAGCATGAGGCGCTCTAATTTCCATTTGTCGATGATATCGATCCAGCGTTTTGCGAGCTGAATCGGGTCTTCGCCGGGTATCTCAATGTGTCCTTTGGCGGCCAGATTCCGAAGTTCTGAGTTGATGTCGGCTCGATTAGGTTTCTGCTTGACCAGGAACTTGAAATAGCTGTTCGAGTAGAAGTGAACGTGTGCATCGAATATTTTGAAAAGTCCGATCATGCTCTCTTCAATGCTTGATCAAAAGCTATGGAGAAACGGAGCCGGAGTAGAGAGTCACGACGCCTCTTGTCATTGTCTCATACGTGACATTGTGAAATCCCGCATCGGCGAGGAGTCCGGTGAACGCTTCACCGTCTGGGAAGTCGCTGACAGTGTTCGGGAGATACGTGTACGCCTCCTGATGACCCGAAACCCAGCGTCCGACAGTCGGAACTACCACCCGGAAATACACGCCGAAAACTCTTTTCCAAATGATGCCGCGCGGTCGTGAAAATTCGAGGATCCTTATCAGCCCGCGCGGTCGCAGAACTCTCCGACATTCGTGCAAACCGTGGCGCAGGTCGCTAAAATTTCGGACTCCGAACGCGATCGTCACAAGGTCGAAGCTTTCGTCGGGAAACGGAAGATGTTCCGCCGCCGCTTGAACAAGCGCAGTTCCGTTGCCTGCAACTTTCGCCCGAGCGCGCGTCAACATCGCCGCGGAGAGATCGACTCCCACCGAGAAAACAGGGTTCAGGTTTTGCAGGGCCAGAAGAACATCTCCGGTACCCGTGGCAACGTCGAGCGCTCGACCGGCGTCGGCAGGGGAAATCGATCGCACAAGCTGCTTCCTCCACCAGATGTCCAGGCGCAGGCTCAAGAACCGGTTGAGAACGTCGTACCGGGGAGCGATGCTATCAAAGAGGCGCTGAACGTAAATGCGGGGGAACGGCATCCGAATGGCGACAAAAGCGGTGTCAATATACGCAACCACATTCGGATTTCCAACGCGATTCGTTGCATCTCCGGGCGTCAACTCGTAGATTGGTAACCCGATGCGGCACTTTCTTCTGTGGATGATGGTGCTATTCCTCTCGTGCGACGGCGGGTTGACCGTCCCGGCCGACATTGAACCGGGAATTGGAGGCACCGTATTTTTTGCCCAAGGGACGTGGCCGCCAGCGGACAGCCTCCAGGGTCTTTGGTTGTTTGCTTCCATTGAGTATCCCCTGGATTCCTCCCGGATTATCGCAGGGGTGCTCGTTGAACCGCGCACGATTTTCCTGTTTCCCTCATTGCAGGAATCGCTGCCGTTCTTCATCGACTCCGTTCGCTTTGACTTTCATCTTCAACCCGGAACGTACAAATACATCGGAGTTATCCAACAGCTTCGGCCCGAACTTGAAGTCCGCAATTTCCGGATCGTCGGCGTACTTCCGAGTCCGGCGGATTCGAGCCTTCCGAGGTTGGTGACTATTCGTTATGACGAGTTCGTCAACGGTCTTCGGTTGGACGTGAATTTTGCGCAACCACCACCGCAGCCATTTTGAACGATGATCGCGTCCAGTGTAATGCTGATGGCGGCCCTTCTCCACGCCCCACAGGAGTCTCCGGGCGGCCGGATCTCGGGAAGTGTCGTGGAACGGGGCACTGGGACGCCGCTTGCCGGCGTGACGATACGGTTGCGTCCCGGAATCGCGGGTGCGAGCACAGACAACCAAGGAAAATTCACACTTGAGAGGATCCCCGACGGCACGTACACACTGCAGGCATCGCTCCTGGGATACCGAAAAGAGGAAGCACAGAACGTCATTGTACGCGCTGGCGCTGAAACGACCTTCGTGGTCAGCATGGAAGAAACGCCGATCCAGGTGAGCCAGGTTGTGGTCACTGCAAGCCGGAGGGAACAATCGTTGCAGGATGTTCCCATGACCGTGACAACGATCAACGCCGACGCGTTGGCGTACAGGCTGTCGACCACGCTTGACGATGCACTGCGGGCAGTTTCGGGCGTCACCATGATCGATGATCAGATCAACATTCGCGGGTCGTCTGGGTACAGCCGTGGTGTCGGTAGCAGGGTACTGCTCCTTGTGGACGGCGCACCGTACTTGACCGGAGACACCGGTGAGATCAACTGGGAATCGCTGCCGATCGACCAGGTGGATCACGTTGAAGTAGTGAAGGGAGCAGGCTCGGCGTTGTATGGTTCGAGCGCGCTCGGCGGCGTTGTCAATGTCATTACGCGAAGGATCGAAGAGGGAAGCTCGGTGAAGGTTCGATCATTCGGGGGAGCATACGATCGCCCGCCGTATTCCGCTTGGTCGTGGACCCCAAGCACGCGATTCACCTCGGGTGTGTTCGTCACTGCATCCGAGCGGAATGGTTCCGCGGGATTTCTGCTCGGTGCCTCGCGACTCATGGACGAAGGATATCGGCAGAACGACGTCGTCCACAAGTATGCAATTTTTGGTCGATCCGACCTGGAACTTGGGGACATGAGTTCGCTGCAAATCACGGGCAACATTGTTCGCCGGGTGAACGGCAATTTTTTCTGGTGGAAATCTCTTCATGAGCCGCTACGTCCCCCCGACGACCATCAAAAGCGCTGGGTGCGGTCTACCCGCGGATACATCAGCGCAACGTATCGCTCGGTGACCGGAACGGGTGCCTTGATCACGGCGAGAGGCCAGTATTACGGCAATGCATGGAGCGATGAGGAAGGGAGTGTCGTCAACAATACGTCCAAGTCGGATGTCGGCTTTGGTGAGCTGCAATGGACGCAGGATGCAGGGTCGGGTCATCAGATCGTCGCCGGCCTTACTGCTTCCGTTGCCCAAGTACGGTCGAACATATTTGGGAATCATCCCGGGCTAGGGGCGGCGGCATTCATTCAGGATGATGTGACGCTTTCTCCGGCAACGACGGTAAGTGCTGGCGTGAGATTGGATTGGGAGCGAGTATCTGCACTCACTCCCAGGTCTCAGGTCGACCCAAAGCTGGGGATGACCTTGAAAGCAAGCGAAACGACGACATTCCGCGGGTCGATTGGCAGAGGTTTTCGTTATCCCTCAATCGCAGAATTATTCACGTTTGTGGCGACCGGTTTTGGAAGTACAAACGTTGTGCCCAATCCAAATCTCCGCGCCGAACGAAGCTTTTCATTGGAAGCGGGGATCGCCCAATTGATCGCTCAAAATACGTGGTTGGACGTCTCCATCTTCCACGCGGAATACCGAGACTTGATCGAAGCGGGCGTTGACCCCAAGGATCGCGTCATTCGGTTTGACAATGTGCACCGGGCGCGGATCACGGGCACCGAGATCTCTGCCGGAGCGGAATGGTTTGAGAGAGCTCTGACAACGACGGCGGGATATACTCTCATGGACCCCCGGAATGTAACCACGAACAGCGTCCTTCGGTTTCGACCGCGGCACATAGCGGTCGCTGCCGTCCAAGGGAAAATGGGAGGCTGGGATGCGGGCATGGAGTACCGGTTCGTCGGCAAGATCGAGGCCATCGACGAGCAACTTGTCAACCTGGCGAACATTGTCGACGGCGACAAGCGTGTACCCGTCCATGTCCTTGATGTCCGGGCTTTCCGTACACTGACCGACCTCGGCATTCCCGCACGGATCGGGCTCACCGTACGGAATGTCCTGAACTACCAGTACGTGGAATTGGTCGGGAACATGGCTCCTCCCCGTACGTATGTTCTGTCCATTGACGCTGCCTTCGAATGAGCGATGCCGCAGTCATTTGTCGATAGCCACGCACATCTCTTTTACGAGGATTTTGCGAACGACCTGGAGGACGTGCTTGCCCGAGCCCGGGATTCAGGAGTGATGGACATCGTCGTTCCCGCAACAAACGTCGTCACGTCCGAGCAATCTCTTGCGCTTGCTCAACGGACGGAGCGAGTTGCGGTCGCTGTGGGTATACATCCGCATGAGGCGGGGAAGATGACCGATGAGGACCTTCAGCGCATCGAAGAATTCAGCCGCGCTCCCGAGGTGGTGGCCATCGGGGAGATCGGACTCGATTTTCATTACGATTTTGCCCCCCGGGACGTTCAGCGGGCCAGGTTTCGGTCACAGATCGGGATCGCTGTTCAGGAAGACCTGCCGATCATCGTGCACACGCGGGAATCCATGGAGGAGGCGGTCGACATCGTTGTGGAAGCGGCGAACGCATCGCCGGGGTGGTGTGCCAGAGGTGCAGATGGCAGACGGGGCGTGTTCCATTGCTTCACCGGAACGGCAGAGCAGGCGAAGCTGTTGTTTGATGCGGGATTCTACGTCTCGTATCCCGGTATCCTGACGTTCAAGAATTCACCAGTCCTCGGCACGTTGCGCGAGATCGGGCTCGATCGCGTTCTACTGGAGACAGACGCGCCGTATCTGACGCCTGCGCCGTTTCGTGGAAAAAGGAATGAGCCCTCGTATCTATTGTATACTGCGCACAAAATGGCGGAGGTCGTTGAAACGACGGTGGACGACGTTGCCGCGGTGACGACCCGAAACGCCCGAACTCTCTTCGCTCTTCGATAACAGATGCCCGACTACCCTTCGCTGTTCGACATTCTCGGCCCGATCATGATCGGACCCTCGAGTTCACACACCGCGGGTGCAAGCCGCATTGGGTCGATTGCCAGACAACTCCTCGGTGACACTCCGGTCAGGGCAGTCATCACGCTTTACAATTCTTTTGCGAAAACTCATAAGGGACACGGCACGGATAAGGCGATCGTCGGCGGAATACTGGGGTTTGGCCCGGACGACGAGCGCATTCGGGATGCATTCGATCATGCGAAACGAAGCGGGTTGGCGTGGGATTTCGCATTTGTCGGCGATCTTTCGCGTTTTCATTCGAATACCGCTCGCGTTGGACTGACGGGGAAAGACGGTGGCACGATCGAAGTCGTTGGCGCGTCCCTGGGAGGTGGGAGGATCAAGATTCAGGAGATCGAGGGATTCCCTGTGGACTTCCAGGCGCAGCTCCATACCCTTGTCGTGATCGCAGAAGACATCCCCGGGAGTATCAAGCAGATTAGCGGAGTGATCGCGGAAGAGGGAGTGAATATCGCAAGCATGTACGTTTCGCGGACCGAGAAAAAGGCGAATATGGTCATCGAGCTCGACCAACCGATCACAGCCTCTTCCATGGAGCGGATACGAACGCTCACCTGGGTGCAGTTTGTCCGACTCGTCAATCCGATTGTCGAAGGAACTTCGCGGTACGAGAAGTGAAGGAAGGAGAATCCATGGAATTCCAATTGTTGTCGGAAATTGCAGACTATTGCCGGTCCACCGGCAAAGACATGGCCCAAGCAATGGTCGACTACGAGATGAAGCACAGGGGCGTGACGCGCGAGCAGGTCTACAACAACCTGAAGCGCATACTTTTGGTGATGGAAGAATCGGTCGAGCAGGGACTCACGCAACAGGTGATCTCCCCAAGCGGAATGTTGGACAATTGGGCGAAGAAGATCCATGACGCGAATGTGAACACTCTCGGTGCTTCGCTCAAGAAGGCAGTTGCGCGTGCTGTGGCCGTCGGCGAAGTCAATGCATGCATGGGAAAGATCGCCGCCGCGCCAACGGCAGGGTCAGCAGGGATCATGCCCGCCGTGCTGGTTACCATGATGGACGAACATAACGTCCCGCGCCAGCGTCTTCCGGATGCTTTGTTGGTCGCATCGGCGGTCGGCCTCATTTTTGCCAAAAATTCCTCCTTCGCAGGTTCTGAAGCGGGGTGCATGGGAGAGACCGGAAGCGCAGCTGCCATGGGGGCGGCGTCGATTGTGTATCTTCTTGGAGGGACCACCGAGCAGATTCTCGAATCCGTCGGCTTCGCCCTCAAAGCGTCCATGGGGCTGGTCTGCGATCCAGTTGCAGGGCTTGTGGAAGAACCCTGTACGACGCGCAATGCCGTTGGAGTAGCGAATGCATTTGTATCCGCTCAAATGGCGTTGGCCGGACTCAGAAGCCTGATTCCCGCGGACGAAGTGATACAAGCCACACGTGAAGTTGGCGAACTGATGTCGCCGCGATTGAAGGAATCCGGCCAAGGTGGACTGGCAAATACGAAGACGGGTCGCGAGATTCAGAAGAGAGTATTCCGAACGGAGCCGCAGAAATGACGCTGCGTCGTACAGTTCTCAACACATTAACATCAGTCGTTGTGACAACGACTTCGGTCGTTGCGGTATCGCAATCGCCTGATTCGCTGAACCGGGAGGCGTCCTACCTCCAGGACTTGCGGCTGTCGGGTGACGGCAGGCTCGCGAACCTCCTGCGAGATCCTTCACCCCGAGTACGAAAAGCCGCCGCCATCGCGGCGGCAAACATCCAGGATTCAACTCTCCTCCCGGTTGTCGTGCCCCTTCTTTCGGATCCGCAGGTAGAAGTTCGCAGGGCAGCTGCCTTTGCGTTAGGCCAAATTGGAACGCGCGCGTCATCCGAACATCTTCTAAACGTGCTCCGGAACGAACGGGATCAGGCAGTGTTGAAAGCCGTGATCGACGCACTGGGGAAAGCAGGAGGGCAGCATGAGCTCGATCTGTTGGTCGCCGCAGCGGAAAGTCCAGGATTCCGTGCTCGACCCGAAGATATCGCAACGGGAATCGCCCGATTTGGTATTCGGGGCATTCGAGGAGAACGTGCAATCTGGTGGTGCTTTGCGTCTTTACAGCATCGATTCGGAGAAGTGCGATGGCGGGCTCTCTATGGGCTGTGGCGGATGGCTCCACATGCGCTCATCGAGGCAGAGTGCGCACGGCAAAAGGATCTTCTCTTGAATCTGACGCATGATCCGGTCGCGGATGTTCGCTTCAATCTGGCGGTGTTGTTGGGCCGGATCGAAAGTCAGGACGCGCGGGATGTCCTGGTGTCTCTGGAGCGGATGGAAGCACGGTCAAGGAAAAGGGATTGGCGTGTTGACGTCAACACCGCCCGCGCACTGGCTGTTCATGGCAGGAAAGACAACGACGCCGCCCAAGCATTTCTGCGGATATTGTGGAGGAATGACGACCACACACTTTCCGCCGCCTGTCAGGCCTTGCACAACGGCCCCCGGCTCGTCGGAATTGAATCTTTTCAAGAATCGCTCCAGGTTCGGTTGCGGTCTTTGATTCAGGATGAACGGCGTCCGGAATCGATCCGCGGGGATGCGGCGATTGCCTATGTTCGCGTTTCGCCAGGTCATGCGGGATATATTCTGGAAATGCTTCGAACCCGGGGCACCGACGATCGACTCGCGCCGAAATTGCTGGACGCTCTGTCGCAGGCGCCGGGCATAGCCGGCTTCCAGGAAACGAAAGCGCTATTGGCTAGCCGAAACGTCCAACTTTCGATGGCAGCTTGGGATTACCTCCGACGCTATGTTCGGACGCCGGCGCTCGACACGATAGCTGCGGGAATCGATGAACGCAGCGCTTTGGGCCGCGATTTGTTCACCACACTGTGCATAGCACTTCGTCGGGATGACATGGGCATTACAACGGTCGTCAGCACGCTCGCGTCGGACAGCTCGTTTGTTGCGCTCATCGAAGCTGGAGGGGTCAAGGCGGGCCTGGTTGATTCCCTGTGCGCCGCGGTAGACCGATTACGAAGTCCTATGGATGTTGAGGCGCAACAAGCGGCGATACAAGCGTTAGCCTCCCTGGGCGACGCACGGGCGATCCCTGTGCTCGAACGTGCGTTGAACGACGCAGATAGAACAGTCGGGCAGGCAGCAGCTGCGGCTTTGAAATCCCTCACGAGAACGGACTACAGCTCGCGAGTGCCGCCGGCGAGTAAAGCTGTGTACACAGACTTTGACTGGAAAACGCTGACCTCGCTTGGTGGAAGGCCGCGTGCAATCATGCATACGTCCAAAGGAGAGATCACTGTTGAACTTCTTCCCGAGGACGCGCCGTTCACTGTGCTGAGTTTTCTTCGCCTTGCACGAAAAAAATTCTATGACGGCTTGACTTTTCACCGTGTAGTGCCGAACTTCGTCGTACAGGGAGGCGATCCTCGAGGGGATAGCTGGGGCGGACCTGGTTACTCGATTCGCTCAGAAGTCTCGCTCGTCGGTTATGAGAGGGGTTCTGTTGGAATGGCCAGCGCAGGGAAGGATACGGAGGGAAGTCAATTCTTCATCACACATGCTCCCACACTTCATCTTGACGGAAGATATACCATTTTCGGCAAAGTGGTCCGGGGAATGGACGTCGTCGATCGACTCCAGATCGGAGACAGAATTCTTTCGGTCACCCTGCAACGGGACCGAGCGCGCTGATCAATTTGGCTGATGTTCGCGGTACACCGACAGGTGTTCCGGGTCGAATTCCCCTAGTTTCTCAAAGACGCGGGGGTCGTGATACGTCTTGAAAGCGTCCGCGATCTCCCGATTCTTCGTGTTGAAGAACTGCTTGACGAGTACCGACAGAGGGTTGAGCGTCCGCCGCACCCGATAGATCTTCTCGATTGAATTCAGCATGACATTTAACGCTTGTTGCTGGTCCCCCCCCAGATTATCGATGCCGTCAAAATGGTATGCCGTAAATGCCTCCTTGATGACGGCATACTTTGGATTTGACAACTCTTCCGCAATGGCATAGCGGCTGTAGGCGGACAATTGCTGCTGCCATTCCCCCCCAAACGACGTTGACGCCCCTTGTTGGCAGATGCTGAACGCCTTCTGAAAATACGCGGCTCCAGCGTTGAGGGTGTACGATTCCAGATCGAGCCCGATGATCAAGTATGCGTAGAAATCGAGGAAATCTGTCAGCGGGTCGAACACGAAATCGTCCTGACGCATTCGCTGTCCGGGGATGTAGATGAACTCCCATTTCTCATCCAGGAGGCGAAGGACGGGTGTCGCTTGCTCCGTTCGTTCGTCGTTCACGTAGACTGGTCGCTGACTGCCGATAAATGCCTGGACCTGGTAGCGGTTTTCGCCGGTTTGGGCTTTGAAAAAAATGTCGATGTTGCAGACGATCTTTTCGCCCAACATGTCCTCGTTCGTGAATCGTGTGCTGTTGATATATCGTTCGACGTCAGCCTCAAAATCCTTGAGATAGTCGCGAACGGCCGAGGAGATGGCTTCTGTTTTGACCGTGACGTCACATTGAAGTTCCTGCCCAAGTGAGGGGGCAGCGGCGAACAGTATGATAGCCGCACAGATCGAGGTATAACCGCTTCGCATCATCGTATTCGAATATACCAATTCGAGAAAGGACGAGCAAGCATGTCGCTCATCATACTCGTTTTCATTGCGATCTTCACGATGCCGCATGAAAGCCGCGCGCAATGGGACGCACGTTCGATCGCTCTCGGAAATGCAATGCTCCAACTTCCCGGGAAGGTACTCGTTGGACCTCAGAATCCAGCGGGACTTGCCTGGCTCAGATCGGCGGAAGGGGTTCTTTCCATAATGCCGGCCCCATATGGTGTGCCCATATTGCGCCGTTTTGGAGCATCCGTGGGAATTCCGTTGTCCGTCCTTACTTCATCGATATCGATCACCGGCATGGGAGGGGAATTGGCGAGGAGATTTGAGGTCCGCGGCTCTGTCGGCTTTCTCACAACCGAAAACATGGGGTTCGGCGCCTCTCTCATAGCCGAACAATGGACGTTCGCCCGTTACGGCAGCAGGCGGACGTTGTGTGTGGATGTGGGGGCGATGATGAGAACAGAGGAACTGTCCATCGGCGCTCGCTCTTTGCTTCGGGCAGTCGAACCACGCGGCAGTGGTTTGCTAGAATCGATGACTCTCGGCGCGGCGGTGCATCCTTCTGGCCGAATAACACTCTTGGCTGAGGCGGAACAAGCAGACCTGTTTCCACTGGGCCTGAGATACGGCGTGATATACTGTCCGGTCGAACCCCTGGCATTGTACACAGGATGGTCGGAAGTTCCAGACCTCCTTTCGGGTGGAGTATCGGTGACTTTTGAAGGATGGGAGGTGATCTATGGAGGCCAATGGCATGCTGAGCTCGGGTGGTCCCATGCGGTCGGAATCGCTCGGAGAATCAAGGAGTAGCGGGCGACATCGTGGACGGCTCCTGACATATTGTGTGGTCCTTTTCGTCCGGACTCAAACGTTTTCACAGGAGTCGGCCACGTCGTTCATTGACGATGAAGACGAATTCACGTCTGCCGCTGCGGCGGCAGAAGAGCTCGAACGTCTCCGGATCGAGCCGCTCGATCTTCGGCATGCGACAATAGAAGACTTGATGCTGATCCCTGGGATCACACGGCGGGCGGCGGCTGCGATCGCTGCCGGCGTGAGGTCGGGGAGAATCGTTTCGCTTGACGATGTCGACCGAACATTTGGCGTTCGACAAGGGACAGGCGACCTGTTGCGACCATTCATCATACTAGCCCCCATTGTACCTGTTTGGGAAGCAAGATCGAGAACGATCATGACAGGATCGCGCCGGAGCATCGGAAACGCGGCACACATTCGCCTTCGACAACTGGCGACATGGAAACTTGCTTCATTCAACGGTGACCGTAGAGGAAGTGAATTTGAACTATCATCTGATCGTTCACTGAAGAGTGAGAATCCAGCCTTTTCTCTAACAGGCTTTCTTCGTGCATATCCCGAGAATGCGTGGGAGGTTGGAGTGGGATGGATGCAGGTGAGAACGGGAATGTCGCTTGGTCATTCCGGTTCGCGTTCATCTCTCATGGAGCCCGCAAGTTGGAATCGGTCGTTCAATGGCAAGGCACAAGTACGAAGTATGTCGCGTGCCGACGGACAGTCCAACATCCGGGGATTCTCATTAGCACGATCTTGGGAGAACGGAAGTCTACTCTCGGCACTTGGAACTTCTTCAGACAGGGAAACGGTCCGCTCCGTGCTCACTTCTGAAATGGGCTTCGATGCATTTACGTCTCGAACCGCTTTTGTGTACGAGAACCGGTATTCGCGAAATGGGGTGTTCATAGAATCAATAGGATTTGGAGATTCATCCACAGATGTTGCGCTGGAAGCACAACTTCCATTGAAAGTGAAAGGTGCGCCGTCACTTGCGGGTTTTGCCTCGCTCGACGCGACCAAGAGCCTGGAGTTATCCGGTCTGGTCCGAATCCTCCGTGGCACGGGGCGCATCGATATTCCGTCCGCTTTTCATGGCGCGCGACCGGAAGAGGGGGGTTCTTTCGGAATGCGGGGGCGGCTCGGTTCATCGTGGTCCGTTGTCGGCATGTTAGACAGATTCCGCATGCTTGACCCGGCAAATTCGGAAGTCGGTTGGTCATGTGGGAGCGGAGCCATGGTAGCCGTAAGCATGAGGCCGATACCGCGTTCCGTGGTCACCGCGCAACTGCGGCTGACGGAACGAAGGGTCGCGACCAGGGAAGATGGATCGTTTGCGTCGGCAACCGAGCGACGAAAGCGCTGGGCCGTTCAGGCAAACCTTGGGACACCGATGGGAATTCATTGGGCCGCCGGAGTACAGGCAGAGAAGAAAAGCGGAATTGCCTTTTCCGGAAGCAAGCGCGGTTGGTATGTGTGGACGGAAGGAGGCTGGCGCGGCGATCACGTTCAAGTCCTCGCTCGGTGGGTCATCCATCATATTCCGGAACACCTGACCATATATGGTTCCTTCCCGTCATCGGCCGGGTCATTTGGTAGCGTACCGATCGCCGGGGAAGGAGGGGGACTCGGTGCACTACTGTCATGGGAGTTCTCATCCGCCGCGACGGTTTCAATCTCCATGCGTTCCCTCTGGGGAACTGAAGCGGGTCCCAAAGGGACCACGTACCGGAAGGATAACGCCAGCCTTCAGGTCGATGTACGCATGTAATGTAGGACTCAGAGGTGAGATCCTTTGCCCTGCATATTGAAACTTCATCATCATCTTTTTCGTTATCTTCCTGTTACGATTATTCTGTCGGATTGTGATCCAATACCATTTTGGGAGAGGAGACCGCTATGAAAGTGCTACAAACCATTTTGCTGACGATTACGGTGGCGGTTCTTGCCTTCGCTGAAGGACCAAAAAAGGCTGAGAACTTCACGCTTCAGGATATCAACGGTAAGAAACATTCCCTCGTAGATTACAAAGACGCCGAGGCGATTGTGGTCATGTTTATAGCGACGCAATGTCCGGTGTCGAATGCCTACAATGAACGCATGGCTGCACTGCACAAAGACTATCAGGAGAAGGGAATCGTATTTCTGGGAATCAATTCAAATAAGCAGGAGTCGATCGAGGAAATCAAAGGTCATGCCGCTGAACACGGACTGACCTTTCCGATCCTCAAGGACCACAAGAATGTTATTGCGGACAAGTTTTCCGCGTCCTTCACTCCGGAGATTTTTGTGCTCAGCGGCGGGCTTGACATTCTGTATCATGGACGCATAGACGACAGCCAGCGCGAAGCACGGGTCACGACGAAGGACCTTCGGAAAGCACTTGATGAGATCCTCACAGGAAGACCAGTGACGACGACTGAGACGAAGGCGTTCGGCTGCACGATCAAGCGGGTCAGCTGAGCGAATGATGCAATTCATCTTTTGGATTGCGTGCGGGCTGTTCCTTCTCACGGGTGAAGGCCAGCCCGCAGTCGTTTCCAGGCAGCAGACGTCGGCTGCGATAGAGGTTCGGCCGATCGACGCCAACACTTTGAACATTCTTCTGCATCGGAGGAACGGCCGCGTCCTGATGCTCAATGTATGGGCCACGTGGTGCGTGCCATGCGTTGAAGAATTTCCCGACCTCGTACGGTTGGATGCATCGCATCGCACCAAGGGAGTTGACGTCGTCACGCTATCGATCGACTACGAAGACGAAATCGAATCCAAGGTGAAACCATTCCTGCGGAGGATGAAGGCGGGAATGCCGGCGTACGTCAACGCATTCGCGAAACAGGAGGACTTTATAACCGCGCTCTCGCCCGAGTGGAGCGGCGCAATTCCCGCGACGTTCGTGTTTGACTCGTCTGGTTCGCTCCGCGAGACCCTTGTGGGGAAGCAATCTTTCAAGAGCTTTGTCACCGCAGCAGAAAAGGTTCTTCGGAAACGGAAGTAACGGGGCCGACCTGCGCAATCGCAGAGTTTTTCGTACATTAAAGTCATGCACACTTTCGGGAAAGGCACAACTGTTGTTGTTGCGATGAGCGGCGGCGTTGATTCATCGGTCGCCGCAGCGTTGCTTGTGGAGCGCGGATGCAACGTCATTGGCGTGACTATGAAGACGTACGATTTCGAAGAGAGTGAGCGAGCTGCCGCAAATGAGACCAGCTGCTGCGGACTTGGTGCGGTCCATGATGCGCGAATGGTTGCGGCTTCTCTGGCCATACCTCATTACACCGTAGATTTCCGGAAGGAATTCGGAGAAGCGGTCATCGGTACGTTTGTCCAGGAATATCTCAGTGGACGCACGCCAAACCCGTGCGTGATCTGCAATCGTGAGATCAAGTGGGGCGCCTTGCTTCGCAAGGCAGAGGCGTTAGGCGCGCAATGCATAGCAACGGGTCATTATGCGCGTGTGCGGTATGACGAAGATCGAAAACGACATGTGATCTCCCGTGCCCGGTATATCCCCAAGGACCAATCGTATGCTCTGTGGGCGGTGACGCAGGAAGCTCTGGCAAAGACGGTGTTCCCGATTGGAGAACTTGCGAAGCCCGAAGTTCGTGAAGTTGCTTCCCGGCTTGGACTCCGAACCGCGAACAAGCAGGAAAGCTTCGATATTTGCTTTGTCGAAGACAACAAGTATGACCGCTTCCTCAAAGATCGTGTACCAGATCTCGGAGCCCGCGTAGCAGGTGGTGAAATCGTCCACAACGGTTTGGTCATCGGGCGGCACTCCGGATATCCGTTTTACACTGTCGGGCAGCGCCGCGGCATTGGTGCGCATGGCGTGCGCATGTATGTAACGGGCATTCGGCCCGAGACGAACGTCGTTGACGTCGGCCCCGACAGGGACCTTTGGAAGCGATCACTCATTGCTACAGATGTATCTTGGAGCGGTGTCGCCGAATCGTCCGGACCGCTGCGCGTCCGGGCAAAAGTCCGGTACAGCGACGATATGACCGATGCAACAGTGACGCCGATCGATGCGCGCAAGGTGCGGATCGACTTCGATTCGCCCAAGCGTGCAATAACGCCGGGCCAATCGGTGGTATTCTACCTTGACGACGATCTCGCCGGCGGTGGCATCATCCGCGAAGTCGTCGCCTGATTTCTTCACCTGCGGCGTCCAGAAGCCTGCATGTTTGCAGGCTTTTTTTGCGCCGTGAAGAGAAACTTTCCACCCCCTCGTTCGTTTTTCTCCGTGACCGACAAGCAACGTGCGCCCGATGACTGGACAGTTGTCCAGGCCGTTCTTGCAGGGAAAGCGGGCGCCTTTCAGACCTTAGTCCGTCGATACGAACGACAGGTCGCGAACATCATCTACCTGTCGCTCGGAAATCGTGAGGACGTTGAAGATCTAAGTCAAGAGGTCTTCCTCCGGTTGTATCAGTCGTTGCCGCGTCTCAATCCCCAGCGTTCGTTGTTCTCCTGGATCTACAGGATCACCGCGAACCTCTGCATCGACGAGATCCGCCGAAGAAAGATCAAGCGAATCCTTTCACTGGAATTCCTTATCGATGAAGGTCGGTCACTTGCAGAGATGGGCGGTCGTGTCCACGCTCCCGATCGCATCCTGGAAGACCAGGAACGGCGGCACGCGATCGTCCAGGCACTTCAAAATCTTCCGGCCGACCATCGGATCACGATCGTCCTCAGGGAATACGAAGACCTTTCATACGAAGAAATAGCCGATGCGCTTCAGATCTCTGTTCCCGCTGTGAAGTCACGTTTGTTTCGTGCGCGCGAACGGCTGCGTGCGCTCCTCGAACCCCACCTGCGAGGCGGATCATGAAACATATTCCCAAACAGGAATTGCACGGCTTCCACGACGGACGATTGTCCGCCGAACGTGAACGGGAGATCGTGCTCCATATCTCCTCCTGCAATGCATGCAGGATGGAATCGGAGGACCTTGCACGGATCCGCTCTTGGATCTTGTCTGCGGGGGACGTCCGTCCGCACTCGTCCTTCGCCGGTGATGCTGAAACCCGCGCCTATGACACTGAACAACTTGAGGGTCAATGGCTTGGCATTGAAAAAGTCGCCGCCCGGACTGTGCTCGTACTGTCGGTCCTTGTGGCCGCACTCACTGCGTTCTCCATGATTGCGTCTCCGCCGGCTTCGGCGTCCGTTGACGCAGTGTTGAATGACGACCGGCAGGATTCTACTGTTGTGCAATTCATGGTCGAACACGAGATCTCCCGCGATGAGGCCCTTGTCGCGGCCGTCACGAAGCAGGAATGACACTTATGAAACCAAAGACCAAAACGTTGGCGTTTGTATTGATGAGCTTTATTCTCGGTGTTGCGGCGGGAATTGCCATCGACAAATCCAGTCTCTCAATATTTCGGACAAAGGGGAGCCGCATGAATGCGACGGAATTTCGCGATCTGTTCCATCGACGTATTGAGCTTCAGTCGCACCAGGTTGCGATCGTCGATTCTCTCCTTGACGCGTATCGAATGCGCATGAATGTACATCGCGAAAGGATCCTCATTGTGCGGGATTCCCTTCGAACGGAGATCCGAAAGGTCCTGACAGACCGGCAACAACAACTGTATGAAGAGTTCAACCGTGAGATGGGATCTCGGGATGGAAGGGCCGATTCTACACGAACAAAGCGTTACTAAGGGAAAGAACCGAGCGAACATGAAGAAATATCTTATCATTTCAGTGGTCGCCGTCGTCCTTATCGGGGCGGGATACATGCTGCAGAACGGCAGCGATGCCGAAGCCGAGACCACGATCGGACAAGTCACTCGTATTGAGCAGATCGCCAGGGGCGACCTGAATCTTGTCGTCTCGGCGAACGGCGTCGTTCAGCCGATCAACAAAGTGGAGATCAAATCGAAAGCCAGCGGCCAGATCGTTGAACTGAAGTTCATTGAAGGACAATACGTCAACAAAGGAGAACTTCTGCTGGCACTCGATCCGCGAACAACGAAGAACGACCTGGAGCAGGCGCGGGCCGACCTGGCAGTTGCGGAGGCGAACCTGAAGCAGGCGAAGAACAACAATACACGGGCGAAGGAGCTGTATGAAAAGAGCCTCGTCTCCGTTCAGGAAAAGGACCAGGCGAACCTCGAATACGTACGAGCGCAATCTCAAGTGGTGAAGGCGAGGGCTGCGACGGCATCGGCGGAAGAACGCCTCGCCGACACTCGCATCATCGCTCCTATTTCGGGTGTGATCCTGACGAAGAATATCGAATTGGGCATGATCATCTCATCCGGTGTCTCGAACGTCGGGGGTGGAACGCTTCTGGGGACTATTGCGGACATGAACGAGGTCTATGTCGAAACCAACGTCGATGAAGTGGATATTGGAAAAGTCCGCGAAGGTCAGGAAGCAACGGTCATCGCGGATGCGTATCCCGAAGATCGTTTCACCGGTCAAGTCGAGCGTATCTCACCGCTTGGCAAGACTCAACAAAACGTTACAACCTTCAATGTGATCACCCTCGTGAGGAACCGTGACGATAAGTTGAAGGCCGGCATGAGCACGTCTGTCGACATTGAGATTTTCAATCAACGCAATGTTGTGCTCGTTCCGAACGAGGCTCTTCGTGACCCGAAGAGCGAGCAGGGACTTCAGATCATGGAGGCGAACAATCTTTCTATTCCTGCGGACACGTCAGAGATGGCCTCGCAAGGCGGCAGAAGGAGGGCATTCGGGGAATCTGCCGGCGGAGACATGCGCGCGCGATTCCAGAATATGTCGGATGAGGAACGACAGAAAATGCGCGAGCAATTCCGTCAGCGACTACAGAATATGTCGGCGGAGGAACGTCAACAGATGGCTCAGCGCTTCGGCGGCGGAGGAGCATCAGGAACCGACGGTGAGAACGCGTTTGTCCGTCGACGACCTGTTCAACGTCAGGACGAGAATGAGGTCCGCTGGCGGCTTGTGAAGTCCAGGGATGGCGATGAATTCAGGCCAAAGCTCATCAAGGTCGGCGTGAGCAATTTTGACTATTCGGTGGTAGTGGAAGGATTGAAGGAAGGGGACGAGATCGAAGTCACGACGATTTCACGTGCCAAGCTCGCAAGTGAACAGTTCAATCAGCGGATGCGCGGGATGAGTCCTTTGGGTGGCATGAGCGGCGGGAATGCAGCTCGCCAGGCGACGGGCGGCGGCGGGCGGCGCTGACATGAATTTCAAAGAGAGCTTGTTGACATCCCTGAGTGCGCTTCTTTCGAACAAGCTCAGGTCCCTGCTGACGATGCTTGGCATCATCATCGGCGTGGCCGCCGTGATCACGATGATCGCAATTGGGGAAGGTTCGCAGCAGGCAGTGATGGAGCGAATACAGGCGCTCGGTTCGAACCTTCTGTTCATCAGTCCTGGGGCACAGCGGGGGGGCGGTGCCACGGTCATTCAAACCGGCACGAGCCAGCGTCTGAAACTGTCGGATGCGGAAGCCATTGAAGTCGGCTCCACGGCGATCCTTGCGGTTGTCCCGGAATTGAATCGCCAGGCGCAGGTAAAATATGAGAACCGGAATTGGAACACGCGTGTCGTAGGAACGACACCTGAATATGAACTGGTCAGGAACTTCTTTGTCGTCGACGGACGGTATTTCACTCATTCCGAGGAGAAAGCGGCGTCAAAGGTCGCGGTGATCGGATTTACCATCGTCGAAAATCTGTTCCCCACGCAGGATCCCGTCGGCAAGTTGATACGACTCCAGGGTATGACGTTCGAAGTGATCGGCGTCCTGGAATCAAAAGGTCAAAGCGGTTTCCAGAATCCGGACGATCAGATCATCGTGCCGTTGACAACGGCACAGCGTCGGCTCTTTGGCGTGGACCACCTGAGCCAAGTCACCGTTCAGGTGTTGGACCAGGCGCATTCCGACACTGCCTTCTACGATATCGAGCGGGTTTTGCGCAGGGCTCATAAGTTGCGTGAGGACCAGGACAACGATTTTTCGATCCGCAATCAGGCGGATATCATCGCTACGTTTCAGGAGACTCAGCAGACGTTCACGTTTCTGCTCGCGGGCATCGCCGCAGTTTCGTTGCTCGTGGGCGGGATTGGCATCATGAACATCATGATTGTGTCGGTAACGGAACGAACGCGGGAGATCGGCGTTCGGAAGGCCATTGGGGCGCGGAAAAGGGATATCATGACGCAATTCCTGATCGAATCGATCACGCTCAGCATTGTCGGCGGATTCCTGGGAATCGTTCTCGGTGTCGTCGCCTCGTATCTTATTTCAACATATGGCAATCTAACGCCTATGATCTCCCTGCAATCGATCGTTGTCAGCTTTGTCTTTGCGTCATTCGTGGGAGTGTTTTTCGGTATGTATCCCGCCTGGAAGGCGTCGGAGTCGAACGTCATCGACGCGTTGCGGTACGAATAGATCCGGACCCGAATCGTGCGGCCAATCGTTTCCAAAGGAGCATCATGAGCATGAAAGTCATCATTGGAGCCGTTGTCGTTGTCCTTGCTGTCGTCGTGCTGGCGCTCACCAGGACATCTTCGCCGGAACCTCAACGGGGCGGTGGAGGCTCCAGACCTGCAGATCGCGGTGCAGCTATGCGTTTGCCGGTTGATGGTATTGTCCTGCAACCGCAGGTTCTCGATAACAAAGTGTATTCGACCGGTAATATCATGGCGGCGGAAGAGGTCGAGCTCCGGAGCGAAGTCTCGGGCAAGATCACGCAGATCAGCTTCCGCGAAGGGTCGCATGTTGCCAAGGGCGATTTGCTTGTGAAGATCAACGACAGTGAGTTGCGAGCCCAGTTGCAGCGGGCGACGTCTCAAAAGACGCTCGTCGAGGAAAAGGAGTTTCGGCAACGGAAGCTTCGAGAGATCAATGCCATCAGCCAGGAGCAGTATGACGAGACTCGTACAGCTCTGGCTGCGGTGACGGCGGACATGAGCTTGCTGAAGGCCCAACTGCTCAAGACGGAGATCCGCGCCCCGTTTGAAGGCATTGTGGGATTGCGATTTGTCAGTGAAGGAAGCTATGTTACTCCCACAACTCTCGTGGCAAGAATGCAGGATATCCGCTCGGTCAAGATCGATTTCGCAATCCCGGAGAAATACGCCTCTAAGGTTGCAAAAGGGAACAATGTTCGGTTCTCAGTAGAGGGCTTGGGGGAACAATTCACCGGTCACATCTATGCAATTGAGCCCAAGATCGACCCGAGCACGCGTACGCTGAGGCTTCGGGCAACAGCGGTCAACCAAAAGGAACGGATCCTGCCGGGGTCCTTCACGAAAGTGGAGGTCCTCCTGAATGAGGAAAAGAGTGCGTTGCTGGTTCCGACACATGCGCTCATTCCTGAATTGGGTGGACAGACTGTTTTTGTATCCCGCGGCGGACTTGCCCATGTGGTAAAGGTCGAGACAGGTATTCGGACCGAAGGTATGGTGCAAATCCTTGGCGGATTGCAGCCGCTCGACACTCTCATTACAACCGGTTTGCTCCAGCTCCGTCACGGATCGCCGGTCACGGTCCGGCTCGAGGACTGACATGATTCCCCGGAGACCATGAGGATTCCAACACCATGACACTCTCTTCGGTGTTCATTTCCCGACCTGTGCTGGCCAGCGTGAGTTCGATCATTATCGTGCTTTTTGGGGCGATCGGATTCACCTTTCTAGGCGTCCGGGAATACCCGGCTGTGGACCCTCCGGTGATCACGGTTTCCACCACGTACACCGGCGCGAATTCCGACGTCATTGAGTCTCAGATCACCGAACCTCTCGAGGCGTCGATCAACGGCATCGCCGGCATCCGTACGCTGACTTCTTCCAGCAGCGACGGCCGCAGTCAGATTACAGTGGAGTTCGAACTTGGTGTCGATATGGAAGCCGCTGCAAACGATGTTCGCGATCGGGTTTCCAGGGCCATGCGCAATCTTCCGCGGGATGTTGATCCCCCCATTGTCTCGAAATCGGATGCGGATTCCAGTCCAATAGTGATGATCACACTGCAGAGTCCGACACGCAACCTCCTCGCACTGAGCGATTTCGCGAACAATGTGTTCAAAGAGCGTCTGCAGACAATTCCCGGCGTCGCTGAAATACGTATCTGGGGGGAAAAACGGTATTCGATGCGCCTCTGGATGGATCCCGCCCGCTTGGCAGCGTTTCGCCTCACCCCAATTGACGTTCTGTCCGCGCTGAACCGTGAAAATATCGAACTGCCGTCGGGACGGATCGAAGGGCGCACGACGGAACTGACCATTCGGACGCTTGGTCGATTGAAAGAGCCGCATGAATTCAACAATCTCATCATTCGTGAAGATGCGGGACGCGTCATTAGATTCGAAGATGTCGGTTACGCCACGCTTGGTGTTGAGAACGAGCGTACGAACATGCGCGGGCAAGGCGGAGTTCCTCTCATCGGCGTCGTCATTACGCCGCAACCCGGCGCCAACCACATTGCGATTGCCGACGAGGTGTACAAGCGGGTCGAGCAGATTCGGAAGGACATGCCGGCGGACATCACGCTCGGAGAGGGGTTCGACGTCACAAAATCGATCAGGAAAGCTATTACAGAGGTGGAAGAGACGATCTTGATAGCTTTCATCCTGGTTGTGTTGGTGATATTCTTCTTTCTTCGCGACTGGCGCACAACGCTGATCCCGGTCATCGCCATTCCGATCTCGCTCATCGGAACGTTCTTCATAATGTACCTTGCAGATTTTTCCATCAACATCTTGACGCTTCTCGGCGTCGTTCTGGTCACGGGCATTGTCGTGGACGACGCGATCGTCGTTCTTGAGAACATCTATCAGAAGATAGAACAGGGGATGAAACCGATGGAGGCGGGGCACAAAGGAGCCCAGGAGATCTTTTTCGCGATCGTTTCCACAACGGTCACGCTGGCTGCAGTGTTCTTGCCTATCATCTTTCTCCAGGGACTCGTGGGCCGACTCTTCAGAGAGTTCGGTATCGTTGTGGCGGGCGCAGTGTTGATATCTGCCTTCGTGTCGTTGACCTTGACGCCCATGATGAGTGCGCGACTGCTCAAGCGGACGGAAGAGGAAAATTGGCTGTACAAGAAGACGGAGCCGAAGTTCCGCGCGTTCATCAGCATGTATCAAAGGTCGTTGACATGGTTCATGGACCGCCGGTGGTGGGCGATTGCGATCATGGCGGTGTCACTGGCGATCATCTTAGTCGTCGGTGCGGGACTTTCATCCGAACTGGCCCCGCTGGAAGACCGGTCGCGTTTGCAGATCTCTGCCACCGCTCCGGAAGGAACGGGGTATGAATACATGGACATGTTCATGAACGATCTCCAGGGCGCAGTGGAGAAGGCCGTTCCTGAGAATGAAGGCATCCTGGCGCTTACCTCTCCAGGTTTCGGCTCCAGCGCAGCGAACAGCGGATTTGTCCGCGTATCCCTTGTGGATCCGGAAGGGCGAGACCGCACACAACAGGCCATCGCGGATGATTTGGGCCGGCTCCTCCGGCAGTATTCTGAGGCGAGAGTGTTCGTCACGCAGGAACAAACTATTGGCGTCGGCAGAAGGGGCGGACTTCCCGTTCAGTTTGTGATCCAAGCGCCCGATTTTGAACATCTCCGCGATGTGATACCGCGATTTCTGGAAGAGGCCCGCCAGCATAAAGCGTTTCAAGTGGTGGATGTCAACTTGAAATTCAACAAGCCGGAATTGCACCTCGCTGTCGACCGAGACAAGGCCCGCAACCTCGGTCTGTCGATGTCCGACGTTGCGCAGACGTTGCAGCTCTATTTCAGCGGGCAGAGAATGGGATATTTCATCAGGGAGGGGAAGCAATATCAGATCATCGGACTCGCCACGCGGGACAATCGGGACGAACCGCTTGACTTGAAATCGCTGTATGTCCGAGCACCGTCGGGCGAGCTCGTTCAACTCGACAACATAGTGCGGCTGTCGGACGAAAGCGCCCCCCCGCAATTGTACAGGTATGACCGTTATATTGCGGCCACCGTCTCCGCCGGTCTTGCGCCTGGTGTTACGCTGGGTGAAGGCATTCAAGCTATGGACGACGTTGCGCAGAAAGTCCTTGACGAAACCTTTCGAACCGCTCTGACGGGCGCATCGAAAGACTTCGCCGAGAGCTCTTCGAGCCTTCTCTTTGCTCTGTTGCTCGCGCTCGTCCTGATTTACCTCGTGCTGGCGGCGCAATTCGAGAGTTTTCGCGACCCGTTCATCATCATGTTGACGGTTCCGCTGGCTATGGCCGGGGCCATACTGTCGCTTTGGATGTTCGGGCAGACGCTCAATATTTTCAGCCAGATCGGCATCATTGCGTTGATCGGCATAGTAACGAAGAACGGCATTCTGATTGTCGAATTCAGCAATCAACGACAGGACGCTGGCAAGGGAGTTATTGAAGCTGCCATCGAAGCTTCCACGCTTCGCCTTCGTCCTATCCTCATGACCAGCCTGGCAACAGTTCTGGGCGCTCTGCCGATTGCCCTTGCACTCGGAGCAAGCGCACAGAGCCGAGTGTCGTTGGGTATCGTAGTCATCGGCGGACTGCTGTTTTCGCTAGTACTGACGCTGTATGTCGTTCCGGCGCTCTACACGTTCCTTTCCGAAAAACGACATGTCATTGCCATCGACGAACGTCGAACAGAGCCTGTCGTCGTCGGTGAACATCATGAGGTTTTGGCCAAGTAATCTCTGTTGTGGGCAAAAGAGCGCGACACAGCGGTCCACGCGGGTGCCGCGTTCCTGTTTTTGGGGCATAGAAACACTTGCGAAATCCTCACCACCTCTCTACATTCTACGTGTATATTCTCATTAACACCTCCGACTGACCATACTATGAGCACCGAGAAGATTCGTCGCCTTGAAGAGCTGCGTCAGCAGGCAATGCTGGGGGGAGGAGAGCAACGCATTTCAGCACAACACGCAAAGGGAAAGCTCACCGCACGCGAGCGGCTGGACCTTTTGCTCGATCCCGGGTCGTTCGATGAGATCGGCATGTTTGTGCAGCACAGGTCGTCCGATTTCGGCCTCGAAAGCCAGAAGTATCCGGGAGACGGCGTCGTTACGGGGTATGGACTCATCCACGGCCGACGTGTTGCCGTATACAGTCAGGACTTTACGGTGTTTGGCGGTTCGTTGTCGGAAGCGCATGCGGAGAAAATCTGCCGCATGATGGATCACGCCCTCCGGTTGGGCATTCCGGTCATCGGGCTCAACGATTCCGGAGGCGCGAGAATCCAGGAGGGGGTCGTAAGTCTCGGAGGCTATGCCGACATCTTTCTCCGGAACACTCTGGCGTCCGGCGTCATTCCGCAGATTTCGGCAATCCTCGGGCCGTGCGCGGGCGGGGCAGTATATTCGCCGGCAATCACCGATTTCGTGTTCATGGTACGGAATACGAGTTATATGTTCGTTACGGGGCCGAATGTCGTCAAGACGGTCACGCATGAGGAGGTGTCGTTCGAGGACCTGGGTGGTGCAGAAACGCATGCAACGCGAAGCGGAGTAGCACATGTCGCCGCTGCATCGGAAGCAGCTTGTTTGGAGGGAATCCGTACGCTGATGACCTACCTTCCGCTCAACAATAGGGAGGATCCGCCCTTTGTGGAAACGAAGGACCCCTGGGACCGGGAAGACAAGGAACTGGATACGCTCGTGCCGGAGAATCCCAACAAACCGTACGACATCAAAACTGTCGTTCGCCGCGTGGTCGACAAGGAATCGTTCTTCGAAGTGCACGAGAACTTCGCACAAAACATTGTGGTCGGTTTCGCGCGTCTGGGGGGGAGGGGAGTGGGGATCGTCGCCAATCAACCTGCGGTGCTCGCGGGCGTCTTGGACATCAACTCATCCGTCAAGGGAGCGAGGTTCGTCCGTTTTTGTGACGCATTTAACATTCCCTTGGTCGTATTTGAAGATGTTCCGGGCTTTCTGCCCGGTACGGAACAGGAATGGAACGGGATTATCAAGCACGGAGCCAAGCTCCTGTATGCGTTTTGCGAAGCGACTGTACCTCGTCTGACAGTCATTACACGAAAAGCGTACGGCGGCGCTTACGACGTCATGAATTCCAAGCACATACGCGGCGATATGAATTTTGCGTGGCCAACCGCGGAGATCGCAGTCATGGGACCGAAAGGAGCGGTCGAGATCATTTTCAAAAAAGAGATTGAGTCCAGCCCTGACAAGGAAGAGGCTGTCGAGAGAAAGGTTCGGGAATTCCGCGAGAAGTTTGCGACTCCTTTTGTTGCCGCGGAACGCGGCTACCTCGATGAGATCATTATTCCACGGGAGACCAGGAAAAAATTGATTAAAGCGCTGGAATTCACACATTCGAAAGTCGACTTCAATCCAAAAAAGAAACATGGGAACATTCCCTTGTAGGGTCTGAACCCGCATCATTGCATTTTTATAGGAGGAACCTTATTTTGTATCAAGTCGCAATTGAATAACCATCTCTAAGGTGCCTGATTTGCGTCAGATAGCCGGCTTTCTCATGCTCGTTCTGGTCGGTTGTTCTTCCGGAACCGCAGTTCGGGAAGAACAGACTGAAACCGGGAAGAGAGTCCTTGCGAAAGCGGCTGAAGCGCAAAAGAAGGCGGCCGAAAACGAGCCCCGAGTCAATCCTTCGCCGACTGTTGAGTCGGAAGCCTCAGTTCTCCCTTCAGTATCGTCCGCTGACACTGCACAGCAACCGCCGCCTGACACTCTGTTAACGGAGACGCCTCCGGAAGACGGAGAAGATGCCATCACTCGAAAAATGGAAGAGGCAAGGACCCATTATCTTGCCGCATTGGAAGCTCAGGAATCGGGCGATACCACATCGTCGGGTCTGGAATTCGAGCGGGCGCTGGGAATCATAAACGAGTTGAGCGAGTTTCCCGAGATAGATCAAAACAAGGACTTTACAGAATTGAGCGAGAGCATCGTTGAAGACTATGAAAAACACATAGCCGTCATTGGTGAGCTGACTCCGTACGCTTCCCTCTTTGCACTGCGGGAAAAACTAAGCCAGGTTGTTGAAGAAATCGACACAACCATTGCGGGAATACCCCGCCATGAGATCAAGGGAACGCAGATTCCATTGGGCTTCAACGAGTATGTGGAGCGAAACATCACGTTTTTCATGGGGAAGGGAAGGGAATATTTTGAACGGTGGATGTATTTGGAGGGACGATACTTCCCATTGATGAAAAAAATCTTCCGTGAAGAAGGCGTTCCAGAGGAACTTGCATATCTCGCGATGCCAGAGAGCGGTTTGCGGACCGACGCACGGTCCTGGGTAGGGGCCGTGGGACTTTGGCAATTCATGAAGGGCACGGGGGCCCTTTACGGCCTCCGAACGACATGGTGGTACGATGAGCGACGCGATTTTGAGAAATCAACTCGTGCCGCTGCGCGACATCTTAAAGACCTCTACGAGGAATTCGGAGATTGGTATCACGTCTTGGGGGCTTACAATGCCGGTCCAGGAAGGATCTTCAGGGCGATGCGAAGGTCTGGCTCCACGGATTTTTGGACATTCCGGCCGCATCTCCCCCGACAGACGAGGAATTATATCCCGCAATTCGTTGCCGTTACTAGAATGGCAATGCAGCCGCATTTGTACGGGTTTGCCGGTGCCGAAAGGGCCGAGCCAATCCAGTACGATGTGGTTACGATCGACGATTGCGTAGACTTGGCAATACTCGCCTCTTGTGCGCTGACGGACGTCACTGTGATGAAGGAACTGAACCCGGAATTGTTGCACTGGTGTACGCCGCCGGGAGTTCTCGGTTATCGCTTACGGATACCGTCGGGTCGCCGTGATACATTCTTGGTGAGATACTCACGAATTCCTGAGGATCAAAAACGCGACTGGACAATGCACACAGTCCGCAGGGGAGAGACGTTATCAACAATCGCTCTTCGATATGGCCTGACCGTTGGGTTGCTCCAGGATGTGAATAAGATAAGGAACTCCAGAGTTTTGTCCATCGGTCAGAAATTGGCGATCCCGCTCCCCAGGATCGTGGCGGCCAGTGCAAAAATTCCGTTTGAATACGATCGAACGACGAAAGGAGTGTCATTTGGAGCGGCGAAGCGGTACGCAGAGAGAGCCGAGCGAACATCAAGTGCACGGGCACGCGAACCCCGCCAGCCCAAAGGGAAAGCGAAACTCGACTACACAGTGAAGCGGGGCGATACCATAGGCCATATTGCGGAATGGTATGGTGTTCGGGCGAGCGACATTCGAAATTGGAATGGCGTTTCGTACGGAAAGGCAATTTATCCCGGAGAGCGTCTGGCGATTTGGATTGATCCGTCCGAAATCGGAAAATACCGACCCATCGAGAACCTCAGCTTCGCAGAAAAACAAGCGCGACTGACGGAGGTGCCAAAAGACGTTGCAGAAGCGCGTGCCGCTACGCAGCGAAAAGTCACCGGCACGGGAGAATGGATTCAGCATACGGTCCGCTCTGGTGAGACCTTGGACGGAATCTCCCGAGAATACGGGGTCACCGTTGTCGACCTAAGGTCATGGAACGATCTTCGAAGCAACTCCATCCGCCCTGGCCAGGTCATTGAGGTATTCGAACGCCCGGATGAACGCGTCCAATTGATCGGGCCCCGTCCACAAAGTCAGTCCCTGGCCTCTCTGAATCCTCTTACGTCGCCCGCCGATCGGGACCAGACAAGGATTCATATGGTGAAACGGGGAGACACCCTCTTCGAAATTTCGCGAAAATTCGGGGTCTCAATAGAAGACATAAAGACAGCAAACAGTCTACGCTCGAACGCGCTGTCTGTGGGGCAGACGCTCCGCATTCCCGGTCGCTCCAGCTCCTCTAACATACGCGTCCACAAAGTCAGAAGCGGTGAGACTTTATGGGCGCTCTCCCGCATCTACGGGATCTCTGTTGCCGAACTTGAAAGCGCCAACAATCTGGCGAACGGACTTCATCCCGGAGATGAAATCGTCATACCCTCCCGCTGATCGGACCTTCGTAACAATTTCTTCATTGTCCTCTTCTTGCTTCTCGGCGAACCAATCTGGATATTCCTCCTGACCTTTTCGTTCATCCTGCCGGATGTTTTTCAATCGATCAAGAGTTCTCCTTCGTCCAATTCCGATCTCCGTGGCGTCCGTTGATTCAACGGTCCCGTCGTTGATATCCGCACTGGTTATCCTCTTTCTGTTCGCTGCTCCCCAGGTTCGCTCACAATCGGCATCCGGTCTCGCCAAAAGCGCCGGCGACGACAACAGCAAATTTACAAACACGGGGAACATTGCGATTACCATAAGCAATTACGGCGTTTTTGGCCATGGATTTCGCCTTTGGCCTCAGCAGCCGTCGATGCAGTATCCCCGCGGGTCGGGAATCGAACATTGCTTTGTAGGAGGTCTTTGGGTGGGAGCGGTAACGCCGAACGGCATCCGCGTGACGACGGGTGCGGTCGACGTCTCCTCGCTGCGATCGGTGGCAGAAGGGTTTGAGTTTACCACGGGGGTCGACTCGAGGGTCGTGGAGCGTTCGTCCCTTTCAGACAACCGATTCTATTCGCCCGACGCCGTCAGTCATCAGGATTTCATCGCCGACTTCACCGACGTCAATACCACGAATCCCAACCAGGGCAACGAGCCGATCCCCAATCACAATCCGCTTGGCATCAATGTTCACATGGAAACATATGCTTTCAATTTCTCGTTTGCCGACAATTTTGTGATCTTCAATTACTGGATCAAAAATGTCGGAGCGAGTGATCTCGACAGCGTTTACGTTTCCTTGTGGGCGGACCTTGTTGTACGGAACACGAATGTGTCGCCGCCGACACTTGGAACCCCGTTCTACAATCAAGGGGGGCTCGGGTTCATCGATACGCTCAACCTGGCCTACGCGTACGATTATAGCGGTGATGCCGGCCTCGCGGATTCCTATGCCGCCATGAAGTTCCTTGGATCATCGCCGTACAAAAGCACGAGCAGTTATCAGGCCTGGCAGTTCCGATCATCCATTCCCACATATTTCAGTCCGACCGACGACAATTCGAAATACGCAAAAATGGCGACGGGTCTCTCGCCGGCCGAGATCCTCGGCATTCCTAAGCCCAGCAATTTCATGTCGATGGTGACAACGGGGCCGTTCAGTCGCATCGCTGTTGGTGATTCTATGAATGTCGTCTTTGCCGTCATAGCTGCAAAGAAAAGGACTTCGCTTCCAACAAACGAAGATACTCCGGCTCAAAAGGTAAATTTGTTGCAGTCGGACGGATGGGCCCAGGTGACCTATAATGGTGAGGACCGGAACGGGAACGGCATCCAGGATAGCACGGAGACCTGGACAGGCCCGAACGGTACAGCGCGGCGCTACTTCCTTCCTTCGCCACCCCATGCGCCGCGGGTGTCCGTTGTACCAGGGGACAAACTCATCGACGTATACTGGGACGCGTCGTCGGAGAGCTCTATCGATCCCATTTCGAACGCGAAAGATTTTGAAGGATATCGGGTCTACTCCACGAATGCAGGCGTCGACCTTACAGAATCGCAGGACCTATTGTCGAATCTCAACCTCTTGGGAGAATTCGACAATCCCAACGATGAGATCGGGTATAATACAGGCTTTCAATCGATACGACTCAATCCGACCGTGCAGCTTCCGGGAGACACGACCCACTATGCATATCGATTCCGGATACAAGGTGTATTGAACGGATGGCAGTACGGCGTTGCCGTGTCCGCGTTTGATTCGGGCGATGCTGCAACGAACCTGGAGAGCTTGGAAAGCAGCAGATTGCAGACCCTCAAGCGCATCGTGCCGGGTTCTGCTCCTGAATTCGGCGCCGTAAGTACGGTGACAGTATATCCCAATCCGTATTATGCCCATGCCTACTGGGACGGAAGAGGGGAACGGGACAGGAAGCTGTATTTCCGGAATCTGCCGAGTCGGGCCGAAATCACGATCTACACTCTCTCCGGAGACGTCGTCGATCAGTTCGACCATGACGCGGCAACGTACACGGCTCGGGACATTAACTGGTTTCAAAAATATTCGGACGGCACGCAGCAACTCAGCGGCGGCGAACATGCATGGGATCTCATTACCAGGAGCGACCAGGCTATCGCCACGGGGTTGTATCTTTTTGCGGTCAAGAACAAAGACACCGGCGAGATCGGAACCGGAAAATTTCTCATCATCAAGTAGTCCACCAACCACTCACACTCTCACGCAGGAGGACATATGACATCTCGTTGGATACTTCGTGGTGTCGGGTTGGTTCTTTCGCTTGTATCGATCGTGCTCATATCGAGCGCTCAGGTCGGTCAACAGCGGACGATCCAAGAGATCCAGCAGGTTTCGGACGATTCGCTCGCGTTGCTTCAATCTCAGCAGGCGAGCGCCCGATTTTCATTGGACGAGACACAGTACGCACAGCGATTTGACACAGTGCGTGTTACGGGCGTCGTCCTTGTGAGGCCCAGGATTCTCACCTACACGCTTGCCCGTTACAATATCTTCATACAGGACACGGCGACAGGGGCGGTATGGGCCGGACTCAACGTGCTCACGAACGATACTTCGGATGCGGCGAAGAGCACCGACATCACGACTGTCGACAGTGGCGACGTCATCACGGTCACGGGACGGGTCCTGGAGTTTCCCACGGCATCAACCTCCCAGCCGAACAGTCTGACGGAAATA
>Ga0209343_10001543_pt1 | contig 30880 bp, 33 predicted proteins | sample RifCSPlowO2_02_FD_184026 | JGI IMG/M metagenome (GOLD analysis project Ga0209343, IMG submission 184026) | Groundwater microbial communities from Rifle, Colorado - Rifle CSP2_plank lowO2_0.2 (SPAdes) (version 2) | ecosystem: Environmental > Aquatic > Deep subsurface > Groundwater | place... | reverse complement strand
CCGGTGCCCAGCTGCACAGCCCGCTGAATCCCCAGCGGCGTGGCGGCATTGTCAATTTCAGCCTGGCTGGCTGGCAGAACCAGCAGTTGTTCGAGCGCCTGAAGCAGGAGCAAGTCATCTGCGCGCAACGCGGTGCGGGCATCCGCCTGTCGCCGCATTTCTATACGCCAACCGGGGTGATAGAGGAAAGTTTGCAGCTGCTGCACCAGCTGGGAACAGATTGAGGACTCAACAGCTCGCTGGGTATTCCAAATCCGTTTAAGAATGCCGCTAAACGGCCTGGACGATCGGCAATCTTCACCGATACTGAGGATTACTGGTGTGCGGCGTATCCCCCAAGCGCCCCGCCAGGCAAGGTACCGTGGACCGCGTGCCTTGATTTACTCCTAATGGTCTTAACCCGGACTCATCCCCCAGAGCCCGGGTTTTTTTTGTGCCCTGCCATCCCTGGCGGCCACCCTACGGGCCGTCGCGATGCGACGTCAAAAATTGCTCCAGGCAATTTTTTGTGCCCTGCCATCCCTGGCGGGCACCCTGCGGGCCGTCGCTGCGCGACGTCAAAAAATTCTCCCGGAATTTTTTTGCCCCGAATCTGACGGGATTCAGTTCACGCGAGCCAGGGGGAACAGGCGCTTAAAGTTGGCCGTGGTCTGCTCGGCCAGCTGCTCGAAACGGACACCGCGCAAGATGGCCAGGTACTCGGCCACATCGCGCACATATTCCGGCAGATTCGGCTTGCCGCGATGCGGCACCGGGGCCAGATAAGGCGAGTCGGTCTCCACCAGCAAACGATCGGCCGGCACCAAGCGCGCCACCTCACGCAGCGCCTCGGCATTGCGAAAGGTGACTATGCCGGACAGCGAGATATAGAAGCCCAGATCCAGGGCCGCCTTAGCCATGTCCCAGTCTTCGGTAAAGCAATGCAACACGCCGGCTTGCGCCAGCGCCGCCTCTCGCAGCAGGGCCAAAGTATCGGCACGCGCCTCGCGGGTGTGCACTATCACCGGTTTGCCGGTGACCTGGGCGGCCTCCAGGTGCAGGCGGAAGGCTTGCCGCTGCAGTTCGGCCGCTTCCGGTTGGTAGTGGTAATCCAGGCCGGTTTCGCCAATCGCCACGACCTGCGGATGATTCAATTCACTGAGCAGCCAATCCAGGGCTGGCGCGACGCCGGGCTCGAGATCCAGGGGGTGCACGCCGACCGAACAATCGACATCGGCATAGCGCTCGGCCAGGCCCTTGACCGCCGCGGCGTTGTCGGCACTGACGCCGATGCAGAGAAAATGGCCGACGCCGCGCGCCCGCGCAGCGTCCAGCGCCGCATCGAGGGAGCCGTTATGGGCGGCCAGATCGAGGCGATCGAGGTGACAGTGGGAATCAACCAGCATGGCGAGCAATCACTTGAGAGGCGCTGCCGCCTGGGCAGCGTGGTACTGGAGGGGACCGGTTACATGGTGTGAGTCGGGCGATCCGAGGTCAGCGCACCGGCCAGGTAGGTTTCGATCTTGTTGCGCGCACTGTTGTCGCCATCATTGAACTGCACGCCGACACCGGCTGCGCGGTTGCCTTGAGCCCCCTTGGGCGTGATCCAGACCACCTTGCCGGCCACCGGGATTTTTTCCGGTTCATCCATCAGGTTGAGCAACATGAACACTTCATCGCCGAGCTTGTAGCTCTTGTTGGTCGGGATAAACAGACCGCCATTCTTGATAAAGGGCATGTAAGCGGCATAGAGCACGGACTTGTCCTTGATGGTCAGGGACAAGATCCCGTTACGCGGGCCCAAGTTAGGAGGCAGACTCATGCGGCATTCCTGGTTTTATGACTCAATAAGCGATTCTAGCCCGGTCCGGGTAGGCTTGCCCACTGCACCAGCAAGGCTTCGAGAAGCAACACACGGTTGAGGTTGGCCTTGGCCATGACTTTCTGCCGCTGCGCCAACAACCAATCCTGGATCAGCAGCACCTTGGCTTGCGGGGTTTTCTCCGCCAGGTACTGCACCACCTTGCGCATATCGGCATGACCGAGACCCTCTTCATCGCGGGTCAGCTGGTAGCGCAACATCAACTGCGACCATTGGCTGAACCAGTCGAACAGCAGCTGCAGAGACACCGCATTCCAACTTTCCGCCAGCTGACTGGGGGCGATCTGCTGCTTGAGCAACTTCTTCACTCCCTCGACCACCTGGGCGCGCTGGGCACTGACGCCCTGCGCCTGCATGCGCACGGCCGCCAGCGGTGAACCGGCGGCCAGGAACAACAGTTCGCGGTGCTCGTCCACGCTGCAGTCCGGTAGCGCCTTGGCCAACCATTCCAGGCTCATCGCCTCACTGGGCAAAGGGCAGGCCTGCTGCACGCAGCGGCTCTTCACCGTTGGCAGCAGCCGGCTGGGCTGGTGGCTGACCAGCAGCAGCACGGTATTGCCCGAAGGCTCTTCCAGGCTTTTCAGCAAGGCGTTGGCGGCATTCAGGTTCATCGCTTCGGCGGGTTCGACCAATACCACCTTGCGCCCGGCCAGTTGCGCGGTCTGCACCACGAAACTCACCAGCTCACGCACTTGGTCGACCTTGATGGCCTTATCCGCCTCTTCCGGCTCGAGTATGTAATTGTCCGGATGGGTGCCGGCAGCCAGTAGATGGCAGGACTTGCACTGGCCGCAGGCATCCAGCCCCTCGGGGCGCTGACAGAGCAGACGCGCCATCAGGCGCTCGGCCAGGGCGCGCTTGCCGATGCCCGCCGGGCCATGCAGCAGGTAGGCATGGGCGTGCTGCGTGCGCCCGGCCAGCTGCTGCCAGAGCACATCCTGCCAGGGGTAGACTTCAGCCACGCTGCAACTCCAGCAGTTCCGGCAACAAAGCATCCAGGGCCTGCTGCACCTGGCTCAGCGACTGCGCGGCATCTAGGATGCGATAGCGCTGCGGCTGCTGGCTGGCGCGGCGCAGGTAGGTCTGGCGCACCGCCTCGAAAAATCGGCGGTCTTCCTGCTCGAACCTGTCCAGGCGACCGCGGGCCGCGGCGCGGGCCAAGCCGACCTCCACCGGCAGATCGAAGACCAAGGTCAGATCGGGACGCAACGCGCCCTGCACGAAATCTTCCAGTACGGCGATACGCGCCTCGCACAGACCGCGGCCGCCGCCCTGGTAGGCGTAGGTGGCATCGGTGAAGCGATCACAGAGCACCACAGTTCCGCGCGCCAGGGCCGGGCGTATGACCTGGGCCAGGTGCTGGGCGCGGGCGGCGAATACCAGCAGCAGCTCGGTATCGGCGGCCATCGGCTCGTCACTGGGCGCCAGCAGCAGTTCGCGCACCCGCTCAGCCAAGGGCGTGCCGCCCGGCTCGCGAGTCAACAGCACATCAATGCTCTGCTCACGCAGGCGTTCGGCCAGGTATTCGCGATTGGTGCTCTTGCCGGCGCCCTCGGGACCTTCCAGGGTGATAAACAAACCGCTCACAGACTGTCCTTACTCATTGTTGGGCGCTATTTATTAGGCGCTATGGGGGCCGGGCTGGACCGGTAGTCCTCGCGCCGCTTGAGTTGAAACTCGCGCACCGCCTGATTGTGCTGCTCCAGGGTACTGGTGAACACATGGCTGCCATCGCCCCGGGCAACGAAATACAGACTGCTGCCAGCCACCGGATTCAGCGCCGCATGGATGGCTTCACGGCCGACCAGGGCAATGGGGGTCGGCGGCATGCCGTCGATGGTATAGGTGTTGTAGGCCGTCGGCTCACGCAGATCGGCACGGGTGATTTTGCCGTTATAGCGCTCGCCCATGCCGTAGATCACCGTGGGATCGGTCTGCAAACGCATGCCGATACGCAGGCGCCGGATAAACACACCGGCGATCTCGCCGCGTTCTTCCGGCACCCCGGTTTCCTTTTCGATCATCGAGGCCATAATCAAGGCCTCGTAGGGCTCTTTGTACGGCAGGTCCTCGGTGCGCTTGGCCCACTCTTCGGCCAGCACCTGCTCCAGTCGAGTGTGCGCCTGCTTGAGCAGATCCAGATCGCTCATGCCACGCACAAAACTATAGGTGTCCGGGAAGAACCGCCCTTCCGGGTTGAGCCCCGGCAGCCCCAGGCGTTTCATCAGCTGCGCGTCGCTCAGCTCACTCAGAGTCAGATTGAGTTTGCTTTCACGGGCCAAGGCCGCGCGCACCTGGCGAAAGCTCCAGCCCTCGACCAGGGTCAGGCTGTACTGCACCACCTCGCCGCGCCGCCACAACGCCAGCATGTCGATCGCCTTGAGGCCGGGAGTCAGTCGATATTCGCCACTGTGCAACGGCTGATTGCGCAGATTGAAACGCCAGTACAGGCGCAGCCAGAAGGCATTATCGAGCACCCCGTCCTGTTCGAGCCGGTTCAGCACTCCGCCAGGTGTAGCCCCAGCTGGCACCTCGACCAAGTACTCCTCGGTCAGGTTCAGCGGCTGGTGCAACGCCGTATGCTGCTGCCAGGCGACAAAAGCCACCAGCAAGCCAGCCAACAACACGCCGCCTTCCAGCAGCAGCAATAATTTGCGTATCACGAATCAGCAGTCCAGTAGATCGCGGGCAATGTTCTGCAGTTTACGGGTGAGTGGGCCGACCGGCCAGTCGTGCGTGAGCAGGGCGCGCACCGGCCAGATGCCATAGAGGCTGTTGCAGAGAAAGACTTCATCGCCAGCCAGCAACTCGGCGTAACCGAGGTCACGCACCTGACACTCGATACCGAGCGCCGCAGCCTGCTCCAGCAGCTCCGCCCGCATCACCCCGGCCACCCCGCAACGCGACAGCTGCGCGGTAAGCAACACATCCTGCTTGACGATAAACAAGTTGCTGTAGACCCCCTCAATCACCCGCCCGCTGACATCCAGCATCAAGCCCTCGGCATGCTCGGCGTCTTGCCATTCGGCACGCGCCAACACCTGCTCCAGACGATTGAGGTGTTTCAGCCCCGCCAGCAGAGGCTGCTCGGCCAGGCGCGTCGCACAAGGGAACAGGCGCACGCCCTGCTCGGCATTGAGCACGGGATAACTCGGTTTGGCAGCGCCTTGCAGGATGCGTCGCGGCTGCGCCGGCTGCGGTGGCGCATAACCGCGCAGGCCATCCCCGCGGGTCAGTATCAACTTGGCCACGCCATCGCCCAGCTGTTGGCTGAACGCCAGCAACTCGGCAGTGAGCAACGCTATGTCGAGTGGAATGTGCAGGCGCGCGCAGCCTTCGGCCAAGCGCGCCAGGTGGCGATCGAGCAAAGAGGCCTTGCCGGACGTGACGGCGATGGTCTCGAACAGACCATCGCCGTAGGCCAAGCCGCGATCCTTGACGGATAGCAGCTCGGCCGGCTGGCCGTCGATCCAGCTCAGCATCAACCGGCGAACCGGCGGAACACCAGCGAGCCGTTGGTGCCGCCAAAACCGAAGGAGTTGGACAGTGCCACCTCGATGGGCATGGCCTTGGCCCCATGAGCGACGAAATCGAGGTCGCAACCCTCGTCCGGGTTATCCAGGTTGATGGTCGGCGGCGCGATCTGATCACGGATAGCCAGCACGCTGAAGATCGCCTCCACCGCACCGGCGGCGCCGAGCAGATGGCCGGTCATGGACTTGGTCGAGCTGACCGCCAGTTTGTAGGCGTGCTCGCCAAAGACCGCTTTCACCGCGGCCACTTCGGCCTTGTCGCCGGCCGAGGTCGAGGTGCCGTGGGCATTGATGTACTGCACCTGCTCAGGCTGCAAACCCGCATCCCGCAGGGCATTGGTCATGCAGCGCGCGGCACCGGCGCCGTCTTCCGGCGGCGAGGTCATGTGATAGGCGTCGCCGCTCATGCCAAAGCCAATCAGCTCGGCATAGATGTGCGCGCCACGGGCCTGGGCATGCTCCAACTCTTCCAGCACCAGGGCACCGGCGCCATCGGACAGCACAAAACCATCGCGATCCTTGTCCCACGGGCGGCTGGCCCGGGTCGGATCGTCATTGCGCGTCGACATGGCCCGCGCGGCGGCAAAACCACCCAAGCCCAGACCGCAGGCGGCCATTTCGGCACCGCCGGCGACCATCACGTCGGCCTCGCCGTAGGCGATATTGCGCGCCGCCATGCCGATGCAATGGGTGCCTGTGGTACAGGCTGTGGCGATGGCGTAGTTAGGTCCCTGCAGGCCCAGATGGATCGACAGGAACCCGGAAATCATATTGATGATCGAACCGGGCACGAAGAACGGCGAAATGCGCCGCGGCCCCTGCTCATGCAGAGCCCTGCAGTTGTTCTCGATATTGGTCAAACCGCCAATACCCGAACCCATGGCCACACCGATGCGCTCACGGTTGGCATCCGTCACGTCCAGCCCGGAATCACGCATCGCCTGAAAGCTGGCGGCCAGACCGTACTGAATAAATAGATCGAGCTTGCGTGCCTCCTTGGCGGACAAGTATTCCTCGACATTGAAGCCCTTAACCGAACCACCGATACGGGTGGAAAACGCGGAAAGGTCCATATGTTCGAGCAGGCCGATACCACTGCGCCCAGCCAAAATGCCCTGCCAACTGCTCGGCACATCGTTACCCAGCGGCGACAACATGCCCATACCGGTAACCACGACGCGTCTACGCGACACAGCAATCTCCTTTTCTAGTTTTACGACGCTAGGAATGCGCTTAAAGAAAAGCCGCACACCTGATTAGGGAGTGCGGCTTTTCCGAGTCGGGAACCGACGATTGCGTTTACGCGTGCGCGGTAACGTAATCGATAGCTTCCTGAACGGTGGTGATCTTCTCGGCTTGCTCGTCCGGGATCTCGGTCTCGAATTCTTCTTCGAGAGCCATCACCAGCTCAACGGTGTCAAGAGAGTCGGCACCCAGGTCTTCGACGAAGGAAGCGCTGTTGGTTACTTCCTCTTCTTTTACGCCCAGTTGCTCGGCAACGATTTTCTTGACGCGCTCTTCGATGGTGCTCATACCTTGTTCTCACTCCTAATGGGACAAATCCAGGCCACTAATCTGCGGCCAAGTGTATAGAAAGGGTTTTTAGCATTTCAAGCTGAATGCCGGGGAGCCCCCAGGAACACTTCAACGATCTGTCTATAAACCTGTTGCAGCTTTATAACGGATTTTAGACAGCATCTATGACAGTTTTCTGAAGGCATCCGTCACATTTAGCTCATGTACATCCCGCCATTCACAGGGATAGTAGCGCCTGTGACGTAAGCCGCGCCATCAGAAGCGAGGAAAGCGACCACTTTCGCGATCTCTTCGGCCTGCCCCAAACGGCCCAGCGGAATCTGGGTAAGCAGCGCTTCACGCTGGGCTTCCGGCAGTTCGCGGGTCATATCGGTGTCGATAAAACCTGGTGCGACAGCGTTCACGGTAATCGCCCGCGAACCGACTTCACGCGCCAGCGCACGGCCGAAACCTTCCAGCCCGGCCTTGGCCGCAGCATAGTTTACCTGGCCGGCGTTGCCCATGGCGCCCACTACCGAGCCGATATTGATGATGCGCCCGTAACGCGCCTTGGTCATGCCGCGCAGTACCGCCTTGGTCAGCCGGTACAGACTGCTCAGGTTGGTATTGATGACATCGAACCATTCGTCATCTTTCATCCGCAGCATCAGGTTATCGCGGGTGATACCGGCGTTGTTGACCAGGATCAACGGCTGACCCAGATGTTGCTGGATATGTTCGAGGGTGCTGGCCACCGATTCATTGCTGCTGACATCCAGCACCAGGCCGGCACCTTCGATGCCATTGGCTTTCAGGGTTTCGGCAATCCGCTCGGCACCCGCAGCGGAGGTCGCAGTGCCTATCACCACGGCGCCTTGACGACCCAATTCCAGGGCGATTGCCTGGCCAATACCACGGCTAGCACCAGTAACCAGCGCAACCTTACCTTGTAGGCTCATAGAGTTTCTCCTTAATCAGACCAGGGCCGCATGCGCGGCAGCGAAGGCGTCCGGGGTGTCCAGGTTATGGGTATTGATGCCTTTCACGCAGCGCTTGTTCAAGCCGGACAGCACCTTGCCCGGACCGCACTCAACCAGGTCGGTCACGCCCTGCCCAGCCAGGCAGACCATCGACTCGACCCAACGTACCGGACTGTAGAGCTGCGCCAGCAAGTCGCGCTTGAGGCTTTCGAGATCAGCCACCACCGCGGCGCTGACGTTCTGCACCAGGGCGATTTGCGGGGCCTGCCAGTCGATTGCCGCCACCGCCTCGGCAAAACGCTCGGCAGCCGGGCGCATCAAGGCGCAATGCGAGGGTACGCTAACCGGCAGCGGCATGGCGCGCTTGGCGCCACGGGCCTTGCAGGCCTCGATGGCGCGCGTCACCGCGGCTGCACCGCCGGCTATCACCACCTGGCCCGGTGCGTTGAAGTTCACTGCGCTGACCACTTCACCTTGCGCCGCCTCGGCGCAGGCGGCCAGTACATCGGCATCGTCCAGGCCGAGAATGGCGGCCATGCCGCCCTGTCCAGCCGGCACAGCCTGCTGCATCAACTGCCCACGGTGCTCAACCAGCTTGACCCCGGCCGCCAACGACAGGCTGCCGGCGGCCACCAGCGCCGAGTACTCGCCCAGGCTATGACCGGCAACGAAGGCCGGACGCGCGCCACCCTCGGCTAGCCACAAGCGCCACAGCGCCACGGACGCGGCCAGGATGGCCGGCTGGGTCTTGTCGGTTTGATTGAGTTGCTCTTCCGGGCCCTGCTGGGTCAACGCCCAGAGGTCATAACCCAGGGCCTCGGAGGCTTCGGCAAAGGTATCGAGAATCAGCGGCTGCCGAGCACCATGCTCGGCCAGCATTGCCAGGGACTGGGAGCCCTGACCAGGGAAGACGAATGCGAGAGATGCAGACATGGAAACCTGTTCCTAATGATCTTGATCGTCGGAAATTCACGCCCGGCCTAGCCAAGCGCAAGAAACTGACAGTTGGATGGCAGGCGGCCGGTTGCGGTCACATCCTAAAGCAAGTGTTCGCCGAGTCGACCATGCAAACGTTGCGGCAGATTTTCCTCAATCTCCGTCAAAGCTCGGCGAATGGCGCTCTTGAAGCCATCGATACCTGCGGCACCATGGCTTTTCACCACTATGCCCTGCAGACCGACAAAACTCGCGCCATTGTGCTGCGCAGGCGCCAGATCGTCCTGCAAGCGGCGCAACAGCGGCAACGCCAGAGCCCCCACCAGACGCGCCGCCAGACTGGAGCGGAACAAGGCCTCGATACGCTGGGCGATCATCGCCGCCAAGCCCTCGCTGGACTTGAGCAGGATATTACCGACAAAGCCGTCGCAGACCACCACATCCGCCTCGCCACGATAGAGCCCATCTCCCTCGACAAAGCCTATGTAGTTAAGCCCCGCAGCCCCCTGCAACAGACTGGCCGCCAGCTTGACCTGCTGATTACCCTTGATGTCCTCGGTGCCCACATTGAGCAATGCCACCCGTGGCCTGACGACGCCCAACGCCTCAGCCGTCACCGAGCCCATCACGGCAAACTGATAGAGATGCTCGGCGCTGCAATCGACATTGGCCCCCAGATCGAGCAAATGACAGTAGCCTGCCTGGGTCGGAATAGCCGTCACCATGGCCGGGCGATCGATGCCCGGCAGGGTCTTCAGCAGATAACGCGACAAGGCCATCAAGGCCCCGGTATTACCGGCACTGACGCAGGCCTGGGCCGCACCACTACGGAGCAGTTCCAGGCTCACCCGCATCGACGAATCGGGCTTGCCGCGCAGCGCCTGCGCCGGACGCTCGTCCATCGCAATGATTTCACCAGCATGCTCGACACGCAGACGCGTGCGATCGACGCCGGGGTAGCGGGCAATCAGAGATTCAAGAAGAGAGGATTGGCCGACGAGGACCAGGTGCAACGAAGGGTATTCAGCCAGACAGGCGATGCTGGCCGGAACAATGCAGTGGGGACCGAAGTCCCCACCCATTGCATCAATCGCGATGATCGGAGCGGACAAGGATTACTCGTCAGCGCCCTTGTCGATCACTTTGCGACCACGGTATACACCTTCCGGCGATACGTGGTGACGCAGGTGAACTTCACCGGTGGTTTTCTCGACCGACAGGGTGCTGCCTTCGAGGGCATCGTGGGAACGACGCATGTCACGGGCGGAACGGGATTTTTTGTTCTGCTGAACAGCCATAACTAATTAACTCCTAAACGTTTGGGTCACGCTTTAACTGTGCCAATACACTGAACGGGTTGGACCGCGTTACCTCGTCCTCACTCGACTCGGGCTCTTCGAGGCCGGCCGGTTGCTGGCAATCTTTAGGGTCATGAGCCGGGACAATGGGCAAGGCGAGCAACAGCTCCTCCTCAACCAGCGCCAGCAGATCCAATGGGTCTTCACCCAATTCAAGCACGTCATAGCCTTGCGGCACTGACTGGGTATTCCCACCCTCTTTCACTACAGCGTAATCACAAGCACTGTAGATCGGTAAAGTGACCAGCTCCAGACAACGCTGGCAAACCATCTTGACTTCAACCTCGAGCTCGCTGTGAAAAACTACAGCATTGCGCTCGTCGCGCTCGAAGACAAACTTCGTACGCACCATGCCTTGGTTATCGGCAAGCGGGCCGCAGAGACGCTGCAATTCGGCCAGCTGCAGCTCACCTTCGAGGGTGGCACTGCGATCAGCTAACTTGCGCGGATCAACGTGAGGTGGAATCGGGCCATTTGACATAGGCGGCGCATTCTAGGGATGCAACCCGCCGCTGTCAAAGGATATTCGGCCTGTCCAGCATCCGCCGCACTCGCTAAAATCGCCCACCACCTAGATTGCCATATTAAAGGAAAACGCCGTGCTGCCTCTGGTGCTTGCATCCAGTTCGCCCTATAGACGCGAACTACTCGCCCGCCTGCGCCTGCCATTCAGCTGGAGCGCACCGGCCATCGACGAATCACGCCAGCCTGATGAAGACGCGGAAAGCCTGGTGCGCCGCCTGTCGCTGGAAAAAGCCCAGGCATTGAGCGGCCGCTTCGACAACCACCTGATTATCGGCTCAGACCAGGTCGCCATACTGGACAACCAGATTCTCGGCAAACCCCACAGCCTTGAGCGCGCCCGCGAGCAATTGCTGGCCGCCAGCGGCAATAGCGTTACCTTCCTCACCGGCCTGTGCCTGCTCAACAGCGCAACCGGCCTGCAGCAGACCGACTGCATTCCCTTCACCGTGCACTTTCGCCAACTCAGCGAAGCGCAAATCACCCGCTATCTGCAGGCCGAGCAACCCTTCGACTGCGCCGGCAGCTTCAAAGCCGAAGGCCTGGGGGTCAGCCTATTTCGCAGCACCGAAGGCAGCGACAGCAACAGCCTGATCGGCCTACCCCTGATTCGCCTGGTCGACATGCTGCACGCAGCCGGCATCGACATCCCATAAAAATCAAGCCCGGTCGATGACCGGGCTTGATTGTCATTCGCAACAGTTAGCGCAAGGCTGACCCTTGAAAGCCCATCCACAGGGCGATTCGTTCGGCCATGCTGGCACCCAGGGTCTTCGCGAAACGATCAAGGGGCGACTCCTCCACGGTGAAGTCGACCAACTCTTTCTCGCCAATCACTTCACGGGCCACGTAACTGGTATTGCCTAGCGCATCGATCAAGCCCAGCTGCAGCGCCTGCTCACCCGACCAGACCAAACCGGAAAAAAGCTCAGGGTGCTCGGCATCCTTCAAGCGATCCCCGCGCCCCTGCTTGACACTGGCAATGAACTGGCGATGAGTAGTCTCCAGCACACCCTGCCAAAATTTGGTTTCTTCGGCCTTTTGCGGCTGGAACGGATCGAGAAACGCCTTGTGCTCACCCGAAGTGTAAACCCGGCGATCAACCCCTAGCTTCTCCATCACCCCCACAAAACCAAAGGTCGCCGCGGTAACGCCAATCGAACCCACCAAGCTGGCCTTGTCCGCATAAATCGCATCGGCCGCGCTGGCAATGTAATAGGCACCGGAAGCGCCGAGATCGGTAATCACCGCATACAGCTTGATGGCCGGATACTCGGTGCGCAGCCGCCGAATTTCGTCATAGATATAGCCGGACTGCACCGGACTGCCACCTGGACTGTTGATCCGCAGAATCACGCCCTTGGTCTTGGCATCCTCAAAAGCCGCGCGCAGGCTGCCAACAATATTATCGGCGCTGGCAGACTCCTTGTCGGCAATCATCCCGCGCACTTCAATCAGAGCCGTATGGCTCTTTCCCTTGCCAGCAGACTTCTGCAGGTCGAGCATCGGCGCAAACAGCGCCAAGGCGACAAACAGATAGATAAAGGTCAGCAGCTTGAAGAAGATACCCCAACGCCGGGACCGACGCTGCTCCTGCATGCCGGCGAGCAAGGTCTTCTCCAGCAGCTTCCAGCTTTTACCCTCGCCATCAGCACCAGCTGCGGCCTTCCATTCATCCGACATGTTCTCTCACCTCAACTGATTGCCCACTGGCGCACCGACCAAGCCAGGCGCGCAACTCGGTAAAACATTCTATTGCCAGCGCCGGCTTGTGCGCACGCAAGGCCTCTAGCGATTGCGCGCCATAGCCAACCGCCACGCAATCCATGCCGGCGCGCTGCGCCATCTGCAGATCGAAGGAGGAATCCCCCACCATCAAGGCCTGCCTCGCGGCGACACCACTTTGCGCGAGAATCTCGTGCAGCATCAACGGGTCCGGCTTGCTTGCGGTTTCATCGGCGCAGCGGCTGTAATCGAAATAATCCAACCAACCACGCCCTTCCAGCACCCGCTGCAAGCCATGACGCCCCTTGCCGGTAGCCACCGCCAGGCGATAACCCTCGGCACGAAAAGCCTCCAACCCCTCAGCCACACCGTGGAACAGCGGTGACGGCGCGGACTCCAGCGCCAGATAGTTTTCGCTGTAACTCTGCCGCATATGCTCCACACGGGCAGCATCCAGCAGATCCGGGTACAGGCTGCGAATCGCCTCGGGCAAGCCCAGACCGATAATCCCACGCACCTGCTCATCGGTGCAGCGCGCCAACTCACAAGTATCCGCCGCCGCATGCATGGCCGCTACGATCCGACCGATGGAATCGACCAGAGTGCCATCCCAATCGAAGATCAGCAGTCGATAGTCACGCACTGAGCCGCTCCAGGGTGCGCGCCCACATCTCATCGACCGGCGCCTCCAGCTTGAGCTGACCGCCGTCGGGCAGCGGCACCACCAATTCATAGGCATGCAGGAACAGGCGCTTGCCGCCCAGCCCGCGAATCTCGCGAGTGAAGTCGTCATCACCGTACTTGCTGTCGCCGGCGATGCAATGCCCGGCGTGCTGGGCATGCACGCGAATCTGGTGGGTACGTCCGGTCACCGGCCGGGCCTCGACCAGGGTGGCGAACTCGCCGAAACGGCGCAGCACGCGAAACACCGTCAACGCCTCTTTGCCCTCGGGATTGACCTCGACCATGCGCTCACCGGAACGCAGATTGCTTTTCAGCAAGGGTGCACTGACCTGTTTCTTGGCGGTCGCCCAATGCCCGCGCACCAAAGCCATATAGCGCTTGTCCACCCCGTCGCCGCGCAAGGCTTCGTGCAGATGGCGCAACATGCTGCGCTTCTTGGCGATCATCAACAGCCCCGAGGTATCGCGATCCAGGCGGTGCACCAGTTCCAGATCCTTGGCATCGGGACGCAGTTGGCGAAAAGCCTCGATCACCCCGTAATTCAGGCCACTGCCGCCATGCACGGCGATGCCGGCCGGCTTGTTCAGCACTATCAGCGCCTTGTCTTCATAGACAATCGCCGCCTCGAGCCGCTGCAGCAGGCCCTGGGCCAGCGGTTCCGGCTCATCGCGCTCAGCCAGGCGCAGAGGCGGCACACGAATGATGTCGCCGGCCTGCAATTTGTACTCAGGTTTGATCCGACCTTTATTCACCCGCACCTCGCCTTTGCGCAAAATGCGGTAAATCAAAGTCTTAGGCACACCTTTGAGCTGGGTGCGGAGGAAGTTATCGATGCGTTGGCCGGCAAGCTCCGGCGCAACCTCGAGCAGCTGAACGCCGGAGGTTGGAGAGGAAGGAGTAGTCATCGCGCAATCATAACAATTTTTTATGGATTTGAAGCACTTAATCATTACTGCTATAGTCGGGAAGCCGCCAAAAGCGGCCTGGTTCGCGGATGATCGCCAAAACTGCCATCCCCAACCAACGCAACCCTTTTGGGACGTGAGGCCGTCCGACGGGTTATTCAGAGAAAGAAAGGCCGCCTAGGCCGTGAATAACTCGGAAATAAAGCCTTAAGCCATGATGCGCGACCTTCCCCTTTGGACGGTTGCGGTAATAGCCAACCCGCTGCGGATTTTCGCGAGCGGCACCCGATTTTCAGCGATACGTGTAGGGTGGAGATGTACAACTGTCGGTCCGCGTAGCAATTCGCTTTACCAAGACGCTTTATCTCGTCCGCTACCGACAGCTGATTCCTCCTCCTGACTTAGTGCTTTCTGTCACAACAGCGAGCAGGAGACGTCTGTCGCGGCCCAGCCCAACTGGCTGATTGCCGCTAGACACTGGAACGCTTTACGACCGTTCCTGACGTGCCTGACACCGACCCTGAAGTCGTGTGTGCCGAGCGCCGCTTCCGCCAGCACCGGAAACCGACGGTACTACATGAAAAGAATGCTAATTAACGCCACTCAGCCCGAAGAGTTGCGTGTCGCCCTGGTAGATGGGCAAAAACTCTACGACCTGGACATCGAATCCGGTGCCCGTGAGCAGAAAAAATCCAACATCTATAAAGGCCGTATTACCCGCGTAGAACCTAGCCTCGAAGCCGCCTTCGTCGACTTCGGCTCGGAGCGCCACGGTTTCCTCCCGCTCAAAGAAATTTCCCGCGAATATTTCAGCAAGGCTCCAGAAGGACGCGTCAATATCAAAGACGTGCTCAAGGAAGGCCAGGAAGTCATAGTTCAGGTCGAGAAAGAAGAGCGTGGCAACAAGGGCGCCGCCCTCACCACCTTTATCAGCCTGGCCGGTCGTTACCTGGTGCTGATGCCGAACAACCCGCGCGCCGGTGGCATCTCGCGGCGCATCGAAGGCGAAGAGCGCAACGAACTGCGTGAAGCGCTGAACGGCCTGGTCGCCCCGAGCGACATGGGCCTGATCGTGCGCACCGCCGGCCTCGGCCGTTCCAGCGAAGAAATGCAGTGGGACCTGGATTACCTGCTGCAACTCTGGACCGCGATCAAAGAAGCCTCGCTGGACCGCGCCGCACCTTTCCTGATCTACCAGGAAAGTAACGTGATCATCCGCGCCATCCGCGACTACCTGCGCCAGGACATCGGCGAAGTACTGGTCGACAGCGTCGAAGCGCAGCAGGAAGCCCTGAGCTTTATCAATCAGGTGATGCCGCAGTACGCCAGCAAGATCAAGCTGTATGAAGACAGCGTGCCGCTGTTCAACCGCTTCCAGATCGAAAGCCAGATCGAAACCGCCTTCCAGCGTGAAGTAAAACTGCCGTCCGGCGGTTCCATCGTGATCGACCCGACCGAAGCCCTGGTGTCCATCGACATCAACTCGGCGCGTGCGACCAAAGGCAGCGACATCGAAGAAACCGCCCTGCAGACTAACCTGGAAGCGGCCGAAGAAATCGCCCGCCAGTTGCGCCTGCGCGATATCGGCGGCCTGATCGTGATCGACTTTATCGACATGACCCCGGCCAAGAACCAACGCGCCGTGGAAGAGAAAGTCCGCGAAAGCCTGGAAGCCGACCGCGCCCGCGTCCAAGTGGGTCGCATCTCGCGCTTCGGCCTGCTGGAAATGTCCCGTCAGCGCCTGCGTCCGTCCCTGGGTGAAACCAGCGGCATCGTCTGCCCGCGCTGCAACGGTCAAGGCATCATCCGTGACGTCGAATCGCTGTCCCTGGCGATCCTGCGCCTGATCGAAGAAGAAGCCCTGAAAGACCGCACCGCCGAAGTCCGCGCCCAGGTGCCGATCCCGGTGGCCGCCTTCCTGCTCAACGAGAAGCGCAACTCGATCACCAAGACCGAACTGCGCACCCGCGCGCGCATCGTCATAGTGCCGAACGATCACCTGGAAACGCCGCACTTCGAAGTGCAGCGCATCCGTGACGACAGCCCGGAAGCGCAAACCACCCAATCCAGCTATGAAATGGCTGTGGTTGAAGTGGAAGAAGAAAAACAAGCCGCCGCCACCCGCACCCTGGTTCGCCAGGAAGCCGCGATCAAGGCCGCACCGCAGCGCACCGCGCCGACCCCGACGCCAACCGAAGCCGTTGCCGCCCAACCTGCCGCCGCCGAACCAAGCCTGTTCAAGGGCCTGGTCAAGTCGCTGGTCAGCCTGTTTGCCGGCAAGGAAGAAGAAAAGCCGGTCGTCATCGAGAAGAAAGCCAGCGAGCGCCCGCAGCGTAGCGACGAACGCAGTAGTGGTCGCCAGCAGAACCGCAACCGCGGTGGTCGCAATACCGAAGAGCGCAAGCCGCGCGAAGAACGAGCACCCCGCGAAGACCGCGCCCCGCGTGAAGAGCGTCAGCCGCGCGTAGCCCGCGAGGAACGTGCGCCGCGTGAGGAACGCGCTCCACGCGAAGAGCGCGCACCGCGCGAAGAACGCAGCCCGCGTGACGTCGTAGAAGTTCGCGAGCCGCAGGAACTGCGCCAGTCCCGGCCGCCGCGTGAAGAGCGCCAACCGCGTGAGCGCAAGCCCCGTGAAGAGCGTCAACCGCGCGAACTGCGTGAGCCGCTGGATGCCATGCCAGGCGATAGCGCCACTGCAACTGTTACCGAAGAAGTCCGTGCCGAGCGCCCGCAACGCGAACCGCGCCAGCCGCGTCCGCCGCGTGAAGAGCGCCAGCCGCGCACCGAGCAAGCGGTAGCCGATGAAGAAGTGCTGAATAGCGAAGAGCAGTTGCAAGACGAAGAGCAGGAAGGCAGCGAAGGTGGCGATCGCCCACGTCGCCGCTCCCGTGGCCAGCGTCGCCGCAGCAATCGTCGTGAGCGTCAGCGCGATGCCAACGGCAACCTGATCGAAGGCAGCGAAGAAGCCGGCGAAGAGAACGCAGAAGATGCCGCTACTGTTGTAGCCGCAGTGACTGCCAGCGTAGCCGTCAGCGCCGAAGCGAGCCCAGCTGTCGAAGCCACTCCAGCCGTTGCGACCGAGCAACAGGTTGAAGCAGTTGAAGCAGTTGAAGCAGCCCAGGTTGCAGTAGAAGCCCCAGCTGCCGAGCCCGTCAGCAGCCCAGTCGTCGAGGCGCCTGCAAGCGTCAGCGAAGTGAGCGAAGCTGCAGCGGAGCCCGCTGTTGTAGCAGCACCGGCTGTCGAAGCGCCTGCTCCGGTTGCAGAACAGGCTGAAGCTCCAGTTGCAGCCCCGGCTGTTGCCGAAGCCGAAGCTGTTGCCGCCGCTCCAGCCGTTGCAGAAACCCCTGCGGTTGCTGTCAGCAGCACTGGCCGCGCGCCTAACGATCCGCGCGAAGTGCGCCGTCGTCAGCGCGAAGCCGAGCGCCTGGCCCGCGAAGCCGCCGAAACTGCAGCCGCTGCCCCTCAGGTGGAAGCCGTTGTAGAAGCGCCAGCAGCTGCCGAGCCTCTAGTCGAACCCGCCGCCGAGCCTGTAGCCGAGACAGTGGAAAGCATTGAGGCCGCCGTCGAGCCCAAGGCCGCAGTCGAAGTGCAAGTCGAGGCTGCCAACGAAGAATCGGCCAGCCCCGCTGCCGATGCAGTAGACGCCGAAACTGAAACTGAAGAGCAAGCGGCTAAACCGCTCGCCTAAGGTTACTCAAGGGCAATAAAAAGGGGATGCTTTAAGCATCCCCTTTTTTATTACTGCGCTAAGCAAACCTGCTTGGCTTGCCCCATCCGCAACCACGAATTACACCACGTTCGGCTCTATCTCCAGCTCCACCGCGAAGCGCTGGGCGATATCGGCCTGAATCCGCCGAGCCAGGCTGAGCAACTGCGCGCCCGTGGCCTTGCCGTAATTGACCAGCACCAGCGCCTGCAGACGGTGCACGCCGGCATCGCCGTCGCGAAAACCCTTCCAGCCGGCCCGTTCGATCAGCCAGCCGGCGGCCAACTTGACCTGGCCATCGGCCTGCGGATAAGCCACCAAGCCTTGATGTTCGGTGCGCAAACGCTCGGCCAATGCAGCGGGAACCAGGGGATTCTTGAAGAAGCTGCCGGCATTGCCCAGCTCGGCCGGGTCGGGCAGTTTCTCGCGGCGAATCGCACAGATGGCGCGGCTGACGTCCAGCGCTGCCGGCGTCGCTATGCCCTGCTCCGCCAGGCGCTGACGCACCGGGCCATACTCCAGATGCAGCGCCGCCGAGCGGCTCAAAGCGAAACGCACACGCAGGATCACCCAGCGCCCGCTTTCGCGCTTGAACAGGCTATCGCGGTAGGCGAAGGCGCAGTCTTCCAGGGAAAACTCGCGCAACTCACCGCTGTGCCTGTCCAGGGCGGTCAAGCCGGCGAACAGGTCTTTCAGCTCGACCCCGTAGGCGCCGATATTCTGCACCGGGGCCGCGCCCACTGTGCCGGGAATCAGGCTGAGGTTTTCCAGGCCGGCGAAGCCCTGTTCCAGCGTCCACTGCACGAAGGGATGCCAGGGCTCGCCCGCTTCCGCCTCGATCAACACGCGCTGGCCATCATCGCCCAGCAGCCGGATGCCGCGACTGGCCATGTGCAGCACCAGGGCATCGACATCGGCGGTCAACAGCAGGTTGCTGCCACCGCCGAGCAGCATCAGGGGCAAGTGCTGGGCGGCGGCATAGGCCAGCGCCTCGCGCACCTGCCGATCATCCCGGGCTTCAGTGAACCAGCGCGCCGAGGCTTCGACGGCAAAGCTGTTATAGGGCTTGAGCGATACCTGCGCCTGGATCTGCAGAGTCATAGACGCCCCCTGAGCTCGGCCAGCAAGGCATCGCAGGCCCGCTCCAGCAGATCCAGCACCTGCTCGAAACCTTCCTCACCGCCGTAATAGGGATCTGGCACTTCATCCAGGGCCAGCCGATAACGGCGCAGCAACAGATCCAGCTCGGCCGAGCCATTGCCGGGACGCAAACGCTGCAGATGACTGAGGTTGCTGTTATCCATCGCCAGAATCAGGTCGAAACGCTGGAAGTCCGCCGCCTCGACCTGACGCCCGCGCAGGGCGGACAAGTCATAGCCGCGCTGCTGTGCGGCCTGGCGGGTGCGACTATCCGGTGCCTTGCCCACATGCCAGTCACCGGTGCCGGCGGAATCCACTTCGATGCACCCCTCCAGCCCGGCCTCACGCAGCTTGTGGCGCAACACGCCTTCAGCCGTGGGCGAGCGGCAGATATTACCCAGGCAAACGAACAGAACGCGCATCAAGCCCCCAATAGGCGGCGAACGCGCTCAAGATCTTCCGCCGTATCCACGCCAGCCGGCGGGGCCTCGAGGGCATCGGCGACATGAATGCGCACGCCATGCCAGAGCGCCCGCAGCTGCTCCAGGCACTCGCTGTCTTCCAGCCAGCAGGGGCCCCAGGCGACGAAGTCATGCAGAAACTGCGCACGGTAGGCGTAAATACCGATATGCCGGCGATAGGGCACATTGGCCGGTAATTGCTCGCGGCTCTGGGCAAAGGCATCCCGCGCCCAGGGCAACGGTGCGCGGCTAAAGGTCAGGGCCAGGCCCTGCAAGTCGGTAACCACCTTGACCACATTGGGGTTAAACAGCGCGGCGACCTCTTCGATCGGCTCGGCCAGGGTGGCAATAGCCGCTTGCGGGTTGGCCGCCAGGTTGGCCGCCACCTGATCGATGATGGCCGGCGGAATCAAGGGCTCGTCGCCCTGCACATTGACCACTATGGCGTCACTGGCCAGGCCCAGGGCCGTGGCCACTTCGGCCAGGCGGTCGGTGCCGGAGTTGTGCGAGGCACGGGTCAGCAGCACCTGGGCGCCGAAGCCACGGCAGACCTCGACTATGCGCGCATCGTCGGTGGCCACCACCACCTGCTGCGCGCCGCTCTTGCAGCCTTGTTCCCAGACATGCTGGATCATCGGCTTGCCGGCGATATCCTGCAGCGGCTTGCCCGGCAGGCGGCTGGAGGCGAAGCGCGCCGGAATCACAACGGTAAACACAGTGCTCATTTACTTATCCAGGCGTTCGTCGACGGTCAGGCTGCGGGCTTCGGTTTCCAGCATCACCGGAATCCCATCGCGCACCGGAAAGGCCAGGGCATCGGCCTTGCAGATCAGCTCGCGTTTATCGGCGGCGAGTTTCAGCGGGCCCTTGCACAGGGGGCAGGCGAGAATATCGAGTAGTTTCGGGTCCATGGGCAATCCTTGAGGTAGAGCGGCACAGGGGGGGCGAGACGGTGCTCGCAGAATCATCGGAACGCTTAGCCGAGCGCTGAACGCCGCAGCAGACGCTGTAATTGCTTATCCAGCCAGGCGACAAAAGCCGGCGAAGGCTGAGCATCCACCGCCAGATACCACCAATCGTCTGCGGCAAAAGCACGGCACTTGACCGCATCCTTTTCCGTCATCAGCAGCGGTAGCGCCGGGCTGAAATTCAGCACCTCGGCGCTGTACGGCGCGTGGTCGGCGAAGGCGTGCGCAACAGGCCGCCAGTGTAGCCGTTCGAGGGTATTGAAGAAACGCTGGGGGTTGCCGATGCCAGCCACCGCATGCAGGGCCTGGCCCGGCGGGAAATGGCTGAGGGGGCGCTGCTCGCCGCTGCGCAGATTGATCAGCGCGCGCGGCTGCAAGGTAAAAGCGTAGCCATCCTCAGGATCGCTGGCCGCGCCGTTATAGAGCAGCGCATCGACCGCCTGCAGCCGCTCGACCGGCTCGCGCAGCGGCCCGGCCGGCAGGCAGCGACTATTGCCCAGGCCGCGGGCGGCGTCGATCAGCACCAGTTCCAGATCGCGGGCCAGACGGTAATGCTGCAACCCATCGTCGCTGAGGATCAGATCCAGCGGCTCGGCGGCCAGCAGGGCGGCCACGGCGCGACTGCGATCCGGGTCGATCATCAGTGGCACGCCGCTGCGCTGCACGATCAGCAGGGGTTCATCGCCGGCGACAGCAGCCGCCTGCTCGGCCCGCACCCGCCAGGGCAGCTGCGGCGGCTGGGCGCCGTAACCGCGACTGACTACGCCAACGCGCAGGCCGCGACTGCGGCAATGTTCGATCAGCCAGAGAATCAAGGGGGTTTTACCGGTGCCGCCGACCGTGATATTGCCCACCACCACAACCGGGACTGGCGCGCGGTAGATTTCGCCAAGCCCAGCCAGAAAGCGCCGACGCTTGCGCTGCACCACGGCGCGGTACAACCATTCCAGCGGACGCAGCAGGTCAAGCGCCGGATGGCCGGCGTACCAGGCGGCGGTCAGGCGCTCGGCCAGGCTCATAGGTGGGCAAGCCTCAAGGCGCGGCCTGCGCCTCGACCGTAGTGATGCGCAGGTGGGCGAAGCCCAGTTTGCCGGCGGCATCCATGGCGGTGATCACGGCCTGGTGCGGGGTCTTGGCGTCGGCACTGAGCGTCAGCGGCAGGCTGTTATCGCCGTCCGACTCCTTCTGCAGGGCGGCCATCAGGCTGTCCAGATCGCTTTTCAGCAAAGCCTTGGCGTTCAGCGAGTAGCTGCCATCGGCGGCAATCAGCACCTCCAACTGCTTCAGCTCGGTCTGCTCCGGCGGCGTGCCACTGGCGGCTTCCGGCAGATCGACCTTGAGTTGAGTCTCGCGGGTAAAGGTGGTGGTGACCACGAAAAACAGCAGCAGGATAAACACCACGTCGATCAACGAGGCCAGGTTGATCTCGATGTTTTCCCGCGGTTTACGCCGGAATTTCACGCCTTGTCCTCGCCCAGATCGACGTCACGGTCACCCTGCACCACTTCCACCAGTTTGATCGCCTCCTGCTCCATGCCGACCACCAGCTCATCGACCCGGCGCTGCAGATAGCGGTGGAAGAACAGTGCCGGGATCGCCACCATCAGACCAGCCGCGGTGGTGATCAAGGCCTTGGAGATGCCCCCGGCCAGCGAGGCGGCATTGGTCATGCCCGAGCCCATAAAGGAGCTGAAAATATCTATCATGCCCAGCACCGTGCCGAGCAAACCCAGCAGCGGCGCTATGCCGGCAATGGTGCCGAGGGCATTGAGGTAGCGCTCCAGATCGTGGATCACTCGGGCCGCGGCTTCCTCGATGCACTCCTTCATGACCTCGCGGCCATGCTTGGAGTTGGCCAGGCCCGCCGCCAGCACCTCGCCCAGGGGCGAAGAGGCGCGCAGTTCCTTGAGTTTCTGGTTATTCAGTTTCTTGTCTTTGATCCAACGCCACACCTGCCCAAGCAGATTGGCTGGGGTGATGCGGCTGGGCCGCAGCGTCCACAAGCGCTCGGCAATGATGCCGGCCGCAGCGATAGAACACAGAATGATCGGCAGCATAATCCAGCCGCCAGCTTTGACCAGTTCCCACACGGTGGCAGATCCCCTTTGGAAAAGTGGCGCCACTCTAGGGTCTGTTGCCGTTTCAACGCAAGCCGCGTTGCCGCGAAAAATCTCGCCAGGCTAGGCGCAGGACGCAGGTAATGGTTGTTCCCTTGCCAAGTCCTACAACAACGCATGGCGAGATTTTCCGCGCAACCCACAGGGCCGGGCCTGTTTTAGTGCGATGCGGCGTTTCTCGACGCTCATTGGGAACGACCAAACTTCGCGTCTCGTGCCTTGCCTCGCGCTAAAACAGGCTCCGGCGCGGTCGCGATGAAACGACAACAGACCCTACTTAGGGCCGGCGCCTCGCCGACCGCTGCCGATCTCATTTTTCCCGCCAAAAGCGTGCTCGATCGCGCAAACCCTGAGCTTGCTCGAAAGCGCCCAGGCGAATTCGTAGCGCGCCCTGCTGCACAGTGTCGTACAGCTGCGCCGCGAGCGCCCGATAGCGTGCGACCACCTCGGCATGGGGATGACCGAAGCCATTGTGCTGGCCCCGGGAGATCAGCGCAGCCTGCGGCGCGACGCGCTGCAGAAAGGCCTGCGAAGAAGAGCCGCGACTGCCGTGATGAGGGGCCAGCAACCACTCGGCGCGCAGATCCAGGTCGCTGTCGAGCAGCGCGCGCTCGGCCCGACTGTCGATATCGCCGGTCAGCAGCAGACGCTCGCCATTGGCTTCGACCCGCAGCACACAGGACGCCTGGTTGCCATCGCGCGCCGCCGCCCATTGCCAGGTGCTGAAACGCACGCCATCCCACTCCCAGCGTTCCCCGCTGACACAGGCCTGCGCACGTAACTCCAGCGGCAGGCTATCGGGCTCGCCACTAAGCACCCGCTGAACCGGCAAGCCGCGCTGAATCGCCGGCGCGCCACCGGAATGGTCATTGTCGGCATGGCTGAGCAGCAACAGATCGAGGCCGCGCACGTCCAGCGCGCGCAAGGACGGCAGCACTACGCGCTCGCCCGTATCGAAATCGCCAAAGCGTGGCCCGGCGTCATACAGCAGCTCGTGCTGCTGGGTGCGCAGCAATACCGCCAGCCCCTGACCGACATCCAGCAGCCACACCTCGGCCTGCCCATGCACAGGCCGCTGCTGCGGACTAAACAGCAGCGGCAGCAGCAATAACCCACCCAGACTGCGCATGGGTATGCCAGCCGGCAACAACAACAGCAAGGCGCCCAGCATCACCAGCGACCAGGCCCACAACGGCAGCGTGCTGGGCAGCCAGGCGGGCAGCCACAGGGCCATCTGCCCGAGCAGGCCAAACAGCAGATCGAGCAGGCCGCCGGCCAACCAGAGCAACCCGCCCCCCAGCCAAGGCAGCGGTAACAGCAAGGTGCCGAGCAAGGCCAGCGGCACCACCAACAGGCCGACCACGGGCACCGCCAGCAGATTGGCCAGAGGTCCGCTGGCACTGACCGGCAAACCCAGCGCCAGCAACAGCGGCAACAGACCGATGGCCATGGCCCACTGCGCACGCAGCCAGGTGCGCCACCAGGACCAGGCCCCCAGGCGGCCGCTAAACAGCAGAAGCAACAGCGCCACGGCGCCGAAGGACAACCAGAAACCCGCCTGCAGACTGGCCAAAGGTTCCAGCAGCAACACCGCGACCAAAGCCAGTAACAGCGGCAGCCAGACGCCCAGGTGGCGAAAGCGCCAACGCCAGAGCAACACCAGGCCGACCATCACGCAGGCGCGCTGCAGCGGCACGGCAAAGCCTGCCAGCAGGCTATAGCCGAGCGCGCCGGCAAAGGCCAAGACGCAGGCCCAGGGCAGCCAGGGCCAAGCCCGCGGCCAGCAACCCAGGCGCGCCAAACCGGCCACCAGGCCATACAACAATCCGGCCAGCAGCCCAATATGCTGACCGGAAATCACCATGAGGTGCACGGTACCGGTGTTCTGCAACAGCTGCCAATCGGCCCTCGACAACCCCGAACCGTCACCCAGCACCAGCGCCGCCAACGCCCCTTCCCGACCCTGCGCCGGCGTCGCCAGCACACGCTGGCGCAGGCTATCGCGCCACGCGCCCAGACCAGTCGCCGGCCGCACCAGCTCGCCACTCTTGACCGTGCCGGTAGCGCCTATACGCTGCGCCAACAGCCAGGCCTCATAGTCGAAGGCTTGTGGGTTAACCAGGCCATGGGGACGCTTCACGCGCACCGCCAGGCGCCAGGTTTCGCCGGCATGCAGCGCTGGCCCGCCATACCAGGTCAAACGCAGACGCGCGGGCAATTCGGCACGCCGAGAGCTGGCCCGCTCCAGCTGGAAACGCACCACGCCCTCGCCTGCCTCCGGCAAGCCCACCACCCGGCCTTGCAGCCACAGGGTGCGACCATCCAGCTCGGTCGCCAGGCGGTCATCCAGAGCCCACTGCGCCGAGGTGCAGGCCCAGGCGAAGCCAAGGAGAAACAGCCCAAGCGGATAACTGCGCCAGGGCAAAAACAGCAAGGCGGCGGCGACTAACGCGCCTAGCAGCCAGAAAGGCGGCAGTGCCGGCAGAAAACGTACTGTCAGCAGCCCCGCCGCCAGCGCCACTATCCCTATGCGCATAGGCTCACTCCATGAGTCGACCCCAGGTACTAACCTGATGATCAGCTGTTACTTAGTGGCCGGCACCCCGGGTGACAGCGGGCCGCCAGCAAACCGTGCATAATATCGGCGTTTGTCCCGCCAGAGAGCCTGTATGCCGCGTCGTTTACTCAAGCGCTATATGCCTAAACCAGAACTCATCAAGGGCAATAAATCCCTGCGTTTTCTGGGTGCCTTGATTCACGACCCTAATCTCTGGCACCTCAATCGTCACTCCGTCTCCCGCGCCATGGCCATCGGACTGTTCTGGGCCATGATCCCCATACCGATGCAAATGCTGGCTGCCGCAGCCACTGCCATTCCGACGCGCGCCAACCTGCCGATATCCGCTGGCCTAGTCTGGCTGACCAACCCGCTCACCATGCCGCCGGTGTTTTACTGCAACTATAAATTCGGCGCCTGGCTGAGCAACACGCCGGTCCTGCAGATGCCCGAGCAGATCACCCTCGGCTGGATCGGCCAGGTGTTGCAAACCCACTGGATGCCCCTGTATCTGGGCTCAGTGGTATTGGGCGCGCTATTTGCCGGGATTGCTTACTGCGCCAGCAACGCCTACTGGCACTGGTGGGTCAGACGCAGCTGGCGCAAACGCCAGGAAAAACGCCGTAACCGTGCCCAGCAAAGCTGAAACAAGAAAGCCGTTACTGAGTAACGGCTTTTTTGTTTCAGGCAGATTAGCAGCCTATTCGTAACGCAGCGCCTCGGCCGGCTGAATACGCGCCGCCCGCCAGGACGGATAGAGGGTGGCCAGAAAGCTCAGACTGAACGCCGCGCCACAGATCAGCAGCACATCGGAGAGCAGCAACTGCGAAGGCAGGTTGCTGATGAAATACACATCCGAGCTCATCACCTGCTGGCCGCTCACCCGCTCGATCCAGGCCACCAGCTGGCTGACATTCAAGGCCGCCAGAATGCCCAGCAGCGCGCCGATCAGCGTGCCTATGCCGCCAATCACGGTGCCCTGCACCATGAAGATGCCCATGATCTGCCCAGGCGTGGCGCCCAGGGTGCGCAGGATGGCGATATCCGCGCCCTTGTCGGCCACCACCATGATCAGGGTGGCGATGATATTGAAGGCGGCCACCGCGACTATCAGCAGCAGCAACAGGCCGATCATGGTCTTCTCCATTTTCATCGCACTGAACAGGCTGCCCTGGGTCAGGGTCCAGTCGCTGGACTTGTAGCCCTCGCCCAGGCCGGCGGCAATGCTCGCGGCCACCTGTGGCGCCTGATACAGGTCCTGCAGTTTCAGGCGTACGCTCTGCACCTGGCCGGGCTGCAGGCGCTGGATATGTGCGGCATCGGCGACATGCATCAGCGCCAGGGAGCTGTCCAGCTCGGCACCGACCTTGAACACCCCGACCACATTCAGGCGCTGCATGCGCGGGCTGATGCCGCCGGGCACCGAACTCAGCTCAGGCACTATCAGCGCCAGCTTGTCGCCGACCCGCAGCTGGAAGCGCCGCGCGGTGATCTCACCTATCACCACACCGAACTCGCCCTCACGCAGATCGCTCAAGCGGCCTTGCCGCATATGCTGGTCGATGATCGACACCTGCGGCTCCAGCGCCGGGTCCACGCCCTGCAGCTGAATCGGCTGCATGGTGCCACGGAAGGACAACATGCCCTCCAGCTCGGCAAAGGGCACCGCGGCGATCACCTGGGGATGCTGGCGCGCAGCATTGGCGACTTGTTGCCAATCATCCAGCGGCTGCACCCCGGCGATACTGGCGTGCGGCACCATGCCGAGGATGCGCGTGCTCATTTCCTTCTGGAAACCGTTCATCACCGACAGCACCACAATCATGGCTAACACGCCCAGGGCCAGGCCGATCATCGAGGTCATCGAGATAAAGGAAATAAAGTGGTTGCGCCGCTTGGCCCCGGTATAGCGGATACCGATAAAGATACTCAGCGGACGAAACATCAGATGGCCACCAGCTTGCCGTCTTCCAGGCGCAGGATGCGGTCCATCTGCTGGGCCAGGCTCATATCGTGGGTCACCACCAGAAAGGCGGTCAGCGAGGAGCTGCTCAGCTCCTTCATCAGCTCCTGAATGCCTTGGGCGGTGTGATGGTCGAGGTTGCCGGTGGGCTCATCGAGCAGCACCAGACCCGGCTGGTTGACCAGGGCGCGGGCGATGGCCACGCGCTGGCGCTCGCCACCGGACAGCTCCGATGGCTTATGCGCCAGGCGATGACCCAGGCCGACCCGCTCCAGCAGCGCCGTGGCGCGCTGGCGTGCCTCGGCGATCGGCGTACGGCCGATCAGCAGCGGCATGCAGACGTTTTCCAGGGCGGTGAATTCCGGCAACAGGTGGTGGAACTGATAGACGAAGCCCAGCGAGCGGTTGCGCAGCAGACCGCGCTGCTTCTCGTTGAGCGCCGACAGCTCCTCGCCGGCCAACCAGACGCTGCCGGTGCTCGGCGTGTCCAGGCCGCCGAGCATATTGAGCAAGGTACTCTTGCCCGAGCCGGAGCTGCCGACTATCGCCACGCGCTCGCCGGGGTGCAGTTCCAACTGCAGATCCTCCAGCACCACCACAGATTGCGGGCCCTCGTCGTAGCTCTTGCCGAGGTTGCGACAACTCAACACTGCAGATTCTTGCATAGCCTGATCACTCATAACCCAATTCACTCATAACGTAGCGCCTCCGCGGGCTGGGTACGGGCCGCGCGCCAGGCCGGATAAAGGGTGGCGAAAAAACTCAGCAGCAAGGCCGCGCCGCATACCAGCAGCACGTCCTGCAGCATCAACTGCGAAGGCAGGTAGTCGATGAAATACACGTCGGCATTGAGAAACTTGATGCCCAACACGCGCTCCAGGGCGGCGATGGCGCCGCTGATATTCAGCGCCGCGAGTATGCCCAGCAACGCGCCCAGCGCCGTGCCGAACACCCCGATCACCGTGCCCTGGACCATAAAGATCGCCATGATCTGCCGCGGCGTGGCGCCCAGGGTACGCAGAATGGCGATATCGCCTTTCTTGTCGGTCACCACCATGACCAGAGTGGAGATGATATTGAAGGCCGCCACCGCCACTATCAGCAGCAGCAACAGGCCGATCATCGCCTTCTCCATGCGGATCGCCTGGTAGAGGTTGCCGTGGGTGCGGGTCCAGTCACGGGCATAGTAGTCGCCCTCGCCCAGGGTTTGCGCCAGGGCCCAGGCGGTGCGCGGCGCCTGGAACAGATCGGCGAACTTCAGGCGAATGCCCTGCACCTGATCGGCCTGCCAGCGTTGCAGGCGGGCCAGATCCTGCACATGGGTCAAGGCCAGATAGCCGTCGATCTCACCAGCGCCGACATGGAAGATGCCGACCACGGTGAAACGCTTGAGGCGCGGGAACATCCCGGCGGGCGTGACCGTCACCTCGGGCGCGACAAAGGTGATCTTGTCGCCCAGGCCCACGCCCAGCTTGGCCGCGGCCTTGTCTCCTATCAGCATGCCGAACTCGCCGGGCTTAAGGGCACCCAGCGAACCCTTGCCACCATCTTCGGGCTTGAAGAAGTCGCCGATGATGGAAACCTTGGCCTCCTCCACCGGATCAACCGCATTGATCAGCACTTTCTGCACCCGGCCCGCATGGGTGAGCAGCCCCTGCATCTGACTGAAAGGCGCGACCGCCAGCACCTGCGGATTGCTTTGCGCCTGGTCGGCCAGGCGCCGCCAGTCGTTGATCGGCGTGGCACTCTCGACCGTGGCATGCGGCACCATGCCGAGCACGCGGGTACGCATTTCATGGTCGAAGCCATTCATCACCGACAACACCAGGATCATCACCAGCACACCCAGTGCCAGCCCGATCATCGAAGTCAGGGAAATAAAGGAAACGAAATGATTGCGGCGTTTGGCGCGCGTGTAACGCGTACCGATAAATACGAACAGAGGTCTGAACATGTCGGGGCTGATTCGAGGGAAAAAGGAACGTCCTTGTGGCGGGGCTTGGCGAGCAGCTTTACACTCAGACCACTACTGCTGCCATGGGTTCGCCATGTCGACTCACGATGAAGATGATCGCCGCGAATACTATCGTATCGACGATATGATCGCACTGGAATTCACCCCCCTGTCCGGTGCCGAAGCCCTGGCCAGTGATGAACTTCACGACAGCTCACCGCTGTTCAACCTGCTCAGCGACCTGCACCTGATGGACTTCGAGTCGCAGCACTTGCTGCGGCATATCAGCGAACGCGATCGCACCCTGGCCAATTACCTCAAGGTCATCAACAAGCGCATCGACCTGCTCGGTCAGGCCTTGGCGCAGAGCCTGCTGCGGGACATCGGCATGCCGCGCCAAGTCAGCCTGTCCGAAGGTGGGGTCAGCTTCACTAATGCCCAGGCGCTGGCCCAAGGCACGCACCTGGCGCTCAAGATGGTGCTGATGCCACAGGCCCTGGGCCTGCTGTTGCGGGCCAAGGTGGTGTATTGCCGGCCGCAGCCTTCTCAGCAGTTCGAGATAGGCACCGAGTTCGAAGCCCTGACCGATGCCCAGCGCCAATTGCTCGCCCGGCATATCCTGCAGCGCCAGGCCCTGGAGCGGCGCCAGGCCCGCGAACAGCCTCTGCACCGCTAATAAGGGCCCGCATGCCACGCCTCTTTCTACTGCTCGCCTTGCTGCTGCCCCTCGGCGCCAACGCCGACAGCCTGCACATCCCCATCGGCCAGCAAGGCGCCAGCGCCCTTAGCTTACCGCAGTTGGGCGAATCCAAACGCGCGGTGCTGGAGCGCTTCGGCCTGGCCGATGAAGAGCACCCCAGCGTCGGCAACCCGCCGATCACCCGCTGGGACTACCGCGAATTCAGCGTCTATTTCGAATACCAACAGGTGATCAGCAGCGTGCGTCATCATCAACCAGGCGCCGCCCTATCCAACAAGGAGCAACAGTGACGGTTATCTATGGTCATCGCGGTGCCAAAGGCGAAGCACCGGAAAACACCCTGGCCAGCTTCCAGCAATGCCTGCAGCATGGCGTACGCCGCTGCGAACTGGACCTGCACCTGTCCCGCGATGGCGAGTTGATGGTGATCCACGACCCGACCCTCAAGCGCACCACCGGCCACCGCGGCAAGGTGGTGGAACACGATGCCGTCGAATTGATCGGCTATGACGCGCGCAAAGGCGGCCCCGACTGGAAGCTGCCCTGCCCGATTCCGCGCCTAGCCGAATTGTTCGAACAGTGCCCGTTCGAACACTGGCAGCTGGAAGTCAAAAGCGCCTCGAAGGTCCGTTCCGCGCGCATGGCCAAGGCGATTGCCGAACTGGCCGAGCGTTATCAACTGATCGACAAGGTCACCGTCACCTCCAGTTCCCGCGAGGTACTCGGCGCCTTGCGGCAGCTGACTCCACAGCTGCAACGCGGGCTGGTCGCCGAATATGATTGGCTCGATCCGCTGAAAGTGGCCAAGCACTATGGCTGCCACCTGCTGGCGCTGAACTGGACGCTGTGCACCCCGGAACGCCTGCTCAAGGCGCAGAAGGCCGGCCTGCACGTCTCGGTATGGACGGTCAACGAACCCGCGCTGATGCGCCGCCTGGCGGACTTCGGCGTGGACAGCCTGATCACCGACTTCCCCGGTTTGGCCATGGCCACGCTGCCGCAAAACCCTTGAGCTGGGTAGGTTGGGCTGAGCTTCGCGAAGCCCAAGATGTCGCTCCGGGCGTATGGATATGTTGGGCTTCCTATGTTGGGCTTCGTCGCTACGCTCCTCAGCCCAACCTACAGGGTCTAGCCGCCCCCCCAACCTACAGCGCATAAAAAACCGGCCTTCAGGGCCGGTTTCTGCTTTAAGCCTGCCTCAGAGACTCTCCCGATTTGGCCAGCGCCAGTCGCGGGAGTCTCTGAGCGGGTCCTCCCCGACCGGCTCAGGCCACCGGCCGGAGCCGCTCAAAAAA
>Ga0209343_10001540_pt1 | contig 30921 bp, 26 predicted proteins | sample RifCSPlowO2_02_FD_184026 | JGI IMG/M metagenome (GOLD analysis project Ga0209343, IMG submission 184026) | Groundwater microbial communities from Rifle, Colorado - Rifle CSP2_plank lowO2_0.2 (SPAdes) (version 2) | ecosystem: Environmental > Aquatic > Deep subsurface > Groundwater | place... | reverse complement strand
CCACATGATCCGTCATCTGGTTTACCTGGCCATCGGCCTGGGCGCCGGCCTGCTGACCCTGCTGGTGCCCCTGGCACAGTGGCAGCGCTACGGCGGGCGCCTGCTGCTGGCGGCCTTTGTCTTGTTGATTCTGGTGCTGATCCCCGGCATCGGCCGCGAAGTCAACGGTGCCTCGCGCTGGATCGGTTTCGGCATCTTCAACGTGCAGCCCTCGGAGCTGGCCAAGCTGTTTACCGTGATCTTCCTGGCCGGCTATCTGGTCCGGCGACAGACCGATGTGCGCGAGAACCTGATGGGCTTTATCAAGCCCATGGCCGTGCTGGCGCCGATCGCCGCCTTGCTGCTGGCTGAGCCGGACTTCGGCGCCACCGTGGTGCTGATGGGCGCAGCAATTGCCATGTTGTTCCTCGGTGGTATCAACCTGCTGCGCTTTATCCCACTGGTGCTCGCGGTGTTGGCGGCGGGCGTGGTGGTAATGACCGGCCAGTCCTACCGTATGCAGCGCTTGACCAACTTTATCGACCCTTGGGCCGACCAGTACGGCGCCGGCTACCAACTGAGCCAGGCGCTGATTGCCTTCGGTCGCGGCGAGTGGCTGGGCGTGGGCCTGGGCAACAGCATCCAGAAGCAGTTCTACCTGCCGGAAGCGCACACCGACTTCGTATTCAGCGTGTTGGCCGAAGAGCTGGGGCTGCTCGGTTCCCTGCTGACCGTCGCACTGTTTGTCTTCGTCAGCGTGCGCGCCCTGTACATCGGCCTGTGGGCGGAGAAGGCCAAGCAGTTCTTCGCCGCCTATGTCGCCTATGGTCTGGCCATCATGTGGATCGGCCAGATCCTGATCAATATCGGCGTGAACGTCGGCCTGCTGCCGACCAAGGGCCTGACCTTGCCGTTCCTCAGCTACGGCGGCAGCTCGCTGGTGATCTGCTGCATCACCCTCGGTTTGCTCCTGCGTATTGAGTGGGAGCGGCGCACCCACCTGGGCAGCGCCGAAGTCGAATTCGACGAGTCGGATTTCGCCGATGAGGAGCTCACCCATGGCCGCTAATGTACTGATCATGGCTGGCGGTACCGGCGGTCACGTGTTCCCGGCGCTGGCCTGTGCCCGCGAATTCAAGGCGCGCGGCTATGCCGTACACTGGCTCGGCACGCCGCGCGGGATCGAGAATGAGCTGGTGCCGGCCGCCGGTTTGCCGCTGCACCTGATCAACGTCAGTGGCCTGCGTGGCAAGGGCAAGTTGGCCCTGCTCAAGGCGCCGTTGCAATTGCTCAAGGCCTCGTGGCAAGCGCGCAAGATTGTTCGCGAGCTGCAGCCGGTCTGCGTGCTGGGCATGGGTGGCTATGTCACCGGCCCCGGCGGCCTGGCGGCGCGGCTGGCGGGTGTGCCGCTGATCATTCATGAACAAAACGCCGTGGCTGGCACCGCCAACCGCAGCCTGGCGCCGCTCGCCAGCCGGGTGTGCGAGGCCTTCCCGGACACCTTCAGTGTCAGCAGCAAGCGCCGCACCACCGGCAACCCGGTGCGCGAAGAGCTGTTTCTGGAAACCCCGCGCGACTCCCTGCGCAACCGTCAGCCACACCTGCTGGTGCTGGGCGGCAGCCTGGGCGCCGAGCCGTTGAACAAACTGCTGCCCGAGGCGCTTGGCCTGCTGGCCGCCGAGCTGCGTCCGCAAGTGTTTCACCAGGCCGGCAAGCAGCACGCCGAGGTGACCAGCGAGCGCTATCAGGCCCAGGGCGTGAGCGCCGAAGTGGCACCTTTTATCAAAGACATGGCCCGCGCCTATGGCTGGGCCGATCTGGTGGTTTGCCGCGCCGGCGCCCTGACTGTCAGTGAGTTGGCCGCCGCCGGCTTGCCGGCGCTGTTGCTGCCGCTGCCGCACGCCATCGACGATCACCAAACCCGCAATGCCCATTACCTGGCGGACGAGGGCGCAGCCTTCCTCCTGCCGCAAGCAACGACTGGCGCCGCCGACTTGGCCGCGCGCCTGACAGAGGTTCTGATGCACACCGATCGACTGAAAACCATGGCCGCGACGGCTCGTCGCCTGGCCAAGCCGGATGCCACCTGCAACGTGGTCGACATTTGCCTGGAGGTGGCCCGTGGTTGAGAGCCATAAAGCCTTCCCGCAACCGGAAATGCGCCGTATCCGCCGCATCCACTTCGTCGGCATCGGCGGTGTGGGCATGTGTGGGATTGCCGAGGTGTTGCTCAACCTCGGTTATCAGGTGTCTGGTTCCGACTTGAAAGCCTCGCCGGTTACCGATCGGCTGGCCGCCTTCGGGGCGCAGATCTTTATCGGTCACCGTGCTGAGAACGCCGCCACGGCCGATGTGTTGGTGGTGTCCAGCGCAGTGAATACCGCCAACCCGGAAGTGGCGACGGCCATCGAACGGCGTATTCCGGTGGTGCCACGGGCCGAAATGCTCGCCGAGCTGATGCGCTACCGCCACGGTATCGCGGTGGCCGGCACCCACGGTAAAACCACCACCACCAGCTTGATCGCCTCGGTATTCGCTGCCGGCGGCCTCGATCCAACCTTCGTGATTGGCGGCCGTTTGAATGCTGCCGGCACCAATGCCCAACTGGGCGCCAGCCGGTACCTGGTGGCCGAAGCCGACGAAAGTGACGCCAGCTTCCTGCACCTGCAGCCGCTGGTGGCGGTGGTCACCAATATCGACGCCGACCATATGAGCACCTACGGCGGCGACTTCAACAAGTTGAAGAAGACCTTCGTCGAGTTCCTGCACAACCTGCCGTTCTACGGCCTGGCCGTGGTCTGCCTGGATGACCCCCATGTGCGCGAAATTCTGCCGCTGATTGCCCGGCCGACCATTACCTATGGCCTGTGTGACGACGCCGATGTACGCGCCATCAATATCCGCCATGCCGGCATGCAGACCTATTTCACCGTGCTGCGTCCCGGCCGCGAGCCGCTGGATGTGTCGGTGAAGATGCCGGGCAACCACAACGTGCTGAACTCCCTGGCGACCATCGCCATTGCCACCGACGAGGGCATCGATGACGCCGCCATCGTCGCCGGCCTGTCGGGCTTTCAGGGCGTGGGTCGGCGCTTCCAGGTGTACGGCGAGCTGCCGGTGGAAAATGGCAGCGTGATGCTGGTGGACGACTACGGTCACCACCCGCGGGAAGTCGCCGCGGTGATCAAGGCCGTGCGCAGCGGCTGGCCGGAGCGCCGCCTGGTGATGGTTTACCAGCCGCACCGCTACAGCCGCACCAATGATTTGTATGACGATTTCGTTCAGGTTCTGAGCGATGCCAACGTGCTGTTGCTGATGGAAGTCTACCCGGCCGGCGAGGCGCCGATTCCTGGGGCCGATAGCCGTCATCTGTGCCGCAGCATTCGTCAGCGCGGCCAGCTCGACCCGATCTATATCGAGCGCGGCATCGAGCTGGCACCGCTGGTCAAGCCGCTGCTGCGCGCCGGCGACATCCTCCTCTGCCAGGGCGCCGGCGACATCGGCGGACTGGCCCCGCAGTTGCTCAAGCATCCGTTGTTTGTCGTTGAAGGTGAGTCGAAATGAGTGCCGCATTGAAGTCCAGTCTCGACCCTAAGGCCTTTGGCCGCGTGGCCGTGTTGTTCGGTGGCAAGAGCGCCGAGCGTCCGGTCTCGCTGAAATCCGGCGCCGCCGTGCTGGAGGCTCTGCAGGGTGCTGGCGTGGATGCCTTTGGTATCGATGTGGGCGCCGATCTGTTGCAGCACCTGAGCCGCGAGAAAATCGACCGCGCCTTTATTGTCTTGCACGGCCGTGGCGGTGAAGACGGCAGCATGCAGGGCCTGCTCGAATGCCTGCAGATTCCCTACACCGGCAGCGGCGTGCTGGCCTCGGCCCTGGCCATGGACAAGCTGCGCACCAAGCAGGTGTGGCAAAGCCTGGGCTTGCCGACCCCGCGCCATGCGGTGTTGGCCAGTGCCGAGGATTGCACCGCGGCGGCTGCCGAGTTGGGCTTCCCGCTGATCGTCAAGCCGGCCCATGAAGGCTCGAGCATCGGCATGGCCAAGGTCGATGACCTGGCTGCGCTGGTCGCTGCCTGGCAGGACGCCAGCCGTTACGACAGTCAGGTGCTGGTGGAGCAGTGGATCAGCGGCCCCGAGTTCACCATCGCCATGCTGCGCGGCCAAGTGTTGCCGCCGATTGCCCTGGGCACCAGCCACAGCTTTTACGATTACGACGCCAAGTACCTGGCCAATGACACCCAGTACCGCATCCCCTGCGGTCTCGATGCGGCCAAGGAAGACGAGCTCAAGCACCTGACGGCGCGCGCCTGCGAAGCCGTCGGCACCCAGGGCTGGGCGCGGGCGGACGTGATGCAGGATGCCACCGGCAAGTTCTGGCTGCTGGAAGTAAACACCGTGCCGGGCATGACCGATCACAGCCTGGTGCCGATGGCCGCTCGCGCCGCCGGCCTGGATTTCCAGCAGTTGGTGCTGGCGATCCTGGCCGACAGCGTTGAGGCGCGAGGCTAAGCCATGAGCGCCACCCTGCGTTACTCGCCCATCACCGCCGAGCGCAGTCCGTCGCGCAAGCCGGTGGCGCGCGGTGCCAGCCGGATGGTGGCCAAGGAGCCGCTGGCGGCCCGGCCGCAAGCCGACTTCAGCGGCCTCAAGCGGTTGCTCTGGCCGCTGTTGTTCTTGGTTCTCGGCTTGGCTGCCTACACCTTGGCTGAGCGGGCCTTGCCTTACGCTGATCGGCCAATCAGCCAGGTCAGCGTTCAGGGTGAGCTTAGTTATATCAGCCGGGAAGCCGTGCAGCAGCGCATCGCACCGTTTATCGAGGCGAGCTTTTTCACCGTCGATTTGACCGCAATGCGCAATGAACTTGAGCAAATGCCCTGGATCGCCCATGCCGAAGTGCGACGCATCTGGCCGGACCAGGTGCTGATCCAGCTGGATGAGCAACTGCCGGTGGCCCGCTGGGGCAACGAGGCCTTGCTGAACAACCAGGGCCAGGCGTTCGCCCCGCGTGAGCTGACCCATTACGAGAATCTGCCGCAGTTGTACGGCCCGCAGCGCGCCCAACCGGCGGTGATGCAGCAGTATCAGTTGCTCAGTCAGTTGCTGCGTCCGCTGGGGTTTTCGGTGGCCAGCCTGGAGTTGCGTGAGCGCGGCAGCTGGTTTTTGACCACTGGGGTGAACAGCACCGGGCAGAGCATCGAGCTGTTGCTGGGGCGTGACCATGTGCTGGAAAAAATGCGCCGGTTTGTCGCCATTTACGAAACAACCCTAAAGCCGCAAATCGCCAATATCGCCCGTATCGACCTGCGTTACGCCAACGGCCTGGCCGTCGGCTGGCGCACCCCGCTACCGGCCACGGCGGCTAACCCCGCCGCCGTACAGTGAAATCAGGAGCAAGGAGCATGGCAAACGTGCAGAGCGGCAAGATGATCGTTGGCCTGGATATCGGCACTTCGAAAGTAGTGGCCCTGGTCGGTGAGCTGACCAGCGATGGCCAACTGGAAATCGTCGGCATCGGCACCCATCCGTCGCGCGGCCTGAAAAAGGGCGTGGTGGTGAATATCGAGTCCACCGTGCAATCGATCCAGCGCGCCGTCGAAGAGGCTCAGCTGATGGCCGGTTGCCGGATTCACTCGGCCTTTGTTGGCGTGGCCGGCAGCCATATTCGCAGCCTCAACTCCCATGGCATCGTCGCCATCCGTGACCGCGAAGTCAGCCCCGCCGACCTTGAGCGCGTACTGGATGCGGCCCAGGCCGTGGCCATTCCGGCGGATCAGCGAGTGCTGCATACCCTGGCCCAGGATTATGTGATCGACAACCAGGAAGGGGTGCGTGAACCCCTGGGCATGTCGGGCGTGCGCCTGGAGGCCAAAGTGCATGTGGTGACCTGCGCGGTGAATGCGGCACAGAATATTGAAAAGTGTGTCCGGCGTTGTGGTCTGGAAGTTGACGACATTATTTTGGAGCAACTGGCCTCGGCCTATTCGGTATTAACCGACGACGAGAAAGAGTTGGGTGTGTGCCTGGTCGATATTGGCGGTGGAACTAGCGATATTGCAATATTCACAGAAGGTGCAATACGTCACACTGCGGTCATTCCAATTGCCGGCGACCAGGTAACTAACGATATTGCCATGGCATTAAGGACCCCAACTCAGTATGCCGAAGAGATAAAGATTCGGTATGCTTGCGCATTGGCCAAGTTGGCCGGTGCCGGGGAAACCATCAAGGTGCCCAGCGTTGGCGATCGGCCGCCGCGGGAGCTGTCCCGCCAGGCCTTGGCCGAGGTGGTAGAACCACGCTACGACGAGTTGTTTACTTTGGTCCAGGCCGAGTTGCGCCGTAGTGGTTATGAAGACTTGATTCCGGCAGGGATTGTTCTTACCGGCGGTACTGCGAAGATGGAAGGCGCAGTTGAATTAGCCGAAGAGATCTTTCACATGCCGGTGCGTTTAGGGGTGCCACACAGCGTCAAGGGATTGGCCGACGTTGTGCGTAATCCGATTTACTCGACCAGTGTCGGCTTGTTGTTGTATGGCTTGCAGAAGCAGATCGATGGTATTTCGATGTCCGGCGGCAACAGTTTCAGCGATGAAGGCAAAGCCCCGGTACTTGAGCGAGTAAAACGCTGGTTTCAAGGTAATTTCTAAAAGTTGCACCGTGACTGCAGTAGGCGATACAACTAGAAAGTAAAAAAGGAGAGGGGAAAATGTTCGAACTCGTAGACAACGTCCCGCAAAGCGCCGTTATCAAAGTTATTGGTGTGGGTGGCGGTGGTGGTAACGCCGTCAATCACATGGTTAAAAACAATATTGAAGGTGTTGAGTTTATTTGTGCCAACACCGACGCCCAAGCGCTGGGCAAGGTCGGCGCGCGCACCATCCTGCAGCTGGGCACCGCTATCACCAAGGGCCTGGGTGCTGGCACCAATCCGGAAATCGGTCGCCAGGCGGCGATGGAAGACCGTGAGCGCATCACCGAGGTGCTGCAGGGTGCCGACATGGTGTTTATCACCACCGGCATGGGCGGCGGTACCGGCACCGGTGCGGCACCGATCATCGCGCAGATCGCCAAAGAGATGGGCATCCTGACGGTTGCCGTGGTGACCCGTCCGTTCCCGTTCGAAGGCAAGAAGCGCATGCAAGTCGCCGACGAGGGCATTCGTGCGCTGTCGGAGTGCGTTGACTCGCTGATCACCATCCCCAACGAGAAGCTGCTGACCATCCTCGGTAAGGACGCCAGCCTGCTCAGCGCGTTCGCCAAGGCGGACGATGTGCTGACCGGCGCGGTACGCGGCATCTCCGACATCATGCTGCGTGAAGGCCTGATGAACGTCGACTTTGCCGACGTGAAAACCGTGATGAGCGAAATGGGCATGGCGATGATGGGCACTGGCTGTGCCAGCGGCCCGAACCGTGCTCGCGAAGCCACCGAGGCGGCGATCCGCAATCCGTTGCTGGAAGACGTCAACCTGCAGGGCGCGCGCGGCATCCTGGTCAACATCACCGCCGGTCTGGATCTGTCCCTGGGCGAATACGCTGCCGTGGGCGAGATCATCGAGGCCTTCGCCTCCGAGCACGCCACCGTCAAGGTCGGCGCGGTGATCGATCCGGATATGCGCGATGAACTGCATGTGACCGTAGTGGCTACCGGTCTGGGCGCGAAAATCGAGAAGCCGGTCAAGGTTATCGACAATACCGTGCATTCGGTGGTGAACACGTCGGCACCGGCTCCGGCCGCTCGTCCGGACTCCGCCGCGGTCAATTACCGTGACCTGGATCGGCCGACCGTGATGCGCAACCAGGCTCACGCCAGCGCGGCTACGGCGGCCAAGCTCAACCCCCATGACGATCTGGATTACCTGGATATTCCAGCCTTCCTGCGGCGCCAGGCTGATTGATGAAATGTATCAGGAGCATTGGGGTGATTGGTGTTCAGCAAAGGTCGGTTCTGCTATCATCGCCGACCTTTATTGAAAACAATTCGCAACTTGCGCGCATACGGCCAAAGCCATGATTAAACAACGCACCTTGAAGAACATCATCCGCGCCACCGGCGTCGGTTTGCACTCGGGGGAGAAGGTATACCTGACCCTGAAACCGGCTCCGCTGGACACGGGTATCGTGTTCCGTCGTACCGATCTCGATCCGGTGGTGGAAATCGCCGCCCGTGCCGAGAATGTTGGCGAAACCACCATGTCGACGACCCTGGTCAATGGTGAGGTCAAGGTGGACACGGTAGAGCACCTGCTTTCGGCCATGGCTGGCCTGGGCATCGATAACGCCTACGTCGAGCTCTCCGCGTCAGAAGTCCCGATCATGGACGGCAGCGCCGGTCCCTTTGTATTTCTGATTCAATCGGCAGGCCTGGAAGAACAGGACGCGCCGAAGAAGTTTATTCGCATCAAGCGTGAAGTCAGCGTCGAGGAAGCGGGCAAACGTGCCACCTTCCTGCCGTTCGATGGCTTCAAGGTGAGCTTCGAAATCGACTTCGATCACCCGGTGTTCCACAACCGCACCCAGTCGGCCTGCGTGGATTTCTCCAGCACCTCGTTCGTCAAGGAAGTCAGTCGCGCGCGGACTTTCGGCTTTATGCGCGACATCGAGTTTCTGCGCACGCAGAACCTGGCGCTGGGCGGCAGTGTGGATAACGCCATCGTGGTTGATGAGTTTCGCGTACTGAACGAAGACGGCCTGCGTTATGAGGACGAATTCGTCAAGCATAAGATTCTTGATGCCATCGGCGATCTGTACTTGCTCGGCAACAGCCTGATTGGCGAGTTCCGCGGTTTCAAGTCCGGCCATGCGCTGAACAATCAACTGCTGCGCGCGCTGATTGCGCAGACGGATGCTTGGGAAGTCGTGACCTTTGATGACGCCAGCACGGCGCCCATCTCCTACATGCGCCCGGTTGCGGCGGTGTAAGCAGCACCCGTTTCACCCTCCCTTATTAAGGCCACCTACGGGTGGCTTTTTTTATCCGCGCGGTTTGCCGTTATTAGCTGGCGCTGTCGGGCTTTTGCACATGGCTGGCCAAGCGCTCCAGGGCGGCGCGCAACTTGGGGTCGCTGATGCCCTCGGCGGTGGTCTGGAGGCTTTCGGCAGCGGCGCTGGAAAGCACCATGCTTTGCTTGGCGGTTGGTGAGGATTGGTAGTTCGGTTGCACCTTGAACAGGATGCGCTGCAGGCCGGCGAATTCCTCAAGCAACTGCAGTTGCCGCTGCAGGCGCCGTTGCTGGTAGCGCAGGCGCGTCGCCCAGTGACCATCAGTGACTATTAATAGTAAGCAGCCTTCACGCCAGGAGGCCAGGTGGCAATGTTCCCGTGCGGCTGGTTGCAACTGGCTTTCCAGCAGGTGCTGCAAACGGTCCAGGCGCTGGGCGGCGCTGAACAACGCCTTCAGTGGTTTGGCTTCGCGCAGGAGTGCCGAGGGTGCGCGGGCGGGCGAGGGGCGAAAGGCCATGGTAAGAGCTCGCTTGAGTGAGGCGCCATGGTAGCAGAGAGCCGCTTGCCAACGCCTCACTTGGGCGGCCGCCTGACCCAGGTCAGCGGCCCGGTGCAACGCGGCTTTCCTCGCCGACGTTTCCGGGTAGAATGCTGCCTTCGCAAGCGGCCATGAGGGCTGCGCGGGTGACTCTAATTGCCACCCTTCATCCATACGCGTGGAAGAATCTGTCGATATGTTTGCGCCTTTGTTAAAGAAACTCTTCGGAAGCAAGAACGAGCGTGAAGTTAAACGCATGCTCAAAACGGTGCAGGCCGTTAACGCTTTTGAAGAGCAAATGCTTGCTCTGTCCGATGAGCAATTGCGGGCCAAGACCGCTGAGTTCAAAGCGCGCCTGGCCAAGGGCGAGACACTCGACCAGCTGCTCCCGGAAGCCTTTGCGGTGGCCCGCGAGGCGGGCAAGCGGGTGATGGGCATGCGCCACTTCGATGTGCAGTTGGTGGGCGGTATGACCCTGCACGAGGGCCGCATCGCCGAGATGCGCACCGGCGAAGGCAAGACCCTGGTGGCGACCCTGGCCGTGTACCTGAATGCCATCGAAGGCAAAGGTGTGCATGTGGTCACGGTCAACGACTACCTGGCCCGCCGTGACGCCAACTGGATGCGCCCGCTGTATGAGTTCCTCGGCCTCACCGTGGGTATCGTCACGCCGTTTATGGACCCCCAGGAAAAGCGCCTGGCCTACGCCGCTGACATCACCTACGGGACCAACAACGAATTCGGTTTCGACTACCTGCGCGACAACATGGCGTTCAGCCTGGATGAGAAGTTCCAGCGCGAGCTGAACTTCGCCGTGATTGATGAAGTCGACTCCATCCTGATCGACGAAGCGCGTACTCCGCTGATCATCTCCGGCCAGGCCGAAGACAGCTCCAAGCTCTACACCCAGATCAACCTGTTGATTCCGCGGCTGAAACTGCATCTCGAGGAAGAAGAAGGTGTGGTCACCCAGGAGGGTCATTACACCCTCGACGAGAAGACCCGCCAGGTTGAGCTGAACGAGCAGGGCCATCAATACATCGAGGAGTTGCTCACCGAAGCCGGCTTGCTGGCCGAGGGCGAGAGTCTGTATTCGGCGCACAACCTGGGCCTGCTCACCCACGTTTACTCCGGTCTGCGCGCGCACAAACTGTTCCACCGCAATGTCGAATACATCGTGCAGAAGGATCAGGTTCTGCTGATCGATGAGCACACCGGCCGCACCATGCCCGGCCGCCGTCTGTCCGAAGGCCTGCACCAGGCGATCGAAGCCAAGGAAGGTCTGCCGATCCAGGCCGAGAGCCAGACCCTGGCCTCGACCACCTTCCAGAACTACTTCCGTCTGTACAAAAAGCTCTCCGGCATGACCGGCACGGCCGACACCGAAGCCTTCGAGTTCCAGCAGATCTACGGCCTGGCCGTGGTGGTGATTCCGACCAACAAGGCCCTGGCGCGTAAGGACTTCAACGACCTGGTCTACCTGACCCAGGAAGAGAAGTACGCGGCGATCATTACCGACATCCAGGAATCGCTGGCCCAGGGCCGTCCAGTGCTGGTCGGCACCGCCACCATCGACAGCTCCGAGTACGTTTCGCAACTGCTGAACAAGGCCGGTATCGAGCACAAGGTACTCAACGCCAAGTTCCACGAAAAAGAAGCCGAGATCATCGCCCAGGCCGGTCGGCCGGGCGCGCTGACCATCGCCACCAACATGGCCGGCCGTGGTACCGACATCCTCCTGGGCGGTAACTGGGAAGTTGAAGTCGCGGCCTTGGAGAATCCGACGCCTGAGCAGATCGCGCAAATCAAGAGCGACTGGCAGAAGCGTCACCAGGACGTGATCGCTGCCGGTGGCCTGCATGTGATTGCCTCCGAGCGCCACGAATCGCGGCGTATCGACAACCAACTGCGTGGTCGCGCCGGCCGCCAGGGCGACCCAGGCTCGAGCCGGTTCTACCTGTCGCTGGAAGACAGCCTGATGCGCATCTTCGCCTCCGACCGGGTGAAGAACTTTATGAAGGCCCTGGGCATGCAGGCCGGCGAAGCCATCGAGCATCGCATGGTCACCAACGCCATCGAAAAAGCCCAGCGCAAGGTGGAAGGCCGCAACTTCGACATGCGTAAGCAGTTGCTGGAATTCGACGACGTGGCCAACGAGCAGCGCAAAGTGATCTATCACATGCGTAACAGCCTGCTGGCGGCGCAGGACATTGGCGAAACCATCGCCGAGTTCCGCGCAGAAGTGCTGGAGCAGAGCATCAACCAGCACATCCCGCCGCAATCCCTGGCCGAGCAGTGGGATCTGCCGGGCCTGGAGCAGGCGCTGTACAGCGATTACGGCCTGCGTTTGCCGATCCAGCAATGGCTCGACGAGGACGACAACCTGCACGAAGACGGCGTGCGTGCGCGCATCAGCGAGCAGTTACTGGCCGCCTATCAGGAGAAGGAAGAGCAGGCCGGCGCCGAGACCCTGCGCACCTTCGAGAAGCAGATTCTGCTGCGCGTGCTCGATGACCTGTGGAAAGACCATCTGCAGACCATGGACCACCTGCGCCACGGCATTCACCTGCGCGGCTATGCGCAGAAGAACCCCAAGCAGGAGTACAAGCGCGAGTCGTTTACCCTGTTCCAGGAGCTGCTGGCCTCGATCAAGCGCGACACCATCCGCGTGCTGTCCCATGTCCAGGTGCGTCGTGAAGACCCGGCCGAGGAAGAGGCACGCCTGCGCCGCGAAGCCGAAGAGCTGGCCAAGCGCATGCAATTCCAGCACGCCGAGGCGCCGAGCATGGTTGCCCCTGAGGCCGAGCAGGCCGAAGAAGGCGAAGCCGTTAGCGTGGCCGAACCGGTGCGCAACGAGCCGAAAATCGGCCGCAACGAAAGCTGTCCGTGCGGCTCGGGGAAAAAATACAAGCACTGCCACGGGCAAATCAGCTAAGGCTGCGTAGTCGCGCAGCTCCGCTCCGGTAACAGCGACGCACACTTGGCGCGTTGTGCGGTTGCTGGGCCCATATTCGATAAGGAGTTCACTGTATGGCTGTTGGTCTTGGTCCTCTGCCTACCCTGCATCCGGTTGCCGGTTTTCAACTGGGCATTGCCTCTGCTGGCATCAAGCGCCCAGGGCGCAAAGATGTGGTGGTGATGCGCTGCGCCGAAGGCTCGCGGGTGGCGGGTGTGACCACCACCAATGCGTTCTGCGCGGCGCCGGTGATTGTCACCCGTGAGCGCCTGCAAGGCGCGGTGCGTTACCTGCTGACCAACACCGGCAACGCCAACGCCGGTACCGGCGCCGAGGGCCTGGTCAATGCCAGGCGCGCGTGCGCCACCCTGGCGCAGTTGACGGGCGTGGCCGAGACGGCTGTGTTGCCGTTCTCCACCGGGGTGATCGGTGAGCCGCTGCCGGTTGAGAAAATCGAAGGCGCCCTGCAAGCCGCCCTCGACGACCTGCACGAGAATCACTGGGCTGAAGCCGCCATCGGCATCATGACCACCGATACCTTGCCCAAGGGCGCCAGCCGCCAGTTCGAGCACGAGGGTGTGACCGTCACCGTGACCGGCATCAGCAAGGGCGCCGGCATGATTCGGCCCAACATGGCGACCATGCTCGGCTACATCGCCACCGACGCCAAGGTGGCGGCCGAGGTGCTGCAGGACCTGGTGCGTGATGCGGCGAACAAGTCGTTCAACCGCATCACCATCGACGGCGATACCTCAACCAACGACTGCTGCCTGCTGATTGCCACCGGCCAGGCGCCGTTGGCGGAAATCAGCGAGAGCCGCGGCGAGTTGTTTGCCAAGCTCAAGCAGGCGGTATTCGCGGTGTGCATGGACGTGGCTCAGGCCATCGTCCGTGATGGCGAGGGCGCGACCAAGTTCGTCACCGTGCAGGTTAATGGCGGCGGCACGCATCAGGAGTGTCTGGATGTCGGCTATGCCGTGGCCCACTCGCCGCTGATCAAGACCGCGCTGTTTGCCTCCGACCCGAACTGGGGACGCATCCTCGCTGCGGTCGGCTATGCCGGCGTGGCTGATCTGGATGTGAGCAAGATTGACGTGTTCCTCGGCGAGGTGTGCATCGCCAGCCAAGGCGGGCGTGCCGCCAGCTATACCGAGGAGCAGGGCGCAGCGGTGATGGCCGAAGCGGAAATCACCATCCGTATCGAGCTGGGGCGTGGCGATTGCAGCGAAACCATCTGGACCACCGACCTGTCCCACGAGTATGTGCGGATCAACGCCGAGTACCGCTCCTGATCGGTATTGGCGCCTGATTGTGGGAAACTGGGGGCGCTGCGGCGCCCCCAGTGCGTTGCGCGCGTGATGATTTGCGGTTGAGTCGAAGGAGCGTCCCGATGACGATGCAACTGGTGATAGGCAACAAGCGTTATTCCTCCTGGTCCCTGCGTGCGGCGCTGGTGCTGGAGTTGACCGAGGAGCCCTATGTCGAGGTGTTGATCCGCCTGCGTGAGGCCGATACCCAGGCACGAATTCTGGCCTACTCGCCGACCGGCAAGGTGCCGCTGCTGATCACCGAGGAGGGGCCGGTATGGGACTCCCTGGCGATTGCCGAGTACCTCGCTGAAACCTATCCGCAGGCTCATCTGTGGCCGCGCGGCGAATATGCCCGCGCCGTGGCGCGCAGCGTCTGCGCCGAGATGCACAGTGGTTTTGTCGCCCTGCGTACTCATTTGCCGATGGACCTGGCCCATGATCAGGCGCTGGTGGACACGCCGGCCGAGGCCTTGGCCGATATTGCGCGGATCGTTGCGCTGTGGACCCAGTGCCGCACGCGTTTCGGCGCCGCCGGCGCTTTTTTGTTCGGCCATGCCAGCATCGCCGATGCCTTTTTTGCCCCGGTGGCGGCGCGTTTGCGCAGCTACCGGGTGCAGTTGCCGCCGCTGGCGGCAGACTATGTTGCAACCATTTACCAGTGGCCGGCCTTCCAGCGATGGCGGCAAGCGGCCCTTGAGGAGTCTGCGTGGTGACGCGAGTACAGGTAGCGGCGGCGGTAATCCGTCGGGCCGATGGACATATCCTGCTGGCCAAGCGTGCCGATCAGCAGCACCAGGGCGGGTTGTGGGAGTTTCCCGGCGGCAAGCTGGAGGCTGGCGAAAGTGCCCTGGTCGCCCTGCGCCGCGAGTTGCAGGAGGAGCTGGGCATTGCCGTTACTGCCGCGCGACCGCTGATCAAGGTGCAACACGACTACCCGGACAAGCAGGTGTTGCTGGATGTCTGGGAGGTCAGCGGTTTTACCGGCGAGCCCCGCGGTGCCGAAGGCCAGCCGCTGGCCTGGGTCAGCCCGCGGCAATTGCCGGACTACGACTTCCCCGCCGCCAATCAACCGATTGTGCGCGCCGCACGGCTGCCGGCGCAGTACCTGATCACCCCCGCTGAGCTGGACGGTAAGCCATTGCTGCTGGGCATCCAGGCCGCCATTGCCGCCGGCGCACGGCTGATCCAGCTGCGTGCGCCGAACATGTACAGCCCCGAGTACCGTGACCTGGCGGTGGACGTGGTCGGGCTGTGTGCTGGCAAGGCGCAATTGATGCTTAAAGGTCCGCTGGAGTGGCTGGGGGATTTTCCCGCGGCCGGCTGGCACCTGACCGCCGAGCAGTTGCGTAAGTATGCCGACAAGGGCCGACCGTTCCCGGCCCAGCGTTGGCTGGCGGCCTCCTGTCATAACGCCGAAGAGCTGGCCCTGGCCCGGCAGATGGGGGTGGATTTTGTCACCCTGTCGCCCGTGCAGCCGACCCAGAGCCATCCCGAGGCGCAGCCCCTGGGCTGGGAGGCGGCAGCGCAGTTGATCGAGGGGCTCAACCTGCCGGTTTACCTGCTTGGCGGCGTAAGCCCCGGCGACAGCGAGCGCGCCTGGCAACTGGGCGCCCAAGGCGTGGCCGGGATTCGTGCCTTCTGGCCGAAGTAGGATGGGCTCGTATTCGCGAATCTGCCGGTGCCGCCCGTAGGATGGGTTAGCCGCGCAGCGGCGTAACCCATCAAGGGTGCGCACGATCTGACAGAGGGGTAGCGCTGCGCTTAACCGATCCTAGGGTTTTGGCGCGGCTTGCCAGAGGATCTCCTTGACCTGGGTGCGCAGGCCAATCAACCGTGCGGCCACAAATAGCAGGTCGGAGAGGCGGTTGAGGTAGGCCAGGCTGCTGCCGCCCAAGGGTTCCACGCTATTCAGATGCTGGCAGCGGCGTTCGGCGCTGCGTGCCAGGCTGCGGCACAGATGGGCCTGGGCCACCAGGCGTGAACCGCCGGGCAGGATGAAATTCTGCAGCGGGCCAAGCTCCTCATTCCAGGCATCGATAATCCCTTCCAGGCGCTCGATTTCAGCCTGACCGAGAACCTGATAGACCGGCATGGCCAACTCGCCGCCGAGATCAAACAGGCGATGCTGGCAGGGGCTGAGGGCCTCAATCACGGCGTCCAGGCCTGGGTGTGCGGGTGCCTGCTCGGCCAGGTCGGCAAGCAGCAGGCCAAGCTGGCTGTTGAGGCTGTCGACCTCGCCCATGGCCTCCACGCGCGGGTGATCCTTGGCCACCCGGCGGCCATCGGCCAGGCCGGTTTCGCCGTGGTCGCCGGTGCGGGTATAAATTTTCGAAAGACGATAGCCCATGGTTCAGGTTCCTTGTTCGGCAATGGCCTGCTGCAAGGGCAGGCGCAGGGTGAAGCAGGTGCCGGCGCCCGGCGTGGATTGCGCCTCCATCTGCCCTTTGTGGTTGTTGGTGATGATGAAGTAAGCCACGGACAGGCCAAGGCCGGTGCCCTGGCCGACTTCCTTGGTGGTGAAGAACGGCTCGAAGATGCGCTTGCGCACCTGCTCGGGCATGCCGATGCCGTTGTCCTCGACCTGGATTTCCGCCCAGGGCGGGTTGCGCCGGGTGCGCAGGGTGATCTGCCCCGGCGCCGCGCCGGCGCGCTGGTGAATCGCCTGGGCGGCATTTTTCAGCAGGTTGAGCAGCACCTGTTCCAGCTCGTTGGCGGTGACCGGCACGGGGCCGAGTTGCGGGTCGCAGTCGCGGACGATGTTCAGGCCCTTGAAGTCGAAGCTTTCCGTGAGGTCGAAGTCGTTGCCGGCAATTTCCAGCGCCTGATCGATCAGGCCGGGCAGCTCGCAGGGTTTCAGGGTGCGATTGCTCAGGCGGCTGAAGCTGAGCATATGGCTGACGATTCTGGCGGCGCGACTGCCCGCTTGCTGGATGCCGTCGAGCAACTGGGGGATCTCGCGCAGGGCCAGATAATGCTGCACGGCCGGTAGTTGCACCTGGGCGGCGCGAGCCTGTTCGAGATTCTTGGCCAGATCGGGTGACAGGCGCCGACGGATGTTTTGTACGTTGTGCAGGATGGCGCCCAGGGGGTTGTTGATCTCGTGGGCCATGCCGGCGGCCAGGCCGCCGACCGAGAGCATTTTTTCCGATTGCACCATCAGCTCCTCCATGGCCAGGCGCTGGCTGATGTCGTCGATGCGGATCACCACGCCACGGCCGCTGCCGCCCACCAGCGGATAAAAGGTCAGGGCATAGTGGTGGGGAACCTCGTCCTTGATCCAGGTGACGCGCTCGATCTTCTCCACCGTATGACGCTCGACGGTGCGCCGCAGCAGGTTGAGAAACGGCTTGAGCGGCGGGAAGGCGAGAAACACCGGCTGGTTCAGGGCGGCATCCAGGCGGGTGCCGGAGAGTTGGCTGGCCTGTTGGTTCCATTGGCTGACATAGAGTTGCTCATCCAGGGCAATCAGGGCCGAGGGCATGGAGTTGATGATGCTGTTGAGGTAGTTCTGAAAGCCGGTGAGCTTTTTCTCGATCTTGCTGCGCACCTGCACTTCCATTTCCAGCTTGCGGTTGGCGTGGCGGGTTTCCTTGGTCAGTTGGCGGGCCTGTTCGCTGGCCGCCTGGGCCTCGTCGCGGGCGCGTTTGAGCTCCTGTTCGCGGGCCTGCATGCGGCCGAGCATGGTGTTGAAGGCTTCGGCCAGGCGGCCGAGTTCGTCGTTGTTGCCGCGCCGGGCGCGCAGGGCGTAGTTCTCTTCACGGGTTACCTGACGGGACAGCTCTTCCAGGCGGCGGATCGGCCGGGTGACCAGGCGCTTGATCTGGCGTGCCACCAACAGCCAGAGCAGCAGGCTGAACGCGAGAATCACCAGGCTGGCGGTCAGGATGCCGCGATAAAAGCCCTCCGGTAGCTGGCTGGAGGCGACCAGCAACAAGTGGCCGGGGGCTCGGTCGGACTGGGGCAGGCTAATCAATTGTGAGGCGCGAAAGTCGGCGTGCCGCCACTTCTCCAGGTGTTCCACACGCTCTGGCAACTGCAGTTTCTCGCCGCGCGGCAATTGCGCCAGGCGTTGCCCGTGGCTGTCGTAGAGGGCGGCGGCGCGCACGCTGGTGTAGCTTTCCAGGCTGTCGAGCAAGGCCGCGGCCTGGGCTGGCGAGGCCAGGGCTTCGCGGCTCAGGGCCGGTGTGGCAATCAGCCGGCCGAGGCTGTGCAGAGCCAGTGGCGCGGTGTTTTCTCGGGCGATCCAGTAGGCCGCGCTGATAAACGCCAGGTTGGCCACCAGCAAGACGGTGGCCAGCAATACCAGCAGGGCGGCCAGCAGTTTGCGGCTGACGGTGAGATTTTCGAGGCGCTGGCGCAGGGACATGGCTGGCCTGTCGGCAGGGAAGATGAGCGGGGCAGGGTAGCGCGGCGGCTAGCTGCTGGGCAAACCGCGCGCCTCGAGGTGGGCGCGCAGGCGTTGGTGCAGGGCTTGCAGGTGCGGTACGGCCTGCTGTTGGCGTTGCGCGGCGTGGCAGGCGTAGCCCAGCAGATAGGCAATTTCGCTGCGCCGACCGGCGGCCACATCCTGGTGCATGGAGGAGTAATTGGCCGCCGTGGCCTCAATCACCCGTTGCACTTCGGCGTGCAGTTCGTGCGTCGGGCAGGCGTGGCCGCTGCTACGTAACAGCGCGGCGAGCTCGGTGCAGAGTTCGCTGAGCTCATCGGCATGCTGGCGTAGCTCGCCGTTGCGGCAGTCGTGCAGCACGGTCAGTGGGTTGATCGCGCAGTTGAGGGCCAGTTTGCGCCACAGCTTGCTGTTGATCTCAGTGCTCCACTGATGGGGAATGCCCGCAGCGGTCAGTTGTTCCAGCCACAGTGGCGGGCTGGCCGGCAATGGATCGCCAAGCCAGGTGCTGCCTTGGCCGGCAAAGGTGACGCTGAAGTCCTGATGGCGGAAGGCGCCTTCGGTGCTGGCGGCGAGAATGCAGCGTGCCTGTGGCACCAGGGCGGCCACCGCCGCCTGACTGCCCAGGCCGTTCTGCAGCAGGATCAGCTCGGCACCGGGCAACAGGCGTGGCGCCAGGCGGGCAACGGCCGCTTCGGCGTCATAGGCTTTGCACGCCAGCAGCAGGCGCTGAATCGGTGGGTGGGCGTCGAGGGTTTCGGCGGGCAGCGGGTAGAAGCTGCTCTGCTGCGCCTCGATCAGGGTCAGGCCACCGGCCTGCTGGTAGGCGGCCAGGCGTGCCGGGTTGCGCAGGATCAGGCGCACCGGCAGCCCGGCCCGCGCCAGGCGCGTGGCCCACAGGCTGCCCAGGCTGCCGGCGCCGAGCACATGCCAGGTCACGAGCTATTGCGCCTTGGGCAGGCGCACGGCGTTGATCCGCCCGCTGCTGCAGGCCTCAGGCAGCAGCGCGCTGGCACGCTCAAGGAGTGTATCGGGCGTGACCGGCAGCGACTGGGCGTCCATGCCCACCAGGCTGATGCCGGCCTTGAGGGAGATAAAGCCCTCGCTGGTTTTGAATGCCTTGAGGTTGAGGCCCTCGTGCAGGCGACGGAAGCTGGTCGGCGAGCATTCCTGCAAATCGCTCGGCAGGGTCAGCAGGCCGAAGTGGTGGTCGTCCAGGCGAGTCAGCACATCCAGCGGTCGCACATGCTGCTGCAGGCGCCGGGCCACGCTACGCAACAGCTCGTGGTAGAACTCATCGCCATGCTGCTCGCGCAGGTGTTGCACCTCGTCCAGGCCGATCAGCAGATAGCACAGCGCGCCGCCGCGGGACTCCAGCTGGCGCAGGCTGTCGAGCATCTTCTGCTGCAGGTAGCGGGCATTGCCCAGGCCGGTCAACGGGTCGACCAGGTTGCGCTGTTCCAGGCTGTTGATGTTCTGGGTCAGCAGGTGGTTTTCCTGCAGCAGGCGCTGCAGGGTGTTGCACAGGCGGTCGGCGGCATACACCCGCGGCACCAGTTGCTCATGCATCACGGCCTTGTTGATGAAGTCATCGACGCCGCGCTCGAACGCCTCGCCGAGGACGTTTTCGCCCTCACGGCCGGTGAGCAGGATGATGTAGGTGTAGTGATGGGTGGTTTCGTCCAGCTGACGCACCCGGCTGGTCAGTTCTAGGCCGTCGATCTCCGGCATCATCCAGTCGGCCAGCAACACGCTGGCGGGGCGCTCCTCGAGCAGTTTGAGACCGTCCAGGGCGCTGCTGGCAAAGCGTACATCGAGATAACCGGCCAGGGTCAGGGCGCGGCCAATGATGGCACTGGAGAACTTGGTGTCGTCCACCACCAGGATGCTGAGATGGGGGTTGGGCATTAAGGGCAGGCTCGCAAGCAGGACGATGGGCGCCGGTACATAGCCGGGCGGTGTGTTGCTGAATGGTTATAATAATGCCGCATTTTCGTCGTCAAGGCGCCTTCCGTCCGTGATGCTGGTCGCGCCTTTTATCTGGTCATTTTATCTGGAGAACTCCCATGCCCTCGTTCGACGTGGTGTCCGAGCTGGACAAACACGAAGTCACCAATGCCCTTGAAAACGCCAGCAAAGAGCTGGAACGCCGTTTCGACCTGCGTGGTAAAGGCAGTTTTGAAGTCAAAGAGCTGACCGTGAACATGACCGGTGATGCCGATTTCATTCTCGAACAAATGAAGCCCATCCTCGAACAGGCGCTGATCAAGCGCAAAATCGACGTGCAGTGCCTGGAGTACAAGGACGCCTATGCCTCCGGCAAGGTGATGAAGCAGGAAGCCACCTTGCGCGAAGGCATCGACAAGGAGCTGGCGAAGAAGATCGTCGCCCATGTTAAAGACGCCAAGCTCAAGGTGCAGGCCGCCATCCAGGGCGAGCAGGTGCGCATCAGCGGCAAGAAGCGCGACGATCTGCAAGAAGCCATCGCCGCGCTGCGTGCCCGCGATTTTGGCATGCCGCTGCAGTTCAATAACTTCCGCGATTAAAGGCCGACAGGCCCGACGGCCGTTGTCGGGCCTGTAAATAACCGGTTAATCCGCTCGGTTTATATGGATGCAGGGGTACTTAATGCACGACATCAGTCGCGGATTAAGTCAGTGGGCTAATCAATACGGCCGTGGGCTTGAGCGGTTATTCCGCCAGGCGGGCTTTTTCAATTTTATCCAGCTCTTGCTGGAAGGCCTGATCAAGTAGGCTGGCCTTCTTGCGCCAAGGCTTACGCTCGGGATCCGGTTGAGCGGCGTAGGTAATAACTTCCCCGCCGTATACGTCCTTGTAACGTTGCGCCTGGCGCTCAAGTTCTGCGCGCAGTTCGTCTTTCGTCACGTGGTATTCCGTTGCTGATAATGGGCAGATGACAACGCAAGGCTTGCCGCCTTGCTGCTACGGTCTCTGCGGGTTAAATCGCAATTGCCTGATGATTCTAAGGTCTTGCGTGTCGGGAAGAATAGAGCGGTTTGCCGAGTTGCTCAAGTTGTTGGTCGATTTACGTGGGCTTGTATTCAGGGCAAACAAAAAGTTGCCCGGTTAATAACCCCCATTTTGCAGACGGTTGTGCTCAAAATCCGCAAGGCCGTCATGCAAACTGCCGACAAGCCACTTTATGCGGTCAAGGCATTCGGTTGAAATTGGACGGTTGATATTCTCTGGGGCCATGATGCATAAGCTATGTGTCTTGCCGATGGCGTCATCAAGAAGAATGTGGGAGAGAGCGTGACGTGAGCCGTTTCTTACTTGATGAGCAGATCGTTTTTGACGAGGACAATTACCTCCTCCAGTCCGTGCATGACAAGGACGCCGAGGCCATGCGCCTGGGCGCTATTGCCAGTAGCTGCCTGGCGCAGCTTGTGCGGGCCAGGGGCGCGGTGGTGCGCAAACGCGACTTGATGGAGGGCGCGTGGGGGCAATTCGGCCTTGAGGTGACCGACAACAGCCTGGCTCAAGTTGTGCGTCAACTGCGGCTGGCGCTGGAGAAATTGCAGCCGGGTCGTGAGTACATCATTACCTTGCCGCGTATTGGCTACAAATTGAGTGACGGTGTGCCACTGCAGGAAATCGGCGATGACGGCGACACGCCCCTGGCGGCCACCGGGGTTGCAGCTGCCCCGCTCCTCACCGAGAGCGACGAGCGGGTCGGCACGCCTTCCTCTATTCAGGCCGAGGTGGCACAGCCAGCCCCTGTGCTCGACTCGGCAAGGCCTGCCCCCGTGTGCGACCCGCCCCGAGGCGCTGCGTCCAGCAAGGCCATTCCCTGGCTGCAAGGCGGTGTGATTGGCGTGTTATGCCTGGCGTCTTTTTTCATTGCGGCGCATTGGCAACAGCGCACTGTAGCGGTGGAGTCTCTTGCGTTTATGCCTCCCTTGGTGCGGCCGGGGTTGTTGATTCACTGGACCGATAGGCGCTCTGTGCCTGCGGACGAGCAACTCGAAACCTGGGTTGAACAGGCGCGGCAAGTGGCGGCGCTTGAGCGTTTATCAACCACCGAGTTACACCTGTACCTGCTCGGGCGGGATGAATTCATGGGCGTGATTTGTGATGCGCCGCTGCAGGACAGCACCAGCCATTGTGTCGGAGGTTATGCCCATGCGCCGGCTCATTAAACGCTCGAGCCTACTGCTGGGCGGGCTGCTGATCGGCCTCAGCGCCTGGTTGGGCAGCTACTGGGCGCAGCACAACGCCGGGATTGATCTCTGGTGTACCGGTCAGGGTGCGCAATGGATAACCGACCAGACCGGCGGTGAGCGCTGGCTGTCCACACGCTTCAGTCTTGGCTTGAGTGCCGATGGCCGCGGGCACCTGCGCATCCTCGCGCGCCTGCTGGCTAGCGACCAGATGCTCAACGGCCAGATGCACCGCGATGTTGCCTTCAGCTACCGTCTACGCGGCCAACGCTTGCTGCTCAAGGTCGACCACAGTGGCGCCAGCGAGAGTGACAATCTGAGCGGCAAGCAGTTGCCCATGGCTCACCTGGCCGTCCTTGGGCAAGGCGCGGAGCTGAGTGTTAGGCTCCGTCGCCTGAGTGACGATCTCTATCTGCTGGATAACGAGGTGGGGCAGCAGCAGTTGTGCCGTCAAACTAGGGAATCAACTCCAGGCTGGTAGCGCCGGCCGCCCTGGCCGGCGTCGTCTCGACGCGCGGCAGGCGCAATTGCAGGCGGGTCAGATTGACCGCTTCGTCCACCTCCAGGTGCAGGCTGCCCTGTTGCGCCTCGGCCAGCAGCTTGGCCGAGTAGGTGCCCAGGCCGTTGCCGCCGACCTTGCCAAAGCTGGCATGCTTGGCGAAGAACTGCGGGCGAAACTGGGCCGGCACGGCCGGCTGGTTTTCCAGGCTGATTGCGACCGTTTGCGCGTCGCTCAGCGCTAGCCGAATCCGGGTGCCTTCGGGCGCTGCCTCGCAGGCGTTCTTCAGCAGATTGTTGAGCAGCGAATAACACAGCAGGGCATCGCCTTGTACCCTTGGCGCCTGCAGTTCGCTGCCGTCGGCCACCAGCAGTTCGATGGTCAGGCGTTTGGCCAGGTAGGTTTCCCGCGCCGCTTCGACCAGGCCCCGCAACAGCGGCAGGATGTCCACAGGCTCGGCCTGCAGCTGAAAGCGTCCGGTCTCGATCTGGTACAGCACGGCAGACAGCCTGAGCATGTCCAGCACCTGCAGGCAGTTGTCCTGCAGCAGGTGCAGCAGCTCAGCCTGGCGTGGCAACAGGTTGCCGCCATTGAGCAGGCCCTGAGTCAGGCCGAGCATGCCGCTGAGCGGTGCCTTGAGGTCGTGCTGGGAGATCTGCGCCACTTCCTCGCGCAGGCGGGCCAGCTCCAGCATGTTGTCGTAGTCGGCCTGCAGCGTCTTGTGCTGCTCGACATGGCGCAACAGGTTGACCACGCGCAGGCGCAGCAGGTCGGGATCGATCGGCTTGCTGACGAAGTTGATCGCGCCCAGTTCCAGCGCACGGATCTGCGCGCCCGGATCGCTGAGTGCGGTGATGAAGATCAAGGGGATCTTGCTCGCCTGCGGGTGGCTGCGCAGCTGGCTGGCCAGCTCGAAGCCGTCCATGTTGGGCATCATCACGTCCAGCAGAAGCAGATCAGGCGGTGTCTGCGAGGTGCAGATGGACAAGGCGGTACGCCCGTCCTGGGCGACTCGCACGCGGTAATCCTGCATGAACAAGCCGGCGATCAGGGTCAGATTGTCTGGCACGTCGTCGACCACCAGCAGCGTGGGGCGCTTGTCCTTAGGCTCAATGACCACGGCCTGCTCATCCGTACCTGTCGTTATTGTCTGCACCTGCGGACGATGCTGCATGGCGCGGGCGATGTGCTGCGCCAGATCCTGCGCGCTATAGGGCTTGATCAAAATGCTGCTGACGCCGGCGTCGATGGCGTCGGCAATCTGGCTGCGTGCGCATTCGGCGGTCACCATGATGAACGGCAGGTGTGCCAGTTGTGGATCGCGCCGTACTTCGCGCAGCAGCGCCAGGCCATCCATCACCGGCATGTTCCAGTCGGAAACGATCACGTTGACACGCCGAGCCCGGAGTATGGCCAGGGCTTCCATACCGTTGTTGGCGAGCAGGATCTTGCGCGCCCCCAGCAGTTCCAGTTGGCTGCTGTTGATCTTGCGCATGGTGTCGGCATCGTCGACGACGAGGAAAACGGTTTCATTGGTAATCATGCTAAGAGTCTCTTGGGCTGTGGCGTGGTGGCAGGCATCAGGCGCAAACCGGAAGCTGTGCCGGCGGGCGCGACGGTTCGCCGATGGCGCGATCGCGGCCCTGTTGTTTGGCTTGATAGAGCAAGGCGTCGGCGCGGTTGAGCAGCGCTTTCAGGCTGTCCTGCGGGCCGTGCCAACGGGCTAGGCCGATACTGCAGGTGAGCTGGATGCAGGTGCCCTGGTAATCCAGGCGAGCGGCCCGCACCCTTGCCAGCAGGCGGGTGGCAACGCTCTGGGCCTGGCCCCCTACGGACAGGCCGATGAAGGCCAGCAGGGCCAGGTTGCTCAGGCGCCGAATGGTCGTGGCGTGGGTGATTGCCAGGGGCATTGCGACATCCTCGGGGCTACGGCGCCAAGCGTGGCGGAACCATTCACTGCGCATGGCCGGCCTCCATGCCCACCAGCTCCTGGTAGTCGACCTTGTGGCGCAGGCTCTCGTCATCGTCGGCATAGCGTGCCGCGATCTGCTTGAAGTCTTGCTGAAGAGCCAGAAAGGCCTCCACCACAGCCGGGTCGAAGTGCGTGCCGCTGCCATCGCGAATGATGGCAGCGGCCTTCTCGTGGGGCATCTCCGGCTTGTACACGCGCCGGCTGATCACCGCGTCGTAGACATCGGCCACGGCCATCAGGCGGGCGCTGACCGGGATCTGCTCGCCCACCAGCCCCTGCGGGTAGCCGCTGCCGTCCCATTTCTCGTGGTGGCACAGGGCGATCTCCTTGGCGGTTTGCAGGAAGGCCACGGGTTGGCCGAGCAGCTCTTCGGCATGCTCCAGCGCCTGATAACCCAGGCGGGGATGCCGCTGCATGATGGCGAACTCCTCGGGAGTGAAGCGCCCGGGCTTGAGCAGGATGCGGTCGGGGATGCCGACCTTGCCGATATCGTGCAGCGGCGCCGACTTGAACAGCCGCTCGATGCTGGGTTTGTCCAGATGGCCGGCGAAACGCGGGTGCAGGCTCAGTTGCTCGGCCAGTACCCGCACATAGTGCTGGGTGCGCAGCAGGTGATTGCCGGTTTCGTTGTCGCGGGTCTCGGCCAGCGAGGCCAGCGCCAGGATGGTCACGTCATGCACGGCCTGCAGTTCGCGGGTGCGGGCCAGCACTTCCTGGTCGAGGAAGTCGTTCTGCGCGCGCAGCAGGTCGGTGGCGGCCTTCAGGCGCAGCTGGTTTTGCACGCGGGCCAGCAGCACGGGCGGGTTGACCGGCTTGCTCAGGTAGTCGTTGGCCCCTAGCTCCAGACCGTTGCGCTCGTCGTCCGGCTGGTGCTTGGCGGTCAGGAATAGGATCGGGATGTCCTGCGTGCGCGGGTCGCTCTTCAACTGGCGGCAGACTTCGTAGCCGTCCATGTCCGGCATCATCACGTCCAGCAGGATCAGGTCGGGAGCGCTGCGGCGCACCAGGCCCAGGGCGATCTCGCCGGAGGTCGCGACCCGCACATGATAATGCTCCACCAGCAGTTCGCTGATCAGGGTCAGGTTGGCAGGGGTGTCGTCGACCACCAGCAGGGTGGCTTTACGTTGGGCGTTGAGCATGGGGCGTTTCTCCGTAAGCGACTGGGTGATCGGCAGCAAGGGCGGGGCATTTGCCTGCCTGCTGCTGGCGTGATGGCATTACGGCACGGCGCTCGGCGCGCTGCTCTGAATTGCCCTGAAGGCACGCTGAAAAGTCATGAAGGCTGGTGAATAGCCGCTCTGACGGGGCGTTCAGGCCACCCCGAGCGAGCCGCCCGCGCGCTGGCGGAGCTGATTGAGTGCGGCCAGGGCCTGCTCGAAGTCGAAACGCCCGAGAGCCTCGCCCAGGCTCTTGCAGGTGCGCGCACAGACGCCGCGCAACAGCTGCGCATGCTGCTGGAACAGGTTGGCGGCGGCGTCGTTGTCGCTGAGCAGGGCATGCAGGCGTTCGCTCACCGAGCGCAGCAGCACCGGATCGACGACGCTGGCGCGGTCTTGCGACTCGGCCGGGAGTTGTGCCTCAAGCACATCGAGCAACTGCCGCAGCGGTACCGCCAGCGCCAGCAGGAAGGCCTCGTAGTCGGCCTCGCGACGCTCCTGCAGAGCCTGCTCCAGGGCGGCGGCGGCATCGGCCACCGGCTGGGCACCGATGGTGGCCGAAACACCCTTGCAGGCATGGGCCAGGTGCTCGGCGGTGAGCAGATTCCGTGCGCCCAGGGCCGCCTGCAGTTGCTCCAGCAGCGGCCTCTGGCTGCCCACATACTTGCGCAGCAAGTCCAGATAGAGGGCCTGCTTGCCCAGCACGCGCTTGAGTCCGGCGGCGCTATCCAGCCCGGCGCGGCGCAGCGCGTCATAGGCCGGCGTGCTGTTCTCGGCGGTATGCGGCTGAGGGCTCGCGGCGGCCGGCGCCAGGTGATCGCTCAGCCAGCGGCGCAGCACGGCGAACAGCTCCTTCGGCTCGAAGGGTTTGCTGAGGAAGTCGTTCATCCCCGCGGCCAGGCAGCTGTCACGGTCGCGCTTGAGCGCATTGGCGGTCATGGCGATGACCGGCAAGTCGGCCAGCTCTGGCCGTCGACGAATCTGCTCGGTGGCAGCCAGGCCGTCGAGCACCGGCATCTGCATGTCCATGAACACCAGGTCGTAGCGGCGCTGGGCCAACAGCTCCAGGGCCTGCTGTCCGTCCGCGGCCAGATCCACCTGGCAACCGGTGGCACGCAGGGTTTCGGCCGCCACCTGCTGGTTCAGTTCGTTGTCTTCGGCCAGCAGCACGCGGGCACCGAGAAACTGTGGCAGTTCCAGGGGCGTGTCGGCCTTTGCCGCAGGCATCTGCTGGTCTGCCGCCATCTGCAGAGCGGCGCTGAAGGCGAAACTGCTGCCCTTGCCCGGACAGCTGCTTACCTCGACCGCGCCGCCCATCAATTCGCTGAGCTGCCTGGCGATCGCCAGGCCCAGGCCGGTGCCGCCATAGCGCCGGGTAATAGAGGCATCGGCCTGCTGGAAACCCTGGAACAGGCGGGCGCACTGCGCCTCGTCCATGCCGATGCCGGTGTCATTGACGCGAAACTCGACCTGCAGTTGCTCGGCGTTCGCCTCCAGCAGGCCGACCTGTACCTGGATATGCCCGCGCTCGGTGAATTTCTCCGCGTTGCTCAGGTAATTGAGCAGCACCTGGCGCAAGCGCAGCGAGTCGCCGTGCAGGCGTGCCGGCAGGCGTTCATCGACCTCGAAGAACAGATCCAGGCCCTTGAGCTCGATCTTGCTCCGCACCTGATCGGCCACCTCGCCGAGCAGTTGCTCGAGGCCGAAGTCCTGCAGGTCCAGCTCCAGCTTGCCGGCCTCGATCTTGGAAAAGTCCAGGATGTCGTTGATCACCCCCAGCAGGTGGCGGCTGGAGGCCTGCACCTTGTTCAGGTAATCCTGCTGGCGCCAGTCCAGTTCGGTCTGCCCCAGTAGATGGGTCATGCCGATGACGGCATTCATCGGGGTGCGGATCTCGTGGCTCATGTTGGCCAGGAACTCGGCCTTCACCCGTGCGGCATCCTCCGCCAGCTCACGGGCTTCGCGCATTTCGGTGGCGGCGGCCTGCTGCAGGGTGATGTCCTCGACGATCCAGATCGAACCGAGGCTAATATCCTGCGCTTGCACGGCGCGTGCGCTGATGCTGGCCCAGAACCTGGAGCCATCCTGGCGCTGCGCCTGCACCTCGCGGCGGAAGGTTTCGCCTGTGGCCAGGCGCTGGCGAATCATCGGCTCCAGTTCGTCACGGCGATCGCCGGGAATCCAGATGGCGGGACTCTGCTGCAGCAACTGGCCATCGGTGTAGGCAAACAGCTCATGCAGGCGCGGGTTGGCCTGCACGATCAAACCGGCCCGCACCAGCGCGATGCCATAGGGCGCGGCGGTGAAGATGGCCTGCTGCTGTTCATGGGCCTGCATCAGGCGTCGTTCGTGGAGCTTGAGCACGCTGAGGTCGCGGATAACCACGCACAGGGTCAGCCCCTCGCCGTCCAGCGAGGGCAGGTCGGACAGGCGTACTTCGACGGGAAACTCGCTGCCATCGAGGCGCCTGGCCAAGGCTTCACTGCGTTCTTGGCGTTCGCCGGCGAGAAAACGCTGCAAGATGCCACTGAGCACCTCGCGCTGGCTGGACGGCACCAGCGCCTTGAAGTGCTGGCCGAGCAGCGTGCCCGGCGCATAGGTGAAGATCCGTTCGCTTTCCGTGTTGGCCAGGATCACCCGGCCCTGCTCATCGAATACCAGCAGGCCGTCGGGCGCGGCATGCACGATGCCGCGATACCAGCTTTGCGTGGCGGCCAGGGTCAGTTGCCGTTCCTCCAGGGCGGCCAGCAGTTGCTGGGTCTGCTCGCGCTGCTGCAACAGGCTCAGCAGGCCACCCAGGGGCTCCGCCAGGCTATCGAGCAGCAGCAGGCGGCGCTCCTGGGGCTTGTGCGGGAAGCCCAGTTCGAGGGTGGCCAGTTGCTGGCCGCCGTGATAGAGCGGCAGGCAGAAGTGTACGGGCGCGGCGCAGGTGCGAGGGCCGCCGGCACTGTCGGCCAGCTGCAATTCGACACAGCCCAGTTGGGCCGTGAGGAGCCGGCGCAACTCTTGCTCGAAGCGCGCCAGGTTGCCGCTGGCCTGCAGCTTCAAACCCAGCTCGTTGATGCATTCCTTGACCCAGCTCCGTTGCTGTTCCTGGGCGTTGACCTGCCGGTAATCCTCCAGGGCGCGAGCGAGGTCGCCGATCTCGCTGGGCTCTTGCTGGCGGGTGATGCCGCTGAGGCGCTGGCCACACTGCAGTTGGCGGGTCTGCTCGGTCAGCTCCAGCAGGGGCGCGATCAGTCGACGGCGCACGAAGACCAGCATGGCCAGCACACTGATGATGGCCAGCGCCTGCATGCCCAGGGCGAACCACTGTGCCTGTTGTGCCACATGGGCCGAGGCCTGGACGATCCGACTCAGGCGTCCATAGATCTGCTGGCGCAGCTCGCGCAGGCGGTTGTTGACGCCCAGTTCCATCTCGATGTAGGGCTCTTCGGCAAGGGGCTGCCCGCCGCGCTGCTGGCGGCGCGCCTGCAGTGCCGCCAGCTCGACCGCCGCCTGCGCTTCATGCAGCCGGGCGACCTGTTGCAGCAGGGCGGTTTCTTGCTCAGTCAGGTCATGCTGCAGCAGGGTGGTTCGGGCCTTTTCGAAGGTTCGCGTCTGGCGCAGCTCGGTCTCATAGGACTGGCGATAGCGCTCATCACCGGTGGCCACATAGCGCCGGGCCAGGCGCGTCAACAGCTGGTTGCTGTTGAACAGCTCGGCCGTGGTGTCGGCCACCACGTTGCGCGCGCGCTCCGCAAGCAGGGCCTGCTGGTAATAGCGATCGGCGTGCCAGGACGTCAGCAGCGCGGCGGCGCAGAGCAGCACCACTGCGATGGAAATCAGTTTGCTCAGCGGATCGAGGCGCATGGCCTTTTCCCCTCATCGATAAACCCTTGGAAGCATCCGGCGAACCCGGTTCGGTTGCAGATACTGGTGTGTCATCGATTAAGGCACGATCCCATATGTGGAACGCTGAAAAGCGCTGAGCACAAGGCAAGCGCCAGGCGCAACGTGCTGAAAAACCATGAAAGAGGGTGAGATGTGCTCGATAACGGGCGCGTCTTAATCATCTTGTACCGAGGCTTTTCGACAGCCAAATGCATCATGCGAAATCTGTTTGTCGCGTGCGCCAGGCGTGATGAGCTACGGCATTCAGTGCCCATCTGGGCTTGCGGAAAAAGAAAAACCCCTTGAGGCGGCGCTCCTCAAGGGGCTCTATGTCCATCTAGATCCGCGAGGATCTATTTTTCGATTTACACGTTAAAACGGAAGTGCATCACGTCGCCGTCTTTGACGATGTATTCCTTACCTTCCAGGCGCCATTTGCCGGCTTCTTTGGCGCCGGCTTCGCCCTTGAATTGAATGAAATCGTCGTAGGCGATGACTTCGGCGCGGATAAAGCCTTTCTCGAAGTCGGTGTGAATCACGGCGGCCGATTGCGGGGCTGTGGCGCCAACCTTGATGGTCCAGGCGCGAACTTCTTTAACCCCGGCGGTGAAGTAGGTCTGCAGATTGAGCAGTTCATAGCCGGCGCGAATCACGCGGTTGAGGCCAGGTTCTTCTAGCCCTAGGGCTTCGAGGAACATGTCCTTCTCTTCGCCATCATCCAGTTCGGCGATTTCGGCTTCGATCTTGTTGCACACCGGCACGACAGGCGCGCCCTCGGCGTCGGCGATGGCTTGCACCACGTCGAGCAGTGGGTTGTTGTCGAAACCGTCTTCGGCGACGTTGGCGATATACATGACCGGCTTGCTGGTGAGCAGGTGGAAGCCTTTGATCAGTTGCTTTTCATCGTCGCCCAGGGTCTTGAGCAGGGTGCGCGCCGGCTTGCCTTCGCTGAAGTGCGGGATCAGCCGTTCCAGCAGGGCCTTTTGGGCCACGGCGTCTTTGTCGCCGCCCTTGGCGTTGCGGGTGACCTTCTGCAGTTGCTTCTCGCAGCTGTCGAGGTCGGCGAAGATCAGTTCGAGGTCGATGATCTCGATGTCGCGCTTGGGGTCGACACTGTTGGCGACGTGA
>Ga0209343_10001536_pt1 | contig 31014 bp, 35 predicted proteins | sample RifCSPlowO2_02_FD_184026 | JGI IMG/M metagenome (GOLD analysis project Ga0209343, IMG submission 184026) | Groundwater microbial communities from Rifle, Colorado - Rifle CSP2_plank lowO2_0.2 (SPAdes) (version 2) | ecosystem: Environmental > Aquatic > Deep subsurface > Groundwater | place... | reverse complement strand
AACTTTTTATCAAATTTAGCCTCGAGATTTTAGAAATTTTTGGTAAATTGAGGCTAAATGTTTTTTGAAAACTTACAACGATGTTGCTCTACGCGGGTTCGATACGCGTGCGCAAACATCGAGTCACGCCGGAGAGCCGTAACATCCTTTCCAGCCAATAGGACTTTCAGGGTACCGCTGGGTAGACTCTCGACGATGTCAGAGCAGGTGATACCGGGCTCGTTGATATTCCCAAGCCGCAGGATTCTTTGCTTCCCGTCTGGCATGTCAGCCTCGATATCAACCTTGCCCAATGAACATTGGTACGGCGAGGCAATGGTAACAGCAAGAGCTATTTTCTCTCTGTCCGCGTCACGTGTGCGATGATCAACTGCCCATTTATAGAATATCAAGCCGCCGAGCGAGTAAGCGATTATGATTAACCGTCTATATCCGACATCCCGACTATTAGTCTGCAACCAGTCATCAAACTCTTGGCTCAACGTATCCGCGAACTTGCCCTGCCTAAGCAGGTTGTAGCTGTCCCAAAATCCATGCTCCGTTCCCCAGTCAAAAGGCACAGTAGAGAGAGACACGGCTTCCAACTGACGGCCAATACTGTCAAGTTGGGTGAGAGGATCGGTCTTGCCCTCTTTCCAGCCATGGATAAGAACGGCCTTCTCATAACGTGGCTCGATCACAGCCTAATGCTACGCACTACCTTGATTCCCTTGTTCGGCTAGGGCCCTACTGAGTCGCGCAATGCTTTCTTTGAGGGGTCCCCTTAGCTTGGAACTTCTTGGTAATTTCTTTAACGCTTCTCTGTCGAGATCTAGTACGCTGGCGCTATCGAAGTATGGAGCTCCGCATGACGTGCACTCATACCCGGGTATTGCTACGGTGTTCCTGACGACAACCGGGTTCCCTCGAAGTTCATACACAGCAAGGACCTTCTTCATCTCCGATCCACAAAGCGGACATGGGCCCGGTTCGGGTACGCTTTCAGGATCCACGTGAATCGAGATGTGTTCTATCCTCTCTGGATCTGCCATGATCTCTGATCTCCCTTCAATAGACCGAATGGAAAAGCGGACGCCACAAGCTCATTACGCCGTTCCGAAATCACAGTCAGACGCCGTGCAAAGAGGCGAACGACAAACGGTGGAAGAGGCCAGCCAAAGCTTCGGCAATGTCTGGGATGCCGCTTGTTCGTGACTCTGTACGGGTCGAGAGAGAATAACGTGTGTTCCGTCCTCATGCAAGTGTGCTGCGGAAGGCCCAACCACAAGTTCCGCAGATTGGCTGCGGAAGTACTGAAGGACACATCATGGTGTGGCCTATCGTCATTGTCAAGTTTAGACGCATGATAGACCGCCGTAAGGCTATTGTCAAATTTTGTACAGTATCAGGGTTTCGTTTACATCGATGCCTTCAAGATAGGACTTGTTGTTGATTATGTAGTCCTCGATTCTTTCCTGTGGTGTTCTGCCATTCATGCCGTACCCTCCGTGTCTGCGTTTGGTATTGTACCAACCAAGGTAACGGGAGAGCCAATATCTGGCATAATCAAGATCATCAGGCTTGGCACCAACCCTCCAGAAACACTCTTCCTCGATAGTTCTGTGCAGTCTTTCTACCTTACCGTTTGATGTTGGATGATGAACCGGGTTTCTGATGATTGCAATGCCCAAGTCATTACAGGTTGTTATGAAGTGCTTCTTAAACTCACTGCCATTATCAGTTCTTACCGCTTTGATTGGGAAAGGGGCTGATGAGACCATTCTCCTTAGGAAATCTGCTGCCTGATCAGATCTGTTGCCATAGTAGCAGTCTCCCATGCCCCACCTGGAGAAGTCATCAACTGCCGTAATCAGTGTAGGACCTGATTTACCCAGTGGCTCTGTAGTGTCAATCTGAACCTCTTCTCCAGGATAACCTTTGGTGTAAAGATGAACAGGTTTTCTTGCCTCTTTACACTTGGGTACAACTAACCTCCTCCTTACAAGTATTCTCCAGACTGTTGCTCTCGAGACGACAATGCCGCAGTCCTCAAGCAACCAGACCATTCGATCTGGTCCGACACCATAAAGGTTGAAGAATCTCTCTACAGTTTCCTCAATCCACTTGTCGCAGCGGTTGTGTGGCCGCTGATATGCTTTTGGACCACGTTTCCTGCCACAGACTGACTCAAGACCAAACTCATTAACTTTACGGCGCAGTTTCCAGAAACCTTGTCTTGTCATACCCAGTATGTGAGCTCCGGCATTAACTGACAGATGTCCTTGGTTTACGTCCATCACCACTCTTTTTCTGGTCTCTACCAGATTCTTGATGGTTTTCTCACTCACTTGCGTCTCCTTTCTTAGAAGACAATACTACCTTCTTTTTAGGAGATTTTCCTTCAACAATAATCTTAGTGGGATGTAAACTAATTCGCTGATACTTTAAGAACTAGATTTCTAATCCGACTTCTAAATTTCATTCTGCAAATAACAATATGGTGCTCTCGTAAAACATCGTAAAATTTTTCTGAAGCATTTTCGTAAATCTCCGTCGCTAACTTCAAACTAATCCCGCGCTGTTTAGCCCTAAATTTAAAATGTGATTTATAAACAAACTTCATTATTGTTCTAAAACTCCGGCAGCTTCCACATCGTCCTTACCTCCCCAACCAAATATAAAGATCCAGTCACAACTACGATTACACCCCCGGGGTGACTTACGCTTGCACCTGCGGAATTGATAGCCTCAAACACCGCCTCCTGAGAGTTCTCCACTTTATCTACTTTAATCCTTTGTCCCTTTGCTCGCCCCGCTTCGCGCGCGAAGCGGATCCCTTTGTACCTCAGATACCTTGCAATCTCCCCCGGCTCAACCGCCGCAAACTTTCCAGTATCCGTCACTGACCAAAACTTGGTGGCAATTACTTTCGCCACTGACAAGTTCTTAATTAAAAGATCGACCATTTTGCGCCAATCCCTCCCTCTCTTAAAAGCCACTACCAAAATAATTCCATCAACTTTAAATTTTTCACTTTTAACTTTTAACTCCTCGATAAAATTAATCAGAGTTCTAATTTTATCGAGGTTATGCGCTCCGTCTAAAATTACCCCAGGCACAATCTCCTCAAATCTTCCGGGGAAACCTGCTTTAAATGCTTCTTCAATGACTTTAGGGTTTAACGAAATTCCCAATGCGCCAACCGCAGCAATTGCCAAAAAAGCGTTGGAAAGTACAAAATTTTGAGGTATAGATCTGACTATATCAATAGGTTTAGCAAAAGAACTAAAAAAATCAGATTTTAGGGATTTTTCTGGCGTCTGAGTATCAATTTTGATCAAAATAGCTTTTTTTGCGCGGGCCACTTTTTTTATCACTTCGAGGGCTTTACCGCCAACACCCGTTACAGTTGGCACACCCTCTTTAATAATCCCCGCCTTCTCGTATGCAATCTTTTCGATTGTTTTCCCAAGAATTTCCGTATGGTCAAGACCAATATTAGTAATCACGTTAATCTCCGGCAAAAGGACGTTTGTCGCATCAAGCCTCCCTCCTAGTCCAACCTCAACGACTGCAAAATCTACTTTTTCTTGCGCGAAATATAAAAAACTGGAAGCCACCAAAATCTCAAAATAACTGGGGAAACCTACGCTCGAGTTTTTCATTGATTCAACGATAGGTCGGATTTGACTAATTAGTCTTATAAGGCGGTTAGTCGGAATAGGTCTTCCATTTATTTGCATCCGCTCGCCTAAGTAAGTAAGGTGTGGTGAAATATGAAGTCCAATCTTCTTCAATTTGAAATTTGCTTTTCCGGAGGAAAACTTCGCAATTTGAAATTTGAAATTTTCGGCAAGTAATCTTGCCGTGTAGAATGCCGTACTCCCCTTACCGCTTGTCCCCGCCACATGAATCGACTTAAACTTATTTTGAGGATTTCCCAAAAGTTTTAGAAGATATTTTGGCCTCTCCAAACCCAATTCTGCCTTTGTCCATGTAAAGGGAATAAAGCCCTCTAACCAATCACGAACCTGATAATAATCGCCAAACTCCATGCCTTGCAAATTTTACATCAAAAGGCAAAAGAAGTCAGATTAAGAAGAAATCAGATGACTACTGCTTTATTGTTATCCCCCCGGAAAGTCCAAGCGAGGCCGGCTCGATCCTGATTGTTTTAAGATATTCTTCGGGGTCACCGTCAAGATCACAAGACTTACTACACGCTCCTTTTATACTGATAGTAATTGTGTCGCAACCAACCGATCCACTGCCGTATGCCACAGCCTTACTGCCAATGACCCCGATACTTACTTTCGAGTTTTCTTCAACATCAAAAGTGTACACACCATTTTTACCGGCTTCGTCCAAAAGAGTTCCCACGGTCGATTTATTGGTAGGCCCAAAATAAACCTGGGCCTGGCCTTCTCTATCACCGGTCGACCATTTCCAAAAAACGTTCTCGTCGAAACATACCGGCGTCTTTGCTTGCGAAGAAGGCTGCGGCGAAGCCTCATACATTTGGGGCTCCAGCCCTATTTGTTTGGCGAATTCCTTATCTTCCCTGGTTTTTGGCGAAATCAGCCAGATGATGGCACTAATTAATCCCATGACAAACGCTAACAATACCAGAATTAACGGCAAGGCTGCCCATCCGCTCTTATACTTCATAATTCCAGTAAACTGCATCCGGGCAAACAATTTCAACCCAAAATTGCCCCGGCCGTCCCCATCTGTTAAATTTAAAATAATGGAGAATAACCTGCCTGCTAATTTTCTCGCTTGGCACTGGCGCCAAGCCTTACCCCAATTTGTCAAAAGCCGCCTGCAAAACCTTGCAACAACTTTTGGCTACTTCAATATTCTTACGCTTTCAAGAAGTCTTTTTACCCCCTATAGGCGCCTTGTGCAAAGAGACAAAACTTCAATATTAGACCGCCTCTCTTTCAACCTTATCTCCATAGCCATTGGCGCCACGGTACGGGCTGTGTTGATAATCGCAGGCGTAACAGCCGCCATTATTGCCGCCATTTTTGATCTTTTGATAGTCATTCTTTATAGTTTGCTTCCTCTCCTCTCCCTCCCCAAATATCTGAACTTAAGACAAAATCTCGTCACCGAGCGCGACATTCAAAACCCCAAGAGATTTGTAAACAAACTAACCGCAAGCCCTCTATTCCATAAGCTTTATCAATTTTTCGATAACCAATTCGCCTCAACTTTTGGCGGTATCCAGCCGGCAGCTCTTGAAATTAGCAAAAATCAAACAATTCCGGATGTCATAATCACTTTGGCCAAAGAATGGCCCAAGCTGGAAATTTACCTTGAGCAAAAAAGTGTCAAGATTCCCCAATTTAAGCTTCTTGTCGAATCCTTGGCCCGCCAACAACAAACACCCGAAGCAAAACCCCAACCGATTGGCCGCCTGCTTTCCTTTGGCTATACCAACACCCTTGAAAAATTCAGCACTGAACTTACTAAATCTGCCAATTTCCGCGGCACAACCAGCCAAGAAATTCTCGCTCAAATTGAAAAAGTTCTTAATCGTCCTCAAAACAATAACCTTCTTTTGGTTGGCGAACCCGGAGTCGGCCGGCATGCCACTTTAGAAAACTTAGCGGTCGCCATCGCCCAATCTTTCTTACCTTCCATCAAAGGCAAAAGACTAATGCTTCTTGATACCATCGCGCTAGCAGGTTCTGCCAAAACCTATGTTGAAATCGAAAATAATTTTCAACAGGTTTTGGTAGAAGCCAAAAACGCCGGCAATATAATTTTGGCAATTGATCAAATTGACAGAATCGCAAGCCCGCGAGAATCCCGCCTTGATCTTTCCCAGGTCCTTACCACCGTCTTAAAAAACAACTCCTTACCGATAATTGGCATCACCACCATCGACGACTTTAACGAGTTTATAAGACCAAATGTCAATTTTCTGAAACTGTTCGAAAAGATCGACATTGAAGAACCGACAGAAGACCAAACTGTTTCTATTTTGACAGACATTGCCCTTGATTTTTTACAGAAAGAAAAAATTGCCACAAGATTTACCGCTATTTTGGAAATTGTTGAAAAATCAAATAGGCTCTTACCCGAAAGAAAGCAGCCCGAAAAGTCTATCCTTCTTTTAGAGGATTGCCTCGCCGAAGCTAAGAGTCGCGGTCTGCGTTTCATTGACGAAAACCTGGTTGACGCGGTTTTGGGGCAAAAAACCAAAACTCCGGTAGGCAAAATCACCCAAGGTGAGGCATCGATTCTTAAAAATTTAGAGGGGGTTTTACACAAACGGATTATCGGCCAGAATGAGGCAATTGAGGAAATCGCCAAAAGCCTGCGTCGTGCCAGAGCCGGTATTGAAACCGGTAAAAAACCGATCGGCTCCTTTCTCTTATTGGGACCAACCGGAGTTGGCAAAACCGAAACTGCCAAAGCGCTGGCACAATTATATTTTGGTTCCGAAGAAAATATGATTCGCCTTGATATGTCCGAGTATCAAGGCCAAGACAGTATTAACAGATTAATCGGTGATGCCCAAAATAAAAACCAGGGTATTTTAACATCCCTTATCCGTCAACACCCTTACGGCCTACTACTGGTTGATGAATTTGAAAAGGCAAACACGGCTGTTCATAATCTTTTCCTGCAAATTCTGGACGAAGGCTTTTTAACCGACGCCACGGGTCATAAAGCCAGCTTTGACAACATTATTATCATTGCCACCTCCAACGCCGGCGGAGAATTTATAAGAGAACAACTTAAGGTAACTCCCGGAGTTCAAATCTCATCAACTCCGCAAGTTCCCGATAAGATCACCTCCGAGGTGGGCTTTGACTCCTCGGAGGTGGAAAAGATCGGAGATTCATTACCTAAAAATTTGACCGAGTATATTCTTGACAAAGGTCTTTTTACCCCTGAGCTTATCAACCGCTTCGACGGAGTTATCGTTTACCACCCGCTAACACCTGAAGAGGTAGTTCAAGTCGCAGCTTTGATGCTTAAAAATCTGGCCAAAAAGATTAAGGAAACCAAAAACATCACTCTTGTTATCTCACCGGATCTGGCCAAAAAGGTTGCCGAGGCCGGATTTGATCCGGCTTTCGGAGCAAGAACGATTCGAAGACTTATCGCCGATAAAATCGAGGACGAAATCGCCAGGATGATTATTGATGGAAGTATTAAAAATGGGGATAAAATTGAGACAGAAAATCTGCTAAAGTTATTTACTTAACCAGAAACCGCACCCCAAATTTCTTTTTGCAAATTCTTAGGCACAACTTTACCCAAATCCTTCAAAAACTTGCTGGCCTTGAAAATCTCCAAAAGAACCGCCTTTTGAATCGAAGACGAAATCGCCAAAATAAAAATAGCTCTCTTATATTACCTTACAGTAAAAGACAATCTCCGAAAAATCCACTCCCTTGAAAGCCTTATTAAAAGTTTTTTTGTCCAGACTTCTCGGAACCAAGCATCGTGTCGAAAAATTTTTTCCTTCGGGACTTGTGTAATCCATAAGGCAAGTGGCAACGTCATAGCTCCACATTTCAATTTTAATTGCTCCAAACTCCCCTTCTACGATCCCCTTGGCCGGAGCGCAAGCACTAAAATCGACAGCGATGACTCCGGAATCTTCTGCAGGTTCAAAAAAGACTGTCGGCAAAATCGGCTTAAGCACCCCCGAAGTCTTGACAAAATAAAACTTGAAAATAAAAATGAAAATAGCCGCGCCCAGAACAAAAATTAAAATTACCTTCACAATTTAATTTGAACACATTTGAGGGAAAATTAAAATAATAACGATACGGGTTCGTTAATTCTTCCTGATTAGAGTAGTTAAATCTTGTCAGCTATAGGTTCCACAAATAGTTGAACCAGAACGAAAATTGGTATATCATACCCAAAAACTCCCCAAAACTAGTCATGAATCTTGAAAACCTTTTTGGTCGCATATGGAGAAAACGCGTTGATTGGAATGGACAATTTGCCGACCTAAATCTTGACTCTCTTCCAGACAACCGAGATCCACAAAGCAAAAAGGTGGTTCGGGGTACCAAGGAGCAAATTAATGCTTATTTTAGCCTACGCTCTTTCCTTGGAGCTTACGAGAAAACCCTCCATTCTTGGACCAAGAAACTAGCAACAAGTGAAAAACTTCCGGAACAATTCAAAAGACAAAAAGCAACTATCAAGCTTATTGGGAGGAAAAACACCAAAATATCTTTTCTGGAAGGCGCCAAAAACGAAGACGGGGTTGAACTTATTTGCAGGCATGTCAAAAACGAGTGGCTTTGCCGATCATTCACAATGGGAGACGCCCAAATCAGCCTTGACAACAAAGGTCGCATCGTCAAAATTGCCGCCAAAAATGGCTTTTCCTCCGCAAACGCTAGTAAAAGAATCGAGGAGTTTGAAAAACGCTTAGGGCAGGTTGACCAACTAAAAGAATTTTCGCTTGAAACAGCAAGCCTCCAACAAGTTCGGCTCCATTTAACGAGTGGAGATTTTACCATGGAAAATTACCGTAACTTTGAATTTCAGAAGGATGGGACCATGGGAGGATTTTTCCCGGCTTTCATCGCCCAGCAAGCACTTGAGGCTCTTTTCCCAACCTCTTTGCTGGAATCAGCAAGATCAAAGCACTAATCATTTTCTATGCCGATTGTTAACTGGAACCTGTTTCAAAACTGTCATTCTGAGTCCTTCACTCCTGTCATCGTGAGCCCTTCGATGAATACTCAGGGCGAAGGATCTAAATTCTTCAAAGGACAGAATCCGCGAAGCGAGAAAGCCCTGGTCCCGAGCTCAGGCCGAGAAGAAAATACCACGGCCGAAAGAACGTGAGTGGTTTATTATTTTTTGAAGAATTATACTGAAATAAACTAAGAAAAAATTATGGCATTAAGAGAAATAATCCAGACGAGAAAAACAATATTAGTAATGACCTCGGTTTTCGCTATCATCGCATCCTCACTGGTAATAGCATATTATTTTTATCAATTAACCAAACCACCCCCTCCGCTTCCTTCGCAAGAAGGCGGTGACGAGAAAACAACAGTTGTTCGAGAAATTTCAAAAAAAGAAACAGTCATCCCAATTAAAATTATTTTTTGGGGGGCAATAGGCCTTATGGTTGCAGTATTTGCATTAATTTTCTGGGATTACTTCAGAAAAAAAAGTAGGTATCAAAGTTAGAGTAGAAAAAATAGTGGGCGCAGAAAGGATCGAACCCTTCGATAAAATCTCAGGACTATAGCCTTCGACCTTTACATTTAGGCCCGCAGTCCTGAGTTTACCGAAGGACGAGAACCACAGCATAAATTATTTTCGGAATGTGTGGGTCCGGGAGGGATCGAACCTCCGACCTTGACATTATCAGTGTCACGCTCTACCACTGAGCCACGGACCCAGTTTCGAAAATAATTTTGCTCTCACGGGCCGACAAAATTAAATCTTAGCAAATTTATAAGCCAAAATAAAGCCTAACTCCCAATAAATGTTCCCCAAGCCTTATAATTAAAATATAAAGGAAAATGAGAAGTGGCTTCTCGCTAATTGAACTTCTAATAGTTGTAGCCTTGCTTGGCATTCTTTCATCCTCAGTTGTGGTTGCCGCCAATCCCACAAAACGTCTTGCTCAAGCAAGAGACGCTCAAAGGAAAACCAATATTGGAGAAATTGCCAACGCCCTCCAAGCTAACTACACCACCTTTGGTCAATATCCGCAAGAAAACGGCTGTGATTCATCAATTGGCACAAAAGAAAACGGAAATTGTCCACCAAGTTCACCCACCGGAGAGTGGGACGTTGTAAGCCCTTTTTATCAAGCTTTAGTAGGCCAGCAATTACTTAAAGTACTACCAGTTGATCCTAAAAATGACTCTACCTATTATTATCGATATGAACCAAAGGGTGCCAATCAAAATCCTTGCAAAGATGAAAATACGGTTTGTCGTTTTTGGATAGGAGCACGCCTGGAATCACCAAGCGATCCGGCTAGTCCTGTTTTTCGCTGCTCTGATGATGAAACACTAAATGATGGTGTGGGCTGCAAAGAAGTCAGTAATTTTTATAAATAGGTATAATTCTAATATCAGCTAGCTATGACAAACCTATCTAAATACATACCAAAAGGCAAGCATAAATTGGCAGTTTTTCTCTCACTTATCATTCTTATAACCGCCATATTCATGTTCTACGTCTACGTCTATCGTACCACCACTCCCCCCGAACAATTACCGCCACCAATAGGAGGAGAATGAGGCCCGGATCGGAATCGAACCGACGTATAAGGATTTTGCAGATCCTTGCCTTACCACTTGGCTACCGGGCCATGCTATTAATTTCTTTCTGCTTTTCTATTCTTTTTTTATTCGCTCTTCTGCGAATCTCCAAAACCAATGCCGATCCTGCTGAAACTCCTAACTTAAACCGGCTACCACCCAATTCTGGTCAATCGCCAAAGCTCCCAGTCCAAAACCTGCTCCGCCTAGTCGCAAAATCTTAGGAGCTTTTTCTACTATCCCGCCATTCAACCTTCTGGCAGTATGGCCGATATTGTTAAATACATCCCTTCTTTCCATCTATTTTCTGTTTTTAAACCAGCTATAAGCTCCAATTCCCATCAGCACAACTCCTGCAGCCGCAGCCACCGGCGATCCTGAGGCAACTGCCACGATTGCTCCTACCCAAAAAAAAGCTGCAGTTTTCCAATCACCTTTCTTTTCTTCAACAGGAATATAAGCTTCTTTAACTGCCATAGCAGAGATCAATTTTAACAAAAAGGGTAAGTAAATGCGAACGAAGAAAATATTATATTCGGATCCATTCGGAGTAATTTAATTCGGATGAATTAGGATTTAAATCCTCAAAAGTGACACCCAATCCTTGCGCACAGCGCAAGGTCCTTAGAGATCTCATTTTGGTAAACGAGACAAACCAGAGATTTAACGATTCTCCAATCGTCACTTCTTCCCCGTGAGGGAAGAAAATATGCAGCTTCTAGACGCTAGATAACTAGACGCTAAACGCTGATTCATTCTCCTTAGAAAGGAGGTGATCCATCCGCTCCTTCCAGAACGGATACCTTGTTACGACTTAGTCCCCATCGCCGATTTTGCCTTGGGACCCCAAAAGGGATACTTCAGGCACCTCCGACTTTGTTGGCTTGACGGGCGGTGTGTACAAGACCTGAGAACGTATTCACCGCGGCCTGCTGATCCGCGATTACTAGCGATTTCAACTTCATGAGGGCAGGTTTCAGCCCTCAATCCGAACTGAGGATGCTTTTAAGGGATTAGCTTCCCGTTGCCGGGTTGCTGACCCGTTGTTTGTCATCCATTGTAGGATGTGTGTAGCCCAGGACATAAGGGCCGTGCTGACTTGACGTCATCCCCACCTTCCTCCACGCTTTTAGCGGGCAGTTTCCTGTGAAATTTAACACAGGATGGGGGTTGCGCTTGTTAACCCACTTAAGGGTGCGCCTCACGGTACAAGCTGACGACCATATTGCTCCATTGTTTCCAATGGTACGGACTATATCTTCACCCGCCTAAATATTTAAATTTTGGCGGGGCCAACGTGTAGTCTCTACGGGGTCAATCCCGATTAAATCGGGACGACTTCCCTCGGTATTGCCCACGACTTCACGTTTGGGTTTCACCGATACAGTTGGGTTTTGACCTCGATTACTCAAGGAAAGGCCATCGTTAAAAATATGCAAAGCATGTTTCTCGCTTTGCTCAAAATAGCCATGCAGCACCTGTCCAGCCTTTTCTATCTTACGACAGACCCTTTTCCCGTTTCCGGGACAGGAAAAAGCTGGATGTCAAGCCCTGGTAAGGTTTTTCGCTTTGTTTCGAATTGAACCACATGCTCCACCGCTTGTGCAGGTCCCCGTCAATTCCTTTGAGTTTTAGCCTTGCGGCCGTACTTCCCAGGCGGGACACTTAACGCGTTAGCTTACGACAAGCATCCCGCCCTTTCTGCGATCACAATATCAAATTGTAAACTAAATCAAAATTTGATTCAGAAAACAAAATTCAATTCACATCCCAGAAAGGGCGGGACACTCATCTAGTGTCCATCGTTTACGGCTAGGACTACGCGGGTCTCTAATCCGCTTCGCTCCCCTAGCTTTCGTGCATCAGCGTCAGTTCTCGACCAGTAGCCTGCTTACGCCTTTGGTGTTCCTTGCAATATCAACGCATTTCACCGCTCCACTGCAAGTTCCAGCTACCTCTCCGAGTCTCAAAGTTTATTAGTATCAAAACCGTTCTTTCCGTTAAGCGGAAATATTTCAATTTTGACTTAACAAACCGCCTACGCAACCCTTTACGCCCAGTAAATCCGGATAACGCTTGCACCCTACGTTTCACCGCGGCTGCTGGCACGTAGTTGGCAGGTGCTTATTCTCCCCGCATTATGCGGGGCAAAAGGAGTTTACAACCCGAAGGCCTTCTTCCCCCACGCGGCGTCGCTGGATCAGGCTTTCGCCCATTGTCCAAGATTCCCGGTTGCTGCCACCCGTAGGTGTAGGGACCGTGTCTCAGTTCCCTTGTGGCTGGCCGACCTCTCAGCCCAGCTACCCGTCATCGCCTTGGTAGGCCATTACCCCACCAACAAGCTGATAGGACGCAGGCCGCTCATTCGGCGAGTGGTTAAACTCTATTCTCAGAGCAAAGCTCTGAGAAATTCGAAATTATCAAACTCCAAGTCACAAACAAATTCAAATGATCAAAATTCAAAATTTCAAAATTTTTAAAATTAAAGAATTTTAATTTAAATATTATTTGGAAATTGGAAATTGGAAATTGGAAATTCTCAGGGTTTCGCCCTGAGGTTACGGAGAATTACCCCTCCTTTCGGAAGGCTATACTCCACCAAATGGTACGTTCCCACGCGTTACTCACCCTTCCGCCACTGCCCCGATTAAATCGGGGCCGTTCGACTTGCATGCCTAAGGCACGCCGCCAGCGTTCATCCTGAGCCAGGATCAAACTCTCAAATAAAATGTCAATTTTATGCAGTCCGCCAAAGCTCAAAGAGCGAAGGCGGGCAAAAAAATCTCCATTACATGAGCTAGATCAAAAGCTCGATTGTTTACTCTAAAGGATTTATTGCAGAGCTTACGCTCTGCTTGGGTGCCACTTTTCAAGGCCGAATGATATTCGGCCGCAGTCCTCCTAAATTCGCACCGTGAACCGTCTACGAATAGTAGTGAAAAGGCGAACGGTAAGAATAGGAAGGCAAGACCTCCTCATTCGACTTAACTGAAAAATAGCATATGTAGTTTACTTTTCAGTTGTTAAAGTGCTAGTTAAATACGAATTAACACGAATGCTACGGGGAATTAAACCAATTCAGTTTATCATTCGGAAACTTATACTAGTCTTAATGTTCATACAAACATCCGAATTTACGCGAATATTTATAGAATTAGCTCATCCGCAATATATTCGTATTATCCCCATTCGCATTTATTCGCGTATCTATTCTACAAATCTTGACACCACTTGTCAACGCCCCTCATAATGAAGTTAATGCCCAACCTTCACGTTAATCGTAAATCGTTAATTGTTCATCGTGAGCACAAGCAAAAAATTCCCGATGAACGATACACGATGAACCATAAACATGGCTTCACCCTGATCGAACTTCTTATCGTCATCACCATTATCGGCATTCTAGCCTCCCTTACCCTTGCCTCCTACTCCGGCACTCAACAAAAAGCCAGGGATGGCGTCAGAAAAAGCGACCTAGCCCAGATTAAAAGAGCTCTGGAACTTGCCAAATCTGATTGCTCAGGCAATGCCTTTTATCCAGGAACAACTACTCCCGGCACCACCATTGCCGGTGCTGTTAACGATTACAATAATTTTCTAAAACCTTATCTTCCTGCAGCGGCCCTAAAGTACATCTCCAGTGTACCGGTTGACCCTCAAAACAGCGGTAGTCAACAATATGGATATAATGTAGGCGGATCTACGCTAGCGACTGCTTGCCCGGATTCTGCGGGAACACCCTCTTCCCAAGCAGGCTATGGCGATTATTTGCTTGCAGTCTTGTTGGAAAAAACGTCTGACGCTGATGCGGCAAAGTCAGCTAATAATTGTTCGACTAAACCGAACTTTTCAAATTACACAGGAAATGGTTGGTATTTCGTCTGTAATAACTGATCTTCAACGTTTGACATCTAATAACTGACGGCTGACAATTAAATTAATGCCCATGTTCGTTAATCGTAAATCGTTAATTGTTAATCGGGAGCACAAGCAAAAAATTCCCGATGAACGATACACGATGAACCATAAACATGGCTTCACCCTGATCGAGCTTCTCATTGTCATTACCATCCTTGGCATTTTGGCTGCCCTTACTTTAGTTTCCTACGGCTCGGCCCAAGAAAGGGCACGTGATTCCAAAAGAAAACAAGAAATCGATGCTATCAAAAAAACCCTGGAGCTTGCCAAGCAAGATACTGCGGGTAGTTATTATTACCCCAACGCTCTTGCATCTCTTGCCCCCACATATATCAAGGTAGTCCCTACCGATCCCAAAACCGGCTTAAGTTATACTTATTCCCCTACACCCGCAGGCTGCAGTACAAACTGCACAAGCTATGCCTTAACTGGTTGTCTGGAAAATACCAATGATTCACAAAAAGACGCCACCCAAAACGAAACAACCTGTCCCGGAACTCCAGTAAGTTACACGATAACCCCAAACTAAACCGAATTTTTAATTCTTAATTTTTACTTTTTGATTTATCAAAAATACGCTTTGGTATTTTCATTGAATTTTCAATGATTAAATGTTTCAAAAATCAGAAAGATTTTCTTTTCAAAATTAAAACATTAGAAATTGATTAAAAATTTAAAATTGTAAATTGAAAATTATCTAATCGCCCGATATAAAACAATGGCCAGTGAAACCATCACATTTAAAGATCGATTCACTCCAAACATCGGAATTTCGACAATCTGATCAACCAGCTTCAATGCTTCTTGACTTAGCCCTTCTGTCTCATTGCCAACCACAAATGCCACAGGTTCCCTATAATCCGCTTTTCGATAATCAATACTCTTCTTGCTTTGTTCAATAGCTACTATTTTAATATTTGATATTTGATTTTTAATTTTGGCAACTGCATCGTTCGCAGTTCGTTCGTATTGCCACGGCACCCACTTTTCCGTCCCTACTGCCGCCTTAGCAATCCGACTATTCGGCGGCGTCTCGGACTGACCACACAAATAGATTTTTTTTGCGGCTACCGCATCCGCCAGCCTAAAAATCGACCCGATATTGTAAGTATCCAAAACATTGTCGCAAATAATATAAATCTCCCGCCTTTTTATTCCTTTCAAATCAGCCTCTGATGGACTACTAACACGCAACTCTTTGGCACCAAGCTTCATATCCAAATTTTATCATTATTGACTTTCATAGTCTAATAGTCTAGACTAACGGATTATAATGACTAAAATTTCCAGAAGAGCACTGGACAAGAACTTAGAAAAATATATCTTCACAATCTTCTTAAAAACGATTGTTGACCTTAAAACACTAACTGAAGTAAAAAACTTTTTAGAGGATCTCCTCTCGCCTACAGAAAAAATTATGCTCATAAAACGCTTGGCAATAGCCGTAATGCTCACCAAAGGCTATACCTACGATGAAATAGATCACACATTGAAAGTTGCCAGAAACACCATTATGAATGTTTCCTATTTTCTAAAGCATAGTCAAAATGAAGGTTATCAAAAAGTAGTTACCAGAGTTCTTGCCGATCAAAAGAAAGAGGCCTTATTCGACAAAATTGAAGAACTATTAATCCAATTCTCACCCCCTAAACTTTATGGCAGTGGTGCTTACGAAAGAAAACGCCGTATAGGTAAAGAACTCTTCAAAAGAAAATCCCTGCGAGACAACTTTTAGTTCAATAGTTCAAACTATTGAACTGTAAAGAGACTCAACTTGACAGCAATTATATTCTGCTTATGCTGTCAAACCCTACTTCACTGTTACGCTCTTGGCGATATTGCGGGGCTTATCCACGTTATAACCTAATTTGACCGTCAGATAATAGGCTAAAAGCTGCAAAGGTATGATATTCATGATCGCACTGGTTTCGGAAGTATCAGGAACCTCAAGATGGTAATCAAAGCTTTCATGACGACTGGGGGCTATCCCAACCACATAGGCCCCTCTTGCCTTAACCTCATTAACAGCATTGATGACATCAAACTTGGCCTCATCCTCAGAAATTGCAAAAATAACCGGCACTCCCTCTTCCATCAGAGTGATTGCATAGTGCTTGAGGTCTCCAGCCGGCATTGCGTGCGCATGTTTGTAAGTGCCTTCAATCAACTTGACCATACCCTCTTTTATGATATTGAAATTCTGGAACTTGCCTAAAAGGAAAATATCCTTGGCCGAAAGAAGCTTCTCGGCAAGTGTTTTGAGAGCACTGTGATTTTTTGGACTCTTCAGGTATTTGGCCATTACCAAAGATAACAGATGAAGATTCTTTATCCCCTCGCCTGATTTGCCGACTGTTATCTTTGATATGAGATAACCCCAAGCGATCTGCGACACAAATACTTTGGTACTCATCACACACACCTCCGGTCCCGCTTGGGCCATGAATTTATAATCTGACATCCTGGTCATCGTTGAACCCTGCATGTTCACAAATGATGCTATTTTTACACCCTTTTTCTTGGCAATTTCTAAAATTTCCAGAACGTCTGCTGTTTCTCCGCTTTGAGAAGGAGCAATAATCAAGTCGTCTGCTGTCATCAAATCTAAGTACTCTAAAGCATCAGCGCCGATTAAACTTATCGCCTTTATTTTTGGATATCTTCTTAAATAAAAGGCAATTTGAGCGGCGGCAATCCCAGTGGTTCCTGAAGCAATCGTATAGACATTTTTAGCCCTTTTGATTACCCTGGCAAAATCTAGGTATTCTTTTAGACCTCTTTCTAAAAGTTGCCTTATCGCATCTGGACCTTCATGAATTTCTTTTAACATAAAATGGGGATAACCTTCTTTATCGATACGATTATCGGCAAGATTAATATCCACAAATCTGTGCTTAATCTTTTGGCCCGTTTTCATTTCATATAAAGCTATCCTCCCTTTTGAGCAATCGACTAATTGGCCGTTATCAACAACAATCATTTTTTTTGCAAATGGGGCAAAGGAAAGCGTATCAGAAGAAAGATAGATATCGGAACCCTCAATTCCTATAACCAAAGGAGAACCATTTCTCGCCGCAATAATCTCGCCATTTTTTGTGATAAGAATAGCCGTATTCCTCCCTTTCAATTCTAAAAAGGCCTGACGCAACGCTTCTTTTAAATTGGCTGATTTCTTGGCCTTATCCTCAATCAACCTAACAATAACCTCGGTATCGGTTTCTGTTGCGAAATTATAACCCTTTTTTAAAAGAACCCTTCTGAGATCAGCATAGTTTTCGACAATACCATTTTGGGCTAAAGCAAAAGATTTATCCGAAGAATAATGGGGGTGGGCATTGGTTTCGGAAATTCCACCATGGGTAGCCCAGCGCGTGTGCCCAATGCCAATGAACGAGTCTGGAAGACTAATATCCTTTTCTAAATCCCCAATAGCCCCGACTTTCTTAGAAGCTCTAATTCCCTCTTCATTCAAAACGGCAATCCCCCACGAATCATAACCACGGTATTCCAGCCGCTTCAGGCCCTCAAAAACAATTTTGGCGGCGTCACTCTGCCTACCGACGTACCCAAAAATTCCGCACATATTTTTAAGAGAATTGTGAATCAAGAAGTATGAATCTTGGCCTTTGCCTTAATTTATAATTCATATTTCATGATTCACTTTTTGAAAGGATACTCGCTTGCTTCAATAATTTCAACTTCAGGCACTTTTTTGTAAAGGGGGTTTTTGACGAGAACCGGCTGGCTGTCTCTCTCCACCACATAATAATTAAATCCACGCATTTCTTTAACAGACTCATAATCGGCGTGCCCTGGCAGAGAAACCGGATCAATTTTATCAAAGCTGACCGGACTATCATCAATAGTGACCAAAAATCCGCTGCCGGTATTAACCACCAGATGCCCCCAACCACTTGGCATAAAAAGGGCGTCGCCCGGCTTAATGTGAACGACAAAAATGCCTTCAATCTCGTCATCGATCGGCGCACCGTCAGAACCAGTCGCTCGCTTTTGTACCACCGCAATTCCCTCTCCAGATAAAACCCGATAAGTCTCGGATATATCACCAACATGATAGTGACCATAAGTTTTAATGTACTCGTCGCCGACCTTTCCAGGCTCCCAAACGGTAATATTCTGATTATTGCCTCCGCGAATCATATGATAATGGACCTCAGGTCCTTCGGCGTTCGGATCCATTAAAACCTCTCTCATCTTTTCGTGAGTGCGGGAAGCGTAATGCTGCGAAGTATAATCTTTCATTAAATTTTCAATTTGAAATTATTAATTTTCATTTTTGAGATTTTTGAGAAAATAAGCTCTCTTATTGAATTTTTTAATGTTTTAATTTTTAAACAATCGATTCATTTCTCTTAACCCTTTCCTCGGGTGTCTCGTTCTTCCTCTTATAATCATCTTCAAACCGATAAGTTGTACCAATTTCGGGCGTCGAAACCTCGATTATATCGCAATCGGTTATACCGATAAGACGGTGTCTCTGGTTGACGTTGCAACTGTAGCCTTTCCCTTTCTCAAATTCTGTTTCTGTCAATTCACCGTCTTTTTGATCATCCCAGACAACTTTTGCCCTGCCGCTTAATAAAAACCAGCTCTCCTGTTTTTGATCATGCGCCTGAAGAGAAAGTCTGGCACCCGACCTGATATGGAGAATTTTACCCATATATGGTTTGTCATCCGGGGCAAAGTGGATTTCAAATCCCCAAGGCTTTTCAATCTGCCTGGCGTAAGGCCCGTTGTCAAATTTTTGAGACATAAGGGTTATTGCCCGTAGCGGCGTTGGCGGCGAATGTAATCGTCAATTGCGCGTTTAAGCTCAGCTAGCGAAAAATCCGGAAAGAAAAGTTTGGAAAAGAAAAGCTCAGTGTAGACAGTCTGCCAAGGCATAATGCCGCTAGTCCTCTGTTCCCCGGAAGTTCGAATTAAAAGATCCGGATCAGGAATGCCAGCAGTCTCCAAATTTGCGGATATCAAATCTTCATTGATTTGGGAAGGATTAATCCCGCGCTTAATGACTCTTTTAATCACCCGAATCAATTCATCATGCCCACCATAATCTATACAAATGTTGAGGATATACTTAGTGTTTTTGGCGGTCTCTTTCTCGATTTTTTCCAAAATCGCCCGTAAAACTTTGGGCACCCGATCACGGCGTCCAAGCCAATTAAACTTAACGCCTTCGCAAACAAGTTCCCGGAAGTGATTACGGAAAAATATAGCATATATCCTCATCAAATATTTAACTTCCACCGGGGGCCTTTTCCAGTTTTCGGTTGAAAATCCCCAAAGAGTTAAAATTTTAATCCCCAGATCACGCGATCCCCGAACTACCCTCAAGGCTGTTTCCAGTCCCTTCTGGTGACCTTCAATTGGCGGCAAACCGTGCTTCTTTGCCCAGCGCCTGTTTCCGTCTGGAATAATCACCACGTGTTTGGGGATAATTTTATCCGATTCGTTACTCATCAACCGTTAACCCAAAGGATACCAAAAATCACATCCACTTTTCAACTGAAATCTTATTTATCTCTCCTAATCACAAAATCCGCTGTCTGGCAAAATATATCCCGCATCTTGACATCTATGACAATCTTGCCAACTTGCTTTTTGGCCTCACCGACCAATCTCAAACTTTCATTTTGACACCACTCAAGCCCTCCTGAGTCACGAATAATCGCCCGGACTCTTCTTAGGTCTTTTTCTGTTGCCTCGCGCTTACCCCAAATCCTCTCCAAATCAGTCTTGTCTTTCCCGCCTGAAAGTTCTTTTGTTTTATAAATAAGAATTGTATTTTTGCCTTCTCGCAGATCTGAAAGAACTGATTTACCAAGAACTTTCTCATCCCCAAAAATACCTAAAATATCATCATGAATTTGAAATGCTGTACCAACGTACAAGCCATAGCCAGTTAAGACATCAACTTGCTCATTCTTGGCCTCGGCAAACATTGCTCCTATCACCAAAGGACCAACAAAGCTGTATCTGGCAGTTTTAAGATCAGCAACTTGCCAAATCCCAGATAAAGTTGCCTTTCTATATGAATAGAAAACATCCAGGGCTTGACCATAAACAGTTTCAGTCAAAATCTCCAAAAGTTTTTGCAAACATTTAATCTTTAAAGTATCTTCAAAGCTAGATGAACTAACCAACCTAAAAGCTTCAGAACAAGCTAAGTCACCAAGCACGATGGCCATACTTTCCCCATAATGGACACCCAATAATTTCTCATACTTTTTATGGATTGCTAGTTTACCGCGCCTTATTTCCGACCTATCGATAATGTCATCATGAATTAAAAGAAAACTATGGATAATTTCCAGGGCCAATGAAATCGGCAAAATCCTATGTAAAGGAGTCTTCTTTGACGTCAAAGGAGACTCCTTAAAGTTGGAACTACCTATTAAGTAGCCAAGGTAGACTAAAAACGCCCGCAACTTCTTGCCGCCAGAAGTAAAATCGAAAAGATCCTTATAGAACCGGCCTATTAATTTAGGGTATTTGGAAACAGTCTTTACCTTTACCGAAAAGTAGTCTTTTGAATATGGATCAAAGGATTCTAAAAAAAATCTCAACAACGTCGCAAAGTCCATCCTTGGATTTCTAGAGGTCTGGCCTCTTTACTTTTTTTAGTTTTTTAACCGCCAAAACTGCCCAAGGAGTATATTTTTGAGGATTTTCGGAAACATCAGCTACAAAATCATCAAAGTTGACCTTCTTTGATTCATATACTTCCTCTGGATTCGGACTACATTTGCCGTCATGCCTTCCAATTAAAACCGCACAATATTCATTCTCGCAATTTTTTGAGTCGCGCGCAAAATAATTAAATGCGCCTACTTTTCTAACGGGAACATGAGAGACTCCCATTTCCTTTAAAAGAGCCCTGTCAGAGGCTTGCTGGTAACTTTCATCACCTACATCTGTATGGAGTGGATGACTAATAGCCGTCAAGTCCCACAAATTATCAAAAAGCCGATGTTTCCTTTTCTGCAAAGTCACCCTATTTTGACTGTCAAACAAAAGCGTCACAAATGCCCTGTGACGCCGACCTTTACCACTATGACATTCTCCCCGAAATGCATAACCCAAAAAATTATCCCTTGTACCCACTAAAATTAACGTTTGTTCGACCATTGCCTCTCAGGAATTGGGGCTGGACATATTCTGCTTCCATTACCTCATCCAGAAATCTAATCGTTGTGTAATCGGAATTAGCGCTACTCGGAGTTAGCAATAACTTATCTGTCAATTTGTCAGGCTTCAGTTGTCCAAGCAAGTATCCTCCTGTTTTTAAGAAAAATCCAACATTTTCTTGATTATTGACTCCGTAGGAATATCTATAACCCATTTTCCTTAAGAGCTCTACGAATTTCTGTTGAAATTCGGCACCGACACCACTGCCCCTAAGGCTTTCCGTGATTATCAAACTCAAAACCTCAACCCCATTCTGATTCCACTTGTCATCCGCAATAAGCGCTAAAAGAACCCTATCCATTGCTTTCAATAATTTCTGTTTGGTTGCGACCCTACGCTGGTAATTGAGCACATGTTCCCAATGCGAGCTTAAAGGTTCTTGGTAGGGTATTGGCTGTTTTAATGCGTTGCGTTCAAAGATCAAAAGCCCTAATGAAGGTTCGAATCCATTATCTGAGCGACCAGACCACCATCTAATCCTAGTAGCCGTAACTTTGGAAGGATCAGCTGCTAGTTCTAATAATCGTTGCGGAATCAATTTGTTAAGATGTTTTTCGTCTAGTGACTGGAGACTCTGGGGCAAAAAATCTGGTAAATGCCTTCCCTCCAAAGACGATGGAGCATTATTAATCTCGCAAGAAGCCATGTGTGTTAGTTTACTTGAATCTAAGGAAAAGTCAATCCTTTATAAATCGAATCACAAAACCAAGAAGGATCACCTTAACTCAAAAGACATTGGACCAAGTTTTTTACCCATAAATTGAACCGGTTTCATATTATGACAAACTTATCAAACTCACCAGTTGCTTTGCTCCAATTAACCTCAACTCGCTCTACAGTTGCAGCTAATGGGCCCTTTTTGCACCAGCTGACAAATTTCTCCAGATTCTCTTTCGATCCCTTAGCAAGTGCTTCGACCGATCCATCGTCATTATTTCTAACCCATCCAACTAAACCAAGACTTTCGGCTACTTTTTTAGCGCTGGATCGAAAGAAAACTCCCTGCACTTGACCGCAAATCCTAATGTAAACTTGCATTGCTCTAAATCTACATGCATATTATCCCTAAACCTCACACCTTCGGTCAAAAGTCTCCTTTTCTGTTCCTTCCAACCACCAAAAGCATGGCTTAAAGCAATCCGACCATTTCTATCCACCACTCGATGACAGGGCACATTTGAATCGGTATTTGAATGCAGCGCGTTTCCAACCGCCCTTGCTCCAAGCCCGGTTTGTAAATGCCCTCCAAGCCGGGTTTGTCTTGCAATGGCAATCGCGATCTGACCGTACGTTACCACTTTCCCTTTGGGAATTTGTTTAACCAACCGATGGACCTTATCGTTAAAACTTAGGTCCGTTGTTTTTGAGGCCATTTTTGAGTTTGTTCCCATATTTGTACGCGGTAAAAACAGTCAGGTCCAAAATAAGCTTGATTCTTGACCTAAAATAATAAATTAGGAGTATCCCAAAAACAATCCAGGCCAAAATCGAAGCTCTGGACAACCACTGCGCGATAATCTCCTTATTACCGCCGAGTAAATATCCTCCGATTATCCATACAGAAGTCCATGTTAGTGCCGAAATTGCTGATACAATTGCGAATTTCCAGTATGTGAATTTAATAATACCTGAAGCCAAAGCCACCCAAGCCCTGCTCCAACCGGAAAACCTACCCGCAAAAATTGCCCAAATGCCGTGCTTTTGCAAAAAAGGTTCAACTGCCGCAATCGGCCTGGCAAACAAGGGTTTATTCTCCAAAATCTTACCAGACCGGCGGCCAATAAAATAATCAAGATTATCACCCAGAAAAGCACCAATTGTAGCCAAAGCAATAATTAGCCAGATCCCCTCACCGGTTGTCCTGGCCACGAATCCCGATAAAACAATAACAGTCACTCCTGGAAAAATAAAGCCTAAAATCACTGAATTTTCCAAAAAAGCGCCAAGGGGCACCAACCAAAGCCCCCAGATTTTGAAAAGGTTTTCAATGATAGTTAGAAGCTGGACTGCTGAAGGCATGGACTCAATTGAAACGATTCATTGTCGCCTGAATACCAAACTCAAGATAGGATTTTATCGCTTCTTGGCAATTTTGGATAATCTCAGCAAGTTTTACTTGTTCTTCGTTTGTAAAATCCTCAAGAACATATTTTTCAGCATCAGATGGTTTGCCGTCCGTAGCCTCCGGCAAAGAACGGCCCGCTTCGACTCGCGTCAAACGAGGCGAGCCGATGCCTGCCCGCAGTCTGACAAACTCAGGTGTCCCCAAACTTTCAATTACCGACTCAACACCTTTGTGCCCGGCACCAGAGCCGCCAAAAGAAAGTCGAATTTTGCCAAAATCCAAATCCAAATCATCATGGACAACCAAGATGTTTTTAATTTCGATTTTATAGAAACCAGAAACAGCTTTAACCGACGCGCCTGATTTATTCATGTAGGTTGTAGGCTTAATTACCAAAAACTTGTTGCTTTTAAGCCAATAACACATAAAATCAGCACCATATCGCCAAGAGAGCCCCTGACTCTTTACAAAGCTATCTACCAGAATAAACCCTAAATTGTGACGATTATTTTTATATTTAGGGCCGGTATTTCCTAAACCCGCGATTAATTTCATATTTAATTTGTATTTTTACTTTTAAATTTATTTAAAATACGCTTTGGTATATTTAATCTTTGATGTTTAATATTGCTTTCACTTCCTCATCCTTAACCGGTCTAAAGTCGCGATAAAACTGTCCTACGGCAAATAATTCTTCGGAAATTTCCGGACAAATAATCTCGTCATAATTACCTCTTAATAAACCAACTGATGAGGGAGAAGCGCAGCCTATCGCCAAAATCAGCCTTTCTGGTGCGAACATTCGAATAATCTTGGCAGCCGCGCGGGCAGTCTGCCCTGTGGCCGCTCCGTCGTCAACCACTACCACATTCTTTTTGGCAAAATCACTACCCAAAAGCTCTGCTTGCAGAAAATTCTCACGCGCTCTGGCTTCCTTCCTTTTTTTAAGTATCTCTCGTTTCAAATACTCCCGTGAAACGCCAAGATCGCGCATCAACCACCTATCTAAAACTGGTTTACCGAATGAAGCAGTTGCCCCAATCGCCAGCTCAGGATTATGCAAAGCACCGATTTTCTTGATAACGATCACGCATAAAGGAATATTCAAATTTTGGGAAATAACCTTTCCGACAAGAACTCCTCCGCGGGGAATTGCACAAATTATCGATTTTTTAAGGTCTAACTTCAGTTTCAATAACTCCTTAGAAAGCAGCTCTCCGGCATGCTGTCTATTTTCAAAAATCATCTATAATTCTTAATTACCTGTGATGCTTTATTTACCTAATTGTCTCTCCGCAAAATCTCCGACAATTGGCCATTTAAACATTTGTCCCTGATACGCCTTCACCATCGAAACTATCCAGATAATAACGGCAACAATAGAAATTAAAATGTTGACTAAACTTGCCACAACACCAAGAAAAACAAGCGGCGAGAAAATCAAACGCACCATCACGTTGAGAATAAACAAACCCCCAAAAATCATTGTCGATTGCATCGCATGGAAGCGAATAAATTTATCTTCTTTTTCTACCACCAAAATGACAATGCCGGTTATAAAACCCAAAAGATACGAAAGAGCTGCCACCAAATTTCTGTTTGAATCAAACTTAGCGATCCTCATTCACCTCCATTTCGGACTATTTTACGCAAATAAATTTAATTGCGCATCATCATTAATCTTTCCCTTTGTCAACTCGCCGGATTTCTCATTAAAGATCTTGACGACACCGAATTTGCCGTCATAACCAGGTTCAACAACAATATCACCACCCCTGACTTTACTAACTGCACGAGCGACTTTCTGATTCGAAAATCTGGCAATAGCTTCAAGATCGGCTTTCAGAAGAACATTAAATTCACTACCTAAGTTGGAAACCAAAATTAAATACTGATCGGCAACCTTTTTAGTCCCAACTGCCGCACCTAAGCTTCCCGCCAAAATCTCACCCAAAGGTACCATGGAAACATACGGTGGTCTGCCGTCGCCTTCAGGATAAACCCACCTAACCCCATTTATGTCTCTGGTTTCATGTTTCAAGTTTCTGGTTTTTAGCTGCTCCACACGATGCATTACCCCAACAGTCAAAGGTTTTCCACACACCGGACAAATGTCGCCATTTTTGGCAGTCTCTTCTGGAGACTGACTAAAGTTACAATTACGATGCCCTGTAAAATGATACTTACCTTCTTCCGGATAAAATTCAATGGTAAAAGCAATTTTAGATTGGTTCGTAGGCTCTTGGGCTTGTAGGTTTGTAGGTTCATTTTCTCTTTTTGGCCCACCATCCAACCATCCTACATTCCTAATAGCCCAATAGATGCTATTATAGCTTGTCTCCCCCGCTTCAAACACCGTCACCTCTCTTCCCATTTTCTCCAAAGAATGGGCATCCGAAAAAGAAAGAATTGACAGATTATCCAAATCGGCAATCCGCCAGTTCATCGCTGGATCACTCGATAGCCCCGTTTCAATTCCATAAACAAACTTACTCATGTCGCCAAAGCATTCTTCAACTGAGTCAAAGCCCGAAAAAGAACCAAAGACTGAAAACCAGGGAGTCCAAACATGGGCGGGAATAACTAAAGCTTTTTCGTCGCACAAAAGAGCAATTTCGGCAAGATCTCGTGAGGTTATCCCCACAATTGGCCTGCCGTCAGAGCGCAGATTAGCACCCCGCGTCAAAAGCGCCTTATTAAATTTTTCAACTGATGCCAAACTTGGAAAGAAAAATAGATTATGGATCCTCCTGACCCTATCACCTTGGGAGTATATTGAAGAAATCTCAGTGGAGAGCAAAAAGTAGACCGGTTCACGGTTAACAGAAACTTCAGAATTTTGTCTTATCTGTGAACCGTTAACTGATGGCTTCAACTTATAAAGCCCACGCCCCGCTTCCGCCAGCTCATTCTTTATTTGATCAAACCAAAATGGATGGGTAAAATCGCCCGTTGCAAGAACATTGATACCCTTTAACTTCGCCCAATGGACCATCTGTGCCAAAACCATTTGTTGGGAAACTGCTCGTGAATACTTACTATGTAAATGAAGATCAGCAACAAATTTCATGCGAGAGGAAGTTCGAAGACATTTTGTGCTATGAAAAGCAAGTTGTCAAATGTTAAATGTCAATTGTGTAAAATCTATAGCCAGCCCAAACGCCTCACCAGCCAAACAGGAGTAGCACCTTCGGTAGCGTCTTTCTCTAAGAAATTTAAGACACGAACCAAAATTACGAAAGCCGCGTTAGTCCAAGCAAAACCGTAAGGAGTCGGATACCTATCCGGAACACCGATTTTGCCGTGGACAACATCATACTTTTCCCATAAATTTCCTGTTTCCTTAAAAATTTCAATGTTTAAAGACAGCCATTTTAAAACAATCCGTTTTGCCAAGCGGTTGTACCCGTAACGCATCAAGCCCTCAATTGTCCTAAGCTGCATCGGTGCCCATCCGTTTGGCCAGTCCCATTGGAAATTTTCAACAAATCTTACTGACTGGACTATGCCGTATTTTTCCTGGAGGTCTTTTTGGATAACCGAAACTACCCGCTCTGCCTGCTTGGCACTGGCAATTCCGACATTTAGCGGAAAAACGCCGGCAATAGTTACCAGATGACTCTTTTCTCTGTTTACGAAATCATAATCGTAGAAGTAGCCGGTTTTCTCGTCCCACATTAGCTCAGTGATAACTTGGTTGCGGACTCGGGCTTTTTCGTAAAACTTCTCCTTCTTTTTAATGTCGCCTAACTCTTCGTATGCTTTTGCCAAATCAACTTCGTAAAGATAAAGCAAGGAATTTAAATCGATGGGCAAAAAATCCATGCATCTGCCCATAAACCTCGCTGTCAAATCCCAACCGGATTCTGCCTCGGCAAGAACGTTCACAGCATTAATGTCGTAGTAGCGTGAAAGACCCCTGTATACATTACGGAAGTTGCGAAGGTGGACTTTGCCCATCCAAACTCCATTATATTCCTCCTCAAGAAGGGAAGCTGCCCTCGCAAACCATTTTTTGTCCTTGGTTTTTTGGTAAACAATCCAAACCAAACTGGACAGTAGCGGCGGCTGGGAACGGGAAAGAAAATAGAAGCGCGAGCCGTTGGGAATAATTCCAAAGCGCTCAACCAGATAAAGGAGATTATCAACCATCCCGATTGCTAACTGCGAGTATTTCGGATGGTTTATAAGGGCCCGCACAACCGGATAGGTGTCCCAGTAATACTGCTCTTGAAAAACATCGCTTTCGGCAGGAATGATGTAAGGATCAGGTAAACCAATCAAAGTTTTGTGATCTTTTTTATGAACGCGAACAAGTTTTGGCCAATAATCTTCAATGTAAGCAAGAACTTGGTCAATTTCTTTTTTATCGACTTGGATTCCGGTCTTTTTCACCACGAAACCATTTAAAAAGAAAATTAGAAAAGTAACAAGGGGTTATTTCTTACGGTATTGCTGCTTATACATTTTCTCTACCTCACTAACTGTCGTCGCATCTTCCGGTCGCCTGTCCGCTTCTCTAAACTTTACCAATCGAGGAAATCGCAAAGCATAGCCTATTCCATCTTTTTCCCCAGCCGTGTGAATTGGGGACTTGGTAATCTCATCCGCGTAAACTTCCAGAACTACTTTTGGTTCTACCCAAAATGAAGGTCCAATTTTGGAGTTAACCCTTGCCGGTTTACGCGAAAGTTTTAGATGTTGGGCAATTTTATTAACTTCCCTAAACTCCTCATCCGTCAAACCCGTACCGATTCTGGAAATTGTCACAAACTCATCGCGGAGTTTGTCATACACACCAACCAATAATCCTCCCACTCCGAATTCCGTCCTCTTGCCTCGACCCGAATAAACACCTAAAAGCACACAATCGACGGTATCTGTCAACTCCCCCGCCTGACTTCTTTTAAACTTTATCCAGTGGAAGCCCCGTCCGCCGGCAACGTAAGGGCTGTCCAGTTTTTTGAGCATCAGTCCCTCAAGTCCCGCAGAAACCGCCTCGTCAAAGAATTTTTTAATCTCATTCGCCGTGTGCAAAACCCGCTCTTCCGCCAACTTCACAACCTTGTTGTCCTTTTTGATAATCGACTCCAGTAGTTTTCTCCTTTCCTTATAAGGCCTCTCAGTTATATCCTTCCCATTAAGATACAAAAGATCAAAAGCAAACATGATAAGGGGCAGTTTTTGTGCCATTTCCTCAATTTTGTATTTTCTCCGGCGCTTGGTAGTTTCTTGAAACGGCAAAAATTCCTGAGTCGCCGGGTTATAAGCTATCGCTTCCCCTTCTATAATGGCGCTTTTGGCCTTGACTTCAGAAAGGACACCATTGACAATATCAGGAAAAGCGTGAGTTGTGTCTTCCAGATTTCTGGAAAAAAGCTCTACTTTATCGCCGTTTTTGTGCACCGCCACGCGAAATCCGTCAAATTTTGGCTCGGCAGCAAATTCGCTACCTAGCCTTTTAACTGCCTCATCAGCATTGGGAAGTCTCTCAGCAAGCGCCGGTCTTACCGGTTTCCCCATCACAAGTTTTATCTCCTTGATTCCCTTTCCTCCATGCTTGAAAAAAGCCTCCGCAACATAACCAAGATCACTAGTTTTGTTATAAGCATTTTCAAGGACCGGACGAAGTGACTTATCCCCGCACTTTGCCATCGAAAGTGCATCCAGAACCGTCGGATCCCCGATTCCTAAACGGAGAGTGCCAAGAGGAATATTGACAACATGCTTGACTGATGTTGGATCCAGTTTTTTTAATAAGTCTGCCAAATTTGACACCTTTTTTTCGACCGTCCCCTCCCCGCTAAACTTGGCGATTTTTAAAATTTCCTCAAAAACCTCACTGACGGAAAGCTTTTCTTTTTGCTTATTGCTTTTTGCTTGTTGCGCCAATTGCGCGGCGGCCAGACCAAAATTACCCTTTTGACGATATAACTTAATAACTGAGTCCTTATCCTTGTTAAAAGCCCGGCCTACAGCCTGCGCAATTGTCATCTCCGCCATGCCGATTTCAACCGGCTCAAAAAACGGCGCCACCCGGCCTTGAATCAAGTAACAAATCTTGCCAATCTCAGCCGAGTCAGACTCGGTAAAAAGTTTGGACAAAATATCCACCAGTTCTAATCTCCCTGAAGTCGCTTCCAACTTTTCGTAGTACTGCGCAAGCTTGCTAAACTTCATGCCAAGTAAAATCAAAGGTTAAATGGATGGATTGTTAAATCCTTATGCTTTGCTGTAAAATGATAGCACGATGAAAACAACTTTCCCAAAAATACCTAAAAATCTTACCAAGAATTATCCCGGAAAACGAGTAGCCATTGTCGCAGGCAAGGTCGTAGCCGTATCGGATGATGCCGTCCAATCATATCAAAAGGCTAAAACAAAATTTCCCAATAAAAAAATATTAATCTACCATGTGCCCCAAAAAAATGAGAAGGTTCACTTATACTGCGCATGCAAATCCCGTACCATCAGGGCGAACCGAAAATCTTCTTAGAACTTCAAGCTAAAAATGGGGTTTGGATTGGTTTTATTGCCTACGTCGATTCGGGAGCAAGCTATAGCGTCTTTCAACCGGATATTGCTAAAACCCTAGCAATTGATTTAAAAGCCGGCAAAAAAACTGAGCTTACTGTCGGTAACGGAGATAAGATTGTTGTTTATCTTCACAAAATTAACGTCAAAATTTTAGATTTTGCTTTTACTGCTACGATTGGCTTCTCGCCGGATCTGGGTATTGACACCAACCTAATTGGCCAAAAGGACTTTTTCGAAAAGTTCAAAATCTGTTTTAACTCAAAAGATAAATTTCTGGAAATAACCAAACTTTAAACCAATCTTTTTTCGTGCTTTTCCGCCAGCATCCGCAAAATTTCCCCATGAGTAATGCGCTTCGGCCAAAGAAGATTACCATCGAAGTCATATATTGGCAAAATTAATTCAGAAGAATCTTCATAACACGCCAAGAGGTTACGTACCAAGTGCCTAACTCTTAAATCAATTAAGGCATCCTCTTCCAAATTACCACCGATTCTGATTTTAGTACCTAAAAGTAGACCTACAAATTCCTTAGGTCTGATACGCGTTTTTGACTCGTATTGTAAATCATGGCCCTGATAACTTTGTTTTATTCTTTCAGACCTAACAAAAAGTCCGACGCTGCCGCTAAGCATCAATTTTGGAGTATTCTTGAGCCCAGTCCTCCAGAAAAAAATCTGTCTGGGATCAGTTATACCTGCTTGTGCGTAAACAGAATGGTATTCATTTTTCTTAGCCCTTTGCGCAAGAACCTGATTAATTAAGCCGTCTTTTAAGATTAAATCAATTTTATCCCAAGTAGTTCCGTGCCAAAAAGTGTTTGGCTTAAATATGTCATCAATCCTCCGCATCGCTGCTGCCTCAAGAGAACCGCATTCAAATTCTTGGCCTTTAGCTTCCTTAACCTCCATATTACTTTAAAACGTACACTGCCCCCTTCATACTCCCTTTTTTCTTAATTAATTCACTCATAATGCGGATTGATATCGACAATTTCAATCTCGTCTGGCTTTGTAAAAATAAAGATTGCCC
>Ga0209343_10001535_pt1 | contig 31020 bp, 27 predicted proteins | sample RifCSPlowO2_02_FD_184026 | JGI IMG/M metagenome (GOLD analysis project Ga0209343, IMG submission 184026) | Groundwater microbial communities from Rifle, Colorado - Rifle CSP2_plank lowO2_0.2 (SPAdes) (version 2) | ecosystem: Environmental > Aquatic > Deep subsurface > Groundwater | place... | reverse complement strand
TTCTTCGTCGAGCTTCTTCGGCAGCACTTCCACGGTCAGGCGCTCGGCCTTGGCGGCTGGGGCCAGGTCGGCAAACTTGGCGCCGAACAGCATGATCTGCGCCAGCACCTGGTTGGCGAACGAGCCGTCCATGATCCGGCTTGGGTGGCCAGTGGCGTTGCCCAGGTTAACCAGACGGCCTTCGGCCAGCAGGATCAGGTAGTCGTCGTTGTGCGGGTCGAAGCTGCCGGCGCCGGTGCGGTGAACCTTGTGTACCTGCGGCTTGACTTCTTCCCAGGCCCAGTTCTTGCGCATAAAAGCGGTGTCGATTTCGTTGTCGAAGTGACCGATGTTGCACACCACGGCGCGCTTCTTCAGGGCCTTGAGCATGTTCGCGTCGCAGACATTGAAGTTGCCGGTGGTGGTCACCAGCAGGTCGATTTTCTGCAGCAAATCACGGTTGATGCTGGCTTCGGTGCCATCGTTGATGCCGTCCTTGTAGGCCGACACCAGCTCGAAACCGTCCATGCACGCCTGCATGGCGCAGATCGGATCGACTTCGGTGACCTTAACGATCATGCCTTCCTGACGCAGCGACTGGGCCGACCCCTTGCCCACGTCGCCGTAGCCGATCACCAGGGCTTGCTTGCCCGACAGCAGGTGGTCGGTGCCGCGCTTGATGGCGTCGTTCAGGCTGTGACGGCAACCGTATTTGTTGTCGTTCTTGCTCTTGGTCACCGAGTCATTGACGTTGATGGCCGGGATTTTCAGCTCGCCGCGGGCGAGCATTTCCAGCAGGCGGTGTACGCCGGTGGTGGTTTCTTCGGTCACGCCGTGGATTTTCTCCAGCATGGCCGGGTATTTCTTGTGCAGGATTTCGGTCAGGTCGCCGCCGTCGTCGAGCACCATGTTGGCGTCCCATGGCTGGCCATCCTTGAGGATGGTCTGCTCGATGCACCACTCGTATTCGGCTTCGGTCTCACCCTTCCAGGCAAACACCGGGATGCCGGCGGCGGCGATGGAGGCGGCGGCCTGATCCTGGGTGGAGAAAATGTTGCAGCTCGACCAGCGCACTTCGGCGCCCAGGGCGACCAGAGTCTCGATCAGCACGGCGGTCTGGATGGTCATGTGGATGCAGCCGAGGATCTTCGCGCCCTTGAGCGGCTGCTCGGCGGCGTATTTGCGGCGCAGGCCCATCAGTGCCGGCATTTCCGACTCGGCGATGATGGTTTCGCGGCGGCCCCAGGCAGCCAGGCTGATGTCGGCAACTTTAAAGTCGGTGAAACCGGTAGGCGTAGCAGCACTCATTGATGAGTCTCCATTCGTTAGGTTCGAATGGGCGCCGTTGATGCGTTCAACTCCCTCGCCGAGGAGGGCAACGCCCCATCCGAGCCTGACAGGTGGCGCCTGATTTGAATCTGCCGCAGGGCATTGCTGGAATGCCGGGCTTGGCGACGCAAAATTGGCTGACCACTTGCTGCAGCGCCCCTCGGACGGGTGGCGGGCGCGGTCGGCAGGAGCCGGGCCGCGGTAAAGCTGGACGATTATAGCCAAGCCCGGCGGCTTCGCCCACGGCTTTCTGTCGCGCGCCTGGGCCGGTTGCCGGGCGCGAATGGCAACTCGGTCATGGCGGCGGACGCGGCTTTGCGGCAGGCTGCAGGTTCTAATAATGCAGAAATGGAATTGCCATGACCCTTGCCTACTGGTGTGTGCTGATCGCGATTTGCCTCCCTTACCTGGCCACCGGCTACGCCAAGTTCAGCGGTGGCGGCTTTGGCCCCAGGCAGAACCACGATCCGCGAACCTTTCTCGCCACCCTGGAGGGGGCGCGCAAGCGGGCGGCCAGCGCCCAGTTAAATGGCTTCGAAGTGACCCCGGCGTTTGCCGCCGCGGTGATCATTGCCCACCTGGCCGGCGGCGCCGAGCAGGCCACCCTGGATGCCCTGGCGGTGGCGTTTGTGCTCAGCCGGGTGCTGTTTACCCTGTGCTATATCGCGGATTGGGCCATCCTGCGCAGCCTGGTCTGGGGGGTTGGCATGGGCATTATCGTCAGCCTGTTCGTCGTCGCGGCCTGATCGGCGTTTGACACTCGGCGGTAGCGGCGGATACTGGCGGCCCTTTGTTTTAGGCCATCAGTTTTCGCCATGTCGCGCACTCTTTCGCTCACCGCCAAGCGCCTCGTTATCCTTCTGACCTGCCTCGGTCTGACGGCCTGCGAGCGCCTCGATCCAAACTCTCCGCTGGGGCAGCGCAAAGCCATCTTCAAGCAGATGCTCAAGACCAGCGAACAGCTGGGCGGCATGCTGCGTGGTCGCATCAGTTTCAATGAGGCGGATTTTGTCGCCGGCGCCGGTCGCCTCGACAGCCTGGTCAAGACCCCATGGCAGCACTTCCCCCAGGTGCGCGACGAAGGCAAGAGCAGCGCCCGCGATGAGGTCTGGCAAAACCAGCAGCGCTTCAACGAACTGGCCCGCCAGCTGGAAATGCGCAGCGCCGACTTGCTTGCCGCCACCGCGCAGAAGCCGCTGACCCCGCAGCTACTGAGTGCGCCGCTAAATCAGCTGGAGGCCGCCTGCAAAGCCTGCCACCAGGAGTTTCGCGACTATTGAGAGGGCTGGCAGCAGCGAACGCTGCGCAGCCTCGAACCCGGAGTTAATACCCATGTTTAACTGGCTTGACGAGATTGTTGACATCGCTGTCCATGCCTTAGATTTTCGTCACTATTGGCGAATTTACTGTGGTGGTGCGATAGGGCTCTTACTGGTTTTCGCGCTGTCCGAATTTGTTCCGCGAGAGAGGGCATCCGTTGCCATGGTTCTTTTGTGCTTGGTTATCCCCGCAGCCCTCGGGGGCATTTGGCATGGCGCTTCAAGAAGAAACTGACCCCCGCATTTCGCCTGGCAGTTCGTTCAACAGGGGTGTTCTTGAGCGCGGCAATCCGCCCTTCAATTGCAGTCTTGGCGCTGCTTGCGCCACCCTGGCAGTGACACTAAAGTATCACTTTTCTCTGCTCTAGGGTGCCACCGTGAAAGTTGAGCTCGTCACCAATCTTAAGCGCCAAGCCACGAAAATTCTGGCAGACCTCCACCTTTCCAAGGAGCCGGTACTGATCACCGAGCATGGCCAGCCCTCTGCGTACCTCGTCGATGTACAGGATTACGAGTTTATGCAACGCCGACTGGCACTGCTCGACGGGCTCTCACGGGGAGAACGCGCGGTACTTGAAGGGCGAACCTACAGCCAAAGTGAGGCCAGGGAGAAAATGAGCAAATGGCTGAAGTAATCTGGACGGAACCCGCCCTCCAAGAACTGCAAGCCATCGCTGAGTACATTGCCCTGGATAATTTCGCAGCAGCCAGCCAGTTAGTCGGCACTGTTTTCGAAAAAGTCCAACGCCTGGAAAACTTTCCTCAATCGGGTCGGATTCCGCCAGAGCTTGCAAACTCCGTTTATAGAGAGCTAGTGCTGCCACCCTGCCGGGTTGTTTATCGTGAAGATGGCGATCAGGTTTTTATCCTCTTCGTGATAAGAGAAGAACGGCAACTTCGCGCTTATATGCTTGGGAATAGTTAACAATTGGTTCGCTTCGCTCGCTGGAGCGGCCTAAAGCCGGCCCCTTAACCAAATATTATTAACCCGCGTTTCTTTGGCTGGCGATCAAGGAGGATTAAGACGATGGCATTGACCCACCGGCCAGTGGCTGAGCAGGACCTGGCGGCGATTTGTGCGTTTACTCAAAGCCCGGCCGAGCTTTTTTATTGTTTCCCCAAGGCGGATTTCCCGCTGACCCCTGGGCAATTGCGGGCGGCCATCGACCAGCGCAGCGACTCGACGGTGGTGCTGCTCGATGGTGTGGTGGTGGCGTTTGCCAACTTCTATCGCTGGGAAACCGGCGGTGTCTGCGCCATCGGCAATGTGATGGTGGCGCCGGCAGCCCGTGGTCGTGGGGTGGCGCGGTATTTGATCGAGCAGATGCTGGCCACGGCCTTTAGCCGCCATCAGGCCTGCGAGGTGCAGGTGTCCTGCTTCAACCAGAATGTCGCCGGCTTATTGCTCTATCCGCAACTGGGCTTTGTCCCTTGTGCGCTGGAGGCGCGCGTCGGCAAAACGGGCGAGCGCCTGGCCCTGATTCATTTGCGGCTGGTGTCGCCGGCCTGCAGGTAGCGCTGGCTGAGCTCCACCTCGCGGTGCTCGCGTTGCTCGCGCAGGGCCTGCCAGAAGCGTTGCGCCAGTTCGGGGTGCTGGTCGACAAAGGGGTGGGACAGGGGCAGGTACCAGTCGGCCTGGAACAGGGCAATCGGCAACATCCGCAGGCTGCTTTGCAGCCCCAGTTTGCGGATATGGGTATTGCCGATCTGGCGTTCGATGACATAGCCGTCCAGGTATCCGCGGGCCACCACTTTTAAGGCCTTTTCCGCACTTTGACTGGTGTTGGCCAGCACTCCGAGCGCCTGCAGGCGCTGGCTGGCGATATAGCCCAGGGGCGCGCTCAGGCCATATTGCAGGCCGCTGAACTGCTGGCCGTCCCACTGCAACGGGCTGTCGATACGGGTGATGATCGGGTAGTCGGCCTGCCACAGGCGGTAGTCGCGATCCACGGGGCGGTCGTGTTGCGGGTCGCGGCCGGGAAACTGGCCCCAGGTATCGCGATCGGCCTGCCAGATGGCGGCGAAAATGCCATCGCTCTGGCCGTTTTGCAGTTGCATAAGGCAGCGCTTCCAGGGTTTGCGCTGAAACTCCAGGCGCAGTTCGGCCTGTTCGGCGGCCGCCTGGACCAGCTCCACGAGCAGGCCGGGTTGGGCCTGTTGAGCATCGGTCCAGAAGGGCATGGAGTCATCGCTTTCGTAGCAAATGCGCAGCAGCGGACGCTCGGCTAGGGCGCAGGCGGGCAGCAGGAGCAAGGCCAGCAATAACGATGGACGCATGGGCGGACTCTGTAAGCGCTCGGCTGTCGGGCGAGCGGGGCTGGTGTTTTCAGTCTATCCGGCGATTGCCTGAGCGTCAGCCTAAAAGCCGGATATTTCCTGGGCCTGCAACTGCGCACGCAAGGCCTGCACCTCGGGATGCTGGAGAAAGGCCTGCATCTGTTTGCTGCGCCGGGCGCTGAGCCCGGCTACGGTTTGCCACTGCTGGAGGCTGCGGGCGTTCAGGCTGACCCAGTCGGCGGGCAGGTGCTGGGTCTTGTCGAGCGGCAGGCCGAGGGCGCGCAGCCAGGTAGCAAAGGCTTTGCTCCGCGCACCGTGCAGGCTGTGGTGCAGTTGGCGGGCGCTGCGCGGGCCAAAGCCTGGGGTGCTGGCCAGTTGTGCCTCGCTCAGTTGCAGCCAGTCGAGCAGGCCGTGCAGTTGCCCGCTGGCGAGCAGTTTGTCCCAGGTGCCGGGGCCGACGCCGGGCATGGCCAGGCCGTGGGCGCCGCTGAGCCAGACCAGGCGCGCACGAAACTGGCTGGCGCAGGCCGGGCTGAATTGCCAGCAACTGAGGGCGTGGTAGTCGGTCGGGTTGGGCGCGCTGACGCCGTTACGCTGCGGATTGCGCCAGAACACCCGCTCGACATGGGGGATGCTCAGCCCGGCCAAACTGAGCTCAAGCTGGTCGCCGGGGCGGATGTCCAGGGCTTGCCAGCGTGGCAGTGAGCCGAGGCTGACGCGGCTGATGCGCCGGTCATCCAGGCGCAGTGGCTGTAGCTGCAACACCGGGGTGATCTGCCCGCTGCGGCCGATGCTGAACTGCACTCGGCGCACCGTCGCCAGGCCTTGGCGCAGGGGGTATTTCCACGCCGCCGCCCAGTTCGGCGGGCTGGCGCGCCAGTGTTCGGCCGCGGGTCGGCGGCTTTGTTTGAGCACCACACCATCGCTGGCAAACGGCAGCGCCTGGCGATACCAGCGCTCACGCCAGGCCTGGGCCTGCTGCAAATTGCTGATCGGCTGGCTAAAGGCCTGACTGTCGGCAAAGCCCAGGGCAGCAAGCCCGGCCAGGCGCTCGCGCATCGAGGCCGGGCCGGCAGGCCAGGCCCAGATAAACACGCCGATCTGCGCGGCATCCTCGGCGCTCAGGGCGCTGCGTGCCAGCCAGCCGGCCACCTTGCTGCGCGCCCCGAGGCTACCGGCGTCGGCCTGGATATGCGCAGGCAAGCGCCAGTACAGCTCGCCCTGCAGGACCAAGCGGCCGCGACTCGGCAGGGTGCGCGCCAAGGTTGGGATCTGCCGGGCGTTGCGCGTCCAGTCCTGGCCGCGTTCACCGTCGCCACGGCTGATGGCCTGTTGCAAGCGGCCATCGACAAACACCAGGGTCACCGCCACGCCGTCGACCTTGGGCTGCACCCAGACATCCTGACGACCCTTGAGCCAGGCACGCACCGCCGTGGCATCGGCCAGCTTGTTAAGGCCGGTCTGGGCGATTGGATGTTGCAGCGGGCCGCCACTGCTGGTCAGCGGATTGGCCATATTAGTTGCCGGGCTTAGGCAGTTGCGCAGTTCGTGCAGCTGCTGGCGCGCCTGGTCGTACAGCTCGTCGGCCACCAGGGCCACACCCTGACGGTGATAGGCGTCGTCCCATTGGGCGAGTTGTGCGCTGCGCCGGGCCAGTTCGGCTTGTGCTTGAGCAGCGGGCCAAGCGGGGCAGTTGGCGGCGAGGGCGGCGGGGGATAACAGGCTGAAACCGAGGACAAGCTGGCGCAACATCGGGAGCATCCTTGCTCAATGGACGATGCATGCAGCCTAGCGGGTTACGGTTTTTCTGCCGGATGTATCGGTCGGACAAGAAAAAGCCCCGCGCAGGGCGCAATGCCGTTTACTTAAGCCAAGTGAACGGCATTTTTGTAGCCCGGATGCAATCCGGGGCGCTGGTTATCCAGCCCATTCCCTCCCGGATTTCATCCGGGCTACCTCTGTCGCACCTTAAGTGAACAGCATTACCGCACAGGGCGGGGCTTGCGGGGCTGGGTTTACAAACCGGCGGCGGCGCGCAGGTCGGCGGCCTTGTCGGTTTTTTCCCAGGTAAAGGTGGTGAAGGTATCGTCGCCCACGCTGACCTGCTCCGGAGTGCGGCCGAAGTGACCGTAGGCTGCGGTGGCCTGGTACATCGGGTGCAGCAGGTCGAGCATCTTGGTGATGGCGTAGGGGCGCAAGTCGAAGACTTCACGCACCAGCTTGATGATGGTGTCTTCGCTGACGGTGTTGGTGCCGAAGGTGTTGATCGAGATCGAGGTCGGTTGGGCCACGCCGATGGCGTAGGAGACCTGGATTTCGCAGCGCTCGGCCAAACCGGCGGCGACGATGTTCTTGGCCACGTAGCGACCGGCGTAGGCGGCCGAACGATCCACCTTGGATGGGTCCTTGCCGGAGAACGCGCCGCCACCGTGACGGGCCATGCCGCCGTAGGAGTCGACGATGATCTTGCGGCCGGTCAGGCCGCAGTCGCCCACCGGGCCGCCGATGATGAACTGGCCGGTCGGGTTGATGTGAAACTGGGTGTCCTTGTGCAGCAGCTCGGCCGGCAGCACGTGCTTGACGATCAGCTCCATCACGCCTTCGCGCAGGTCGGCGTATTTGACTTCCGGGTTGTGCTGGGTGGACAGCACCACGGCGTCGATGCCGACCACCTTGCCGTCTTCGTAGCGGCAGGTGACCTGGGATTTGGCATCCGGGCGCAGCCACGGCAGCAGGCCGGACTTGCGCGCTTCGGCCTGGCGCTGCACCAACTGGTGGGAGAAGGTGATCGGTGCCGGCATCAGCACCTCGGTCTCGTTGCTGGCGTAGCCGAACATCAGGCCCTGGTCGCCGGCGCCCTGATCTTCCGGCTTGGCGCGGTCAACGCCCTGGTTGATGTCCGGAGACTGCTTGCCAATGATGTTGATGATGCCGCAGGTGTTGCCGTCGAAGCCGACGTCGGAGCTGTCGTAGCCGATGTCGACGATGACCTTGCGCACCAGCTCTTCCAGGTCAACCCAGGCGCTGGTGGTGATCTCGCCGGCGACGATGGCCACGCCGGTTTTCACCAGGGTTTCGCAGGCCACGCGGGCGTGCTTGTCCTTGGCGATGATGGCGTCCAGTACCGCGTCGGAAATCTGGTCGGCGATCTTGTCCGGATGCCCTTCAGACACGGACTCGGAGGTGAAAAGGGAGTATTCGCTCATCAGGGCAGTTCCTGTTCTATCGGGATATTGGGGAGGGGGCGGGCAGCCGCCTTGGGGTTCTGAAAGTGCCGGACCTGGATCTGGAAGCCATTGCGCAGGCCAATATACAAACTTTCTGCGCTGCTCAACCCGGCGGCGACGGCCCAGCGCGCCAGGTCGTCCTGCTCGAAGCCTAGCCACAGATCGCCACAGGTCTCGCGGGCCCAGCTCTGGTTGTGGCTGCACAGCTCGGTGATCAGCAGGCTGCCGCCGGGCTTGACCCGTCGCGCCAACTGCTTGATCGCCTCGGCCGGCGCGGCAAAGTGATGCAGCACCATGTTCAGCACCACGCAGTCGGCGCTGAGGGCGTCTGCGTCGAGGGCATCGGCCAAGGTTAGCTGAACATTGGCCAGGCCCTCGTCGAGGCAGCGTTGGCGCGCCAGCTCGAGCATCGCCGGGCTGTTGTCGAGGGCGCTGACCTGCTGGAAGCGGCGCGCCAGCTCGGGCAGAAAGGCGCCGTCGCCGGGGCCGATTTCCACGGCGCTGGCATCATCGGCAAAACTCAGCGAGTCGAGCAGGGCCAGCAGGCTGTCGCGGTACTGCGGCAGGCCGGCGATCAGGTCCTGCTGGGCCTGGAAACTCTCGGCCATACGGGCAAAAAAGTCCTGGCTGGTGGCGGCGCGCTGGGCGTGTACGGCGGCGATGCGGGTTTGTACCGCCTCCGGCAGTTGCAGGCTTTCCACTTCATCGAGCAGGGCGGCGTGCAACTTGCCGCCGAACAGTTCGCTGTGCGCCAGGGCGCGGCGGTAGAAGATCGCGTTGCCTTCGCGGCGGGTGGCCACCAGGCCGGCCTGGGCCAGCACCTTTAAATGGTGGCTGATGCCGGATTGGCCGGTGGCGAAGATCTGCGCCAGCTCCAGCACGCCAAACGAGTCGTTGGCCAGGGCGCGCAGGATATTCAGGCGCAGCGGATCACCGCCGGCCTTGCACAGGCTGGTGAGTTCGTCGGCGGGCTCGCTGCGGAGCTGGGGTGCGCTGAGGTGCATGGTGAGCGCAGTCTAGGTGGGCAGAAAGGCCCCCGCAAGGGCAATATCAAAAGTTATTGATATTGCCCTTGCGGGGCGGTGTTGACTCAGGAGATTGTCCCGCCATCAGCGTAGGTGCAACTCGTGCCAAGAGACCCCGCAGGGGCTCGCGCAAGTGGCGGCGCTTGCAACCAGTGGTTTCTCAATGTTTTTGGCTGGCAGGCTGTGTCAGTAGTGCCCGCAAGCGGCCCAACGCCTGCACCACGACCTGCCCTTGTGTCTCGATACTGGCGATGATTTGCGCCGGGGTGCGGTCATCGGTCACCGTCGTTGCATTCGGGTTGACCGCCTTCAGGTCGAAAACCGCAGCGTCGATGCTGGCGGCTTCGCCCTCCAGGTCGCGTACGGCTTTTTCCTGTTCGCGGATGCTGGCCTCTCGCGCTTCGATGGCCTGTTGCGCCGCCTTGTTCTTTTTCAGCCGCTTGAGATCTTCCTTCAGTCCAACTATGGCCTCTTTGATGTCCGCAGCTTTATCCCGCAACGGCTGCATCCGCTCGTGCGCCTCGGCGCGACGCACGGCCAAATCCACCGTCCACGAATAGCGACTGTTGCCGCGCGCGGCCAACTGCCTGGCATAACTGGGAAAGGGTTGGCCGGTGTTGCCTTCATCGGCCTGCCAGTCGTTCAGCAATGCGGCGGGCAGGTCTGCATCGGCAAGCATTGCGCCATCCGCGTCGAAACCGAAGTGCGCTAGGGTCAGCGGGGTTTTCTTGCCCACCTTCATCCACGACAGGTCGTAGTACCAGATGCGCCCGGTCTTCTTGCCCTTGGTGAAGAACAGCAGGTTGGTCTTCACGCCTGCGCCTGCGGTGGAGAACACCCCGCCAGGCAGGCTGACGATGGCCCAGAGGTCGCATTCGTCGGTGAGCTTGCGTTTGGTTTCAACGAAGGCGCTCTCATTGGTACGAAAGAGCAGGCCCTCGTCCAGCACGATGGCGCAGGTGCCGGCCGGTGCCAGTTCGGCGAGGATGTCCTGCACGAACAGCACTTGGGTGGCACTGGTCGGGAAGGAGAAGTTGTTCTGCGCGGTCTTGCCTTCCTTGCCGCCGAACGGCGGGTTGCTCAGGATCAGGTCGAATTGCCGGGGTGCCTGCGCGAATAGCGCGTTATAGGTGGCGCGCCGCTCCAGGGTGTTGCCATGCCACAGATTGGGCTGGTCGATGCCGTGCAGCACCAAATTGGCCAGGGCGATGGGGAACACTAGGTTTTCCTTCTCGCGGCCGAAGAAGGTGTCGTGTTTGAGCCTTTCCAGGTCGGTGCTGGTCGGCGCCTGGCCCAGCTTGCGGGCGATGTGCTCGTAGGCCACGGCAAGGAACCCGCCAGTGCCACAACAGGGGTCGTATACCGTCTGGCCCAGCGCCGGGTCCACCGTATGCACCATGGCGCGGATCACCTCTCTGGGAGTGAAGAACTGGCCGCCATCGGAGTTCTTCTCGCCCATCTTCAGCAGCAGATCCTCGTACACCTGGGACAGGGTGAAAAAATGCGTGTCGTCGATATGCTCGATGCTGATTTCGTGTACGCGGTCGAGAATGTCGCGCAGATTGGTCTCGTCATCCACGCGCACCCGCTCCACTGCGGTCATGATCCGGCCGATGATGCGTTGCTTGGCACTGGCGGACGGATTGGGCACGCCAGTGCGTGGCTCGACATCTAGGGCGTGTAGATGTGGCAGCAATTCCTTGTTGATAAAGTCGAATAACCTGCCGTCGCCGGCGGTGAACAGCTCCTGGCGCTTCCAGCCCTGTGGTTTGCCGTCGCGGGTGTGAGGATGGTCAGGCTTATCCGACCAGGGGGCGGCCCAGTCCTGCCAGCGATAGGGGCGGCGCAGCGCAGGGGAGAAGCTGGTGCCTTGCACCTCGGCCTGTTCGGCTGCGCGGGCTTCTTGGGCATCGAGAATGCGCAGGAACAGAATCCAGGTCAGCTCCGGCACGTATTGCAGGGCGCTGGCGCAGTTGGAGCGGCGCATTACGTCGCAGATGCTCTTGACGAAGGCCGACAGCGACTGGGTGCTGGCGATGGCCTTGGGGGCGGTAGCGGTTTTCTTCGGGCGGGGCATCAGGGTTCCAATTTCTTTTTCAGTTGTTTCTTCTTGGCCGTTTCCAACTGCTGGATGCTGCTGTCGGGTGCCGGCAGGTGTTCGGGCATGGTGCCGCCCAGGTCCTCGATGGTCTGGCGCACCTTGCGCCCCACGTCATGGTGGGTGCGGTTGGCCTGGGCCTTGTCGCGCACGCCGTCGCGGCGCAATTTTTCTTCGGTCTGGGTGGCGCGGAACAGGTTGGCCGCCAGTTCCGTGCTGCCCATATGGTCGAGGATCTTCTGGCTCTTCTTCAGGCCCTTGTGGGCGTGGATGTCTTTGGCGCTTAGCCCGCCATACAGGCCCTTGTAGCCGTGATCCTGGAAGATTGCGTAATCCAGTGGGCTGTCCACGCCGGCGTCTTTCGCGGCGGCGGCCAGATGCTTGTTGTGCGCCGCCAGTTCATTGCGGATGGCCAGGCGCTTGTCGTTCTCGGTCAGTTGCGCGAACTGGGCTTCGTCCGCCAGCTCCTGACGCCGGGTCTGCAGGGCGAAATAAGTCTGGCCGTTGGCGATCACCGGTTTGGCTGGGTCGCCGTTCTGTACGATCAGGTAGCAGGCGTAGCGGGAGAGGCGCACATCCGGCACTGTGCGTTGCGCACCGGAGCCGATGGTGACCATTTTGTTGGTATCACCGAAATGGTCTTCGGGCTGCTTGCCGGACTGGCTACAGGCGGTGCGGGCCTTGTCCACCACCTGGATGAAGTTGCGCCACTCCTGGTATTCCAGCACGAGGGCGAGGTCGCGGGCCGACCAGAATTCGTTGCCTTGCGGGTCAGCCTGGCGGATGTCTTCGAAGCGAGTCAGGTGCTGTTTATCGACTGTTTTCCGGGTCATGGCACTTCTCCTTGTGCATGGAAGGCTTGCGCCAGCAGTTTCTGCGGCAGGCGTTCGATCTCGACCAATTGCGCGCTAGCGGCCTGGGCGATGACGTCGGCCTCGGCGAGCTGGGCTTTTAGGTGGGCAGCGATGCGTCGCTGTTCGTCCAGTGATGGCAGCAAAATTGGAGTCGAGGCGATCACGTCTTGCGAGATGTTGCGCATTGAATCGCTGGATCCAGTGGCGTAAAGCTCGATGTGCTCACGGGCTAGCTCTGTGCGCAAGGCGAACAGTAAGTAATCCTTGTCGGCGCTGTTTTCATTCACCATGAGGCGCAAGGTTTTGTCCGACAGCAGGCGCATGGGATGGTCGCGTTCAACGAGTACAACAGCGCCTACCAGTTCGCGTGTGTTGGCTCGCGAGATCAGTAAGTCGCCTTGCTTGATTCGGTGGCTTTCAGCGGGTGTGTACTCCCCCTTCAGTGCCTTGGCTTGATCGGCCTGAAACTGTGTCCACGAAACGGCACTGACCTTCAGTACACCCAGCTCGTCGGGACGCGCCAGGACTTCTGCGGTCTGAAAACTCTTGCCTGTCTGGAAGCCATTCAATACTTGGCCAAGCATAGTTGGCTCGCAGGTCAGTTGATCGAAAGCAGCTTGCAGCAAGCGGCTGCGCAACAAATCGGTATCCTGTATTTGCGTCTGCGCCGCCTGGCGCGCGGTTTCCACTTCGGCCAGTTGGGCTTTTAGGCGGGCGGCAATTTGGCGTTGTTTCTCGATACTCGGCGCCTCAGTGCTGTCTGGCATGCACAGATGAAAAGACTCCAGCGTCGGCATATAGATGGTCTTGTGCGTTGCCCCTGTTGCTAATTCACGTAACTCACGCCGAGAGCAGATCAACGCATACATCAAATATTCCGGATCGAGTTCATCGCTGCAGACCCAGTTGGCGAAATCCTGGCTGGTAGCCATGGGCGCCGCCATGATGGTGACGAAGCCCACCGAGGCCGTGCGCGAAAAGCACACGGTGTCGCGCGGCAGAATGCGCGCCGCCGAATTGGCGATGCCCTGGTCATTGGTGCGCAGTCGGGTTTGCTCGACTCTGGTGCCGTCGAGCGCTCGGATTTCTGTTAGGGAAATCCACGACACGTCGCCTCCCCACCAGTCGGGGCGGGATCGGCTGGGAGTGTGGCCGCTTTCAAGGCGAGCGATGTCTGAGAGTCTCCTCCATTGCCAGCCGGAAAGCAGGGGGGGCAGATTCGGCGGAACTGCAATCGGTGAACAAATAAAACTCATACCCCAAACAACCTTATCTTCGCATCGTGCATCACATCAGTCGGGTTGCCCAGCGCCCGCAGCGCGGCGATGCCGCCGGCTCGTGCGATTTCCGGTACATCCCAGAGCGCTGAGCTTTCCAGGGCTTCGGTGCCGCCCTGGGCGAACTGCGTGCCCAGGCCCTTGAGCACTATGGCGGTCTTGTCGTTTGTCCTGGCGAACCAGTCGCCGTTGGCCTTCAGGTAGTGCGCGCCGCGCTCCGGCCGCTTAAGTGCGCGCGCATGGTAGCCGTGGTGGCCGAAGAAGTCGTAGAGATCGAAGTCGTCCATCTGATCCGCATTGCGGATGGTTTCGGGGCTTAGATGGTCGCCGAGCAGGTGGTCGATCAACTGGCGGCGCTTCTGCGCTTCGATCCACAGCGCGCGGAAGTCGTCGAGGTTGTGCGCCTCGCTGAGCACGCGGGCGATCACCTCGCGGCGGTATTCATCCACCGGGATGGGCGTGGCGATGCCGCCGCGGTTGACGACGATGAAATGCCCCAGCGGGGTGATGCGCACGTACTGTCCACGGATTTCCGCCACGCTCGGGCCACCGTCATGGCCTCCGCCACCTTCATCCTCATCGTCGCCACCAGACGGGCTGCTGCTGCCGGGACGCGGCGGGGCGGTGATGAACTCGGTGCCGAACAGCTCGGTGACGCCGGTGTAGTCGTAGAGCCAGAACTTGTACTTCTGAGTTTCCTCGTGGATGCGTGTGCCACGCCCGACCATTTGATAGAACTTGATGGCCGATTGCAGGTAGCGGAAGAACACCACGGCGTTGAGGCGCTCAATGTCCACGCCGGCTTCCAGCAGATCTACGGTGCAGGCGATAAAGGCGCGCTCGCTGGAGCCGCGCATGCTCTCGATCTTCTCTGCGCCGGCGGCGGCCGTGCATTTGAAGGCGTAGTCGTCTTTGCGTGGCTGGCTGCGTTCCTTGCACCAGTTGGCGTAGAGGTTGTTCATTTGCATCGCCACGCGGTCGGCGTGCAGGTCACGGGTGCAGAAGATGATGACCTTCTGCTCCGGCCCGCCGTTCTCGCACAGCAGCTTGAATAGGTCTGCGCACATCTTCGGTGTGCGTAGGTCAATAAAGAGTTCGTCGTCGAAGTCCTTGCCGGTGTATTCGGCCTTGCTCAGGTCGTCTTCGGTGAGCGGCTGGCCGGTCTTGAGGTCGCGTACGCCGGCCTGCAGGACTTCCTCGCGAGTGAATGCGCGGGCGTCTATATCGGCCTTGCGCTTGACGATTTCGCAGGCGGCCAAGTAGCCATCTTCCTGGGCCTGGGCCAGGGTGTATTCGTAGACCGGCTCGCCAAAGTACTGGACGTTGTGCGCGGTGATGGCCTCATCCGCAGTAATTGCCGCTTCGACGTCCCTGGCGTGCTGTTGGCGCCTGGGCTCCTTCAACTTGCGCGGTGTGGCGGTCAGGCCGATGTGGATGGCGTTGGGGTTGCGGGTGAGCACCTGCGACCACTTGCCCCAGGCTGAGCGGTGGCATTCGTCGATGATGATGACGCTGAAGGCGTCATCAAGGTAGTGCTTGCTCAGAAAGCTGTCGGCGCTCTCGCGGGCATCGTCTTCGCCGTCGATGCCTAGGGTGTGATAGGTGGCGATGTGAATGCGCGCATTGGCGGCGGCGTTCTGCCCGCGCTCGGTCTTGACGATCCGGACGTTGCCGCCGAAGGCCGCCTTGAGCTTGGCGTAGGCCTGTTCGCGCAGTTCGTCGCGGTCGCAGAGAAACAGCGCAGGTTTGGCCAGCAATCCCGCCTGCGCCATGCGCCACAGCAGATTGGTGGCAATGATGGTTTTGCCCGCGCCAGTGGCCAGGGTCAGCAGCACGCGCGGCCCTCGTTCAAGCTCGGCGCTGGCCTGGCGCTCACGGATGATTTTCTCGAAGGCAGCGCGAATGGCGGCGTCCTGGTAGTAGCGTGAGTCTGACCAGGCCGGACTGTCAGTCTGGAACAGCAGAGCGGCATCACTGGAGGCCAGATCGATGCCCTTGTCCACCGCGTAGCGGTCGCACAGCTCGACGTGGGGCGGGAAGTTTGCCAGCGGGTGCGGGCCGCTCTGGATGCCACTGGGTTTGTCGTATTCGCCGTAGAGGTGGCCGTTGCTGGCAAATACGTACTGCACGTCGAAGCGCTGGCAGTCGGCATAGCCCTTGGCCTGTTGCATGCCCTTGAGCGGGTCTTCGCTTTCTCGCTTGGCCTCCAGTACGGCGACTGGCAAGGGCTTGGGCATATCGCCCACCTGCACGCAGAGCAGATAGTCGGTGCGCCCTACGCCTTTACGGCGGCGACCCTTCGGCCCGGTGGGCTCGACGGGCGCGGGGGTTTCCAGCTTGATGCGCTGCGGGTTGTCGTAGCCCTTGTGGCGCAATACCGGGTCAATGAGGTGGAAGCGGGTTTCTTCTTCGTTGAATGCCACCGGCTTGCTCCTCGGTCTTATCCCTGTGTTTGTCGGTTTCGTCCAGAAAGGCGGCAGTCTATCAGGCAGGCGCTGCCCTTCGACGAGGTGATGCCCGAAAAATCGACCTCTGCGACCATCTGTGATTGCCCCCGTGGCCCTCGCTGGGGGAAAATGCCGGTCTTTTTTCGACCTACAGCCGCCTGAACATACTGTTTAGAGGCGGCCCTCCAGGAGATCAGCGATGCCCAGCCGTCGTGAGCGTGCCAATGCCATTCGTGCCCTCAGCATGGATGCCGTGCAAAAAGCCAACAGCGGCCACCCCGGTGCCCCGATGGGCATGGCGGATATTGCCGAGGTGTTGTGGCGCGATTTCCTCAAGCACAACCCGAGCAACCCGAGCTTCGCCGACCGTGACCGCTTTGTGCTGTCCAACGGCCACGGCTCGATGCTGATTTACTCGTTGTTGCACCTGACCGGCTACGACCTGTCGATCGACGACCTGAAGAACTTCCGTCAGCTGCACAGCCGCACCCCTGGCCACCCGGAATACGGCTACACCCCAGGCGTGGAAACCACCACCGGCCCGCTCGGCCAGGGTATCGCCAACGCCGTCGGCTTCGCCCTGGCGGAAAAAGTGCTGGGCGCGCAGTTCAACCGTCCTGGCCACAGCATCGTCGACCACCACACCTACGCCTTCCTCGGTGACGGCTGCATGATGGAAGGCATCAGCCATGAGGTCTGCTCGCTGGCCGGCACCCTCGGCCTGGGCAAGCTGGTGGCGTTTTATGACGACAACGGCATCTCCATCGATGGCGAAGTCGAAGGCTGGTTCACCGATGACACGCCCAAGCGCTTCGAAGCTTACGGCTGGCAGGTGATCCGCAATGTCGACGGCCACGATTCCGACGAAATCAAAACTGCCATCGAGACCGCGCGTGCCGAGCACCAGCGTCCGACCCTGATCTGCTGCAAGACCACCATTGGTTTTGGCTCGCCGAACAAGGGCGGCAAGGAAGACTGCCACGGCGCTCCGCTGGGTGCCGAAGAGATCGCCCTGACCCGCGCCGCGCTGAAGTGGAACCACGGCCCGTTCGAAATCCCGGCCGAGATCTACGCCGAATGGGATGCCAAGGAAGTCGGCGCCGCCCGCGAGGCCGAGTGGAACCAGCGCTTTGCCGCCTACGCCGCCGCCTTCCCGGAGCTGGCCAGCGAATTTACCCGGCGCAGCAAGGGCGAACTGCCGGCTGATTTCAGCGCCAAGGCCGCCGCTTATATTGCTGAAGTGGCCGCCAAGGGCGAAACCATTGCCAGCCGTAAGGCCAGCCAGAACACTCTGAACGCTTTTGGCCCGCTGCTGCCGGAGTTCCTCGGTGGTTCCGCCGACCTCGCCGGCTCCAACCTGACCCTGTGGAAAGGCTGCAAGGGCGTCTCGGCTGAAGATGCTGCCGGCAACTACATGTTCTACGGCGTGCGTGAATTCGGCATGAGCGCGATCATGAACGGCGTCGCCCTGCACGGCGGTTTCGTGCCGTACGGCGCGACCTTCCTGATCTTTATGGAATACGCGCGCAACGCGGTGCGCATGTCGGCACTGATGAAGCAGCGCGTGCTCTATGTGTTCACCCACGACTCTATCGGCTTGGGCGAAGACGGCCCGACGCACCAGCCGATCGAGCAGATCGCCAGCCTGCGTGGCACCCCGAACGTCGACGCCTGGCGTCCGTGCGATGCGGTGGAATCGGCGGTGGCCTGGAAGTACGCCATCGAGCGCAATGACGGCCCGTCGGCGCTGATCTTCAGCCGTCAGAACCTGCCGCACCAGAGTCGCGATGCCCAGCAATTGGCCGATATTGCCCGTGGTGGTTATGTGCTCAAAGACTGCGCCGGCGAACCGGAGCTGATCATCATTTCCACCGGTTCGGAAATCGGCCTGGCCGTGCAGGGCTATGAAGCGCTGACCGCCCAGGGCCGCAAGGTGCGTGTGGTATCGATGCCATGCACCAGCGTGTTCGATGCCCAGGACGCCGGCTACAAGCAGGCCGTACTGCCGCTGCAGGTCAGCGCGCGGATCGCCATCGAAGCGGCGCATGCCGACTACTGGTACAAGTACGTGGGCCTGGAAGGCCGGATCATCGGCATGACCTCTTTCGGTGAGTCGGCGCCAGCGCCGGCATTGTTCGAAGCGTTCGGTTTCACCCTGGACAACGTCCTGGAAACCGCCGCCGAACTGCTGGACGCCTGACCTGTCCTGTAGGAGCGAGCTTGCTCGCGATGCTTTGCATTGATCGCGAGCAAGCTCGCTCCTACAGACGACTGTCCTCATTCATCCAAGGATGTCCATGTCCCTACGCCCCTATAAAATCGCGCTCAACGGTTACGGCCGCATCGGTCGTTGCGTGCTGCGTGCGTTGCATGAGCGGGGCGCGGGCAGCGCGATTGAGATTGTCGCGCTCAATGATTTGGCCGATCAGGCCAGCATCGAATACCTGACCCGCTTCGACTCCACCCACGGGCGCTTTCCCGGTGCGGTGGCGGTCGATGGCGACTGTCTGCATATCAACGGTGGCTGCGTGAAGGTGCTGCGCCAGAGCGCGCCGGAAGCCATCGACTGGGCGGCGCTGAATGTCGATCTGGTGCTTGAGTGTTCTGGCCAGTACACCAGCCGGGCCGCAGCGCAGCGCTTTATTGATGCCGGTGCGCCACGCCTGTTGCTGTCGCAGCCGATGAACAGTGAGGCGGACATCGACGCCACCATCGTCTTCGGGGTCAATCAGCAGCAGCTGACGGGCGCCGAGTTGCTGGTGTCCAATGCCTCCTGCACCACCAACTGCGGCGTGCCGCTGCTCAAGTTGCTCAACGAAGCCATCGGTCTGCAGTACGTGTCGATCACCACCATTCACTCGGCGATGAACGACCAGCCGGTGATCGACGCCTACCACCACGAAGACCTGCGCCGCACGCGCTCGGCCTTCCAGTCGGTGATTCCGGTGTCTACCGGCCTGGCTCGGGGTATCGAGCGATTGCTGCCAGAGTTGACCGGGCGTATCCAGGCCAAGGCCATCCGCGTGCCGACGGTGAATGTCTCGTGCCTCGACATTACCCTGCAGATGGCTCGCGACACCTCGGCGGCCGAGGTCAACCAGTTGCTCCGCGCGGCGGCCGAAAGTGGCCCGCTCAAGGGCTTGCTGGCCTATACCGAACTGCCCCACGCCAGTTGTGATTTCAACCATGACCCGCACTCGGCCATCGTCGATGGCAGCCAGACCCGCGTTTCCGGCCCTCGGCTGGTGAACCTGCTGGCCTGGTTCGATAACGAGTGGGGGTTTGCCAACCGCATGCTCGACGTCGCCCAGCACTGGCTCGACGTTGCCGCTGTTTCCACGACCCACCAGCCCCGACAGGACTGAAAGCCATGACCGTTCTTAAAATGCTCGACCTCGATCTCGCCGGTAAGCGCGTGCTGATCCGCGAAGACCTCAACGTCCCGGTAAAAGACGGTGTGGTGAAGAGCGACGCGCGCATTCTCGCGTCCCTGCCGACTATCAAGCTGGCCCTGGAAAAAGGCGCCGCAGTGATGGTTTGCTCGCACTTGGGTCGCCCGACCGAAGGCGAGTTCAGCGCCGAGAACAGCCTGGCGCCGGTGGCTGCCTACCTGAGCAAGGCCTTGGGCCGTGACGTACCGCTGGTGGCCGACTACCTTGGCGGCGTGGACGTACAGCCAGGCCAGGTCGTGCTGTTCGAAAACGTGCGCTTTAACACCGGCGAGAAAAAGAACAGCGACGCGCTTGCCCAGCAATATGCCGCCCTGTGCGACGTGTTTGTGATGGACGCCTTCGGCACCGCCCACCGCGCCGAGGGTTCGACCCATGGCGTGGCCAAGTTCGCCAAGGTCGCCTGCGCCGGCCCGTTGCTGGCCGCCGAGCTGGACGCCTTGGGCAAGGCCCTGGGCAACCCGGCCAAGCCGATGGCCGCCATCGTTGCTGGCTCCAAGGTGTCGACCAAACTCGACGTGCTCAACAGCCTGAGCCAGATATGCGACCAACTTATCGTTGGTGGCGGCATCGCCAACACCTTCCTGGCTGCCGCTGGCTTCCCGGTCGGCAAGTCGCTGTATGAGGCTGATCTGCTCGACACCGCCAAAGCCATCGCCGCCAAGGTCAGCGTGCCGCTGCCGGTTGATGTGGTCGTTGCTAAAGCCTTCGCCGAAGACGCTGAAGCGACCGTCAAGCTGGTGGCCGATGTGAGCGAGGACGACATGATTCTGGATATCGGCCCGCAGACTGCTGCGCAGTTCGCCGAGCTGCTGAAGTCGTCGAAGACCATTCTCTGGAACGGTCCGGTTGGCGTGTTTGAATTTGATCAGTTCGGCAACGGCACCAAGGTGCTGGCCGAAGCCATCGCCGCCAGCCCGGCGTTCTCGATTGCCGGTGGTGGTGACACCCTGGCGGCCATTGATAAGTACGGCGTAGCGGCGAATATCTCCTACATTTCCACCGGTGGTGGCGCCTTCCTCGAGTTCGTCGAGGGCAAGGTATTGCCAGCCGTGGAAGTGCTGGAACAGCGCGCCAAAGCATAAGAACCTGCCTACGATCAGCTGCGCGTCGGCCCTGCTGCGTTAAAAACAGGCTCGGAATGCTCATGTACAAAAGTACACTCCGCTTCCTCACCTGTTTTTGCCTTGCATGGCTCTAGCTCGCAAGATCGTAACCAGGTTCTCAATCAGCTTAAGCAAGGAGCCAATCGCGATGCTGAAATCGATCACTCTGCTGGCGGCGCTCAGCCTGCTGGGCGCCTGCGCCAGCCAGCCGGCGCCGAGTGAGCAGTGGACGCGCTGGGTTTGCGACAGTCAGGCCGAAGTGCTCTGGCGCTTTGCCGATGACAGCCAGCAGGCCGTTGATGTGCGCCTGGGTGGCGGCGATATTGTTTATCGCCTGAGCGAAGAGCCCGCGGCGTCGGGTGCGCTGTACAGCAATGGCCTATTGTCCCTGCATACCAAGGGTGAGCAGGGCCTGGTCTACTGGACGGCCAATGACGATTTGATCGGCCGGGGCTGCAAGGCGCCGGCTAAGTGATTTAAACCGTACCGGTCGGGTGACCGGTGCGCAGAATTAATGACCTCCACTGGGAGACAGGCAACATGGCACTTATCAGCATGCGTCAGATGCTCGACCACGCCGCCGAATTCGGCTACGGCGTGCCGGCGTTCAACGTCAACAACCTCGAACAAATGCGCGCCATCATGGAAGCGGCCGACAAGACCGACTCGCCGGTGATCGTGCAGGCCTCGGCCGGTGCGCGTAAATACGCCGGTGCGCCGTTCCTGCGTCACCTGATCCTGGCCGCGATTGAAGAGTTCCCGCATATCCCGGTGTGCATGCACCAGGACCACGGCACCAGCCCTGACGTATGCCAGCGCTCGATCCAGCTGGGCTTCAGCTCGGTGATGATGGACGGTTCGCTGAAAGCCGACGGCAAAACCCCGGCCGACTACGACTACAACGTCCGTGTCACCCGCGAAACCGTGGCGTTCTCCCACGCCTGCGGCGTGTCGGTAGAAGGCGAGCTGGGTTGCCTGGGCAGCCTGGAAACCGGTCAGGCTGGTGAAGAAGACGGTGTGGGCGCCGAAGGCATTCTCGATCACAGCCAGATGCTGACCGATCCGGAAGAAGCCGCCGATTTCGTCAAGCAAACCCAGGTGGATGCTCTGGCTATCGCCATCGGCACCAGCCATGGCGCTTACAAGTTCACCAAGCCGCCGACCGGTGACATTTTGGCGATTGACCGGATCAAGGCGATCCATGCGCGCATTCCCAACGCCCACCTGGTGATGCACGGCTCGTCGTCGGTACCGCAAGAGTGGCTGGCGATCATCAACCAGTACGGCGGCGACATCAAAGAAACCTACGGCGTGCCGGTTGAAGAAATCGTCGAAGGCATCAAGTACGGCGTACGTAAGGTCAACATCGACACCGACCTGCGTCTGGCGTCCACCGGTGCGATCCGCCGGATGATGGCCGAACACCCAAGCGAGTTCGACCCGCGTAAGTTCTTCGCGGCCACCGTAACCGCCATGCGCGACATCTGCATCGCCCGTTACGAAGCCTTCGGCACCGCCGGCAATGCCTCGAAGATCAAACCGATCTCCCTGGAAGGCATGTACCAGCGTTATGCCAAAGGTGAGTTGGCCGCCAGGGTTAACTAAGACGTAGTCGCTACACGAAAAGCCCGCTCAGTTGAGCGGGCTTTTTGCATTCAGGGCTGGGTGAACTCGATCAGTCCCCTCGCCCATAAATGGGCGAGGGGAGCCGCCGGTAGCCCGGATGCAATCCGGGGCGCGGGTTATCCTGCCAATTCCTTCCCGGATTTCATCCGGGCTACCTCTGTCGCACCTTAACTGGACAACCTCAGGGCTGGGCGTCGAGCAGGGGGTTGAGAAACTGCAGAATCGCCGCCTTCACCCGTGGTGTATCGCGCGGCGAGAGAATTCGTCCGGCCAGTACATGGTGGGAGTCGTCCTGGGTGTCGGTCAGGGCCAGCAATTGCTTGTGCGGCGAACCGATGCGGGCGAAGGCCTGCTCGGTGGCGGCGGCGCTGACCACTTGGTCTTCCGGCGAGTAGAGCACCAGCAGCGGCGCCTGGATGTTTTCCAGCGGCAGCTCGCGCACGTACTCCACCAGGCCCATCATCGGCAGCAGCGCCTGCACCGGGTAGCGATGGCTCCAGTAGCGCGCCTGCTCGGCATTGCGCGGTTGCCACTGGTGTTCGGCGCCCAGCAGCAGCGGCACAAAATCCTTGGCCCAGGGCCAGGTGAGCACCTGGGCGGCGGGGTCTTTGGGGGCAAAGTTGGGCGAGATCAGCGCATAGGCCAGCACCTTGTCGCTGTGCGCCTGGGTGGCCAGCCAAGTGGCCAGGGTGGCGCCGGTGGAGGTGGCAATCACGATGACCCGTTCGCCCAGGCGCTGGCCGATCTGCAGGGCCTCCTCGGTGTCGTTGAGCCAGGCATTGACGCTGGCCTCGGCCATGGCTGCACCGCTGCGGCCGTGACCGGTCAGGCGCGGGTAATACAGGTTGGCGCCGAGTTGCTGGGCGATTTCGTCACTCAGCGGTGCCGTCTCCTGGCGGCTGGCGGAGAAGCCATGCAGATAGACCACCGCCAGGGCGGTTTTACGTTTATCGGCATGGGCCCAGACGATGGTTTTTTCCGCGCCGGGGGTGATGTCCGGGTAACCGGCCTCGCCCTGCGCCAGGTAGGCATCCAGATCGGCCGGTAGCGTTGCGCTGGCCAGTTGGGTGTCGATTTCGACCCTTGGCCCGACAAGCACGCCCAGGCTCAGCAGGGCGCCGACGGCCAGGGCGGTGAGGAGGGCGTTTTTCTTATTCATTGTTAAAGCCTGGGGTTTGTTGAGGTTTCATCGTGCGCCGCGTTGCTGCGCCATCTGTTTGGCCCGCGTCGGTATGGGTTGTTGCTGGTGTTCCTCGATCAGGCGCCGACCCGCGCCCCAAGGTAAACTGCCCGGCCACGGTTTGGCACGGGTTGTTTATGGCTGCTTTGAAATACCTCCAGGGTTATCCGCCGGCCTTGCTCCAGCAAGTCCAGCAACTCCTTGATGAGCAGCGCCTGGGCGCCTATCTGCAGCAGCGCTACCCCGAGCACCATCAGGTGCAGAGCGACAAGGCGCTGTACGCCTACACCGTCGCCCTCAAGCAGGAGCACCTGCGCAACGCGCCGAATATCGACAAGGTGCTGTTCGATAACCGCCTGGACCTGACCCACCGCGCCCTCGGCCTGCACACCAGCATCTCGCGGGTGCAGGGCGGCAAGCTCAAGGCCAAGAAGGAAATCCGCGTGGCCGCGCTGTTCAAGCAGGCGGCCCCGGAGTTTCTGCAGATGATCGTGGTGCATGAGCTGGCTCACCTCAAGGAGCAGGAGCACAACAAGGCCTTTTATCAGCTGTGCGAGCACATGTTGCCGGGTTATCGGCAACTGGAGTTCGACACCCGCCTGTACCTGACCTGGCGTGATTTGCCGGCGCCTGCGCTAACCTAGAAGCAATGCCTGCCAACAGGGATTTTGTTGTGACTGAAGCCGCATCCGATTACGCCATCTATCGGCAGGTCGTCACCCAGTTGATGAGCGGCGAGGAGCAATTGCCCAGCCTGCCGACCATCACCCTGGACATTCGCCGCGCCCTCAGCGACCCCGAGGTGACTCTGCTGCAGTTGAGTCGCCTGATCAGCCGTGACCCGGCCCTCAGCGCGATCCTGATGAAGTACGCCAGCAGCGCCCTGCTGCGCACCCAGCAGCCGCCGAAAAGCCTGCTCGATGTGTTGCGCGTGCTGGGCCTGGCCCAGGTCGATCGGCTAACCATGGCCCACAGCGTCAAGAGCCTGTTTACCCTGCACAGTCCGGCACACAAGAAGCTGTTTGTCGAAGCCTGGGAGCGCCTGGTGCGCAAGGCCAGCGTCAGCGCCTTTCTGGCCCGCACGGTGGGGCATATCGCGCCCGACCAGGCGTTGCTGGCCAGCCTGCTCAGCGAGGTCGGCACCCTGGCGGTGCTGTCGGCGTTCAAGCAGGCCGACGAGATCCCCAGTGCCGAGCAGTATTACAAGCTGTGCCGCGAATACAGCCGCTCCCTGGGGGTGATAGTGCTGAAGAAGTGGGCGGTGGACGAGGCCTATATCAAGGTCATCCGCCATGCCGGCGACTGGAGCTACCGCGGTTGCCCCGAGGTGGAGTTGCTGGATCTGGTCAACCTCAGCCTGTTTCACGGGATCAAGGCCGTCGGTCGCACCCATGACCTGCCACCCCTGCAGGCCCTGGCCGCCTTTGCCAAGCTGCCGATCCCGCTGGACGCGCTCAGCGACAGCGGCGAACTGACCCTGCTGGTCAGCCATGCCGAGGCCATCGAGGCGATTGCCGCGACCCTGCGCTGAGGGCCGCCAATCCGCTTACGGCTGGCGTCGCCAGGCGCCGAAGATCGCTCGCAGGCGCTGGCCGGCGCCCAGGCTTTCGTCGGAAAGCGCATCGAGCAAGTCGGCCAGGCGTTTCGACTTGATCACCGCATAGGCGGTCAGTACCCCGGTGCCGAGTAGCGCGCCGATAAACAACAGGGTGCGCTGCAGCAAGGGCTCTTCGGCATCGGCAAAGATATTCATGCCGAGAAAGCCGGTGGCCACGGTGCCCACCAGGCTCAGGGTGGTGACCACCGTCAGGCGCATCACCGTGGTCGACTGGCGGCGCTGGGCGTCGCTGTCGAGGTAGTCGACCATCTCGCGGATCTCGCCCTTGATCTCGGCATACAAGGTGTCGTTGCCCAGGCGCGTGGCGCACAGTCGATACACCGCTTGCAGGTGCGCAATCTCCGACAACTCGTGGAACCAGTAGCGGTGGGTGAAGCGCAGGAAGGCCTCGAAACTCGCGCGGATACGGCGTTTGAAGCGGCGGATCGAGTCGGGCGAGCGCACATCCAGGCGCTGGATCGCATCGGCCAGCAGTTGCGAATAGAGCAGCAGGGTGGCGCGGTGGAAGTGGTTGACCAGAAACAGCAAGCGGTACTGATGACGAAACTGGGCGAGCATGCCGCGCTCGGCATTGAGGAAGAACGCGGAATTGGCGTCGCCGATCAACAGCAGCGCGCGGCCACTGCAGAGCAGTCGGGTGTTGGGCCCGGCCTGGGTGTTGCTCCAGTAGCGGTCATAGCAGTAGCGCGCCTCGAACTCGCGCACCTCGGGGCTGTGCAGCGGCAGCGCCTCGTTGGGGTGCAGGGTGGCGACCAGGCCCAGGCGCACCCAGTTTTCCGCGGTCAGGGCCCGCGGGTTGTCCAGGGCCAGGTAGGCCAGCAGCGGCATGCGGTGGTATTCGATCTGGCGAAAGCGCAGCACGTCGGGCGTGCTGGTCGGGTCCAGGGCCAGCGGCTGGAGGAGAAAGGCCCAGTGCGCGGCGATGGTTGGCGCGCGGTGTTGCACGGCAAAGTCGAGAAAACGCTCGCGCTGGTCGGCATCCGAGCTGGCCAGCACCTGGCCGTCGGCATCCAGCCATTGCACCTGCAGGGCGTTGTGTATGCCGCTGCCGTCCTCGTCCCAGCCGGTGGGATAGGCGCGACCGAAACGGTAAAGCAGATCGTGGGCAACTTCCAGGCTGAGATCCTGGGTGTGCAACTCGACCTGCAGCATGGCCGCATCGACATCGTCCAGCAGGCTCAGCTCGATGCGGACTACGCGCAACAGCAAGGCCGGCATGCCCTCGCGCAGTACCACCCGCAAGCGCTGAATGTCGTGCCGGCGAAAGGCCCGCAGGGCTGCCTCGCCATCCGGGTTGGCGCCTGGCCGGGCGCGGCTTTCCCCGTAGAGAAAGCGCTGTGCGTGGGGCAGAAAGGAGACGAATTCCTTGTAATGCCGTTCGCTGAAGTGCTGGGGATCGCCGGCAAAGGCGCTGCTCGCCGTCTGCCAGCCAGCGCTACACAGGTGCTGGTGCAGCTCGGCGCGGGATAGGCGAGCGCCGCTGGCATTGACCGCCGGAAGCAGTTGCAGGGGCCAGACCAGAATCTGGCGGAACTCGCGCACCTGCGGTGGCTCGCTGATGGGCAGGGGTGAATCGATGCGTGGTGCAGTCACGGCAAGCCCTCGGTGGCGGTATGCCCTGACGGTAGATGGGCCGACGGTGACTGGCAATCGGCTGGCGGGGGAAATCCGCGTTTTAGCGCGGCCGGCGCAACAACAGATTGAGTTGGTCGACCACCTCGGCCCAGTCGGCATCCTTGTGCAATTGCTCGCCCAAGAATGTTGCCTGCGAAGGGCTCCAGAACGGCGCGTCGGCCAGCTTAATGGTTTCCGCCAGGGGTGAGTGCTGGCTGATAAAGGCTTGCAGCGCCTCCGGCTCGCTCGGCAGGCCGAGTTGCTGGCACAGGGCGTTGAGGTCGTGAGTGGGGCCTTCCATGATGCCTCCTTTGCAGTGAGGGGCGCGGGCTCAGGGGCGCAGCGCAATCCTGAGCTTGCGGCTGGAGTCATCAATATAGCCCTGCCAGCTCGTGCGCAGGCGCTTATCCAAAGCGGGCGTGGCGGTTCAGACGAACTGCGCGGCGGCGTAGGCCGAGGCCCAGGCCCACTGGAAGTTGAAGCCACCGAGGTGGCCGCTGACATCCAGCACTTCGCCGATGAAATACAGCCCCGGCGCCTTCTGCGACTCCATGGTTTTCGACGACACCTCGCGGGTGTCGATGCCGCCCAGGGTCACTTCGGCGGTGCGGTAGCCCTCGGTGCCCGCCGGCACCAGGGTCCAGTTGCCGAGCTGCTCGGCGATCGCGTTCAGCTCACTGGGGCTGTATTGCTTGAGCGGCTTGGAGACGAACCACTGCTGGCAAAGCAAGCCGGCCATCTTCTTGGTGAAGCGCTCGGTGAGCAGGGTCTTCAGCTCGCTGTTGGGCCGTTCGGCCTGTTGCTCGGCCAGCCACTGCGGCAGGTCGAGGTGTGGCAACAGGTCGATGCTGATGGTGTCGCCAGGTTGCCAGTAGGAGGAAATCTGCAGGATCGCCGGGCCGCTTAAGCCACGGTGGGTAAACAGGATGTTTTCCTTGAAGCTCTGGCCGTTGCAGCTGACCAGGCAGTCTTCCACCGAGGTGCCGGACAGCTCGGCGCACAGAGCTTTTAGTTGCGGCTCGGTAATGCTGAAGGGCACCAGGCCTGCGCGGGTCGGCAGCAGGTTGTGGCCAAACTGCTTGGCGACCTGATAGCCAAAGCCGGTGGCGCCCAGGGTCGGGATCGACAGGCCGCCGGTGGCGATCACCAGCGCCTGGCAAGTGAAGGCCCCGGCACTGGTCTGCAGTTGATAGCCACCGCTGGCGGCCGCGTCGATCTGCTCGATGCGGGTGTCCAGCAGCAGGCGCACGCCGGCTTCCTGGCATTCGCCGAGGAGCATGTCGAGGATGTCGCTGGCCTTGTTATCGCAGAACAGTTGGCCGAGTTTTTTCTCGTGGTAGGGCACGCCATGCTTGGCCACCAGGGCGATAAAGTCCCACTGGGTAAAGCGCGCCAGGGCCGACTTGCAGAAGTGCGGGTTATGCGAGAGGAAGTTGCTCGGCTCGACATACAAATTGGTGAAGTTGCAGCGCCCGCCGCCGGACATCAGGATCTTCTTGCCAGCCTTGTTGGCGTGGTCCAGCAGCAGCACCCGGCGGCCCCGTGCGGCGGCGCTCAGGGCGCACATTAAGCCGGCGGCGCCGGCGCCGATGATGATTACGTCCTGGCTCACGCCGATGTCCTCTGCGGTTGAATGCGGCTATGCGCCGGGTTGTGCGTCGAGCTCAGTGCAGGTGCGCGCGCGGCCCTGTTGTTTGGCCTGGTAGAGGCGCTGGTCGGCGTGTTGCAGGAGGCTTTCCAGCGCTTCGCCGTGGCTCTGGTAGAGGCCGGCGCTGAACGACAGCGGCGGCGCGCCCTTGGCGTAATGCACGGCGGCGCAGCGCTGGCGCAGTTGGTCGAGCTGGTCGGCCAGTTGCGCGACCGGCAGTGGGCTGAGCAGGGCGAACTCCTCGCCGCCCAGACGGCCGATCAGGGTCTGGCCAAAGACTTCCTGCAGCAGGCGGGCAAAACCGACCAGGGCGGCATCACCGCTGGCGTGGCCGAAATCGTCGTTGATCCGCTTGAACAGGTCGAGGTCGAGCATCGCCACGCTCAACGGCCGCTGGCTGCGTCGCGCCGCCTGCAACAGGTGCTGGCCCTGCTCGTAGAAGGCGCGGCGGTTGTACAGGTTGGTCAGGCTGTCGATCTGCGCGGCGCGCTGCAGGGCATTGAGCAGCTCGCGGCGCTCCAGGGTCGACATCACCCGGCAGGTCAGCTCTTCCGGGCAGAACGGCTTGCGCAGGAAGTCGTCGGCGCCTTGTTTGATGAACTGCGCGCTGAGCGAGCCCTTGCTGTCGGCGGACAGGCCGAGGATGCACAGGTCGTCGCGCTTGAGCTTCTGGCGTAGCAGCTTGGTCAGCTCGAAGCCGCTGATGCCGGGCATGCTGTGATCGGTGATGAGCAGGTCGAAGTCGGGCTGCTCCTGGAGGATGCGCAGGGCCTGTTCGCCGTCTGCGGCCTCGTGGATCTGGTACAGGTGGCTGCGCAGCACGTTGCGGATAAAGTGGCGGGTGGCGTGGGAGTCGTCGGCCACCAGGATCTTTACCGAGCGATTGCGCTCCAGGCGGTGCAGCAGGCGGAAGGCGTAGTCGTAGGAGTGCTGACTTTCCTTGAGCACGTAATCGACCACGCCCTTGAGCAGCATTTCCTCGCGGCGCTGTTCGTCGTAGGAGCCGGTGAGGACGATGCACGGCAACTGGTAGTGCAGCACCAGGTCGACAATCTCGCCGTTCGGCGCGTCCGGCAGGTTGAGGTCGATGATCGCGGCAAAAAACAGCTCCGCCGAGGCCTCCAGCAACACCTGGGCCTCGTGCAGGGTGGCGCAGAACAAGGGTTGCAGGCCCGCCTGCTGGCGGAACATCTGCTCCAGAATCTTCAGCACCATCGGGCTGTCTTCGACGACGAGAATGTTGCGCAAAACCGACTTCCTGTTGTTGTTTCGAGCGGTGGTGGATGAATGGGCGAACTGTTAGAGAATCCGCACGCGCAGCGAGCGGCCCTTGATCTTGCCTTGATTTAAACCCTGCAAGGCCTGCTTGGCCACGCCGCGCTCCACCGCCACATAGGCTTGATAGTCGAAAATGGCGATCTTGCCCACCTGGGCGCCGGCAATCCCGGCCTCGCCGGTGAGGGCGCCGAGAATGTCGCCGGGGCGGACTTTATCTTTGCGCCCGCCAGCGATGCACAGGGTCACCATCGGCGGCAACAGCGGCGCACCGCTTTGCGCCTTCAGGCAATCCAGTTGCTGCCAGTTCAGCGGGGCTTTTTGCAGGTCTTCGATGGCCTGGGCGCGATGGCCTTCGGCCGGGGCCACCAGGCTCAGGGCCAGGCCCTTTTCGCCGGCCCGGCCGGTACGCCCGATGCGGTGGATATGGATCTCGGCATCACGGGCCAACTCGACGTTGATCACCGCATCCAGGGCATCGATGTCCAGGCCGCGGGCCGCTACGTCGGTGGCCACCAGCACGCTGCAACTGCGGTTGGCGAACATCGCCAGCACCTGGTCGCGGTCGCGCTGCTCCAGGTCACCGTTCAGGGCCATGGCGGAAATGCCGCTGGCGGTCAGGTGCTCGACCACTTCCTGGCACTGCTGCTTGGTGAAGCAAAACGCCACGCAGGATTGTGGGCGGAAATGCGCCAGCAGGGTGCTCACCGCAGCCATGCGCTGTTCCGGGAGAATCTCGTAGAAGCGTTGTTCGATCTGGCTGTCGGCGTGCATGGCCTCGGCCTTGACCTGCTGCGGGTTGCGCATAAAGGCCGCGGACAACTGCTTGATGCCGGCCGGGTAGGTGGCGGAAAACAGCAGGGTCTGGCGGCGCTCGGGGGTCTGCCCGAGGATGTCGGCGATCGAGTCGTAAAAGCCCATGTCGAGCATGCGGTCGGCTTCGTCGAGCACCAGGGTGTTGAGGCCGTCGAGTTTCAGGGTGCCCTTGCGCAGGTGCTCCTGAATCCGCCCTGGGGTGCCGACGATGATGTGTGCGCCGTGCTCCAGGGAGCCGATTTGCGGGCCGAACGGCACGCCGCCACACAGGGTCAGCACCTTGATGTTGTCGGCGCCACGGGCCAGCCGGCGGATTTCCTTGGCCACCTGGTCGGCCAGTTCGCGGGTTGGGCAGAGCACCAGCGCCTGGCAACCGAAGAAGCGCGGATTCAGCGGGTTGAGCAGGCCGATGCCAAAGGCGGCGGTCTTACCGCTGCCGGTCTTGGCCTGGGCGATCAGGTCCATGCCCTTGAGAATCACCGGCAGGCTCTGTGCCTGAATCGGCGTCATCTGCGCATAACCGAGGGATTCGAGGTTAGCCAGCATGGCGGCGGACAGGGGCAGGGAGTTGAAGGCGCTGTTGGTCACGGGCAGGTCCGGCAAAAAAATGTCGGCCAGTGTAACAGGGGCCGCGCGTGGATGGCCGTCGGCGCGACCGGCAGCCGCTCAAGGACGGCACAAATCCTCTGCGGGCAAGCGTCTGCCGATGGTAGGCTGGGCATGGGCGTGATCGTCTATTGTTAGGGTCTGTTCCCGTTTCATCGCGAGCCGCGTTGCCGCGAGAAATGGTCCCCGGTTAGGCGCAGGGCGCAGATAATGGTTATTCCCTTATCAAGTCCTGCAACAACAGCGGGGG
>Ga0209343_10001534_pt1 | contig 31057 bp, 28 predicted proteins | sample RifCSPlowO2_02_FD_184026 | JGI IMG/M metagenome (GOLD analysis project Ga0209343, IMG submission 184026) | Groundwater microbial communities from Rifle, Colorado - Rifle CSP2_plank lowO2_0.2 (SPAdes) (version 2) | ecosystem: Environmental > Aquatic > Deep subsurface > Groundwater | place... | reverse complement strand
TCTTCAGTGTCACGCTCGGCGACGTTCCTGAGCACCGGCACCAGCAGCCCGTCAGGCGTGTCGACCGCGACGCCGAGGTCGATTTTTTTCAGCACCCAACGGCCGATTTTCTCGCTGTCGTACCAGGCATTGAGCGACGGTTCGGCGCGGCAGCCGGCGACCAACCCCCGGATGAGGCGCAGCATGACGTTTACACCTTCCGGCCAGGCGTCGATGTCCGCGTCATCCATGATGGTGGCGGAGGCGACCTCGGCATTGGCGAGCATCATGTTCTGCGCCATCGCGCGCCGCACGCCGCGCAGCCGCTCCTGCGGCCCGACCTCGGCGAGAATTTTCGCGGCGCGCTGCACGTCTCCGGCGGTGGTCAGGCCGTCGGCGCCGGTCGGCGTCACCATCGCGAGATCGATGTTGAGCTTGCGCGCCAGCGCGCGCACTGCGGGCATCGCCTTGATGCCGGTCGCGGTCGGCGGCGGCGCGGGGGGCGCCGCAGCGATTACTTTCTCACCGACCTCGATCTGGCCGACCACCGTGCCGGTGTCCTTGTCTGCGCCTTCCCCCTCGAAGGCAACAAGCGGCGCGCCGGTATGTGCAATTTCACCGGGATTTCCATACAGCTTCACGATCTTGCCGGCATAGGGTGCGGGGATGTCGATGATCGCCTTCGCGGTCTCGACCGACAGCATGACTTGGTCGGCCTTGATTTCATCGCCGGCAGCCACGTGCCATTTGACGATCTCGGCCTCCTGCAGGCCTTCGCCGAGATCGGGGAGCTTGAAAATTTTCATAACCGGATCGAGTCCATTCTTAAGCGAAGGCCAAAGCATTCTTGGCCGCAGCGATGATGCGCTGTTTGCTCGGCATATAGTGCTGCTCGAGCCGCGCCAGCGGTACCACCGTATCGTAGCCGGTTACGCGCTGCACCGGTGCCAGCAGCGTGAGCAGGCCTTCCTCGGCGAGACTGGCGGCGATCTCGGATGCGAAGCTGCAGGTGCGCGCCGCCTCAGTCACGATCACGCAGCGGCCGGTCCGCGCCACCGAAGCGAGGATGGTGTCCATGTCGAGTGGCTTGAGCGTTGCAACATCGATCACTTCAGCGACGATGCCTTGTCCCGCAAGGTCGTCGGCTGCGGCGAGTGTTTCATGCGTCATCGCGCCCCAGGTCACCAAGCTGACATCGGTGCCTTCGCGCAGCGTGAAGCAGGTGTCGAGCGCGAGCGCTTCGCCATTATCGTCCACTTCCTCCTTGAACAGCCGGTAAAGGCGCGTCGGTTCGAGAAACATCACCGGGTCCGGGTCGCGGATCGCCGCCAGCAGCAATCCATAGGCGCGGCGCGGCGAAGAAGAATAGACCACGCGGATTCCCGGGATGTGCGCGAACATCGCTTCCGGGCTCTCCGAGTGGTGCTCGGGCGCGTGGATGCCGGCGCCGCACGGCATTCTCAACACCATGGGGCAGGAGAGCCGGCCTTGCGTGCGGTGACGCATGCGCCCCGCGTGGTTGATGATCTGGTCGATCGTGGTGTAGCCGAAGCCCGAGAACTGGATTTCGGCGACCGGCTTCAAGCCCTCGACCGCCATGCCGATCGCCATTCCGGCGATCAGAGCTTCGGCGAGAGGAGTATCGATCACGCGCTCCGGGCCGAAGCGCTCGAGCAGACCGAGCGTCGCGCGGAACACGCCGCCATCGGCGCCGACATCCTGGCCGAACACCACGACGGCGGGATCGTCCTGCATCGCTCTCGCCAGTGCGAGGTTGACGGCTTCAACGAGCGTGATCTGTGCCATTCTTAGAACCGAGTGACGAGGTACGGGTGACGAGGCACGGGTGACGAGGTACGGGTGACGGAAAAGCAGGAGGTTTTCATCACTATTATTCGTCACCATTAATCGTCACTGCTTTCGAGCGCGGCGGCGCGCTGTTTGGCGAGTGCAGCGGGCAGCGTGGCGTAAAGATGGTCGAACATCTGTTCCGGGGAAGGCGGCGGCGTGTCCACATAAGCCTGCACCGCGGCTTGCACCCGTTCGTTGCACTCCCTGAGGAGTTGTTCCTCCATCGCCTTGTCCCATGCGCCGCAACCCATGATATAGGTGCGCAGCCGCAAAACCGGCTCCAGTTTCCACGCCGCAGCGACTTCGTCGGCACTGCGGTAACGCGTCGCATCATCCGCCGTGGTGTGATCCGACAGCCGATAGGTGACAGCCTCGATCAGGGTGGGGCCGCCGCCGGCGCGCGCTTTGGCGAGCGCCTGGTCCATCGCGTGCCGCACCGCGATCACGTCATTGCCGTCGATCTGCACGCCTTCGATGCCGGCGGCGATTGCCTTCTGGGCCAGCGTTTGCGTCGCGGTCTGGATGCGGCGCGGTACCGAGATCGCCCATTGGTTGTTGGTGACGACGAACACCGCCGGAAGCTGCCAGATACCCGCCGCGTTGAGTCCTTCATGGAAATCGCCCTTGGAAGTTGCGCCGTCGCCCAGCGCGCACACCGCGACGCGTGGCTCGCGACGGAGTTTCATCGCATAGGCGACGCCGACCGCGTGCGTGACATGGGCGGCGATGGTGATGCAGATCGGAAAGTCCCCGCGCGGCACAGCGAAGTCGCTGCCGCGCTCATCGCCTCCCCAGTAGATAAACAGTTCCTTCATGGTGACGCCGCGCATCATCTGTACGCCGTTCTCGCGGTAGGTCATGAGGAACACGTCGTTCTTCGCCATTGCGCTGCCGACGCCGGCTTCAATCGCCTCCTTTCCTAGCATCGAGGCGTAGGTGCCGATCTGGCCGGTGCGCTGCAGCGCGATCGTCTTCGCGTCATAGGCGCGCATCAGCACCATCCAGCGGTAGAGCGGAATCAGGTTCTGCGGTTCACGCGCGAACTCTGGCAACGGCTCAACGACCTCGCCGTGCTCGTCCAGGAACTGCGAGTAGTGAATCTCGAATTGGGCGACGACGCTCAAAATCAACTCCCGGGCGCAACCAGACTGGATTTTACACGGCGGCGACGCGATCGGTGGATACCTCAGGCCGGTTGACAAGTGTCAAGCGACGCTTTACACTCGATTTATGCTGCGTTCCTTCCGGCACAAGGGATTGGAGTTGTTTTTCCGTATTGATTATCACTAGGAGCGACAAATGGAGATGTACAACCCTGCACATCCGGGAGAGGTTCTGAAGGAACTTTATCTTCCGGAAAACATGAGTGTTTCGGAGGCTGCGAAGAAGCTCGGCGTATCTCGCCAGACGCTTTCTGCCATCATCAATGGCCGCGCGGGCATCAGCGCCGAGATGGCACTGAGGCTGTCGAAAGCACTGGGTACCACTGCCGATCTCTGGCTCAAGATGCAAATCAAGTATGACCTGTGGCAGGCGAAGCAGAACCCGCCCAAGGGCGTGCAGAAGCTGGCGGCGTGAAAATGGCTGATGCCGCTTAGCTTGAACGAGATTCGCGCCCGCGCGCTTGCTGCTGTTCGTGGATAGCAACGCGTTGGAAAACGGACGCAAGCCCCTCACTTCAACGTTTAAGGCATCCTCAAGACTTCCGACCAGTGCCGAGAATTGCCCGGTTCGGGGAGCCAGATTAACAACGGGTTACATCGTATAGGCGTAATCTGTCAGGCTCGTCACCTTATCCTGCATGCCCGTCCATGATGCCTTCCACCACACACTTGCTGTTGCCGCGCATGATGGTGAGGCTGCCGTTGATCTTGCCATCCATCCCGCAGTAGCGCTCGCGGTCGATAGCGCGGAAGACGAAGCGATAATTGCCGCTCTTGCCGTCGATCAGAAAAATGCCCTTCCCGTCTACCAGGGTCACTTTGGACGTGGCGCCGTGATCTTCCCAACGGTTGTAGGCGCCGCCACGCTGTACCTCTATCGAACAGGTGCGAGGCTTCCACTTGCTGTAGAACGCAAAGTAGTTCACCTTGCCATTGATCAGCTCGACGCCGATGCGCGCATGACGGTCCTCGTTGCCAGTGAGGCATGCGAGCTTCTCGACCGCTCTTACCGACGCCGCGGGCATGCGGCTTTGTTTGTAATGCGCGACCACGCGATCCTGCGCCTTAGCCAGGGCCTTAGCTTCCTTCTTGGCCGCTTCTGCAGCCTTGGCCTTGGCTGCCGCCGCTTTAGCTTTCTCCTCTTCCGACGGCGGCGGCAACTTGGCGTAAGCCGTCCCGACGGTAAAGAATGCGAGGGCGCACCACACTACAGTGATGGAGCGTTTCATACTGCGTGACAGTGATTGGATTATGCCGCCTCGGCGAGGATCTCGCGCAACACGTAAGGCAGAATTCCGCCGTGCCTGAGGTACTCCGCCTCGATCGGCGTGTCCACGCGCAGGGTGAGTGTCGCTTTCTGGGTGCTGCCGTCCTGGCGGTGGATGACGAGTGTCACGTCCTGGCGCGGTTTAAGTTTGCCACTGACGCCCAGTAAGTCAAAAGTCTCGCTGCCGTCGATCTTGAGGGAGGCCACACCGTCGCTGCCCTGGAACTGGCAGGGCAGCACGCCCATGCCGACCAGGTTGCTGCGGTGGATGCGCTCGAAGCCGCGCGCGATCACTGCTCTTACGCCGAGGAGTTGTGTGCCTTTCGCGGCCCAGTCGCGCGACGAGCCGGTGCCGTACTCCTCGCCGGCGAATACCGTGAGCGGCACGCCTTCCTTCTGATAGCGCATCGCCGCCTCGAAGATCGTCGTTTGCTCGCCCGAGGGTTGATGTACGGTCACCGTGCCTTCGCTGCCGGGCACCATCAGATTCCTGATACGCACATGCGCGAAGGTGCCGCGCAGCATGATCTCATGGTTGCAGCGGCGCATGCCGAGGTTGCTGAAATCGGCGGGCTTGACGTTGCGTTCCAGAAGGTATTTTCCGGCCAGGGAGTTCGAGTTGATGCTGGCGATCGGACTGATGTGGTCGGTCGTCACGGAATCACCGAACACGCCCAGCGCGCGTGCACCGAGGATGTCGCCCGGCTTTGCGGGTTGCACGCTGAAACCATCGAAAAATGGCGGTTCCTTGATGTACGTCGAGGCCGCGTCCCAGCTGAAAACTTCACCCCCGACGGACGGTACTTCCTTCCACAGCGGGTTCGATTCGGCGAGATTGCTGTAGAGCCGGCGGAAGCTGGCCGGATCATTGGCGTATTTCATCACCGCCGCGATCTCGGCGTTGCTTGGCCAGATGTCCTTCAGGTACACCGGCTTGCCGTCCTTGCCCGTGCCGATCGGCTCGTTGCTCATGTCGATATCGACGGTACCCGCGAGTGCGAACGCGACGACCAGCGGCGGGCTCATCAGAAAGTTTGCTTTCAGCGCCTGATGAATGCGCGCTTCGAAATTGCGGTTGCCCGAGAGCACCGCGACGCCGATCAGGTCGTTTTTCACGACTGCGTCCTCGATGGCGGAGTCGAGCGGGCCGGAGCTGCCCATGCAGGTGGTGCAGCCGTAGCCGACGATGTAGAAGCCGAGTTGCTCGAGATATGGGAGCAGACCGGACTGCCGCAAATATTCGTTGACAACGCGGGATCCCGGGGCAAGTGAAGTCTTTACGCGAGGGTTGACCTTCAGACCACGCTCGACGGCCTTTTTCGCCAGCAATCCCGCTCCGAGCAGCACGGCAGGGTTCGAGGTGTTGGTGCATGAAGTGATTGCCGCGATCAGCACGTCAGCGTGTCCGACTTCGAGTCCCGGTTTTCCGGTCGCGAGGCGCTTGCCGATCCCGTCCGTGCCTTTGCCGTAACCGCCTTCGGCCGCCGGCTGCTGCATCAGCGAGCGGAAGCGTTCTTTGAGCCCGGGTAGAGGTATGCGCTGGTTCGGCAGCTTGGGTCCCGCGACGGTCGGCACCACCTTCGACAAATCGATTTCGACGACACTCGAGTAGTCGCACTGGCCTGCTTTCGGGATGCCGTAGATACCCTGTGCCTTGCAGTAGGCCGTGAACGCATCGACTTCCTCGTCGCTACGGCCGGTTGCACGGAAGTAGCGCAGGGTTTCGTCGTCGACGGCGAAGAAGCCGATCGTTGCACCGTACTCGGGACACATGTTGGCCACGGTCGCGCGGTCGGTTACCGCGAGCGATGCGGCGCCGTCGCCGAAGTACTCGACGAACTTGCCTACCACCTTGTGCTTGCGCAGCGTTTCCGTGACCGTGAGCACGAGGTCGGTTGCGGTGACGCCTTCCTGGAGCTGTCCGGTCAGATGCACGCCGACCACGTCGGGGGTCAGGATATAAATCGGCTGGCCGAGCATTCCAGCCTCGGCCTCGATGCCACCCACGCCCCAGCCGACCACGCCGATGCCATTGATCATGGTGAAGTGCGAATCGGTGCCGACCAGCGAGTCCGGATAATAAACGCCATCTTTCTGCCGCACGCCGCGCGCGAGGTATTCGAGATTGACCTGGTGCACGATGCCGATGCCCGGCGGCACAATCTTCATGGTGTCGAATGCCTGCATGCCCCACTTCAGGAAACGGTAGCGCTCCGCGTTGCGCTGGAATTCGATTTCCATGTTGAGCCTGAGCGCGTCGGGCGAGTTGTAGTGGTCGACCTGAACTGAATGGTCTACGACGAGATCAACTGGTACCAACGGTTCGATACGCTTGGGGTCGCCGCCGAGCCTGCGCGCCGCGCCGCGCATGGCGGCAAAGTCCGCGAGCGCGGGAAAGCCGGCCAGGTTCTGCAGAACGATGCGGGCGACGACGAACGGAATCTCTTCAGTGCGAGGGGCGTTTGGTTGCCATGCCGCCAGCTCGCGCACATTGTGCTCGCTGACGCGCTTGCCGTCGCAATTGCGGAGCAGCGATTCGAGCACGACGCGCAGCGAATAGGGCATGCGCGAAACCCTGCCGAGCCCGGCGGCCTCCAGCGCGGAAAGCGCATAGTATTTGCCGCTCCGGCCTGAGGCGAGTTGGAATTCCTTGAGCGAATTGAAGAGATTGTGAGGCACGATCAGCTTCCTTTTTTCCTGCGCTGGGATTGCCTGTATTCAGCGAACTTGCGCGATTTGTAAGCGCCGCTGACGACGAATTAGAACTTCTGCACATCCACGCGGTTGAGCACGTTCTTTTTCATGTAAATGCAGCCCGGACAACCATCCTGCTCGAACATCACAAAGATCGCGCTCTTGCCGGCGCTCCGCGCCTCGGCGAGCTCGGCCTTGAGATCGCCGGTATTGAGGTTGAAGAAGTGATCTTCAGGATCGCGTGATTCTGCGGCGAGAACCGGACCGGCGGCGAGCACCACCGCCAGCAGTAACAGTCTCGTCAGTGCTTTGAGCATATGAATGTCCTCACCACCCCCGTCGCTCCGCGCCGACCCCTCCTCATTGGAGGAGGGGAGACCCATCCTTCTCCCCTCCTTGACAAGGAGGGGTGGTGCGCAGCACCGGGGTGGTCTTCGCCCCTCCTTGTCAAGGAGGGGTGGTGCGCAGCACCGGGGTGGTTGGCTTGATTGTAATTAGATCACGAACAGGTCGACAAATTCATTCACCGGCGTGGCCTCGAGCTTCGTCTGGTCGAGGCAGAGCGCGAGAATGGCCTGGCGCTGCTTTTCGGGGAAGCGGCGCGCGAGGTTGGTCCTGAACTTGGCTTCCAGCAGCGGGACGCCTTCCTTGCGGCGGCGGCGGTGGCCGATTGGGTACTCAACCGCAACGTTTTCGGTCTTGGTCCCGTCCTTGAAAAAAACCTGCACGGCATTGGCGATCGAGCGCTTGTCGGGATCGAGATAGTCGCGGCTCCACTGCTTATTCTCAACACAGGTCATTTTCGAGCGGAGCAGGTCGACGCGCGGGTCATGCGCGACATCGTCCTCGTAATCGCGGGCGGTCAAATTGCCCTTGATGAGGCCGATCGCCGTCATGTACTGGATGCAGTGGTCGCGGTCCGCCGGATTATGGAGCGGACCCTTCTTGTCGATGATGCGTAGCGCTGACTCGTGGGTCGTGATGACGATTTTCCTGGTGTCGTCCAACCGGTCTTTCACCTCAGGATGCAGCCTTACCGCGCACTCGACCGCGGTCTGCGCATGGAATTCAGCGGGGAAGGAGATCTTGAACAGCACATTTTCCATCACGTACGAGCCGTAGGGGCGCTTGAACCTGAACGGTTTGCCCTTGAACAGCACGTCGTAGAACCCCCAGGTCTTGGCGGTGAGTGCGGAGGGATAACCCATCTCGCCCTTGAGCGCCATCAGCGCGAGCCGCACCGCGCGGCTGGTCGCATCGCCTGCCGCCCACGACTTGCGCGAGCCGGTGTTGGGTGCGTGGCGGTAGGTACGCAGCGACTGGCCGTCGATCCACGCGTTCGAGACGGCGTTGACGATTTCCTCATGCGTGCCGCCCAGCATCTGTGCGGCGACCGCGGTGGAAGCAACCTTGACCAGCACCGCGTGGTCGAGCCCCACGCGGTTGAAACTGTTCTCGAGCGCGATCACGCCCTGGATCTCGTGCGCCTTGATCATGCCGGTGAGCACGTCGCGCATCATGAGCGGCTTCCTGCCGGCGGCAATCGCGTTGCGCGACAGCCAGTCGGCCGTGGCGAGAATGCCGCCCAGGTTATCGGAGGGATGGCCCCATTCCGCGGCGACCCAGGCATCGTTGAAATCGAGCCAGCGGATCATGCAGCCGATGTTGAACGCCGCCGTCACGGGGTCAAGCTGGAACTGCGTGCCCGGGACCTTGGCGCCGTTCGGCACCACGGTGCCGGGCACGATCGGACCCATCAGCTTGGTGCAGGCGGGGTAGGAAAGCGCCTCCAGCCCGCAGCCCAGCGTATCGATCAGGCACAGCCGTGCCGTGTTGTAGGCTTCGCGGCTCTTGATCTCATGCCGCGCGACGTAGTCGGCGATGTCCGTCAGGACTTTGTCGGGTTTCGGGCGAATGTTGGGGGTGTGCGTCGACATGCGTTTCTCAATGTTGAAATTCTTAAACCACAAAGGACACTAAGGACACAAAGGTTTTTTCTCTTGGAGCCCGTAACAAAATGATACTTCTAAAACAGTCGGGGTGCGGGAAAGAGCTTGCCGCGCTCTGGTGGTTGGAATAGATTGCTCGGTAATTGACTGATAATCGCGCTCAAGACCCGCTCGGATCGCGGTTTTCTCCTGGGGAGGAGGAAGCAAGCATGAACACAAGGCCCATTATGCGCAGTCCGGGACCGCTTCCGCAACTGCTCCCGGCGCCTCGGATCGGCGAACACGAATCAAGGCTGGATTGAAATTTCCTTCTATCGTGTGGTATATGTCAAAGGGCGGGATGTAGGACTCGAACAGGTCCGCGCCGGGCTGGCGTGGCATTACAAACGATTTGAGAACGAGCAGACACCCGAGGACCGGGCCCAGTACGCGAACGCCGAGAGCGACGCCAGAGTAAGGCGGATTGGGTTATGGCAGGATAAGGCGCCGGTGCCGCCGTGGGAGTGGCGCAGGCAGCCAAGCAATAGACGGGGCATGGAGCAATCAGTGCAGCTTGCCTTGTGCAGACCAGGGTCTGGAAGGTTTAATCTCACGCTCGTTGCCGATCGGGCGAGCCAACGGGCACCACGCTGCCGGGCGCAACGCCCGCAAGCGCCTCGATTAGCTTGGGACTATGGCGAGCGGCCGGGCGCGCGAAAAGCGTGATTGGTCTTCCTATCAGTTCCTGTCAGTTTCATGTAGAGTTGCTCTCACCAGGGCAGGTGTTCGACCTGACCGGCGCCGATTATGCGAAACGTAGCAACTCGACGTCGCCGCATAGATCCAGCCGCTTCATCCGAAGGAGGGCAGAACGTGACTCCGCACCGATACAAGGGCATATGCGCGACGCTTGGCGTCGCGATCATGGCGAGTACGTCGGCTGCGATGTCGAGCGCCGCCGGGTACCCGGCGCGCCCCATCCGCATCGTCGTGCCGCAGGGCGCCGGCGGCTCGACCGACCTCACCGCCCGCGTCGTCGGCCAGCGGCTGGGGGATGTTTTCGGACAATCTGTCGTCGTGGACAACCGACCGGGTGCAGGCAGCATTCATGGCACCGACCTAGTGGCGAAGGCGACGCCGAACGGCTATACGCTACTCGTGGTGGGCTCGTCGGTGAGCCTCAATCCGCTCTTGCACAATAAACTGCCGTTCGATCCGCACCGTGATCTCGCGCCCGTCACGCAGCTTTCGTTCTTTTCCAACCTGCTGGTGACGCATCCCTCGGTCCCCGTGAAGTCCGTAAAGGAATTGATTGCACTTGCGAAAGCAAAGCCGGGGCAGCTCAGCTTCGCATCGAGCGGCACCGCGACCGGCCCGCACCTCTCCGCGGAGCTCTTCAAACACATGACAGAGACCGACATGGTACACGTGCCATACAAGGGCGCAGCGCCGGCAATCAACGCCGTCCTCGGCGGCGAGGTTCAGTTGGTCATTGCGTCCACCGTTGCACTGCTCCCCCATGTGCAGGCGGGAAAGCTGCGCGGCCTTGCGGTGACCACGGCTCGCCGCTCACCGGTTGCGCCCGACATTCCCACGGTCGCCGAATCCGGCGTGCCCGACTACGAGCACAACGATTGGAACGGCATGTTCGCGCCGGCGAAGACGCCCTCCCGCATCATCGCCAAGGTGAATGCGGAGGTGGTGAAAATCCTGCGATCTCCGGAGATCACCGCCTTCTTCCTTCAGCGAGGCTCCGAAACGGCCGGCAATTCGCCCGAGGAGTTCGCGGCGTTCATACGCAACTACACGCCGAAGTGGGCGAAGGTGATCAAGGCGGCCGGAATCACTGCAAACTGATAAGGGGACCTGACCTATGCCACGCAAAGAGTATTACGCACCAGGCGACGCGCGCTCCACGACGCACCGAGCCTATTCGAAAGCCGTGATTACCGAAGGCGGCAAGACGATCTGGCTCGCCGGACAGACGGCTCAGGACAGGAAAGCTGATTTCGAGGCCCAGGTGCGAGAGGTGTTTGTTAGGCTTGAGGAGACCATCAAGGCGGTAGGCGGGCACGGGCTCCACGACATGGTTACGATGACGGTGTTCCTCAAGGATGCACGATTGGGTGACCGCTTCGTCGAGATGCGCAAGGAAATATTCAAGGAGCGGTTTCCAGCAAGTACGCTTATTACTGTTACCGCCTTTGCCCGTCCTGAAACCTTGATAGAGATCCAAGGCATGGCCGTAGTCGACGTGACATGATTGAAGACGGTCTATATCCTTTTAAGGGGCGCTGTCATGTTATGCGCCCCACCGGGCGAATACCGCTCATTCGGTGAACCAGATTTGTGCCGTGTGAACAAAACCGGATCTCTGAACATCACAGTGCAGTGAGCGCACTGAAAGAACTCCGTGGTATACCAGTTCCCATTCGATTTCCTGACCCGGACCTCCATGTAGCCGGGTGACCCGCACAACGGGCACCTAAACTTTTCGTATTTGCCGCTGCGCCACATGGCTGTAATTATATACGGTATGCGATGAAACTCGGCTTGTCCCACCAAGATCTGGCGAAGCGGCCGCTCTCGGTGTACGTTGCCGGACGCTCCAAGGACTGGGTGAAGATCAAGACGCCGATCGGTCGGGAGCGGGAGAAAAAGCGCTTTGATCGCCGATTCGTCTGAAACTTCCTTCACCGACCGTGTTGCACTGTAGCCCGATAGCACTGTGATCTTGCGCACAGAGCGCCCTAATACGAAGGAAGTAGCTGAGCGGTTGCAGTGCGCCAATTTGATAGAGAACTTCGATCAAGACGATACAAAAATATCATTGGAGGCCGCCTATTCCATCAGAGTAAATTGGACATAAGCGCACATACACCTCGGGAATCCGAGTCACAGACACCTTTTCCCTTCATTTTTCTACAGGAGAAGTTCATGACCACGCCCATCAAACGCCAGCAATCTGATGAAAGACTCAGCAAGATCGTCGAGTACGGTAACCTCGTTTTCATTGCAGGGACCGTTGCGGACAACCGAGGTCCATCGGATTCCTGCAAGGCTCAAACCGAAGAAGTATTGAAGAAGATTGATGGTCTTCTTGCCGCTGCCGGGACTAACAAATCAAGACTCCTCTCCGCTAATGTGTGGATCAGCGATATTCGGGAAAAGGACCAAATGGACGCAGCATGGAAGGCATGGGTCGATCCCAATAACAAACCGGCTCGAGCGTGCCAGGAGACGGGGCTCGCTACCCGCGACACTCGCGTCGAAATCATGGTGGTGGCCGCGAAGCCGTAAATCCTGTTCCTATATGTGACCGCCATAGTGTCCTTGCTCTACGGGCAAGGGCGTGCTTCGGGTTCGGACTGGGCACTTTAGTGAAGCGAGACTGTGAGGACTATATGCTTAACGAGTACGACCATCTGATACGGCCTGCCCCGCATATACTCAATTTGCCTAGTAAAGGGCGCACGGGCCAATGCCTCTCCGTGGATAGACTTCTCGCTGGGGCAATCCGACCCAATAGTGAGCGGCAAAGTCTCTTATTAACCATAGCACTCGCGTGTACCTTGATCCTGGTGTTGTTCAACCGACCCGTATACGCGCAGTCTTACCCGACCAAGCCTATTCGTCTCATTGTGCCGAGCCCACCCGGAGGAGCGGTAGACATACTATCGCGCATCGTTGGCGAAAAGCTGGCGCCGGCCGTGGGCCAGCAGATTGTCGTTGACAACCGGGCGGGCGCTAACGGCACTATCGGAACGGAGATCTGCGCTAAAGCGCCGCCGGACGGTTACACGCTGGTGATGGGTTATGTTGGACCTATCGCGGTGAATATCAGCTTGTACCGAAAGCTGCCGTATGACCCGGTTAAGGACCTAGCGCCCGTCACCTTAGTTGCGCAGGCACCACAGGTTCTTGTTGCGCACCCCTCGCTGCCCGCGCAGACGGTACAGCAACTGATTCGACTTGCGAAATCCAAGCCTGGTCAACTTACCTTCGGGTCCCCCGGCGCGGGTTCCGGCGGGCACCTCACCATGGAACTGTTCAAGACGATCACTGGGCTGGACCTGGTGCATGTGCCCTACAAGGGCGCCGCACCGGCTCTTACAGATCTACTGGGCGGCCAGATTACCTTGATGTTGAGCAGTACTATCGGCTCGCAAAGGTATGTCAAAGACGGCAAACTGAAGGCGCTTGCCGTCACCGGAAGAAGCCGCTCATCGGCTTTGCCTGAAGTACCCACCATGATTGAATCGGGTCTGGACCGCTTTGAATCGACATCGTGGTTCGGGGTGCTTGCACCAGCAGGTACGCCAAGAGAGATTATCTCGAGACTCAGCGACGAGATCACTAAGATCCTGCGCATGCAAGACGTGCGCTCGCGCTTAGCGAGCTTGGGGGCTGAGCCAAGCGGCAAAGCACCAGACGAATTCGCGGCGTACATCAAAACAGAGATCGCCAAGTGGGGAAAAGTGATCAAAAACGCCGGGATTGAGCCTCAATAAACCTCAGTCAGTACTCATGATGCCGTGAAAGGACTCCCGTGGCAGCAGCCGTTCCACACGTATTCCTGAACTACGACCAAGCCTCTCTTGACGCAGCGTACAATCAATCCGTCTATGCACCGCATTCCGAGCATGTCCGTAGGCGGATAGCCCTCGCAAGCGAGGACGTGCATTCCAGGCTGTGCCCGCAACGGTTGTCATAGAGTGCCCCAAGTGCAAGGGGCCGATGCGGGTCATCGCCTTGATCGAGGATCCGGGAGTCGTTCGGCGCATCCTCGAGCACCTGGGATTGTGGGCGCCGCTCGCCACCGAGCGAAGTCCGCCGCTCCGTCCCGCGAGTTGGCCCCGGCATGTCAGCCTGCCGCTGACCTACCATCCTGTTACCGACATCGCCTGACCTGCCGTACGAAAAGAGCCCTTCGCAACAGCCGGGGTGCGGGAAAGAGCAGCTTGCCTCGCTCCGGTGGCTGGAATAGATTGCTCGGTAATTGACCGCTGTTCCTGCTCACGACCCGCCCGGATCGCGGTTTTCTCCTGGGGAGGCGGGAGCAAGCATGAACATAAGGGCCATTGTGCGCAGTCCGGGACCTCGTCCGCATCTACTCCCGGCGCCTCGGATCGGCGAGGCGGGATCGCGGCCGTATTGAATTTCCTATCGTTTATCGTTATCGTTCCAGATACCCATGGAACTCGACATGATGCTCGTTGTCGTTGGCTTGGCCTTCACGTTCGTCGGGTTGAGCGGCATGGTGGTCCGAGCGCGCGGCAAGGTCACCCACACGATCTTCCACCCAAGCTTCTCTGGGACGGGCGCATCGAAGCTGGGTCGGCTCTGGAAGTTCGTTGCGAACTATCGCCAGCGCATCGGCACCGATGCATGGGTATGGCTGCTGTGGGCGGGCCTGGCGCTCTTCGCCTCAGGGATGCTCGTTTCCCTGATTCGATAGTCCAGCAGGCCGAGAGTTGGATCCCGCGCCAAGGCTATCGCGGCTCGGCGAACACGAATCAAGGCTGGATTGAATTTCCTTCTATCTGTCCGTAACCCTTGTTGCGGAGCGCCCGCAAAGCGCTGATCCGCTCGCCGAACGCGTCCCGAAGCCCCGGCCCGAGTTCGGGCAAGGTGTCTGGGGCCGCCTCAGAGCTCGCGGCAGGCTCGGCCGAGGAGTGGAATCCGACGACGGGCGGATTGACTTTCTTATCGCTTATCCGGACGCCACGAGCGGCCGCGGATGCTCAGCCGCTGCGTTCGCTCCCGTTTTCGGGACTCGACAGCGGAGCTCATCCAAGCGCAAAATGGCTAGCTTATACACCGAGCACACCTTCGCAAAGGAGAAAGATCCATGTCGCGAAATCACATCGGCGTTATCCCGCTCCTGTTCGTGATCATTGCCATTCAAGGGTGCCAGAAGAAAGACGAGCCCAAGCCGGTCGTCCCGGCCCCTGCGGCTCCGGCTCCGCAGGCGGCGCCGACACCGCCTCCTCAACCGCAGCCGCCTGCCGCTGCGCCAGCGCCCCAGGCTGCGGCGCCAGCTCCGGAAGCTGCGCCGGCTCCCCAAGCGGCGGCTCCCGCTCCCCCTGCACCTCCCGCCCCTCAAGCAGCGCCGGCGAAGCCCGTGCTGGCAACCGCCGACGGACAAAAACCGGGATCGCGCATCGAGGTGCAGGAGCTCAAACGTGTCAGCGGCGGGACCCTCATGCTGAGATTCACGTTGATCAACGAGGGCGATCAGACGTTTTCGGTGGGCTACGCGCTCGGCGCGGGATCGACGTCCGATATCGCTACGGTCGGCGGCGTGCATCTCATCGAGCCCGTCGGCAAGAAAAAATACCTGGTCGTCCGTGACACCGAAAACAAGTGCGACTGCAGCAGAGGCGTCAAAGACGTTGCCGCCAAATCGCGCGCAAATCTCTGGGCGAGGTTTCCTGCGCCGCCTGATAACGTGGAGAAGATCGCAGTGGTCGTTCCGACGTTCTCTCCGATGGATGATGTTCCGATCAGCCGCTGACGACGAGGTCCACCATGATTCTTCTACGCGCCTGCATCGGGTTTATCGGCTTGTGCGTGATGGTTCACGCTGGATGGACGGCGGAAGATCCTGCACCGGTATCGGATCCCAAGATGCAGGTCCTCGATCTGGTCTTCAAGGTCGAGAATATCGGCGGCAAGGTTCTGGACCTGCGGATGAAGGAAACCGATACGGAGATTCGTATCGAGCTTGCGGCGGACGTGCTGTTCGACTTCGACAAGGCCGATATCAGGCGCGATGCCGGGAACGCGCTGAAGCAGGTGGGCGATATCATCAAGGAAAAGGCCAAGGGCGGGGTTCGTATCGAAGGCCACACCGATTCCAAAGGGTCGGACGCGTACAACCAGAAGCTCTCGGAGCGGCGGGCAAACTCGGTCAGGGACTGGCTCGTGAAGAACGAGGGCTTGAAGAACGTACGCTTCTCGACGACCAGCTTCGGGGCGAAGAAGCCGGCTGTCTCCAACACCAAGCCCAACGGTTCGGACGACCCCGAAGGCAGGCAGAAAAACCGTCGTGTGGAGATCGTAATTGGTAAGAAGTGATCATCGTAATCCATGCGACATGAAGTACGACCCGAACAGGAACGCCAAGGTAATCATCCCGCTGGCTCTCGCTGCGTGGCTCGGAGGCATGGTGGTCTTCAGGGAAGGCGTGCCTGTCGTCTTCGAGGTCGTTTATGTCGCGGCCTTCGCGATCGCTGTTCCGGTGGTCGTGTTCTACCTGATCGGCGAGGCCGGCTGGCGTGCGCTCGCGAAGCGCTATCGCGCCTCCGTCCTCTTCGCCGGGACCTGGACGCTGTGCCCGACAGGACAAATGGCCATGGTCAGCGTCGACCACCCGGAGTTTCCCAAAGTGAAGATGAGATTCGTTGGCGGAAGCCTGCGAGTCGCGACCACCGCTGACGCGCTTCATCTCACCACAATGGTTTCAGGGCTTCCGGTTCTGCGTTGGTTCTTTCCTACGCTGCAGATTCCCTGGGCGGCCGTGTCGAAGGCGCATGCATTCGAAGCTCCGGGCTGGTTCAGGCCCGCGTCAGAGCCTGGGACGCTGCTGCAAGTCGCCTACGATCCCAACTATACCGGCAAGTTCATCGAGATGGAGGTCCGCGATCCGCCGGTCTTCATTCAGCTGCCCGCCGAGATCCTCGGCGAGGGCGTCTTGCGCCTCCCGGGGCTGGCTACAGAGGAGATACGCAAATGAACACCTATCTGATTCCCGGCGCGGCGATCTTCGTGTGCGGCTTGCTCGCCGGTTGCGGGCCCGGCGGCGTCGAGCCGGGGCGCGCCACGCCAGCGGGCTACTGGGAAGGCATGCGAGCAGTGCGAAGAGCGTGCTGTAGGTAGATCGACGCAAGGAACGCTGCCCCGATTGGGAGAGCGCCTGCACGAGGCGCTCGATGTCATGCCTGGAGAAGATGTAAGGGACAGGCCGGCTTCGATTCTCGCTGCCAAAGACAGCTGGCGGCAGTTCATGGCGTGGGTCCTCGGCACGCACAGAGCGTGCGAACCGAATGACGTCGCCCAACCGGCGCGCACGCTGAGCAACCGATCGTGCTAATCCGGCCCATTCGAGAGCGGTCTCCGAGCACACGTAGGGCTTGCTTCTCGCATCGGAGAAAGTGGCGAAGCTTCGTAGGCGCTTGCCTATCGGCTCGAGTGTGAATCCGCAAGCACGGCGCACCGCCAGGTACGACTCCACGGCATGAGCTAACATGGCTGCACCTCCGGCCAAGGTTGAGCGATTCTCTGCAGAGCAGTGACGTCGACTTTAGCGTAGATCTGCGTGGTCTCGATGGAGCGGTGCCGGAGGACGACTGCGATATCTTGCAGCGATGCGCCTTGCCGCAACATGGAAGTTGCGACCGAGTGTCGAAGCACGTGGGCTGCACCTCGGCTCGGGAATGCGACGCCAGCGCGGCGCATCGCCTGTGCGACGATAACCGAGACGGCACAGTGACTCGCGAACGCTCGGAAAGGCGCGCGGGAACGAACAAATACGGCGTCGGTCTGCGACCGTGGCCGTCCGTCTTGCAGGTAATCCACAATGGCTTGGCCGACCTCTTGGGTCAGAGGTAGCCGCATCTCACGACGGTTCTTTCCAGAGACCGAAATCCAGGCTCCTTTCCAGTCAATGTCCCCCAGACGTAACTGGACGATATCGCCGGCCCGAAGTGCCAGGCGGGCGAGTAGCAGCAGGATCGCGCGATCCCGCCTGCCAACGGGCGAGGCCGAATCACACGCAGCAATGACACGCTCAGTTTCTTCCGCTTGCAGGTAGCGTGGCAGAGAAGAAAGACGCCAATGAGCCACGACCGGAATGGCTGCATCCAGGCCAGCCGCGCACTTGCCTTCGGCGATCAGGAAGCGAAGAAACATGCGCAGAGCCGTCGTGCACGTTTTTGCCACTGACCATCCCCGCTTTTGGCTTCGCTCCAGGACAAACTCTCGCAAGCCCTGAGCGCCAAGTCTGCCCGGATCCTCGCCAATGCGTTTCAGCAAATCTCGAAGTGGGATGCTGTATTCATATAGGGTCCGATCACGGGTTCCGCGTTGCTGGCGCATCCAGGCATAGAATGCCGCGAGCAGAACAGGATCTTCCGCTGCTGGCTCGGCAGCGCGGGCGACGCCGACGCCAGCACCACAAACGTAACCCACGAACGAGCGCGCACCGCACGACAAATCCAACCGCTTACTATGGCCGTAGCCTGGGCATTGGCATTGACTCAAGTGATCGTCGAAGCGCGGAAGAACGTGCTCGTTCAAACTGCCGAAGGGTATGCCTTCCTTGTGCGCCCAATAAATGAAGTGCTCTGCCGCGCGGATGTGCCTGCGGGCAGTAATCTCTGCGTAGCCGGCCTCGCCTAGCCCGTGAGCAAAACCTTCAAGTAGAGCTCCGCTCGGACCGTTGCGAAGTGCCTGAACTCGTAGAGGGGAATCGAAGAACTGCTTGAGCATGACGTCCTCCTTGATGGAAATCTGAGGCCAGGGGGCCGTCACTATTATGCGGAGTCGTTACACCTGCAATGCAGTCACACTCCATTGAATGAACTACGTTATCTCAACTCCTACAATCCTCCTCTCCGCATAACAATACACTCTGCGTTACACCCAGTTCCCGACATCGCCTGACCCGCCGTACGGAAAAGGCCCCCTCTAAACAGCCGGGGTGCCGGAAAGAGCAGTCACTTTCTTTCTTTTATCGGCACGAACTTGCGGTTTTCGGGTCCGGTGTAGACCGCGGTGGGGCGGATGATCTTGTTGTCGATGCGCTGCTCGATCACGTGCGCCGCCCAGCCGCTGGTGCGCGCGATCACGAAGATCGGCGTGAACATTGCGGTCGGCACGCCCATCTTGTGGTAGGAGACCGCCGAGAACCAGTCGAGGTTGGCGAACATTTTCTTTTCGCGTCCCATCACCGCTTCGATACGGTCGGCGATGTCGAACATCTTCATGTCATTCGAGTCTTTCGACAGCGTGCGCGCCACCTCCTTGATCACCTTGTTGCGCGGGTCGGCGATGGTATATACCGGGTGACCGAAGCCGATCACCACTTCCTTGTTGCGGACGCGCGTGACGATGTCGTTCTCCGCCTCATCGGGCGTCTCGTAGCGGTTCATCACCTCGAAGCCGACCTCGTTGGCGCCCCCGTGCTTGGGGCCTCTGAGCGCCCCGATCGCCCCGGTGATCGCTGAATGCATGTCGGAACCGGTACCGGCGACCACGCGCGCGGCAAACGTGGACGCGTTGAACTCATGCTCGGCGTAAAGGTTGAGCGAAGTGTGCATGGCCTTTTCCCACAGCGGCTTGGGTGCTTTGCCGTGGAGCAGGCGCAGGAAGTGGCCGCCGATCGAGTCGTCATCGGTTTCCACTTCGATTCGCCGCCCTTTGTGGCTGTAGTGATACCAGTAGAGCAGCACCGAGCCGAATGAGGCCATGAGGCGATCGGCGATGTCGCGCGCGCCGGGCAAGTTGTGGTCGTCCTTCTCCGGCAGCGCGGTACCGAGCGCCGAGCAGCCGGTGCGCATCACGTCCATGGGATGCGCTCCCGCCGGAACCTGCTCGAGCACGCTGCGCACCACGGCCGGAAGCCCCCGCAGCTGCATGAGCCGGGCCTTGTAGTTCCTGAGTTCGGCTGCATTGGGCAGCTTGCCGTGGACCAGCAGGTAGGCGATTTCCTCGAACTCGCAGTGCTCGGCGATGTCGAGGATGTCATATCCCCGGTAATGCAGGTCGTTGCCGCTGCGCCCGACGGTGCACAGCGCGGTGCTGCCGGCCGATACGCCCGACAGCGCGACCGATTTCTTGGGCTTGAAACCAGCGGATATTTCGTTGCTACTCATGATCGACCTTTCGGCAAAAACCTAACCCGGACGAACCGGAACCAAAAAAACATCCAACGCAAAGATTCTTTTCAATACCCCCTTGAGGGGTACGCAAAGAAAAAGAAAAGTCGCAAAGAACCCTGTCCGTCCTTCTTTCCGTTTTCTTTCGGTTTGCTTTGCGCCTTTGCGTTGAGATTCTTCTCCAAATTCGTCAACAGTGGATTGATAAGAGACTAAAGATTCGTTAGAGAGGCTGCGGCCAGGCGTCAGCCCAGCAGGTGCTTGATCGAATCGCGCTCTTCGTGCAGTTCCTTGAGCGTGGCTTCCATGCGCGCGCGGCTGAAGTCGCTCACGTCCAGCCCCTTCACGATCCCGTAATTGCCATTCTCGCAGGTGCATGGATAGCCGTAGATCACGCCCTCGGGTATGCCGTAGCTGCCATCGGACGGAATTCCCATGCTGACCCAATCGCCTTCGCGGGTGCCGTAGATCCAGTTGCGAACGTGGGCCATGGCGGCATTGGCCGCGCTCGCGGCGGAGGAGAGCCCTCTTGCCTCGATGATTGCCGCTCCCCGCTTCTGGATCAGCGGGATGAAAGTGTTTTCCAGCCACGCCTGGTCGTTGATCATGGGCCAGACTTTTTTGCCGCCGGTCGTGGCATGGAAGAGATCCGGATACTGGGTGGCCGAGTGGTTGCCCCACACGGTTATTTTTCTCGTGCCGCCCGCCGGTTTGCCTATCTTCTGCGCGACCTGGCTGAGCGCACGGTTGTGATCGAGCCGCATCATCGACGAAAAATTGGAAGGCGTAAGCCCCGGAGCGTTTTTCATGGCGATGAGGCAGTTGGTATTGGCGGGGTTGCCCACCACGAGCACCTTGACGCCGCGATTCGCCACTTCGGACAGCGCCCGGCCTTGCGGGCCGAAGATCTTGCCGTTCGCTTCAAGCAGATCCTTGCGCTCCATGCCCGGGCCGCGGGGCCGCGCACCGACCAGCAGCGCGACGTCCGCATCCTGGAATGCGACCGTCGGGTCGGCCGTAGGAACCATGCCGGCGATCAACGGAAAGGCGCAGTCGTCGAGCTCCATCATCACGCCCCTGAGGGCTTTTTGGGCTTTTTCATCGGGAATCTCGAGCAGTTGCAGGATGACCGGCTGATCCCGCCCCAGCATTTCGCCGCTGGCGATCCTGAATAACAGGCTGTAGCCGATCTGGCCGGCGGCCCCGGTGACCGCGACGCGCATGGGTCGTTTCATGGATTCAAACTCCTGGAATATGGAATGTAATCTTGCTTAGCGGGAAGGCACGGGAGCACGTGACAAGGCAGGCACACGTGCCCATCAAGCTTTGCATGATAACGAACATGACCCTGCAGTGACAAGGCTGGCTGAACGCCGTTGAAGAAGTCGAGTGCTCGCTTGAGCGACGCTTCCGCTGTCAGCACCTTCTGCGGTGCAGCGAAACCTGTTAAAATTTAACAGTTTTGGCGCAAAACTTTAAGCCGACCCCGCAGCCCCAGCCCTATAAGAAAGTCATCTGATGTCCAAACCCAGACCCAAACATCTTGATCTGACCAAGATACGGTTTCCGGTAATGGCCATTGTGTCGGGCATGCACCGGATTAGCGGCGCAGTACTGTTCCTGTTCATTCCGCTCCTGCTCTGGCTGTGGCAGGAGAGCCTCGCTTCCCCGCAGTCTTTTGCGGCTTTCACGGCCGTCGTGGCCCAGCCATTAATGAAGATCGTGCTGCTCGGCCTGCTGTGGGGCTACCTGCATCACCTTTGCGCCGGAATCCGCCATCTTGCGCTCGATCTCGACTTCGGCACCGAACTCGCCGCCGCGCGCGCCAGCAGCAAGGTGGTGCTCGCCGTCAGCATCGGGCTCACCTTGGCCGCGGCGGTGGCGCTATGGTGAAACGGGAAGTCGTCGGCGCTCATTACGGCCTGCGCGACTGGCTGGCGCAGCGCGTGACCGCGGTAGTGATGGCGGTTTACACCGTGCTGCTGCTCGTCGTGCTGACGAGTCAGCCCCAGTTGGATTACGAACACTGGAAAGCGCTGTGGGCGCTGCCGGTCATGCGCTATTCGACGGTGCTGTGCCTGTTCAGCCTGTTGGTGCACGTCTGGGTCGGCATGCGCAATATTTTCATGGATTACATCAAGCCCACCGGCCTGCGCCTGACGCTTTACGCCGGGGTGATCCTCGCGCTCGTATGGTATGGCGCTTGGTCAGTGCAGATTCTGTGGAATACCTGACGATGGCAGTCGCCAAGCGGGAGTTTGACGCAGTCGTCGTTGGCGCAGGGGGTTCTGGACTGCGCGCGGCGCTGCAGCTTGCCGAGGCCAACCTGAGGGTTGCTGTGCTGTCTAAAGTGTTTCCGACGCGCTCGCATACCGTTGCGGCGCAGGGGGGAGTCGCCGCATCGCTGGGTAACGTGACAGAAGACAACTGGCATTGGCACATGTACGACACGATCAAGGGCTCCGACTACCTCGGTGACCAGGACGCGATCGAGTTCATGTGCCGCGCGGCGCCGGAAGTGGTGTATGAACTGGAGCATTTCGGCATGCCGTTCGACCGCCTCGAAAGCGGCACGATCTACCAGAGACCTTTCGGCGGGCACACCAGCAGCTATGGCGAGCGCCCGGTAGCCCGCGCGTGTGCCGCCGCCGACCGCACCGGCCACGCCATGCTGCAGACGCTGTATCAGCGCAACGTGCGCGCCGGCACGCAGTTCTTCGTCGAATGGCTGGCGCTGGATCTGATTCGCGACCGGGACGGAGACGTGCTGGGCGTGGTGGCGATGGAGATCGAAACCAGCGAGGTCATGATTTTTCAGGCGCACTCCACGCTTTTGGCCACCGGCGGTGCCGGGCGCATTTTCGCATCCAGCACCAACGCCTTCATTAATAGCGGCGACGGCCTGGGCATGGTAGCGCGGGCCGGCCTTCCCCTGCAAGACATGGAATTCTTCCAGTTTCACCCGACCGGGGTATACGGCGCCGGCGTGTTGATTACCGAAGGCGTGCGCGGCGAGGGCGGTTTTCTGGTCAACAAGGACGGCGAAAGATTCATGGAGCGCTACGCGCCGACGGTGAAAGATCTTGCCAGCCGCGACGTCGTGTCGCGCGCGATGGCCACCGAGATCAAGGAAGGACGCGGCTGTGGCAAAGACGCCGACTATATTCTGCTCAAACTCGACCACCTCGGGACCGAAGTGATCGAGAAGCGGCTGCCCGGCATTCGCGAAATTGCGATCAAGTTCTCGAACGTCGATCCGGTCAGGGAGCCGATACCGGTCGTGCCCACGGCGCATTACATGATGGGTGGGATCCCCGCTAACTATCACGGGCAAGTGGTGGTGCCGGACGGGCGCGGCGGCGAGCGGGCAGTGAGAGGGCTGTATGCGGCGGGCGAATGTGCCTGCGTATCCGTGCACGGCGCCAACCGCTTGGGCTGCAACTCGTTGCTGGATTTGCTGGTGTTCGGGCGTGCGGCGGCGCGGAAGATCATCGACGATCTGGGGCGGGAGCCGCATTTGAAATCTCTGCCGGCAGATGCGGCAGATCGCTCGCTCGCGCGTCTGGCGCGTCTGGAGGCACGGAATGCCGGGGAAAGCGTGGCGGAAGTGAGCGCGGCGATGCGCAGGGTCATGCAAGCCCACTGCGGCGTGTTTCGCTTCGGTGATTTACTCAAGCACGGGGTCGATAAGATCAAGGAAGTGGCCGATCGCGTCACACGTACGCAGATCGGCGACAAGAGCAAGGTATTCAATACTGCGCGGGTGGAAGCGCTGGAACTGGACAACTTGATCGAAGTGGCGCTGGCGACGATGATTTCGGCGGAAGCGCGCAAGGAGTCGCGCGGCGCGCACGACCGCAGCGACTATCACCAGCGCGACGATGCCAACTGGATGAAGCACACGCTGTGGTACAAGGACGGGAACCACCTCGAATACAAGCCGGTCAAGCTCAAGCCCTTGACGGTGGAGGCGTTTGAGCCGAAGGCGAGGGTGTATTAAGGGACTAGGGACTGGTGACAGCGGCATACGGCACAGAGAAAGGAAAGGATTTTCTAGCCCCCAGGAGTTTGTCGGACTTAGCCCCGACAAACTCCTAATGCAAAACCGGCCCTAGGAGAATTGCAGAAGAAGATGACAGATATGCGAATTCACCCGCTCTTTTCCCCAAATTTGACCGCTTCGGCTGGGTTTATTATGCATTGTCAGCCGGTTTTGCTTTTAGCAGCCTGTGCAGACTGTTAAGTCCGACAGGCTGCTAGCCCCTTATATCGGAGATTACATGCGCTTTTCCATCTACCGCTACAACCCGGACGCCGACGCCAAGCCCCACATGCGGGACTACGACATCGCGCTGGAGTCCACGGACCGCATGCTCCTTGATGCGCTTGTGCGCATCAAGGAGCACGATGATACGTTCTCCTTCCGGCGCTCGTGCCGCGAGGGAGTGTGCGGCTCTGACGCGATGAGCATCAACGGCAAGAACGGGCTGGCGTGCATTACCCGGATCGCCGACCTCAGGGAGCCGGTTGTGATTCGCCCGCTCCCGGGGCTTCCCGTGATACGCGACCTGATCGTCGACATGTCCCAGTTCTTCAAGCAGTACCATTCGATCAAACCGTATGTCGTCAACGACACGCCGCCTCCGGAGAAGGAGCGGTTGCAATCTCCAGAAGACCGCGAAGAACTCGATGGTCTCTACGAGTGCATTCTGTGTGCGTGTTGCACGACCGCCTGCCCGTCGTTCTGGTGGAATCCCGACAAGTTCGTCGGACCGGCGGGGCTGCTGCAGGCCTATCGCTTCATTGCCGACACGCGCGACCAGGCGACCAACGAGCGGCTCGACAATCTCGAAGACCCGTACCGGCTGTTTCGCTGCCACTCGATCATGAATTGCGTCGATGTTTGCCCGAAGGGGCTTAATCCTACTCGGGCAATAGGCAAGATCAAGGATCTGCTGGTCAAACGCACGGTTTAGGAATTTGTCGGACCAGGACGCGACAAATTCCTTATATGGATTTTCTCGGAATGGACGAAACGGTGCGAGTTGTGAAATCAGTCGCGGTACGTCTGGTACCCTGTACTGGAAAGGAGACCCATGTAAGGAATTTGCCGGGCGAAAGACCGGCGAATTCCTAGGTCGAACGTATGGGAGACCTCGACCGCATCCGCTGGCAGTGCCGACGAGGTTTGCTCGAACTCGATCTGGTGCTTGCTGCTTTCCTCGAGCGGCAACTTGACCGGCTTGACGCGCAACAACTGGAAATTTTCAAGGAGCTGCTTGAGCAGCCCGACAACAATCTGCTGGACCTTGTGATGGGTCGTGTTGAACCGGTCGATGCGCGGTGCAGGTCCGTGCTGGAGTTGATGCGGTCGGGATAAATTCGTTTTGCGCGGGACGGCGCAGCTTGAAGTAACGATGATGATGGTTTTGAGTAAACGAGAAAATCGGAGACGATTATGAGCGAGAAACTGGCAACCCTGTCTTTCAGCGACGGCACCCCTTCAGTTGATTTTCCGGTCCTCGGCGGGACGGTCGGACCCGAGGTGATTGATGTGCGCGCACTTTATGCGAAGACCGGCAAGTTCACCTACGACCCCGGGTTCATGTCGACCGCGAGCTGCCGCTCGAATATCACCTACATCGACGGCGACCAGGGCATCCTGCAGTACCGCGGCTATCCGATCGAGCAGCTCGCCGAGCACTGCGATTTCCTCGAAGTCGCTTACCTGATTCTCAACGGCGAGTTACCGAACCAGGAACAGAAAGCGACATTCGTCGATATCATCAAGCACCACACCATGGTGCACGAGCAGTTGTCGCGGTTCTACAGCGGCTTCCGACGCGACGCGCACCCGATGGCGGTGCTGTGCGGCGTAGTGGGGGCGCTCTCCGCGTTTTACCACGATTCGATCGACATCCACGATGCGCGCAGCCGCGAGATCTCGGCGTTCCGGCTGATCGCGAAACTGCCGACGATCACTGCAATGACCTACAAGTACAGCGTGGGTCAACCTTTCAGATATCCGAAGAACTCGCTGTCCTATGTCGAGAACTTCCTTTACATGATGTTCGGCACGCCGTGCGAGGACTACACGCCCAACCCGGTGCTCACGCGTGCCATGGAACGCATCCTGATTCTGCACGCCGATCACGAACAGAATGCGTCGACCTCGACGGTGCGGCTGGCCGGCTCGACCGGCGCCAACCCGTTCGCCTGCATTTCTGCCGGCATCGCCAGCCTGTGGGGCCCGGCGCACGGCGGCGCCAACGAGGCCGTGCTCAAGATGCTGGCGGAAATCGACGACGCGAAGAACATTCCCGCCTTCATCAAGCGCGTCAAGGAGAAGGACGGCCACGCCATGCTCATGGGCTTCGGCCACCGCGTCTACAAGAACTACGATCCGCGCGCAAAGATTATCCAGAAGACCTGCCACGAAGTGCTCGAGGAGCTCGATCTCAAGGACGACAAGCTGTTCAAGCTGGCGATCGCTCTCGAGAAAGTCGCACTCGAGGACGACTACTTCGTCAAGCGCAAGCTCTATCCGAACGTCGATTTCTACTCGGGCATCGTCTACAAGGCCCTCAGTATCCCGGTCAGCATGTTCACCGCGATCTTCGCGCTGGCGCGCACCGTGGGCTGGATCGCGCAATGGAACGAGTTGATCAGCGACCCGGATCAGAAAATCGGCCGCCCACGCCAGCTTTTCATGGGCGCGACCCGGCGTGAATTCGTGCCCATGAACAAAAGAAAGTAATCAGTGATGGGTTATGGGTGATGCGCCCTAGTTTCGCTTTTCGCCCCCATTACCCATTACTCATTACTCATCACCGATCACGCGAGGTGATCCCATGATGAAGGAAATGCTCGGGAATTCCTATCTGTTCGGTTCCAACGCGCCGTTCATCGAGGCGCTCTACGAGGCTTATCTCGGGGACCCGCTGTCGGTCGAACCACGCTGGCGCGGCTATTTCGATGAATTGCAGCGGCTTGACGACGGGCCGCGCGACGTGTCGCACGCCGAAGTCCAGGCGCGTTTCCTGCAGCTGGCGAAGCAGCGACGCGCCGGCGCACCTGCCATCGCGGGAACGCGCCCGCAGCTCAGCGAAAAACAATACGGCGTACTGCAATTGATTGGCGCTTACCGCTTCCAGGGTGCGCGTCACGCCAACGTCGATCCGCTCAACCGCCAGGAAAAACCGCAGATCGCCGAGCTCGAACCCGCGTTCTACGGTTTGACCGACTCGGACATGGACACCGTATTCGGCACCGGCTCGTTGATCGGCCCGCGCGAGATGAAGCTGAAGGACATCATTCAGATGCTGAAGGATACCTATTGCCGCACCATCGGCACCGAATACATGTACATCACCGACGTACCGCAGAAGCGCTGGATCCAGGAGCGGCTCGAGGGATCGCGCGCAACGCCCGGCTACGACGCCGCCTACAAGCATCACATCATGGAACGGCTCACCGCGGCCGAGACGCTGGAAAAATATCTGAGCACGAAGTACGTGGGGCAAACGCGCTTTTCGCTGGAAGGGGGCGAGAACATGATCCCGATGCTGGACAACCTGCTGCAGCGCGCCGGCCCGGCCGGCGTGCAGGAGCTGGTGATCGGCATGGCGCACCGCGGCCGGCTCAACGTGCTGGTCAACACGCTCGGCAAAATGCCGAAGGATCTCTTCTCCGATTTCGAAGGCAAGCACGACACCGCGGTGCTGGCGGGAGACGTCAAGTATCACGAAGGCTTTTCATCCAATATCATGACGCCGGGCGGAGCGATTCACGTTACGGTCGCGTTCAATCCGTCGCATCTCGAGATCGTCAACCCCGTGGTGGAAGGTTCGGTGCGGGCGCGCCAGCACCGCCGACGGGACAAGACCGGCGACCAGGTTTTGCCGGTGCTGATTCACGGCGATGCCGCGTATTCGGGGCAGGGCGTGGTGATGGAGACGCTCAACCTTGCCCAGACGCGCGGCTACGGCACGGGCGGCACGGTGCACATCATCATCAACAACCAGATCGGCTTCACCACTTCGGATACGCGCGATACGCGCTCGACCCTGTACTGCAGCGACGTGTCAAAAATGCTGGAAGTGCCGATCTTTCACGTCAACGGCGACGATCCGGAAGCGGTATGCTACGTTACCGAGCTCGCGCTCGATTATCGGAAGCAGTTCCACAAGGACGTGGTGGTCGATCTCGTTTGCTACCGGCGGCTCGGCCACAACGAGCAGGACGAACCGATGGTCACTCAGCCGCTGATGTACAAGAAAATCCACGCTCATCCGACTACGCGCAAGGTCTACGCCGACCGGCTGGCGACGGAAGGCGTCATGACGGCGGCCGAGGCGGATGACATGGTTGCAACCTACCGCTCGGCGCTCGACCGCGGCTATCACACCAACAAGACCATACTGTCGAACTACAAACCGCCGTTCGAGGCGGACTGGAAGCCGTACATAGGCACCAGGTGGAACGAGAACGACGACACGCGACTGCCGCTTGAGCTGCTGCAGCGACTCGGCCGCAAGATCACCGAGGTGCCATCGAACTTCAAGCTGCACCCGCGCGTCGAGAAGATCATGGCCGAACGCCGGCTGATGGCGGAAGGCAAGCTTCCGCTCGACTGGGGCATGGCCGAGAATCTGGCTTATGCGACGTTGCTCAATGAAGGCTATTCGGTGCGGATTTCAGGGCAGGATGTTGGTCGCGGCACGTTTTTCCACCGCCACGCGGTGCTGCACGATCAGAACCGCGAGCGCTGGGATGCAGGCGCATACGTTCCGCTGCAAAACCTGTCATCGAACCAGGGCGATTTCGTCGTGATCGATTCGGTGCTCTCGGAGGAAGCGGTGGTCGGCTTCGAGTACGGCTATGCCACCTCGGGACCGAACGAGCTCGTGATCTGGGAAGCGCAGTACGGTGATTTCGCCAATGGGGCGCAAGTCGTGATCGATCAGTTCATCGCCTCGGGCGAGGTGAAGTGGGGCCGCCTGTGCGGCCTGACGCTATTCCTGCCGCACGGCTACGAGGGCGCCGGGCCGGAGCACTCCTCGGGGCGCATCGAGCGCTTTCTGCAGTTATGCGCCGACTACAACATCCAGGTGTGCGTGCCGGCGACGCCGGTGCAGATGTATTACCTGCTGCGACGCCAGATGGTCCGGCCCTACCGCAAGCCGCTGATCATTTTTTCGCCGAAGAGCCTGCTGCGTCACAAGGAATCGGTGTCGCCGATCGAGGAATTCGCGAACGACAAATTCAATCCGGTAAACGAGGATTGGGATGCGAGGGAGATCAACCCGGATAAGGTCCAGCGCGTGATTTTCTGCAGCGGAAAGGTGTTCTACGATTTGCGGGCGGCGCGCCGCGAGCGCGGGATCAAGGACCTGCCGCTGGTGCGCATCGCCCAGCTTTATCCGTTCCCCCACGACGACTTCCGCGCGCAGATCGAGCGCTACCAAAGCGCGACCGAGATCGTCTGGTGCCAGGAAGAACCGCGCAACCAGGGCGCGTGGCGCCATATCCAGCATTACCTGCTGCGGCATCTGCTGCCGCATCAGAAGCTGTTCTACGCCGGGCGCGAATCGTCGGCATCGCCGGCGGCCGGTTACAAATCATTGCACGACCAGCAGCAGAAAGCACTGGTGGATCAGGCGCTCACCGGGTCCGGCGGCACCGGGCCGCGGGTTCTCGCTCAGCCGCCGCGGCCACTGCCGGCCGGGGAAGAGAACTGAGGAGCGATCATGTTAGTCGAAGTGAAGGTGCCGCAGCTGTCCGAGTCGGTCGCCGAAGCAACCCTGCTGTCCTGGCACAAGAAGGCGGGGGATCACGTCAAGCGCGACGAAAACCTGGTCGACATCGAGACCGACAAGGTGGTGCTTGAGACACCGGCGCCTGAGGCCGGCGTGCTCATCAACATCATCAAGGGCAACGGCAGCACGGTAACGAGCACCGAGGTGATCGCGCAGATCGATACCGAAGCCGTGACGGCCGTTCCCGCCGCCACGGCTAAAGGGGAAGAGAAGGGACAAGCCGGGCCTCCGACAAAGACGGTGGGGGCCCCGCCGATGCCCGCGGCGCAAAGGCTGGCAGCGGAAAAGCAACTGGATGTCAGCGCGGTTCCCGGTACCGGCCGCGGGGGGAGGGTGACCAAAGGCGACGTGTTGCAGGCGATCGGTTCCGGGGCGTCGGCTCCGGCTGCGGGCACAAGTCCGGCACAGGTCGCCGCGCCGGCCATCGATTTAGGCGAACTGGGCGAACGCCCGGAGCAGCGCGTGCCGATGTCGAGACTGCGGGCGCGCATCGCCGAGCGGCTCGTGCAATCACAGTCGACCGCGGCAATCCTGACCACCTTCAACGAAGTCAACATGCAGCCGGTCATCGATCTGCGCCGCAAATACAAGGACCGGTTCGAGAAGGAACACGGCGTCAAGCTCGGTTTCATGTCGTTCTTCGTGAAGGCGGCGGTCTACGCGCTGAAGAAGTTTCCCATCGTCAACGCATCGGTCGACGGCAACGATATCGTCTACCATGGCTACTACGACATCGGCATGGCTGTGGGCAGCCCGCGCGGTCTCGTGGTGCCGATCATCCGCAACGCCGACCAGCTCTCGCTCGCGGACATCGAAAAGATCATTGCCGACTTCGGCAAACGCGCGCAGGACGGCAAGCTCGCGATCGAAGATCTGACCGGCGGCACGTTTTCGATTTCCAACGGCGGCATCTTCGGCTCGATGCTGTCCACCCCGATCATCAATCCGCCGCAAAGCGCGATCCTCGGCGTGCACGCGACCAGGGAGCGGCCGGTGGCGGAAAACGGCCAGGTCGTGATTCGTCCGATCAACTACCTTGCGCTGTCGTATGACCACCGCATCATCGACGGCCGGGAGGCGGTGCTGAGCCTCATCGCGATCAAGGAAGCGCTGGAAGACCCGGCGCGCATGCTGCTCGACATCTGAGAGACAGGGGCTAGAGGCTAGGGGCTGGGGACTAGATTGTTTTGCGACAGCTTTCCTAGCCCCTAGTCCCTAATCCCTAGACCCTTAGGTCCAAATGGCAAAGACATTTGACGTAGTGGTGATCGGCGGCGGGCCGGGCGGTTATATCGCCGCGATCCGGGCGGCACAGTTGGGCCTGCAGACCGCATGCGTGGACGACTGGAAGACCCCAGCCGGCAAACCGGCGCTGGGGGGCACCTGTACCAATGTCGGCTGCATCCCGTCCAAGGCGCTGTTGCAGTCCTCGGAGAACTACGAGCACGCCGGACACGGTTTCGCGGAGCATGGCGTA
>Ga0209343_10001531_pt1 | contig 31108 bp, 33 predicted proteins | sample RifCSPlowO2_02_FD_184026 | JGI IMG/M metagenome (GOLD analysis project Ga0209343, IMG submission 184026) | Groundwater microbial communities from Rifle, Colorado - Rifle CSP2_plank lowO2_0.2 (SPAdes) (version 2) | ecosystem: Environmental > Aquatic > Deep subsurface > Groundwater | place... | reverse complement strand
AAGGCGCTTCACCAGCCTTACCGATGTAACGAGTCGGGGGTATTGAGAGGAAGTCTGAGTGCAAACTACTTTGCTAAAACCCAAATCTATCAGTGTCGAGCAGCTCGGCGCAAATCGCGCAAAGGTTGCGCTTGAACCTTTCGAGCGCGGCTACGGCCACACACTCGGAAATGCGATACGTCGTGTATTGTTGTCTTCGATGCCTGGCTTTGCTGCAACAGAAGTCACAATTGCTGGCGTGCTGCATGAATACTCGTCTATTGATGGTGTTCAAGAAGATGTAGTCAACATTCTTTTGAATTTGAAGGGTGTTGTATTCAAGTTGCACAATCGCGAAGAAGTCACGCTGAGCCTTCGTAAAGATACCGAAGGTGTGGTTACAGCAGCGGACATTCAGACACCGCATGATGTTGAAATCATTAACCCTGGACATGTCATAGCCAATCTGTCGCACGGCGGCAAACTGGATATGCAAATCAAGGTTGAAAAGGGCCGTGGTTATGTTCCTGGCACTATGCGTCGTCATGCCGATGAGCCGAATAAATCAATCGGCCGAATTGTCTTGGATGCGTCTTTTTCGCCAGTGAAACGTGTAAGCTACACCGTCGAAAGTGCGCGAGTTGAGCAGCGGACCGATTTGGACAAGTTGGTCGTAGATATTGAAACCAATGGTGCGGTGTCTGCCGAAGATGCGGTGCGCGCTTCAGCCAAAATTTTGGTTGAACAATTGGCCGTGTTTGCCCAATTGGAAGGTAGCGAGCTTGCCGCATTTGATGCGCCTACCCCTCGCGGAAATACACAATTCGATCCAATTTTGTTGCGCCCAGTGGATGAGCTTGAATTAACAGTTCGCTCTGCCAATTGCTTGAAAGCAGAGAATATTTACTACATTGGCGATCTCATTCAGCGCACTGAAAATGAGCTGCTGAAGACGCCTAATTTGGGTCGCAAGTCGCTCAATGAGATCAAGGAAGTTTTGGCTTCCCGGGGTCTGACTTTGGGTATGAAGCTTGAAAGCTGGCCACCCGCCGCTCTCGAAAAACGTTAACTAATTGAACCCTTAGGGGTTCGTGCCAAAGGCAGTACCTGATCCGGCTGCCTTTATAAATTCAAAGGAAAAATGCCATGCGCCACGGACACGGACTACGTAAACTTAACCGCACAAGCTCGCATCGCTTGGCGATGCTTCGCAACATGATGAATTCCATCATCGAGCACGAAGTTATCAAAACTACGGTGCCAAAAGCAAAGGAGCTGCGCCGCGTCATCGAGCCAATGATCACTTTGTCTAAAGAAGCCACCGTTGCAAACCGCCGGCTCGCTTTTGATCGTTTGCGTGACCGTGATAGCGTCACTAAATTGTTCAATGAATTGGGCCCACGCTTTAAAGCTCGTCCAGGTGGTTACACACGTATCCTGAAGATGGGGTTTCGTGTTGGTGATAATGCGCCCATGGCCCTGGTGGAATTTGTCGATCGCCCAGAAACTGTTGAAGTTACGACTGATGCAGTAAGCGCCGAATAAGGTATAATGAGGAATACCGCGCGATGGAGCAGTCTGGTAGCTCGTTGGGCTCATAACCCAAAGGTCGGAGGTTCAAATCCTTCTCGCGCAACCAATAACTACTTGGTTACCCTGTTAAGCAAAAAGCCAACTTTCGAGTTGGCTTTTTGCTTTTTTCCCAGGCCGGCTTCGCCCTCGAAACCCGTAATACCTAATCCTGTTCAAAATATGAACAATAGTTTGAGAAATCTCTGGCCAGTAAGTGTGCGGGAAACACACGCAGGAAGACAAATTGGAGGCTGTTTACCAAGTCAAGACTGGTAGTCGATTGCGGCGACGGCCAGCCTACACGCACAGCCGGCGTGCGTTTGAGGATGGTATGTGTCATCGTAAGAAAGCCGCGGCATACCAGGCGGAAGGCATGGACTTGCTCAGCCGCTAGGTGGTTGGTTGGTTGGAATTTGCCGTCACACACGCAAACTAGCCTGGTCAAGGATGCGTTGGCTATGGGGTAGCTTCCGTCGCTGCTCGCAGTCTGGCTTGATATTCTGCAGTGACCATGGACAGCAGTGAGTATTGCAGCTATGAATTTCGTGGAGGCTCTCAAAGGGTAGGGTATGCCGACATCTATTGGTAGCGCGAGGGTAGTTGCTGGGGCAACGCGTCTACGGAGAGTTTCTGGGCGCTCTTGGTAATGGCTTCACAAGTTCGACACCATTTCGCCGATTTTTTGATTGCCACCGCCCCACAGGTCAATGATTTCAAGCACTTACAGCGTTTCCAAGGTTGAAATCGAAAAGTACGTGTAGTGGCACGTTTTGCTTTTATGGTAGTTTTCACTGTTCCCAATTTGGGCTACACTTTGCGCCATGTTCATCAAGGTCACCCAAACAGGTAATCGACGCTACGCCCAACTGGTGGAGTCCTTTCGCAACGAGCAAGGCAAGCCTCGCCAGCGCACCGTCTGCACCCTGGGTCGCCTTGAAGCTGGCGGCGAAGTCGATACCCTGATTGCTTCTTTGCAACGCGCCCGAGGGCTGGCTTCTGCAAGCTCTGCCCTTGATGGACTGCGTTTTACCGACAGCCGCCATGCGGGCGACATCTGGGCTCTATCCGAACTGTGGCGCTCCCTGGGATTTGACGACCTAGCACTGGCCTGGCGACGCTCGAAATCCGAAGTCGATGTACTGGGCTGCCTGCGCCTTATGGTCATGAACCGTTTGTGTGATCCTGGCAGCAAACTTGGCGTGCTGCGCTGGTTGGAAACCGTGGCCCTGCCAGCGGGTTCTGGTACCGTCTCTGAGCATCAACACCTGCTGCGCGCCATGGACGTGATTGATGAGTACAGCGACAAACTCGGCGAGCGGCTGGCCACGCTCATGCGCCCCTTGATTGATGAAGACCTCTCGGTGGTGTTTTATGACCTCACCACCGTCGCAGTCACAGGCCAAAGCGACCTCGAAGACGATGTGCGCGCCTATGGCATGGCCAAGTCTGGCCTGATCGAGCGCCAATTCATGTTGTCGCTGGTACAAACCGCCGAGGGCTTGCCTATTGCACACGAGGTCCATCCGGGCAATACGGCAGAGGCCAAAACCCTGCTGCCCATGATTCGGGGACTGTTGGCGCGCTACCCGCTCAGACGTGTGGTGCTCATTGCCGACCGAGGACTCCTCAGCACGGCCAATATCGAAGAACTTGGCAAACTGCAGGCCCAACTGGAAAAAGACGGGCGTGACGTGGTGGTGGAGTACATCCTGGCGGTGCCGGCGGCACGCTATGGTGACTTTGCCGATGATCTGGGTAAGCTCCACGAGGCGCAGAGCAGCACGCAAGAATGGTGCGCCGAGACCCAGTGGCAGGGCAGCCGTCTGGTGGTGGCACACGACCCAGTGGCCCCAGCCAGACGAACCACTGCACGGGACAAAACGATTGCCGAATTGCTCGAATTGGGCCAGCAGTGCAGTGTCAAACTCGATGCGCAGGACGAGAGCAAGCGCACAGGCAAAAAGAACCAAAGCAAAGGCCGTCCGATGTCGGATTCGGGCACCAAGGCGCGCTTTTACCATGCAGTCAAAGACGCCCATATGGCGCACGTGATCCAAGTGGACTTGAAGGCGGATCTGTTCAGTTACTCCATCGACGAGGAGAAAAAACGCTACCTGGAGTTGCTCGACGGCAAGCTGCTGCTGGTGACCAACACCAACGCCACAGCAGCTGAGGTGGTGCAGCGCTACAAAAGTCTGGCCGATATTGAGCGAGGCTTTCGGGTACTCAAATCCGATATCGAGATCGGCCCGGTGTACCACCGACTGCCCCAGCGCATTCGCGCCCATGCGTTGATTTGCTTCATGGCGCTGGTGCTGTACCGGGTGATGCGCATGCGCCTGAAGGCCGCCAAACGCTCTGAGTCACCCACCACGCTGTTAGAACAACTCAAACGCATCCATCAGCAAACTGCTGTGACCAGCGATGGCAAAACGCTCACCGGATTGACCGAAATTACACCGGCGCAAAAGTCGCTGTTTGCAGCCCTGGAATTGGCCCCACCGACCCCATCTGACATCGCCAAACCTGTTTTGTAGTCTACGCTTTGGATCGCGTTTCCAATGAAATCATAGGCTTACGTGCCGGAAGTGTCGAACTTGAGTGGCTTGCCTGCATGGCAAGAATTTCACCACCCGGTGTTAGGCCATGGATTCCGTGCTGGACTGGATGGATTGCTACGATCACCGACGCTTGTGCCTGACTTTGGGTTACTTCAGTCCGAGGCAATGCAAGTAACGTTGGCAGGCGCCACAGTCTGGACAGGCTGAATAAATCGAGGGCTAAGAGCTACATGATTCAGGGGTGAGCTCAGCCCACAGACTATCCAATAGGGGGGATGGTGGTAGGATTTTTTTCCAAAAACTAACATCGTATTTCCACCATGCATGCCCGCCCATTGGCAAGCAATTGCCGTTGATAGCATAGTACAAAGACGGTTGGAGTTCGAGCGAAAACATAGATGCTGAAATTTCATTGGGAAGAATGAAATTCCTCGACAACGAGCCCATCAATGAAAAAAATAAATCTTCGCTGGAGCCAGATCGATTGAAGTAATCGGTTGCATCTGGAAACTCTTGCAAAAGGGAGATGCAACGGGAAATGCGACGCAAGCTCAGTCCGCCATTGCCAACCATTGCCCGTACGCGCCGTCCATTGTCGTGTGCAAAAGGCCCAAGATTAACAAATAGCTCGACCCCATTTGGCCAGGGTGCGCCGACGTAATCAAAGGGCAATTGACACCAATGATTAAGCTCATCGCGAAGCACGATCGCATCGGTTTGTAATATAAGCATATGCTCATATGCCGAGAACTGCTGATAAAAGGCTGGATTTAAAAGTAGACGGTTATAGCCTTGAATGGATGCGAAGCAAGCGTTATCAAACCCAATAAACTGAATGGACGGGTATTGTGCTGCGTAATAGTCGAGATTTAAATCGCTCGGACCGATAAAAACAACAAGTCGCCCAGGCAATGCCGCAAGAGAAAAATCAAGAGAGTACTTCTCAAGATCGTTCAGCGTGGGTTTGTAGATGGGGACGATAATAATTAAATTCGCCATGGTGCTTTTTCAATCAGAACAAATAGTCTTCAGAAATTTTGCTTCCAAATCCAATAGGTCTTTTTTTCGATTTTTAATGAATTTTGCGGGAGCACCCGCATACACACCAAAGGTGCGGCAATGCTCACGCACCAGGCTGAGCGCGCCAATTGCTGCGCCTTCTTCGATTCTGACCCCCGGAAGAATGACGCTCCCGCTGCCGACAATGACATGTTTTCCCAAAAATACATCGGCATGCAGCACATGGGTGTAGAGCTCCGGTACCATGGGATTGGTCATGGCCTCACCAGAATAATCGTCGCTGCTGGAGTAGATGGCGACGCGCGACGAGATGTTGCAGAAATTTGAAAGCGTAATAATTCCTGAACCAATCAGTGAGGAGTAAACGGCGATGTGTACATAGTCACCAATAGTTATTCCACCTGCCCCTGCAGAGACCACGCAAAAATCATCAATCCTTGTGTTGTTGCCGATGGATATATGAGGGCAGTTATAGAACGAGGCACGATCCGAGATTCGGATGTTGTCCCCCACAGAGGCAAATCCCATGCTTTCAATCGCGGTTCGATTTAGTACGGCCATTGCTTAGCCTCGTTGAATCAAATCAATAATGGACAGCTGTTCATCCGGTTTGAGATCCGGGTAGATGGGGAGGCATAACACTCTGAGCGCAGCATCAGTTGCCACAGGCAAGTTACTTGAATGGGCTGAGGGTAGGCTGCGGTACATTGGAAAACTCGATATCAATGGATAAAAATATCGACGCGCATATATTCCGTTAGCCTTCAATTTTTCATATAATAAATCGCGGTCCATCGAATACTTTTCGCCAATTAATATTGGAAAATATGAAAAATTGGCGATGATTTCACCGGAATCATTAAGGCAGTGAATGCCCTTGACAGACGACAAGTGTTTCCGATAGAAGGCGTCAATTTCCTGGCGTCGCAATAGGGCTTTCTCAATATGCCCGAGCTGCAGCAGACCCAGGGCGGAATTGAATTCGCTCATCTTTCCATTGATACCTGGCGCGACCACGGTCACCTCATCGACAAAACCAAAATTTTTCAAATGATCGATGCGTTGCTTGGTTTTTGCGTCAGGGCAGACAATGGCTCCGCCTTCGAAAGTGTTGAATACCTTGGTCGCATGGAAGCTAAGCACTGACAGATCGCCATAGTTAAGCACGCTTCCGGTTTTTGTTGTTACACCGAATGCATGTGCGGCGTCATAGATTACTTTAAGGTTGTAGTTGTCTGCGATCTTTTGAATGGCATCGACGTCACACGGATGTCCGTAGCAATGCACGGGCATGATGGCGGTGGTTTGCGGTGTAATTGCAGCTTCAATCTTGGCGGGATCTAAGTTGAGCGTTCCAGGATGGATATCGACGAAGACGGGTTTAATGCCATTCCAAAGAAGGGAATGGGAGGTCGCCACGAATGAATATGGTGTCGTGATGACTTCTCCGGTAATGCGCAGTGCCTGAAGCGCCGTCAATAACGCAATAGTACCGTTGGTGAATAGCGCTAAATGTTCTATTCCTAAGTATTTACACAGCGCCTTCTCAAGTCGCACGTGAAATGGCCCCCCATTGGTAAGAACCTTGCTGCTCCATATCTCTTCGAGGTAAGGGAGGAATTCTGGCAACGGCGGAAGAAATGGCTGCGTAACATAAAGATTCTTATTGCTCATATGGTCCCTCTGCGCTGTGCATGTGCGCTTTTATCAAATCACCGAAGCCTCTAGCGCCAGCTTTGACCAATCTATTGTCGGGCTCAAATAGCCCTCCATAGAGTGAGTTGCCAAACCAGGCACCGGCGTTAACAAAATTCGGCCGTTTTCGTTGATAAGTTTTGAGAAAAAGTAGTAGTCGGTGAGCCCTGAACTAAATATTTCGTAGTCGCGGTCAAGAACTTCTTTTGCCAATATAAAAGATGCGCAGGTGGAGGGGGTTGTACGCCAATGGTGACTTGCGGTGAGGGCAATCTTGGAAGTTAAGTCTCGGTACATCTCGTAGATGTATTTGTCCTTGTGGTCGTATAGGGATATGTAGTCGAATTGAAAAGGAGTGTCGTACAGTTCAAATACTTTCTCAGCCCAACCGTGCTGGTGCAAATAATCATTCTCAAGAATATAAATCAAATCGTCATTTTTAATATCGGCGGTGCGCCCTATATACAATGTCAATCGAAATGAATTGAGGTCGGAACCGCCTTTTATAAACTGAAGATTGATTCCATACTCTTGATTGGAGAAGTACTTGCTGGAAAAATCATCAATAAAGTCATCTGTCGATCCGTCATAAACTATGGTGATGCGCACCCTATCCGACAGGGGGCTTTCACGGATCGTAGTGAGTAGATTTCTAAAACAAGTCTCGTGACTGAACCAGTGTGGTCGTTGCTTATTTGGATCTCGACTTGTCAAATCAGATTTGACGTGGACATGTCGGTAGTAAATATGCAGAGTTCTTTTGTTGGCTGTCATGCATACATCCTCATTGCGGGGAAATTACCAATGCGTAATACTTGCTCAGCATTTTCTACGTGTCAGTAGATACGAAAACTCTTGGTTAGAGTCATCAGACTGTTGGCAGATAAGGGTTGCCTGGAAAAAATGTAACAGACCAGTCATTCGAAAAATATTCCAATCGAATGTCGGCGGGTCTTTCTTTATAAATTATTGACAATAAATAGCTGTGCTTACGCAGATTTTGCGAACACTCCTGTTCACAACGTTCGATTTCTTCACGGTACTTGACGAACGCGGGGTTATCCTCCTGAGCCTGACTTCTGGCAATATCGTCCTGATAGGTGTCATACATACCGCGGCAGGCGAGGACATGAAGGTTTAGCCCAAGTGCTACTTTTGTCAATTCTCTACGCGAGACGGTATACACATAATTCGCCGATGCTTCGTAACCCGCGGGAACGCTCCCAATGTATGCAGGATGATCAATCAAGGGATCCTGTGGCTCGATCAGAACTACGGCTTTTTTTGCAACCCTCAGCATCTCATACAGCGCTATCATTGGCCTGGGAAAATGGTGATAGGCCTCACGACACAATACGTAGTCAAACGAGTTGTCTTCAAATGTTATTGCCTCAGCATTTTGAACGCTGTAGGCATCAATGAGTCCTCGTTGTTTTGCCTGCTCCAGCATCAGCGAATCAATGCTGGAGGGCAGCACATGTTTGAAACCCTCGCGCTGCATTTGAAATGCATCTGATCCATATGTATCGCCAACGGTCAACCATGAGTTCTCCTTGGTGTGCGAGAGGCACTTGAAAACGGGCTCCCATAGTCGCTGGTGGCGCCACCAGTCAATAGTTTCGCTATTGAGGCGGTGTTTGAATGTCTCGTCGGCTTGCGCAAGGCTCGCTTGGTCGTAATTCACATGCGCTTGGTATACATGCTCTTGGTGCCCATTCGCACGGGTTTTCTCGATTACTTCTTCTGTCATTTTTGACTCCTCGCTTAATCATTGAATGAGTATTGCCACCGGCTGCTAACGAGTTCCATGGCTGAGCTAACGTAGGTATGTGCAAAATCAAGTTGACTGTACTTTTTCCCGCGCCGGTATTTTTTGAAGCACTGTCAATAAATGTGGACCTCTCCACTCCTCCAATTTGACGGTAAACGCGCCCTTAAATCCATATATTACCGCCCAAGGTGAATCCGCTGCCTTGTCTGCAAAATAGTATGGAAAAGTTCCCTCTGCGATGATATTGACGTGTGTGGGATCGATAAATGCAGCGGCATGAGGATAGGCTGGTGTGGACGAAAGAAACAATCCACCCACCTTGAGCACGCGATGCACTTCATTCATCAACTCCACAAAAGGGTTGCGGCGCTGCGGCATATAGATGACTCTGGGTATATGTTCAATCAAGTCGTGCGCTGTCACGTATTCAAAAGACTCATCTTCGAATGGAATGGGCTCAAGGACAAGGTCGGCGCGCTTGATATTGGCACTTAAATCATCCCTCACATCAATACCAAAAGTTTCCGTTGCATTGAATGGATTTTTGGGCTCGCGTCCGCAGCCAAGATCGAGACTTTTCGTCATGTCAATTCCCTAAAGTTGAGTACCGCGACCTGCGTATTCCTTGGAGGCATGTCCATTTGAACCACGGAGGTCATTACAAATACGTTTTCAAGTGGCAACGACATTCAAATGCCATTCTGCTTGCTACTCCCGATTTCATCCTGAGTGCCTTGAAGCTGTTGCGCACGCCACATCGCGATGTACGCAGCCTCCAGATTGAAGCAAAAGCCTTCTGTGTCAAACAGCGAAAAATTTGCCTTGTTGTTGGCCAGCTTGGCTTTGCAATCGGCCAGCAGCGCTGGGTCCTGCGCCAGCTGCAGGGCTAAGGCCTCGTAATCCGCCAGCGAATGGGTTGCCAGCTCCGGCATGCCAATGGCATGCAGCAGGCTGCCAGCCACCCGCGATGGAAAGGAGTTGCCCATGTAGCTCACCACGGGCAGACCCGCCATCAGGGCGTCGGCCGCTGTGGTGTGGGCGTTGTAGGGGTGGGTGTCCAAAAAGACATCGGCTTGCCGGTAGCGCGCCAAATGGTCTTCCACCAGCGGCACCCGGCCGGCAAAGACCAGCCGCGTGGGATCGATACCGCGGGCCTGGGCTTCTTTGCGCAAATTGCGCTGGGCCAGTTCACCGCGAGACATCAGCCACAGCACACTTCCCGGCACCTTCGCCAAGAGCCGCATCCATGCATCAAAGACCGGCGGTGAAATTTTGTAGTCGTGGCTGAAGGAGCAAAACACCACACCCGTTTCCGGCAGACCGCACTCGCTGCGCGTCGGTGTGCGCTCGGATATCTGCACGCTGTTGTCGGTAGGCAGGTAGGTGTCCGGCAAATAGGCCACTTTTTCGTTGTAGTACTGCTGCTGCGCGGGCGGGATGATGTGCCGGTCGGCCAGGATGTAGTCGAAGTAGTCCACCCCCATGGTGCCGGGGTAACCCAGGTAGTTGACCTGCACCGGGGCGGGGCGGTAGGAAAAAATATCGGTGCGCGTGTCGGAGGTGTAGCCGCCCAGGTCTACCGCAATATCGACCTCCAGGGAGCGCATCAGCTGGGCAATTTGCGCCGAACTCATGTCTCGCGCGTCGATGAACTGGTCAAAGGCCTTGACCATGCGGGCGCGCAGCCGGCTTTGGTCGTCGATGCCTAGGGAGATGGCGATGGTTTCAAAGCGGGATTTGTCGTGCCGCTCAAAAACACCGGCCAGCAAATGCCCCACCGGATGTTCCCGCAGATCCGGTGACACGTAGGCCAGGCGAATTTTTCGATGCCGGTAACGCTCCCCCGTCCACAGCGCGGTGGCGCGTGCGGGGTTGTAGTGCGCGGCAAAGGTCTGGGCGGCGATTTGGTGGTCACGGGCCTCGTCCGACAAGGACATGAACGCCAGCGACTTGCACACACGTTTGCCGCTGCGTACCCCTTCCACGATGTCCTGGCCCAGCGTGTCATGGCCCTTCCAGTCGCAGATGTGCATGCGTTCGTAGAAAAGCAGGCCCAGTGCGTAGTCAAAATCGGGCTTGATGCGGATGAGCTGTTCAAACATGGCAATGGCTTGCTCACTTTGTTTGAACTCGGTCAGCATGATTCCGCAGTTGCCTAAAGCGGCTACATGGTTGGGGTTGATGCTCAGAATCTTGTTGAACCGTTCCAGCGCGTCCTTGTGCCGGAACATGCTGCGCAGCAGGGCACCGCTGTTGAGCAAGACCTCTTGCGATTGCGGCTCGATTTCCAGCGCAGCGTCGTAGCTGCGCAGGGCCTCTTCCTTGTTGCCCATGGCCTGCAGTACCGCGCCCCGCAGGTAGTGCAAGGGTGCAAATTGGGGCGCGCCTTGCACACCACGGCTGCAGCAGTCCAGCGCGTCTTGGAGTTTGCCGGAATTGAGTGCAATGAGCCCCAATGAATAGAGGCAGTGGGCGTTGTGGGTATCGACCTCCAGGACTTGCCAGAACAGCCGGGTGGCGCCCTCGATGTCGCCGCGGGTCTGCAATTCAATCGCCTGGATCAGTTTTTTCGTCAGGGGCATCGTGGGTTACCAGAATATGGCCATGGGAAACACTTGTGTTTTGCTATTAAATAGATAGCTGCTTACGCTGTATATATAAGGGCTAGAGGCTGTTTTCGTTTAAATTATTTGGCGGTGTGGGGCCCCGGTGCCTTACACCTGCATGTTCATGATGTCAGTGTAAGCCTGCACCATGCGATTTCTGACGTGCAAGCTGGCCTGAAACCCAATCTGGGCCTTCTGGATGGCCACCATGGTTTCCTCCAGGCTGACCTTGGGGTTTTCCATCTGCACTTCCTGCTGCAGGCGGGTGGCCTCGTTTTGCGCCGCGCTGACTGATCCCAAGGCGCTTTTCAGTGCGCCTGCAAACCCGCCACCGGTGCCGGCGACGCCCGCCGATGCGGCTGGGCGCACCCCGGCACTGGGGCGGATAGTCGTTGGCATCGATACGGGGGTGAGCTTGAGATCCATGGTGGTTCTCCCTAAAAGTGGAGGTGCAGCGATCCTATGCCCGGCAAGGAGTGGCTATTATTTTGATTTGGGGGGTAAAGCAGGTGCTTATTGCCCTAATGTTTTCGGGGGTGCACCGAATAATCAATCCCATACGTGAGGCGGTTCGCGCCCATTGCATAGGAATATCTGATGCCTGCAGTTGCCACAATCCCTTTGAATCCCACCATCGCCCAGCGCGTGGCCGGGCTCGACCAAGGCCAACGGCTGCGCTTGGCCCTGGGGGTCGTACTTTTTGTGGCGATTGCCATCATGGGGTTGGTGATGGGGCGCCAAGCCGAATGGCGCGTGCTGTACTCCAACCTGGCGGACAAGGACGGCGGCGCGGTCATTGCCCAGTTGAGCACCTTGAACGTGCCTTATAAATACACCGAGGGCGGCGGCGCCATCCTGGTGCCAGCCGACCGTGTGCACGATGTGCGGTTGAAGCTGGCTTCGCTGGGCTTGCCCAAGGGTTCGGTCAATGGTTTCGAGATGATGGAGTCCAACCGCTTCGGCATGACCCAGTTCCAGGAACGGTTGACCTTTCAGCGCGGGCTGGAAGGCGAGTTGACCCGCTCCATCCAGGCCCTGTCCTCCGTGCAGAACGCGCGGGTGCACCTGGCGCTGCCCAACCAGAATGGTTTTTTCCGCGAGCAGCAGAAGCCTTCCGCCTCGGTGCTGCTGAGTCTGCACCCGGGGCGCACGCTGGACCGCGCCCAGTTGGCCGGCATTGTGCATTTGGTGGCCTCCAGCGTGCCGGAGATGAATCCGACGGCGGTCAGCGTGTTGGACGACACCGGCAAGTTGCTGTCCACCCCTCCCGACGGTTCGGGTGGCGGCCTGGGGGCCGATGCGGAGCAGTTGCAGTACGCCCAGCAGATCGAGCAGATCTACAGCCAACGCATTTTGGACATTCTGGAGCCCATTGTGGGCAAGCAAAACGTGAAGGCGCAGGTGAGTGCGGAGTTGGATTTCTCGCAAACCGAGTCCACCACCGAATCGCACAAACCCAACCAATCGCCAGATTCCAGTGCGATTCGCAGCCAGCAATTGGTGGAGAGTGGCAGTTCGGTCAGCCCGACCGCACCCTCTGGTGTGCCAGGCGCCACCACCAACCAGCCGCCTGCCCAACCCTCGGCGCCCATCAATGGGCAGGCCCAGACGGTGGCGGCTGCAGGCCAGCCAGCGGCAGGCGCTGCTTCTGCGGGTGGCGGCAAACGCGAATCCATCATCAACTACGAGGTTGATAAAACGGTGCGGGTGGTCAAAGGCGCCACCGGCGTGATCAAGCGCATCAACGCCGCCGTGGTGGTGAACAACCAGGTCACCACCGACGAAAAGGGAAAAGTGACCAGCACCCCGTTGACCGATGTGCAGATTGAAAAAATGAGCGCTTTGGTGCGTGAAACAGTGGGATTTAACAAAGACCGCGGCGACTCGGTCAATCTGATGAATGCCGCCTTTGCGCCCATCAAGAATGAGGTTGTGGATGTGCCCTTGTGGCGGCAACCGGAAGTGCTGGACATGGCGCGCAGTTTTGCGTGGCCTCTGGGAACTTTGGCATTGGCTGCATTGGTGCTGCTGGGTGTGATTCGCCCCGCCATGAAAACCCTGTTGCAAGCGCCGACCCTGCTGGCCAGCGATGCGGAAGCCCGCGGCAATCAGCTGGACACGATTGAGGGGGATGAGCCCGAGCGGCCGCAACTGGCCGGTCCGAGCGAACCTGCTCTGGCATCGGCGGCGGAAACGCGCCTGGAAGACGCACGCAAACTGACCCGTGACAACCCGGCGGCCGTGGCCAATATTGTCAAGGCATGGATGAACGGTGAGGCACCGGCCTAAAGTCCGGCGCAAAATAGCACCATGGCACAAGACGACGGACTACAAGACGCTGCAATTCTGATGATGTCTCTGGGCGAGGCGGAAGCATCGGAGGTGTTCAAGCATTTGTCACCCAAAGAGGTGCAAAAGCTCGGAGAGGCCATTGCCAAGACGTCCCAAATTACCCGCGAGCGGGTGGACGAGGTGGTGGGCAAATTCACCGGGGTGGCCGCGTCGCAGAGCCTGTTGGTGTCCAACTCGGGCGACTATGTCCGTTCGGTGCTCAAGCTGGCGCTGGGCGATGACAAGGCAGCCTTGCTGATCGACCGCATTTTGCAGGGCGGGGACGTCTCCGGCATTGAAAGCCTGAAGTGGATGGACCCCTTGTCGGTGGCCGAACTGCTGCGCAACGAGCACCCGCAAATCGTGGCCGCCATATTGGTGCACCTGGACTTCGACCAGGCCGCCGACGTGCTGAAAAATCTGACCGAGCGCCAGCGCAACGAAGTCATGCTGCGGGTGGCCACCATGGAAGGTATCCAGCCGACCGCCCTTAAAGACCTGAACGAGGTCTTGTTCAAGGTGCTGGCCGGTGGCGACAAGATTCGCAAGTCGTCGCTGGGTGGGGTCAAAACTGCTGCGGAGATGATCAACCTGATGGGTACGGCCATTGAGGGCACGGTGATTGAGTCGATCCGCAGCCATGACGCTGACTTGGCCCAGAAGATCATGGACAAGATGTTTGTGTTTGACGATGTGATCAAACTCGACGACAAAGGTATCCAGATGGTGCTGAAGGAAGTGTCTTCCGACGTGCTGATCGTGGCACTCAAGGGCGCCCAACCCGAACTCAAGGAAAAAATCCTGGCCAATATGTCCTCGCGGGCGGCCGCCACCTTGCGGGAAGATCTGGAATCCCGCGGCCCTATGCGCCTGTCCGAGGTCGAGGCCCAACAAAAGGAAATCCTCAAGACGGTGCGCCGTTTGGCCGACGAAGGCCAGATTGTGATTGGCGGCGGAGGTGGCGACGACGCCATGGTGTGATGACCCGTACCCATTCACGCTTTATTCCCGGCGAAGAAGTCGGCGTGGTGACCGATTGGCAGTTTGGCGCCGTGGACCAGTCGTCCCTGCGGTTTGCCGCCAAGCTCAAGGCACAGGAGCAAGCCGAGGCACAGGCCAAGGAAAATGTGCTGCGGCAAGCCGGTTTTGACGACGGTTATGCCCAAGGCTTTGCCCAGGGCCATGCCCAAGCGACCCTGGAAGGCCAGCGGCAAATCAACGAATACATTGCCACCCAAGGCAACGAGGCGGCCCTGCAATTTGGTCAATTGTTTGAGTCTGCACAAGCGCAAATTGCGGAGCAAGAGCAGGTGATGGCCAAGGGTGTTTTGGAGTTGGCCTGTGAACTGGCCCGCCAGGTGCTGCGCCATGAGTTGTCCACCAATCCCAACGCCTTGCAGCCTGTCATCCGGGAAGCGTTGAGCGTATTGGCCATCGACAGCAAAGCTGCTTTGGTTCGGCTGAATCCCTTGGACCAGGATGTGCTGGCCGAAGTGCTGCGCACCGAGTTTTCGGGCCTGTCGCTCACCTTGTTGGCGGATGCCTCCGTGGCCCGGGGGGGCTGTCTGGTCGAGTCGGCGGGTACCGTGGTGGATGGCACGCTGGAAAAACGCTGGCAGCGTTCTGTGGCCAGTTTGGGGCTGGATTCTGCGTGGGAGGTGGGCGATGACGTCAACTGAAGCCAGCGGGAAATGGCAGGAGTTTCTGGACCGTGCCCGCCAGAGTGTGGCGCGCGACAGTACCCTGGAGGTGCGCGGGACCTTGACCCGTTTGACCGGCTTGGTGCTGGAAGCCACGGGAATCCGGGTGCCTGTGGGGTCGCAGTGCGTGGTTTCCATGAAATCACGGGGACCTGTCTTGGCTGAGGTGGTGGGGTTTTCCGGGGACAGGGCGTTTTTAATGCCGGCTGGGGATGTCTATGGTTTGTCCAGCGGAGCGGGCGTGGCTCCCGCCGCCGCCTATGTGCCGGTGCCACGCCTGGGTGAGGCGGCTTCTACCGTGTCTGCCGCGGATGCTGGCATGTTGCGGCTGCCCTTGGGTGACGGATTGCTGGGCCGGGTGGTGGATTCGCAAGGCAATCCGATGGACCGATTGGGGCCCATTACGGATGTCAGCTCCAAGCCCTTGGACCGCAAGCCCATCAACGCCATGGACCGGGCGCCGGTGCGTGAGCCTTTGGATACCGGGGTGCGGGCGATCAACGCTTTGCTCTCGGTCGGCCGCGGACAGCGCATAGGCCTGTTTGCCGGGTCGGGTGTAGGCAAAAGTGTGCTGCTCGGCATGATGGCCCGCTACACGCAAGCCGACGTGATTGTGGTGGGACTGATCGGTGAGCGGGGCCGGGAGGTCAAGGAATTTATTGAAGACATCTTGGGCGCCGAAGGCCGGGCACGCTCGGTGGTGGTAGCGGCTCCGGCCGATGCCCCGCCTCTGCTGCGCATGCAGGGCGCCTCGTACGCGACCGCCATTGCCGAGAGTTTCCGCGACGAGGGGAAACATGTGCTGTTGCTGATGGATTCGTTGACCCGGTATGCCATGGCACAGCGGGAAATTGCCTTGGCTATTGGGGAACCTCCGGCCACCAAAGGTTATCCACCGTCGTGTTTTGCCAAATTGCCGCAGTTGGTGGAGCGCAGTGGCAATGGTTTGAATGGGGTGGGGTCGATTACCGCTTTTTACACGGTGCTGTCCGAAGGCGATGACCAGCAAGACCCGATTGCCGATGCCGCCCGGGCGATTTTGGATGGACATATTGTGTTGTCACGCGCCCTGGCGGAGTCGGGGCACTACCCGGCGATTGATGTGGAGCAGTCGGCCTCCCGTGTGATGCACAACGTGGTGCCGCGGGCCCACTTTGAACTGGCACGCCGCTTTCGGGCGGTGTACTCGAAATACGAGCGCGGCCGTGATTTGGTGCAGATCGGCGCATATGCGCAGGGGTCAGACCCTGCGCTGGACGAGGCCATCGCATTGCATGCCAATATGAGCCACTTCTTGCAGCAAGATATGTACGAGTCGTCCCCTATGCACATGGTCGTGGCGGAGATGTCTGCGGCGACTTCGCTGAGCCCGAATTTTGGATGACCAGAGATAGCGCACACCCCTTGGAGCGGCCATGTCTGAACTAAGAAGCATCGTTCTGGCCATTGAATTGGCCACACGCCAACGCGACGACCTTGCCAAGGTCGTTGCAAGAACCAGGCGCACCCTCGGCGGCGCGCAGCATCAGATGGCGCAGTTGCAAGGGTATGCGGGGGAAACCGATGCCCGCTGGTCAAGTCCCAACTACGTGGCGCTGTCGGCAGAGTTGATCCGCCACCATTACCAATTTACCGCCCGGCTTCAACAGGCCATTGTGTTGCAGACCGATGCGATCAGCAAAGCGAATCGCCAGGTGGAATTGACGGCGCAGGCGCTATTGCAGGCGGAATTCCGGTTGGCAGGCCTCAAACAGGTCTTGGAGACACGGCAGGCCGCCCAGCAACTGACGCAAAGACGCAGGGAGCAGCGATTGACAGATGAATTTGCAGGGATGCAACATGCCCGGACACGGGTCCGAACCATGAGTGGGGAAACCATATGACCATCGAAAAAGCGCATGCCTCCAGCGAGGCGAAACCGGCCGCCGCTTCAAATACCAAAGGCACCAAGGGAAAGTCTGCTGGCACCGAACAGACTGATGCGGGTGGCGCAGGTGGTTTTATGGCAGTTCTGGCTGCCATGGATACGGCAGTGGCACCGACCATCACGTTGACCAACGACGAGGAGTCGCCACTGTCGTCGTTGCCTGTGTTGCAAGACGGGTCTATGCTGGCGTCCACACTGACTCCGGCAGCTTCGGCCGCGCTGGAGGCTGATTCCAATGTGCCTATGGACGCCACCGCTTTGCTTGCGCAGTCCCTGCAGTGGAGCCCAGTGCAAGCGGAACCTACGCTTGCGCCGGCTACCGTTGCACCGCTGAATGCCCTCGGCAGTTCCACAAAGGGTACTGCGTTGCGCCCGCCCTCAGACGCGCTAGCGCCCAACGCGCTGTCACAGCCCAGTCTTGTGGCCGAGTCCACGCTGCCAACAACACGAAAGCCTGGCAAGGGCTTGCCGGAGTTCGCGGCGAACCAAGCCGCCATAGGCACAGAGTTGGCGGGTGTGGCCGCAAGCAATACCCAGGCGGATGCACAGGCGCTTTCCAAATTGCAAAAAGCGGAAGATGTGTTCAATCGTCCTTCCCCGGTCGACACCGCGTTGGCAACGGCCGTCGTGGCGGTTCGGCGTGAAGACAAAGTGAGTGAGCACACTATCTTCAAATCCAATGCCACGGAGGGCGCTCAGCCTCCCCAAGCGCTCCCCACGGGCGCTCCGGCAACTGCGGTTCTAACGGCCTCGGCGGTGGTCCCGCCATCGGACGTGTATGTGGCGGAGCAAGTGAAATACTGGATTTCTAGTGACGTAAAAAACGCCGAAATGACGCTGGACGGGATTGGTAACAGCCCGGTGGAGGTGAGCATCAGTATGCAAGGCAATGAAGCGCAGGTGGCGTTTCGGACCGATGAGTTACGGGCCCGCGAGGTGCTGGAGAATGCCAGCACGCACTTGAAGGACATGTTGCAGCGCGAGGGGCTGGTGTTGTCCGGCGTTTCTGTCGATACGGCAGGAGCAGGAAACCAAGGTGCGCAGGACCGTAAGGCCCAACAAGGGGGGCGACAAGCTTCCGTGATTTCAATGCAGCCGATTTCAGCCAATGCACTCCCCCCAACAAGCCGTACTTCGGGTCGCGCATTGGATCTTTTCGTCTAGTGGGTGCGGAATATGTCAATATCGGCACCGTGGCTGGGTTCGTGCAGTTTATTTGCGCTTTGTGCCTGGCGGATGTGTCCAATAATGGACGGACCTCATTAAGGAAATATTGTGTCTGGGAAACCTAAAGCAGCTGATGCAGCTGAATCGTCCGATTCCGGGAAAGCCCCTGCCAAGAGCAAAAAGATGTTGATCATCATTGTCGGGGTGGTGCTTCTCCTTGTCCTGGGTGGCGGTGGTGCGTTTTTCTACATCAGCAAGCAACGGGCGGCTGCAGAAGAGGGGGTAGACGAGGCCGAGGGGGCTTCCACCAAGGCGGCCCATGCAACATCCCAAACTCCTCCTGTCTATTTGCCGTTGGACAATATGGTGGTGAATCTGGCGGATCCCGGTGGGGAGAAAGTGGCTCAGGTCGGCGTCACTTTGGTGGTGACGGACGCACACGCCTCTGACACGGTGAAGGCCTACCTCCCGACCATTCGCAGTGGCATCCTGATGCTGATTTCCCAGCGCACGGCAGAGGAGCTTCTTAAGCAAGAAGGCAAAGAGCAGCTTGCAAAAGATATTCTTCGCGAAACCTCGCTCCCTTTTGGCGGCGGTGAAGAGGAGGCCGAGGAAGCCGTGCCTCCCAAAAAGGTTAAAAAGGCCAGTAAGAAAAAGGCACATGCGGAATATCCCGTGACCGGTGTCTTGTTTTCCAGCTTTATTGTCCAGTGATGGTGATACAGGTACCGTTGTATGAGTGAATCATTTCTTTCCCAGGAAGAAGTTGACGCCCTCCTGGAAGGTGTAACCGGCGAGAGTCAGAAAACCGTTGAAGAAGCTGCCGAACACGGCGAGGTTCGTGCGTACAACATTTCCAGCCAAGAACGAATTGTGCGTGGGCGTATGCCCACCATGGAGATTGTCAACGAGCGTTTTGCGCGCAATTTGCGTGTCGGTCTGTTTAACTTTATCCGGCGCAGTCCTGAGATATCGGTCGGTTCCGTGGTGGTGCAACGGTACAGTGCTTTTTTGAGGGAGTTGGCCGTGCCAACGAACTTCAACATCGTCGCGATTCGACCGTTGCGGGGAAGTGGCATGGTGGTTTGTGAACCCGCATTGGTGTTTGGTGTCATTGACACCTTGTACGGAGGCATCGGAAAATTCCAGACCCGGATCGAAGGCCGAGATTTTTCTGCGACAGAGCAGCGCGTGATCAATCGGCTGGTTGACGTGATTACGGCCGAGTACAAAAAAGCGTGGAAGGGGATTTACCCGCTGGAACTGGAGTACCAACGCTCGGAGATGCAGCCACAATTTGCAAATATCGCCACGCCGAGTGAAATTGTTATTTCGACTTCATTTCAGCTGGAAATTGGTGACATTTCTGGCGCCATTCATTTTTGCTTTCCGTACTCCACGTTGGAGCCCATTCGGGATGTGCTGTATTCGTCCACGCAGGGAGACTCCATAGAGGTGGATCGGCGCTGGGTCAATGTGCTGACACGCGAAATTCAAGCGGCAGAGGTTGTTTTGGTTGCCGAGTTGGCGCGTGCTGACGCGACCGTGGAGCAACTGCTGGGCATGAAGAAGGGCGACTTCATTGAGCTGGACCGTTTGCCAAAAATTCAAGCATGTGTGGACGGTGTGCCCATTTTCGAGTGTCAATACGGGACCCATAACTCCAAATATGCAATTCGCATTGATAGGGCGTTGCGTGGCAACGACCAAAATTGGTTAGGAGAAAGAAATGGCATCTGAAGACAGACCCGATGAAGCGGCCGATGATGGAATGGCCGATTGGGCGGAAGCCCTGCTGGAGCAAAAGGCATCCGAATCTACGGGGTCCGATGGCCAATCGGGCGGCGTGATGGCGGGGGACGCCCCCAAACCCTTCTCCTCGTTTCCGAGCGGTGGAGGCGAGGCGCCAATCAACGACATCAATATGGTGCTGGATATACCGGTACAGTTGTCGGTGGAGTTGGGGCGTACCAAAGTGCCGATCAAGCATATCTTGCAATTGGGCCAAGGGTCGGTCGTTGAGTTGGATGCCCTGGCCGGCGAGCCTATGGACGTGTTGGTCAATGGCTATCTGATCGCCCAAGGGGAGGTCGTGGTGGTGAATGATAAATTTGGTATTCGCTTGACCGATGTGGTGACGCCGTCTGAGCGTCTGCGCCGGATCAGTAAAAGTTGATCGGTTGGGATGACGCAGTCTATTGTTTCCGTGGTGTTTTTCATTGTTTTGCTTGCCTGTCTTCCCATGGCAGTGAAATGGGTGAAGCAGCGCACCAAGGAGGCCGAAGGGGGGGCTGGCGGTCATTCGAAAATCATTTCGGCGGTGGCGGTTGGGCCGCATCAGCGGGTCGTTACGGTAGAAGTTGGCCCAGAAGGTGCGCGCGTTTGGTTGACCTTGGGAGTGACTCCGCAGGCGGTTTCCTGTCTGCATTGCGCGCCCGTGGTGCTGTCTCAAAAAGCAGGTAGCGAGCTTCTCCCAGTGCAGTTTGCGGGGGAGCACTGACTATGGGGGCCGTTGATCGCAGGAAAAGTCATTGCTTCGTGGGGGCGCGCGTGCTTGGCAAGGGATTGGTGGGAGGGGTTTTGGTCTTGCTGCACGGTGTGGCTGCCGCCCAGTCCGGAGGGCAATTGCCCTTGCTGGTGGGGACCGGTGATTCGGGTTTGAATTTTTCGGTGCCTGTTCAGACGCTGCTGTTTTTCACAGCGCTGTCCTTCTTGCCTGCGGTTCTTCTGATGATGACAGGCTTTACGCGTATCGTCATTGTGTTGTCGCTATTGCGTCAGGCGCTGGGGACCCAGTCCGCGCCCCCAAACCAGGTCATTGTGGGTTTGTCGCTGTTTTTAACTTTGTTTGTGATGGGCCCCACGCTGGACCGGGTTTATGCCGACGCGTATGTGCCTTACACCAAAAACACGATTCCCTTTGAAACGGCTCTGAGCAAGGCCGAGGCGCCCGTGCGGGGTTTTATGGTGAAGCAAACGCGGCAGTCTGATTTCGCGTTGTTTGCCAAATTGGCAAAGCTCGGGCCTGAAGTGACCGCAGAAACCGCACCGATCCGTGTTTTGGTGCCTGCTTTTGTCATCAGCGAGTTGAAGTCTGCTTTCCAGATTGGATTTATGATTTTTATCCCCTTTCTGGTGATTGACATTGTTGTTTCCAGCGTCTTGATGTCACTTGGGATGATGATGTTGTCCCCGGTGCTGGTCGCACTGCCGTTCAAGCTCATGTTATTTGTGTTGGCGGACGGATGGAATCTGTTGATAGGGTCATTGGCCGCCAGCTTTGTGACCTGAAGAGAGCGCACTTTATGAATTCTCAAATGGTGTTAACCATGGGGCAAGAGGCCCTTTTGATGCTTCTGATGGTGTCTTCGCCGGTATTGGGTGCTGCTTTGGTTGTTGGGCTGCTTGTGAGTCTGTTCCAGGCCGTCACGCAGATCCATGAAGCGACTCTGGCTTTCGTGCCGAAGTTAATTGCGGTGATCGCGGTCTTTGCCATTGCGGGCCCTTGGATGCTGACCATGTTGGTTGAATACATTCGCCGTACCCTTGAGGCGATACCCGGTACGGTCATTTAATGAAGGCTGCGCCGTGATCTCATTCACTGAGGCGCAACTCATGGCGTGGGTGTCGCCATTGGTGTGGCCTTTCTTGCGTGTGCTCGCCATGTTTACCACGGCGCCTGTGTTTTCCTCCCGGGCTTTTCCGATGAGGGCCAAAATTGCTCTCGCTTTTTTTGTTGCGCTTGGCACCCAGGCGAGTTTGCCTTCCATGCCTGTCATTGGTTTCAATGACCCCCAGGTACTCGGTGTGGTGATCCAGCAAGTTGGAATCGGGTTGGCTATTGGATTCGTGGTCCGACTGGTCTTTGCTGCGGTGGAGTTGGCGGGAGAGGTGGTTGGGTTTCAAATGGGTCTGAATTTTGCGGCGTTTTTTGATCCGACCCTCAACGCGCAGTCCAGCGCAGTGGCGCGTTTCTTTGGACAAATGACGGCCCTGCTTTTTGTGGTGATGAATGGCCACTTGATGGTGCTTGCCGCAGTGAACCGAAGCTTCCACTCGTTCCCCGTGGACCAGAATTTTTTAGAGGCCTTAGGCCAAATGAAGTTGTATCGCTTGGGCACTGACTTGTTTGCCAGTGCTTTGTGGATTGCTCTACCGATGGTTGGGATGCTGATGTTTACGAATTTGGCGTTGGGAATTATTTCCCGGGTTGCACCGCAGATGAATATTTTTGCGGTCGGGTTTCCGATCACGCTGGTCGTTGGTTTGGTCGGTATCGCTGTGACGCTTCCGATGTTGGACCAGCCCTTCATTGCGCTCATGGGCCGTGCCATTGAGGTGTTCGGTGGCAATTGAGGCCTTGATTAAACCAATTCGTTGCGAATGGCGTAGACCGCTAGCTCTGCATTGTTGGCCAATTTGAGTTTTTCCAATAGCCGTGCCCGATAAACACTGACGGTTTTCGGACTTAGCATGAGGTCCTCTGCAATGTCGGACAACCGCTTTCCAGATGCAATTTTGAGTAAGGTTTGCAACTCACGCTCCGATAGCGTGCTGTGGAGTGCTTCGGCTGTCGGTGAGGCCAAGTTCTCAACCAACATTTCAGATACCTCGGGTGTCAGGTATTTGCGCCCCAGAGCCACTGTCCGTACGGCAGTGATGAGGTTTGCTGGGTCGCCCGCCTTGTTTAAATATCCGTGGGCACCCGCACGCAGACACCGGATAGCGTATTGGTCCTCCGCAAACATGGAAACAATCAAAACCCGAATAGGTGAATTGGTTTCGCGCAGGCTGGCAAGTACATCAAGCCCACCGCGACCGGGTAGGTTAAGGTCCAAGAGCAGGACATCGCAAGGGTTTGTTCGAAGAACTTCACGAACTTCGGTGTAACTCCCCGCTTCTGCAATGACTTGAATGTCAACGGCGTCGGCAAGGGTTTCTCTAATTCCGCGTCGGACCATGCCATGGTCGTCGCAAAGAACAACACGTATCACGCGATTGACTCCTCTTGCACAGGACGCTCGCCGCAGTCCAGGGGAACAGAAAGAATGATGGAGGTGCCCGCACCCTCGCGGGTGCTCACGTCGAGCCACCCCCCCACGGTTTTTGCACGTTCGTGAAGTCCGCGAATGCCAAAGGCCTGGGGTTTGCGCATCTCCAATTCGGAAATTCCTTTTCCATTATCAGTCACTTCCACGGTAAGGACTCCTTCCGCATCTGACAGTTCAATCTGCACCAAGCTGCAGTTTGCATATTTTGATGCGTTGGTCAGTGCTTCCTGGGCGGTGCGGTAAGCAGTCAATTGAATGGCTTTGGAGATGGCAAGGTGTTCGCTGTTTGCTCTCAGCACTGTTTTGATCCCCGTGCGCCGTTCAAAGCTGCTGGCCAACCACTGCACCGCCGCAAACAAACCTTGATCCAGAATGGAGGGGCGCAGGTTCATCATGATGCGCTGACTGGCCCCAATGGCATGTTGCAGCATATCCATCGCGGCTAGGAGGTGCTCCTGTGTTGCGGTGCTTTCGTTGTGCCTGGAAATCCAGCCTAAGTCCAATTTGACGGCGGCAAGTGAGCCGCCGATGTCGTCATGGATTTCACGGGCAATGGCTGCACGCTCTCTTTCTATGGCTGTCTGCAAATGGCCCGCAAACTCCGCAAGTCGTTTTTCGGAGGCTGCGAGTTCCTGGTCTGCCTTCTCCTTTGCGATCCTGCTTTGGTGCACTTCCAGTGTTCGCAAAATGACGCGTTCCAGTCTTCCCAAGTCATCCTTTTGCAGGTAGTCACTGATGCCTAAATGAATGGCCGCGACTGCCGCTGCTTCGCCGATGGTTCCTGATAGCAATATAAAAGGAGGGCGGCGACGGGCAGTTGTTAGCGCAGACCAAGCGTCGAGGGCTGTGAAACCAGGCAAGCGATAGTCTGCAAGGATGAGGTCGAAAAAGGTATCCCCAGTGAGCTGCAAAAAATCCTGAAGTGTTTCCACCCGGGTAATCGTAAAGTCAAATCCAGCTTTTCGCAGAGCGCGAGTGACCAATTCGTGGTCGAGAACGGAGTCCTCCAGATGCAGGATCTTCATAGGGTTATCCGGTGGTCTGTGTTCCATATTCGACGTTATCATTGCAATTGATTATGAGCCTTGAACGCAGAGTGGGCATGCAGTTGTGGTTGGTATTTTGATTGGCCAGCACTCAAAGATTCCCCCAATGTCTCAGATTCCTGATAACCTAGGTATCCGAGTAGTTCAAGTTAACGATGCAAGACTGTGATTGACGCAAACAGTGGTTTTTAGGACAAAAGACAATGCAATCATCATTGACATCGACCGCCGCCCCGGCTGTGCAATTGCCTGTCATGCTTGTGGCTGAGGTTCAGGATTCCTTACTCGTGGTTGTGCATGATTTGTCTAGGCTGGATGGCCTGCTGGCGCACACCATGGAAAACTTGATGGAACGCTTCACCAGTGCCAGCGCCAATCTGGCTGATCCCGCACTGATGGACTCCAGGGAGCTTGATGGAGTGCGCAGCACCTTGCGAGCGGCGGTTACTGAATTGCAGTTCCAGGACTTAGCTTCGCAGCTCATTGTTCATACGTCTAAGATCCTTCAGGGGTGTGCATACCGTTTGGCGTCCGAGTCCATGGGCTCTGAAGATGGTGAGGCCATACCCTTCGTGGAAGAGGTGCCTGAGCGCCCGAACCCTGTTACTCAGGATGAGATGGACGCGGGCTCCATTGAGCTTTTTTAGTTTTGCGATTTTATTTAAAACCACTTAAGTTGTACTAGTCGGAGTTTCAAATGTCTTTAATTCTCGCTGTAGATGATTCGCCGTCCATGCGGAAAATGGTGTCGTTCACTTTGACCGGTGCTGGGTATCAGGTTGTGGAGGCGGTAGACGGGCTTGATGCCTATGAAAAAGCGCAGGCACAGTCATTTGATTTGGTTCTTACAGATCAGAATATGCCGCGCTTGGATGGGTTGGGCCTGACGCGAAAGCTACGGGACCATCCACAATTCAAGACGGTTCCTATCCTGATGTTGACAACGGAGTCCAGTGATCTGATGAAGCAGGCCGGGCGTGCGGCTGGTGCGACAGGTTGGTTGGTCAAGCCTTTTGACCCGGCGCGATTGCTTGATGTGATTAAAAAGGTGATTCGCTAACTGCATGGCAGAGCAGGTAACAGGAGGCAATATGGCTGAAGCGCATCAGGACAGTGGCGGTGGTGGGGATTTCGATCTAACGCAGTTCTATCAAATATTTTTTGAAGAAGCTGGGGAGAATTTGGATCAGATGGAGCAAATGCTGCTCAACTTGAACCTTGAGACTGCGGACGATGAGGAACTCAATGGGGTGTTCCGTTGCGCTCATTCTGTAAAGGGAGGGGCTGCTACATTTGGTTTTACCGATGTGGCTGAATTAACCCATCAGATGGAGTCACTGCTGGATCGATTGCGTAGACATGAACTTCAGCCGAATGCCGCGATGGTCGATGTGTTGCTGGAGTCTGCTGATGCCTCGCGGAGTCTATTGGCTCGCCACCAAGCTGGAGGTGAAGGTGATGGGGTGCCTACTGCAGATTTGGTGCGTCGCATCAGTGAATTGGCTGCTGGTGGATCCGTAACACCTGCTCCTGCGCCGATTCAAGTGAAAATTCCCGCTCCTGAGCAGAAGCTGCCGGTGGCAGTAGAACCGCCTAAAAGCAAAACAACACGCTCTCTGGAAATATGTATTGGACCCATTGAGCGGCCTGAGCAGGCTGATGCAGTATGCGAATTGTTCCGGGATATTCCGGGACTGGGTGATATCAAACCGTTGCCCTCTGAGCGTAAGGATGTCCGTGTCTTCGCCGTAGAAACGGCTTCGACGGACGATGATTTGTTGGATCTATTTGCGTTTCACGTTTCGAGAGAGCACATCACTATCAAAAATGTGGATTCCGTTCCTTCGGAGTCGTCAGATCCCGGATATGGATTTTTTGAGGGGGCCGCCGGAGCGCCTGTTGCAGCCAGTTATGCAGATGATCCGCAGCCGGGAGCGCCATTGGCCGCATTTCCTGGATACGGCTTTTTTGACGGCTCACCGGGGGCGCCAGTTTCGACCCCTGTGGCAGCAAGTTCAGGAAGTGGTGCGTTGGAAAGCAAAGTGGCTAGTAAAGCTCCGGCTAAGACATCACCAGGAGCAACTGTGTCGCAGCCTGAGGCTGCGACCATTCGGGTGGCCATCAGCAAGGTCGACCAGTTGATCAACCTTGTTGGCGAACTGGTGATTACCCAGGCAATGCTGGCTCAAAATAGCAGAGCCCTGGATCCGGCTGTTTATCAACAACTTCTCACGGGGTTGGCGGATTTGGATCGAAATACACGTGATTTACAAGAATCTGTGATGTCGATTCGGATGATCCCAATGTCGATTGTGTTCAGTCGCTTTCCCCGTATGTTGCGAGATTTGGCTGGTAAGTTGGGCAAGAAGGTTGATTTCGTCACACAAGGCGAGGCGACTGAATTGGATAAGGGATTGGTCGAAAAGATTACGGACCCTTTGACACACTTGGTGCGCAATAGTTGTGATCATGGAGTTGAGTTACCAGCAGAACGACTGGCGGCAGGAAAATCTGAAACTGGAACAATTACTTTGTCCGCGTCGCATCAAGGTGGGTCCATCGTGATTGAGGTTAGGGATGATGGGCGGGGAATGTCTCGGGAGAAAATCTTGAACAAGGCGCGTGAGCGTGGGTTAGATGTTTCAGACCAAATGTCTGACGCCGAGGTTTGGCAGCTGATATTCGCTCCTGGATTTTCAACGGCTGCAGTTGTGACGGACGTGTCGGGCCGCGGTGTTGGTATGGACGTGGTCAAGAGAAATATTGCGGCTTTGAATGGAACCGTAGAAATCGATTCGGCCGAAGGGTACGGGATGAAGGTGTCAGTTCGCCTGCCGTTGACTCTCGCCATTATGGATGGCATGTCTGTTGGGGTTGGCGATGAGGTGTACATACTTCCGCTTTCCTCTGTGGTGGAGTCTTTTCAGGTCAAGGCAGATGCAGTTAGCACGGTTGGTCAGGGGTCTCAACTGGTCAAAGTTCGCGACGAATATATGCCGGTGATTGAATTGGAGAAAGTATTTCAAATCCCAAGATTCGATTTTGAAAAATCAAGCGACATCATGGTCGTCGTTGAGGCAGATGGCAGCCGAGTAGTATTGTTGGTTGATGAGTTGCTGGGGCAGCAGCAAGTTGTAGTAAAGAACCTAGAGTCCAATTATCGAAAAGTCCCCAATGTTTCTGGTGCCACGATTCTTGGGGATGGAAAAGTTGCATTGATCTTGGATACGGGCGCTTTAGTTCGCCGCTCAAGGCATTGAAGGAGTGAATATGGGCATGATGGAGAAACTCGATGATATGTCAGCCTCTGGTGCGAGGGAGTACCTAACATTTCGTTTGGACCAAGAAGAGTACGGGATCGATATTCTTAAGGTTCAAGAAATTCGTGGGTATGAGCCCCCGACCAGGGTAGCGAATGCGCCAAATTTTATCAAAGGGGTTGTTAATCTGCGCGGGACGATAGTACCGATTGTGGATATGCGATTGAAATTCAGCTGCTCCAAGGCGGAATACAACTCTTTTACAGTAGTCATCATTTTGAACTTGAGGCACAGAATCGTTGGCATAGTCGTTGATTCAGTTAGCGATGTCATGGAGTTGCCGCCAGAAAGTCTCAAATCAGCCCCAGATATTGACAGTGTTATTGACAGTGGGTCAGTACTTGGACTTGGTTCTTTGGGTGACAGAATGCTGATTCTTCTTGATATTGAGCGCCTTATGGCTGCGCCAGATATGGGGCTTGTCGCTGCATCTGAGTGAAATTGCTGAAATCAGAAGTCGTATTCGAACTGGGTAATCAAAGATGAATGCTGAGCATCGGGTGACACAGACTAAAGCTGCGCTTGAGAGTGGCGATTCTGGTGCTTCTGGAATGCAAGGCCGAGAGTTTGTTTGGACTGATGCAGATTTTGATCGAGTTCAAACGATGATCTATAAGCGGGCTGGCATTAGCCTGCATGACGGCAAGCATGCAATGGTGTACAGCCGTCTGTCAAGAAGACTCCGGGAAACGGGCTTTCAAAGTTTTCGGGACTACTTGAGTTGGTTGGAATCTACCGACGGGCCCGAGTGGCAGGAATTCGTTAATGCACTGACAACGAATTTGACTTCATTTTTCCGGGAACAACATCATTTCGATATTTTTTCAGATTTTTTGAAGTCAAAGCCTACCGGCAATCCTTGGCGTGTATGGTGTAGTGCCGCATCTACCGGTGAGGAGCCCTATTCGATTGTGATGACAACCTTGGATGCGCTAGGACCTCGCGCCAATTTTTCATTAACCGCGAGTGATATTGATTCAAAAGTACTGGCTACAGCTAAACAGGGCGTGTACAGGTTGGATGGCTTGAAGGGAATTGATTCTGAGCGAATGCAGCGTTATTTCTTGCGTGGAAAAGGCGGCAACGAGGGAATGGCGATGACCAAGCCTGAGTTGCGAAAATGTATTGAGTTTTTAATTGTCAATTTGATTAGAGATGACTGGCCCTTCAGAGATCCATTTGATGCCGTCTTTTGCAGAAATGTAATGATCTACTTTGATGCACAAACACAGCGACGGGTTCTTGAACGCATCTATAAAGTCATGAAACCCGGAGCATTACTGTTTGTGGGGCATGCAGAAAATTTTAGCGACTCTCGTGATTTATTCGTTTTGAAGGGGAAAACCGTCTATGAGCGCCGGTAGCATCAGAGCATTCACGCTAGGTATCACGGATTTCCGTCGTTTTAACTGATTGCAAGGACCACATGAATTTCCCTCAATCCGGTGCCAGCGCCACGTCGACTCGAGGCGTGGGTGGGGCGCCTGCTGCTAAGGTTCTGCCAAGTGGCCGAATCTCGAGAATCGACCAGTTGAAGGCCCAGCCACGCAAGCCTGGGGAAGCCTCTTTTTTTTATGCGGATCACCACTTCCAGTATGACGCTGTAAAGGTGTTGCCAGGGGAGTACTACGTTTCCAATGAGGACCTTGTCGTCATGACGGTATTGGGCTCCTGCATTGCTGCGTGCATATGGGATGGCAAAGCGCGAACAGGGGGCATGAACCACTTTATGTTGCCAGATGGTGACAGTGTGGATGGCTCTGGTCGTTATGGATCGTATGCGATGGAGTTGTTAATCAATGAGATGCTTAAGCTTGGTGCGCGCAGAGAAACGATGCAGGCCAAAATATTTGGTGGAGCTCAAGTGATGGCCGGTTTCACAACAATGAATGTTGGGGAGCGTAATACACAGTTTGTCTTGGACTATCTGGCAACAGAGAGGATTCCGATCGTTTCGCAAGATGTGCTTGATATTCATCCCAGAAAAGTTTGTTTTTTTCCTGTAACCGGTAAGGCCTTGGTTAAACGTTTGGCACACTCCCACCCAGAAACTCTTGCAGTCGAAGAGCGTAGAGGAAATGCGGTATCGGTTGCGAAGTCAACCGCTGGCGGCTCTGTGGATCTTTTCTGAAGGGTTTTTGTGAAAAAGATACGAGTGGTGGTGGTTGATGACTCTGCCTTGGTTCGGAGCTTGGTGGCAGAGATCATCAATCGCGAAAAGGACATGGAATGCGTGGGCACTGCAAATGATCCACTGATCGCTAGGGAGATGATTCGGGAGCTTAATCCTGATGTGATCACGTTAGACATTGAGATGCCAAAAATGGATGGCATTGATTTTTTGGGGCGCTTGATGAGGTTGCGCCCCATGCCGGTAGTCATGATTTCTACCCTTACAGAACGAGGGGCCGAGGTGACCATGCGGGCATTGGAGCTCGGCGCAGTGGATTTTGTCGCCAAACCCAGAATTGGGTTGGCGGACGGCATAAACGATCTTGCTGGGCAAATTGTCGACAAAATTCGGATCGCTGCATCGGCTCACATTCGACGGGTCGTGCAGCATAGCCCGATTGCAGCAACAGACGCGACGGTCAAGCGCTCATCGTTAGAAAGCCTAGCTTTTGCGCGGGTTTCAACCGAAAAGTTGATTTGTATTGGTGCTTCGACTGGCGGAACTGAAGCTATAAAGGAAATTCTGACACGTATGCCAGCGGATTCCCCTGGTATCGTTATAACCCAGCATATGCCACCTGGTTTTACAACCAGTTTTGCCGCGCGACTCAATGGCTTATGCCAAATGACGGTACAGGAAGCGGTAAATGGTGAACGAATACTTCCGGGGCATGCGTACATTGCCCCGGGCGGAAAGCAATTTCGCGTGGAGAAAAGTGGCGCCAACTATGTCTGCGTTGTTGAAGATGGTGAGTTGGTTAACAGGCATAGACCTTCTGTAGAAGTATTGTTTTTATCTGTCGCACGGGTGGCGGGGCGAAATGCGTTTGGAATTATGTTGACTGGCATGGGGGGGGATGGTGCGCGGGCCATGAGGGAAATGAAGGATGCGGGGAGCTACAATTACGTCCAAGATGAAGCCAGTTGCATCGTGTTCGGCATGCCGCGCGAGGCCATTCTTCACGGTGCAGCAGATGAGATCTTGCCACTGACGGATATCGCTCCAGCGCTAGTTAGGAAGTTAGGTGGTTCGACGGATCGTTATAGAGTGTGATCCCGGTGACCTTGTGCTGAGACTGAAGCCACAGGTGCTGATGAAAACGAAAATTTTTCGTAGAATTTGACGGCTTCTTAGAAAGTGTGTCATAATTCAAGGCTTCGCTGATCACGGTGAAGCAAATAAGTAAGTG
>Ga0209343_10001527_pt1 | contig 31120 bp, 35 predicted proteins | sample RifCSPlowO2_02_FD_184026 | JGI IMG/M metagenome (GOLD analysis project Ga0209343, IMG submission 184026) | Groundwater microbial communities from Rifle, Colorado - Rifle CSP2_plank lowO2_0.2 (SPAdes) (version 2) | ecosystem: Environmental > Aquatic > Deep subsurface > Groundwater | place... | reverse complement strand
AAAATCTCCGTGTGTTCCTGATTAATGCTGGAGAGCGCGGCAATGGGCTCCAAATCATTGACCGTCACCACCTGGTGCTGAATGCGGCGCAACTTGTCGAGTGCGCGCTCTGGTGAAATTTTGGTCTCCCGGGTTCGACAGTTCAACCGCCCCTGCCACCCCAATATCCAATGAAATCAACGACATAAACCACAAAAATTCATTTTTTGTAATGGCGCGAATTGCGATTTTTTGCAGTTTGTAGCCATAAATTGTTGTGATACAGTAGTGGCGTGTTTATCAAACTCACCCGCCGCGGCCCCAATCGCTACGTTCAACTCGTTGAGGCGTACCGCGATGCCTCCACAGGCAAGCCCAAACAACGCACTGTTGCCTCTTTAGGGCGACTCGATCAACTCAACACCGAACTGCATTCAGTTATCGCTGGCTTGCAGCGCGTCACCGGTCAAACCCCTGCTGCGTCCACTGCACCCTTGGCACCACCAAGCTTGAGCTTTGATACCGCCCGTGACTTTGGCGATGTCTGGACGCTCACAGAGTTGTGGAATACCTTGGGCTTTGATGGTCTGCGCAAGGCATTTCGCCATACCCGCCACAGCATTGACGTTGAGGCCCTGATCCGGGTCATGGTGTTTAACCGCCTGTGTGACCCGGACTCCAAGCTGGGTGTGCTGCGCTGGCTTGAAACAGTGGCTTTGCCCGGTACGTCTTTGGAGTCCATTGACCATCAGCACTTGCTACGCGCCATGGATGCGATAGTTGAGCACAAGGCAGAAGTGGATAACGTGATGGCCAGTTTGCTGCGCCCCTTGGTCGATCAAGACCTGGCTATGGTGTTTTATGACATGACCACCATCCGGGCAGCCGGCCTGTCTGAGCAGAAGGGGGACTTGCGCCACTATGGCATGGCCAAAGTGGGTGTAGTCGAGCGCCAGGTCATGCTCGGTGTGGTGCAAACCGCTGAAGGTTTACCGCTATACCACGAGGTATTTGATGGCAACACGGCCGAGGTAACCACCATCAAGGGTGTGATTGAGAAGATCGTGGCGCGCTTTCCCATCAAACGCATCATTGCAGTGGCCGACCGAGGTTTACTCTCCAGCGACAACTTGGCCGATTTGCAGGAAATTGTTTTGCCTGGGGGCAACAAGCTCGAATTCATTCTGGCGGTGCCGGGCAGGCGCTATGGTGATTTTGTTGAATTGCTGGAACCGTTTCACACAGCGCGGTGCCTACCTGCCAAAGAAGAAGTTCTGGGCGAGACTGCCTGGAAAAATCTGCGCTTAATCATTGCGCATGATCCGCAGGTGTCGCTGCAAGCCGGTGCGATGCGTGACAAACGCATTGAAGAGTTGAAAAAGCAGGCCGACCAGTGGGTAGGCAAGCTCAATGATCAGGATGAGGGCAAGAAAAAGCCAGGGCGCAAACTCTCCGATGGTGAGTACGGTCAGCTATCGTAATGGTGTTCTTGGCTAATTTGATCAAGTAGCGTGATGGTCTTGAACGTAAGTTGTTGAAATTACAGGCTAATCACGTTGCGTGATGGCTATACGAACGTCCATCATCGTTTTTGGCCAAAATATGGTCAAAAACGATGATGTCCCAATGAAATCAAATACTTAGGCTCCTCGACAGGTTCCCCTCCACCGATTTTGAACATACACCCATCGATTTGGCTGAGCAAAAATGCCATCTTGACAAGCCAAAAAGTGGTGAGCAAGGGCTGGTGGTGATGGCCGCAGGCCATGTGGCGAAGCCCAAAAGACGTTCGTCAGAGGGGCCTTACGCATTGACCCTCATCTTGCGTGGACGTTGGAACATCAAATTGGGTGTTCACACTCACGATGGTGGTGCCAGGGCCAAGTTTTATCGCGAGGTGTGTGAAGCCCATCTGGCGCGCATTGTGAAGGTCGATCTCAAGAGTGATCTATTCACCTACGACATTGACGAGCGAGCGCTCAAGCACGCCAAGATGATGGACGGTAAATTGCTGTTGGTGACCAATGCGCCGGACTTTACGCCCGCTGAGGTGCTCAAGCGCTACAAGTCACTGGCTGACATTGAGCGCGGCTTTCGGGTGCTCAAGTCGGAGATCGAGATTGGGCCGATTTATCACCGCCTGCCTGATCGGATTCATGCCCATGCATCGATTTGTTTCATGGCGCTGATTGTGTACCGGGTGATGCGTAGCCGCCTACGTGACAGCCATACAAAGATTTCACCAGAGCGCGCACTCGACAAGTTGCGCCGCATTCAGCATCAGGTGGTGACGGTCAACGATTTGGAGCCCATTGCGGCGCTCTCCAGTATCAACAAAGAACACACGGAGATTTTGCAGGCACTGACGATCAAGAAACCCACACTTCCCGCCCAGTTGACCCTTTTGTAGTGGCGCGCTTGCAGCGTACCCCTATAGGAATCAACAACTTACAAAGTTAACTGTCGAACTCGGGTGGACATCGCTGCCAGAGCCATTTGACTCATGTATGGTGCAAATGTACACTACTGGCAAACACTCATAGGAGTTGAAATGCAAGCTGTTTTGATTCCACCTCAATTGCCATTGGGCATGATTAAGAGCTTCGGCCTCATTGGTGAGCAGTACGAAGTAGTGAAACCACTTCGCCCATTGGGTGACGGCGATTGGATGTACGAAATTAAGTTGGTAAAAACCGGCGAATTCGCTGAATACCGCATGACTCACATAAATGATGATCCGGTGGCCCACTGATGTTTGCAATCTCTTTTGACTTGACCGTCGCGGACACGGAGCGGAATCACCCAAAAGGTGTAGCTCAGGCATACGCTGAAATTGGAGCTATCCTTGGAGATCATGGTTTTCGCCGCATTCAGGGCAGTCTTTACGTGACTGAGAGCGAGGATATGGCCAAACTCTTTTTGGCTATCCAGATGTTACGCTCCAAGGTGTGGTTTCCGAAATCGGTACGCGATATACGCGCATTCAGAATTGAACAATGGTCGGACTTCACCGCTGTGGTGAAGGGCTAAGACGGAATGTTGGACCATGAACGACGAAGTTAAAACGAACAATCAACGGTTGCGCGAGCTGGTCGGGGGTGCGGGCATCAGCCAAGCCTTCGCACTGACACTTTTCAATCGTGGCCTTGGCCCTGCTGCCTACTCTGAAAGTGCTTGGAAAGGCTTCTTTTCAAGCCCTGACACGACGCGGTTTCGTCCTTTGAAGGATGACTTACTGGCGCACGCTGAAAAAGTTTTTGGAAAATTAAAACCTGATTAGTCCCCCAGGGCAATTGCATTTGAACGTGTGGCACACCTGGCCTTATCAAGTGACTGCCGTTTTGAAGAAACCCGCTTGTTCCCACGGCCAGATTTCCACACCATAGCGGTTTTGAATCCTTTTCACCATCACTATGGACAAGTCATCGGTCAACTCGTTGACGAAGTATGAACTGCGCAGGGCAAAGGGCTCCCGGCGCACAGCGTCTCGCTCATAGGTCAACCCTTCATGCTGCTCCATCAGGTTAGCCCGCTCCCGCAGCACGGCGCTTGAGTTAAACACCCAGTCAACAAAGTCGATCTCTTGCGCTGACCAGTCACACACCGGCGCGCGCAGGTAGTCGGTCGCCCACTCCGGGCCATTGCGGCTGCTGGCATGCCAGTACAGGTGTTCGCTAATCTTCGTGCGGCCGGTGAGCCCTTCTGCAATGTAGGGGTTGGCCGCAATGCCCCGGCGCACATAGGTGCAGGCACTCACAAAATCCCCCTCACGAAACGCAATTTGGCCCGCCTGGTACCAGTGCGCCGGTGAGTCTGCCGCTTCTTTCAGATAGCTCTTCATGGCACTTTGGGTGTCGCCGGTCATCATGCTGATGTCGCCCAGCAGCATGCGCACACCCAGGTTGTCCGCAGGGCACCAGGCCAACAGCTTTTTGGCCAGAGCTTTGGCCGCCTTGCCGTCACCCCGGTGCATCAACCCCAGCAGATAGCCGTGCGCAACGCGCAAGAAGGAGCGGTTGTCCACCTCCCCCCATGAAATCTGGCCTTTGAAGCCAGGTGGGATGAGGGCAGTAGCCTGCCGGTAGGCTTTTTCGCGCACGTCAGTCGACTCGTCGCGCATCTCAAGGCTCCAGAGCCGATTGGCGATGAAGTTTTGAATCTCCAACTGGCCCGGAAATTTGATCAGCAGCCTTTGGCCGCGCAGCAAGCCCTGTTTGTGGCTGATGCGGCCAGCTTCCAGGCTGTCGATCAACTCGTCAAGCTCCTCTTCTTCGGCCCAATCTCTGGAGAACGTGCCGCATTGAATGGGCTTGTTGGTCTCGGCATCAATATGTTCATTTACCGAAAAACTAAGTTGGGTCGTCATGGCTGGTTTCCTTGGTTGACGGCGTGGTTGTGAACACCCGGCCTTGGGATGCGATATACCGGCGAATGTCAGGTGCCATGTGTTCTGGCACCAGCATCACGGCAAGCTCCATCGCATCGTATGAATTCATACAAGCCTACGCACCGCAGTAACCACCTCGCTTCACATCTACTATTTGTCTGAAAAAACTGCTATATTTCAGACAAATAGAATCTTGTAGCCTACACTCCATGCCCCGAGCTGCCTCACCCCAAAGCGTTGACTCACAAATTGCACGCCAAGTGCAACAGAGTCACCCTGGCACGGTGTTTACCCCCGATGCCTTTGCATTGATGGGCAGCCGCGCTTCGATTGACAAGGCACTACAACGGTTGGTGGCACGCGGCGAGTTGCGGCGACTGTCGCGTGGGCTGTATGACAAGCCGCGAAATGACGATTTTTTGGGCCTGTTATGGCCGTCAGTGGATGCAGTGGTTCAGGCGCTCGCAGGCAAGGACAAGCTGCGAATCCAGCCAGCGGGTGTGTACGCAGCCAATATGCTGGGACTATCAGAGCAAGTGCCCGCCAAAGTTGTGCTGCTCACCGACGGCATCAGTCGCACGGTCAAGGCTGGCCCCATGAAAATCAGTTTCAAGCGCACGACGCCGCGCCAGATGGCAGCCGCCGGGCGGCTGAGTGGGCTGCTTATTCAGGCTTTCAAGAGTTTGGGTGCGCCACACATTACTCCGGCACGCATTGAGCGCCTGCGTCAGCAGGTACCCGCTGCAGAGCGGGCCCAGGTGCTACAGGATATTGCGCTTGCGCCTGCCTGGATGCGCCAATTTTTGCGTGAAGTAGCAAGGCAAGAACCATGACACTGGCAACCAAGTTTCTATCTCTCTCACCCGAGCGGCGCGGGCTTGTGTTTGAGCAGGCTGCCGCGGGGTTGGCTGGCCACGCTGTGATTCTGGAGAAGGATTTCTGGGTGTCGTGGTTGCTGGGCTTGTTGTTCGCGCAGCCGGAGCTGGCACCATTTTTGGTGTTCAAGGGTGGCACGTCGTTGTCCAAGGTTTTTGGGGTGATTGACCGGTTCTCGGAGGACATTGACCTGTGCCTGGTGCCGGAGTTTGTGGGCGCCGATGCATTGGGTTTTGATGCCCTGACAAGCCGTGTGAAGCGCGATGCCGCCGTGCTGGCGATGCAGCACCTGTGTGCCGACAAGGTGCAGCAGGTGCTTTTACCTTTGCTGGAGGGTGCGATCATCGACACATTGGGCACCGCGCCTGCAGGCAAATGGCTGCATTACGAGCTGGATGTGGATGCCAAGTCACCTATTCTGTACTTTCGCTATCCATCGTCGCAGGGTCATGGCATTGACTACGTGCGCCGCGAAGTCAAACTGGAGATGGGTACGCTAACCGACCAACAACCCACCGGGCGCTACCCCATTGCGCCGATGGTGGCCAGTGTGTTTGTGCCGCTTTTTAGCGACTGGCAATGTGAAGTGGTGGCGTTGGAGTTGCAGCGCACTTTTTGGGAGAAAGCGACCATACTGCATGCGGAGTACCACCGGCCACATGATTCACCCACACCAGACCGGTATGCACGGCACTATTTCGACATGGTCAGGTTGTTGGCGCACGCCGATGCACAGCAATTTCTAGCGGACCAGGCGCAATGCGAGCGCGTTGTAGACTGGAAAAGCCGCGTGTTTGCCCGAGGCTGGGCGCGTTACGATCTGGCCCGTCATGGCACGTTCCGGCTGGTACCGCCTGCGGCACGGCAGGCTGATTTGGCGCGCGATTACGCGACGATGCGACCCATGTTCATGACGGAGCCACCAAGCTTTTACGTGTTGCTGCAAGAACTACAGAACGCTGAAAACGCCATCAATGCGTAGTTTTTGGTAAATTTGTAGCATTTTCTATCCCGTCCGCTCATCTTGACCGGGTAAATCCTGCCCCTTCCCATGGCCAGATTTCCACGCCATAGCGGTTTTGAATTTCATCAATCACCGCCGTATGGCGCAACCAATGCGCCGACGCCGTCAGATCGTGATCGAAGGGATTTTGTGGTTTTTGGCATTTTTAGCCAAGACTACGTCCAGCGTAACCATTCCTTTTGCCTTTGCTTCCATCGCACAAGCCAAGTGCAGTGCGTCACCTGCACGCAATCCTGTTGCGGACTGCATGGTCAGAACAGCTGCTTTGTGAAACGTCATTGTTTCCACTGGTAATAGTTGCAAGTCGTTCGCACAAACGCGCTCAAACTGCATCCAAGCTGCTTGGGCTTGCTCTTTGGTTAATTGCCCAGTACGTTGCTTGAGTCCCATTGCGCTTGCAAATTCTGTGACGCACCAAGCTGCTGATGCCAGCTCGTCTGTGCAGCTTTCGTACCATCTGATTACATCAGTCGTCTGGGCTTCATTTGTGCAAAGTGCGACCAGAACGCTGGTGTCGACGTACAACATCAATATCGCGCCTCACTGCGGAGCATTTCCATGACAGAGGTGCCCATTGGAAGCCCTTCGCGCTTCTGCTGCAGCTCCTTGGCAAACGCTTTGCGACTCCATTGCACAGGGCGAAGATTTAATGCGCCATCCACGCCTAAATGGGCCTCCAATTGGTCGCCTTCTTTAATTCCAATTTGCCGCACGTAGTCCGCAGGAATGCGCACAGCTAGGCTGTTTCCCCATTTCGCGATTTGTAAGTTCACCATGGTATTTTGGATATACGAAAATGTTTCTACATTTTAGGTCGATGGTGACTTCAATTCAAGTGTTCAGTGAAAATTTGGTAAGCGCTCCACCAACCCCAGAGAGTCAACCCGGGTTCGACAGTTCAACCGCGCTTGCCACCCCAATACCGTAAGCGTCTAGCCGCGGCATCTTGAGTAGGCGCTGATTGGCTGAGAACTTCAAATGGTTGCGGCATGCGCCCGAGCAGATGCCTCCATAGCTGGGGTGGCCATGCAGGCCAGCTCTGCCAAGAAGTGACGTGCCGTGACGGCTGCGAACTTTGAGCTGCGTGAACTGCATGCCGATGATGGCTGTTCAGCGTTAAGCCTGGGTGCGCCTAATGGATCATCTCGGATGATCCCATGTGATCCCGGCGTGGTTGGGAGAGAGTTGACAGTTGCGTCAAGTGTCACCATAATCCGATCACCACTCATCCCTTGCGGTGTCATTCAGTTGGCTCCCGCTTGGGACGAAAAAGCCGCTCTCTGGGCGGCTTTTTCACATCTGAAAAAAATATTCCGAAGCGTTTATCGAACAAGCCGTGGTCAAGCTGCTTTCGTGCGGCAAGCGCACCGTGCGCGAAGTCGCGCTGGAGCTCAACGTCAGCTACCACACGGCCAAAAACTGGCTAGAAAGAAAACCTCCAGGCATGGCTGCCATGCGCGCGGGGCAGACAGCACCCGGTGCTTCGGCGCTGGTATTGCTGCCTGAGTCACGCAAGCAATCCATCCCATTCTGTTGTGTGCCGATGGCTGAATGCTACGGGGTAGCCGAATACTTACAACTCGGGCTGTCACAGCCAATGACGGCATCGAAATTGCCTTTATGGCGATAAAAGTTATACTAAAATACGACTTTTTTTGGAGTAAGCCATGCTCAATGCCTCTCTTCGCCGATCTGGCGGATCGCTCATCATGACGATCCCACCGTCGTATGTGGAACAGAATCACCTTGATGCCGGATCTCGCGTGTTTGTCGAGATAAACGGGGCGGAACTCAAAGTCAAGCCAGGTCGCCAGCGTCGCCAGCTTTCGGAATTGTTGGCGGCAACGCCAGAGAACTTAGTTCGAGTGGCCGATTGGGATGAAATGCCAGCCCTTGGGGCCGAGCTTTGATACCTGAGCGGGGCGACATTCTCCATCTTCAATTTGATCCAGCCTCTGGGAGGGAGATGCTGGGCAAGCACTTTTGCCTGGTAGTTTCCCCTCGCTCTTTTAACGCCCGTTTTCGGTTGGCGATGGTGTGCCCCATTTCAGGTGGCGCGTCTGAGATCGCGCGAAATAGTGGGTTCCTGGTTTCTCTGATGGGGTATGGCTTGCGTACCGATGGCGCAGTGCACGCACATCAACTCAAATCATTAGACTGGACGGCAAGACAGGCTTCCTTGGTTGAAAAAGTCCCGGATGTCGTCCTGCAAGAGGTGCTGGAATGCTTGGTCGCCATTTTTGAGGACGAGTAGGCCGCAGCTGCGATGTACAGCGTGTTGGTCGCGCTCAAGCTGTGGGAGATCAATGGTGCAGGTTGACGACTACGTGTACGCCGTGCCATTCGTTGAAACCGACTCGGAAATCTTTCTTGAAGCCATCATCCCCAGCCGCAAGGCAACCCGGCAATACAGGAGTAACGCATGAAAAAAGTCATCAAGTTCGATGAGGAAGAGCTAGAGATACTGCAGGCATGGGAGGCTGGCACGCTCAAACATTTGCAGGCAGTTTGTTGCATAAATTTGTCAGTGGGCATCTTCCCTTGCAGCGCTGCGCGAGGTGTCCGCTCTGATCCACCGACCTTGACCCGGCAGCCGATGATCCTGACCCTATTGAGGCAAGCTTGCTGGAGTTTGAAACTGCTGCAACAACTGAGCTGACTGACCGAAGTTCTTGACAATCCTTTTGCCTTACATCATAGTAAGGCAAAAGGATTTAACCATGTCAACCGCAACTCTTACATCCAAAGGCCAGATCACTATTCCTGTGGAGGTCCGCAATGACCTCAAGGTTGATGTTGGCGATAGGGTCGAGTTTGTTCAGATCGCCCCAGGCCGCTATGAATTCGTTGCGGCCACCAACGAAGTAACCGTGCTCAAGGGGATGTTTGGCCCGGCCAAGAAAACCGTTTCTATTGAGTCCATGAATGCGGCCATCGCGCTACGCGGGGCGGCAGCACGATGATCGGCCTCGACACGAATGTCCTGGTGCGCTACATCATGCAAGACGATTCCAAAAATTCGCCAAAGGCGAACAAGTTGATTGAATCTTTGGACGGTGACAACCCCGGATACATCACCATGGTGTCTGTCATCGAGTTGTACTGGGTGCTGACCTCCTGCTACGAGTTGACAGCTGAGCAGGTTGGGCAAGCGCTGGAGGCAATACTTCGCACCAAACCATTTTTGGTAGAGCGCGCGGATCAGGTAATGCGTGCTCTGCGGGTGTTTGGTGAAGGTAAGGCCGACTTTGCAGACTGTTTGATCGAAAGGTCTGCATCGGGTGCTGGTTGCACCCAGACCATGACTTTTGATGTCGGCGCATCCAAGCACGCTGGCATGACCTTAATTGCCTGAAAATGGCTAAACCAATCAATAAGGCGATGGATGCAGAGATGGTTAGCGTATCCCGGATTCAAGCATGGGCGAACTACTCTGTTGGCTTGCTGGGCAACAGAACAATGCGTTCTATCAGAAGACAGGTTGCAGTGACGCCGAAAGTTGTATATACTTCATATATGCATAGTGAGGTACCATGATGAGAGTTGCAAGTGAAAACCTGCTGGTGAAATTTCGCTCCAAGGACACACAATTTGGTGTGACCCGTGGAACGGTTAAGGCGCTGGCCAAAGAGTTGGATGTGAACGAAACACAGGTTATTCACATGGCGTTGTCAAAGTTCGCAACTGATGTTTTGCCAGCCTACGCACCTGATGATGGTCCGTTGACCGCAAAGCAAGTCCAAGCATTGCGCAAGGATGTGACCAAACACATGCCGAAGGGCAAAGTGGTCTCAAGAGAGACATTGTTTGCATGAGTCAAAACTGGAAACTCCCCGCACCCGGCGACATCGTTTGGTGTTTGTTTCCAGAAGTTCCAGATATTGAGCCAGGACCCAAGCCCCGGCCAGCACTTGTCATGAGTGTTGAACGTCGGGTTGATGGTGATCTGGTCAGTGTGGTGTATGGGACATCCCAGAATCTGGTGCGACTAAAAACTGGTGAAGTGGCAATCACCCGAGCCAAACATCCAGCGGCCTATGCGCTCGCTGGATTTGCTTATGACACGAAGTTTGACTTTAAAGTGATTTTGGATTTACCGTGGTCTGATCGGTACTTCAAGGTGCCAGTTAGAAACCCACATGGAAACACGCCCAAACTCGGGACTTTGCACGCGACTGTTCTTCACGCAGTTGAAGTAGCTTATCGCGCAGCAGCGTCTCGATAATTTCAAAACCCTCAACTTCGCATGTAACCTACTTGCCACCTACTCTGCGGAGTTGTAAATATTCGCCAACCCCATAACGAAGACGTGGAAATTTAGGCAGCGGTTGAGGTGAGCATCTCCACCAATCGTGATGGATATTCCGGCCGATCTGATCAAGTTACGTGATGGACAATAAAAAATCTCCCTCAAGGACTTTGAGCAAGCGGTCCTTGTGGGAGAGTCTCTTTCGACCAAGAACGAGACCATCAAAGTGTGCCACGCCTTATTGCAAAATCCCAAACGCGAGGCTGTCCGCCAGAGGTGCGCCCTGACTTTGAAACACGCTTTAGCTTCTGCTGTAGCCAATGCCGCAAGCGAACGACCGCCGTGTCGGTACGCTTCCTGGGGCGACGCCTCTACCTGGGCTTGATCGTGGGACAACGCCCGGTTCCCTCTCACTTAACCAAAACAAAAAAGCCACCCGCAACCCCTCAGCCGCTAAAGCTGTGGAGTTGAGGTGGCTTCTTCTTTTAGCCGCTGCCTGTGCAGGGGGCTGGCGCTACGCCGCCTCGATCAACTCAATATCTTTCCTGAGCAGCGCATTGAGTAAGGCGTTGAGCGTGGTGCCCTTGGCCTCGGCCCGCTTGGCCAGGAAGTCCAGCACCTGCGGCTCTAGGCGCACAGGCGGAATCAATCGCAAATCGGGCTTGTAAAACTTACCCCGCTGTGCGTTTGAAAAATCGTATTCATCCTTCATGGTGTTCACCTTTAGCTGCTTGGCTGTTCATCGTTGCTTGTCACTTACTGCAAAGTACCTTGTTCATACTGCCGGCGCTCGTTGCGAGTGGCGGCTCTGGCGGAAATGATGCGCACCAGCGCGCTACTGGGGCCGGTGGCGGTAAACGTATGCACCACCAGCAATAGCGCGCCTGCACTGGAGCGCCCCACGCTGATCCAGCGCTCCTCATCCTGGCTGTGCTCCGTATCAAAAAACGTCATCGCCAGAGGATCAAGCATCACCGTCATCGCTTCCCGAAAATCCACCCCATGCTTGCCCAGATTGATGGCGGCCTTGTTGTCATCCCAATCGAACTCGTAATCGGTTCCGCTCACACCGCAACTCCTGCCAGGCGGCTCGCCTGGTGCTTGAGCAGCATGCCGTCAAGCAGTTCTTTAACCACCATGCGCTCGTTACTGTCCAGCTGAGCCAGTGCTTCAAAGGTGGGTTGGGCCGTCCCTGCCTCGTAGCGGCGAATCTGGTTCACATGCAACTCCGCCGCCTCAGACAAAGTCTGCTGGGTGAAGTTGGCCGCTTTGCGCAGCTGGATCAAACGTGCTGGGAAGTGCATGGGCAAAAAGCCAAGTAAGTGCAATGCCATGACTCTAGACCCCCCGTTCTGAAAGGGATTGACAAAACAACAGTATAAGGTATTGAAATAAAACAGCAAAAGGTGAGAGTTGCAAGTGAAAACCTGCTGGTGAAATTTCGCTCCAAGGACACACAATTTGGTGTGACCCGTGGAACGGTTAAGGCGCTGGCCAAAGAGTTGGATGTGAACGAAACACAGGTTATTCACATGGCGTTGTCAAAGTTCGCAACTGATGTTTTGCCAGCCTACGCACCTGATGATGGTCCGTTGACCGCAAAGCAAGTCCAAGCATTGCGCAAGGATGTGACCAAACACATGCCGAAGGGCAAAGTGGTCTCAAGAGAGACATTGTTTGCATGAGTCAAAACTGGAAACTCCCCGCACCCGGCGACATCGTTTGGTGTTTGTTTCCAGAAGTTCCAGATATTGAGCCAGGACCCAAGCCCCGGCCAGCACTTGTCATGAGTGTTGAACGTCGGGTTGATGGTGATCTGGTCAGTGTGGTGTATGGGACATCCCAGAATCTGGTGCGACTAAAAACTGGTGAAGTGGCAATCACCCGAGCCAAACATCCAGCGGCCTATGCGCTCGCTGGATTTGCTTAGGCGGTGGCTGGAAATTGCGCGCGTATAGCCGCTACCAGCGGGCCGTCGGCTGCAAGAAGGGCAGGATTCAAATGTATTCGTGAGGAGGCTAAGCCGCAAGGATACGCCTTGCCTCTGTCGTGCACTTGCGAGCGGAGGCAATCAGCATCGGGACCAGGTTGTGTCCACTGCACAGTGCGCTGGTGAGCACAGCCAAGTCTTCAATGTATTCGTGGACCATTTGGTTTCTGAGTTTGCGCATTTCCATCCATGTATCTACCGACTCCAGAAACCCAAATTTTTCTGCTTTGTCAAGGTTGTCGATGGCTGGTCCCGTTTTCTCCGCCAAAGCGGTAAGCAAAGCAGGCAGAAGCTTGTCTCCGACGGTGTCTTGCAGGCGGCCAAAACGGCTCACGAAAGCGTCCAGTCGCTCCGCCAAAATGGGGTCAGATGCAATTTTTTGTGCGTCTTCGATGGTGAATAGATCGCCGAACAGGCGCTGATCGGTGTCCAGCAGGTGTGCGCATTCTTTTTCGGTGACGCGTAGCAAAAATTCAAGCCGGGCGGAGAGCGAAGGCGCCAATTTCATAGTTGCACACCTTCTTCAAGTGCGATGGAATGGATGGGTAAGTGCTGCAGATTGGGGGCTTTTATCAGCACATCCACCTTGCGGCCCCACATGGATTTTGAGATACGGGCCGACAAGCGGGCGGCGAGTTGGGCCGGCTCGCTCACTGGTTCATCCAATTCCAGCAGAAGGTCCACATCCCCACCCCGCTCATCGTCGCGAGCCCGTGATCCGAACAGCCACACCCGTGCTCCCTCACCGGCCAAGGCAATGGCGCCTTGGCGTATGGTGTTGACTTGTTCGGGGGTGAGGCGCATGGCGGAATTTTAGGGCAGCTTCGGGCAAAGGCTACGCATACCGCTTGTTCCGCAAATTGTGTTTCATCTCCCGCAACAAAGGCTGGAGCTTGCCGCCGCCAATGCGCAGGGCGACGGAGGTGGCGAGGATGTCCACGATCATCAGGTGCAGCAGGCGCGAGACCATGGGGCTGTATTTGTCGAAACCCTCCGGGTGGTCGGCGCACAGGTGGATATGGCCGGCGCTGGCCAGGGGGGAGCCGCTGGCGGTGATGACGATGGTGGTGGCGCCGTTTTTGCGGGCAATATCGCAGGCGTCCATCAGATCGCGGGTGCGCCCCGAGTTGCTGATGACCACCACGCAGTCGTCCGCGCCCAAAATGGAGGCGCTCATGACCTGCATGTGGCCGTCGCTGTAGGCGGTGGTGTTGATTCCCAGGCGGAAAAACTTGTGCTGTGCATCCTGCGCCACGATGCCGGAGTTGCCCACGCCAAAGAACTGGATTTGACGCCCGGCCTTGTAGGCTTCTACCAGGGCAACCACTGCTTTTTCGATGGCCACGGTGGACGCATCGTTGCGGTATTTCAGGAAAGCCGCCACGGTGTTGTCGATGACCTTGACGGTGACATCGCTGACCTTGTCGTCGGCATCCACGCTGCGGTGGATGAAGGGCACGCCTTCGTTCACAGTGCCTGCCAGCTTGAGTTTGAAGTCGGACAAGCCGTCGTAGCCCACGCTGCGGCAAAACCGCACCACGGTGGGCTTGCTCACATGCGCGCGGTCTGCCAGTTCGCTGACTGGCAGCTTGGCAAACACGCGCGGATCGGCCAGGCACAGCTTGCCCACCCGTTGTTCGGCCGGGGCCAGGGAGGGCAGGGAGGCTTTGATTCGCTCTAGCATGGGAACTCTCCTAGGTGGTTTGGCCGCTGTTCCATAGGCGCAACGGCACGTGTGGGAATTCGCTAACTTTCTTCGCTCCAGCAAAATCCGTCGCGCGCGATCATGGCACTGGATGCGCTGGGGCCCCAGGTGCCGGAGTTGTACAGGCGGGGGCCTTGGGAGTCATTGGCCCAGAACTCCAGCATGGGCTCGACCCAGCGCCAGGCTTCTTCTTGCTCGTCGCTACGTACAAACAGGTTCAGCCGGCCGTCGATCACGTCCAGCAGCAAGCGTTCATAGGCACCCACGCGCTCGGAGCCAAAACGTTTGTCAAAGTCCAGGTCCAACTGCACCGGAGCCAGTGCCTGCTGCGATGGACCTTGGCGTGCTTGCTGGCGGTTTTCCTGCCCTTGCGCCAGCAAATGGAGCTCCAACCCGTCTTTGGGTTGCAGGTTGATAACCAGGCGGTTGGCCATGCCCAACTGCGAATTGAAGATGGCATGCGGCGTGGGACGAAAGTTCACCACAATGCGCGCGTCACGGCCCGCCAGGCGTTTGCCGGTGCGGATGTAAAAGGGCACACCGGCCCAGCGCCAGTTGGAAATTTCGGTGCGCAGCGCCACGAAGGTTTCGGTGTTGCTTCGGGTATCGACGCCGGTTTCCTCCCGGTAGCCTGGCACCTTGCCGCCGCCGCTGGTGCCGTTGGCATATTGGCCGCGGATCACGTCCAACGAAAGCGACTCCTGGGTCCAGGGCTTGAGCGAACGCAGCACCTTGAGCTTTTCGTCCCGGATGGCGTCGGCGTGGGAATTGATGGGCGGCTCCATACCAATGGCGCACAGCAGTTGCAGGGCATGGTTTTGCACCATGTCGCGCAGGGCGCCGGTGGTTTCGTAAAACGCACCCCGGCTCTCCACGCCTAGGTCTTCGGCAATGGTGATCTGGATGTTGGCGATGTGTTCGCGCCGCCACAAGGGTTCGAACAAGGCATTGCCAAAGCGCAGGGCAAACAGGTTTTGTACTGCGGGCTTGCCCAGGTAATGGTCGATGCGGAACACCTGGTTTTCTTCGAAGAAGCGGCGCACCGTGTGGTTGATGGCGCGGTTGGAGGCAAGGTCGTGGCCCAGGGGTTTTTCCAGCACCACGCGGGTCTTGGGCGTGTTCAGCCCGGAGGCAGCCAGTTGTTCGCACACGGTGGTGAACAGGGCTGGGGCGGTGGCCACATACATCACCACAGTGTCGGCATTGCGGCCTTGCAGGCTGGCGGCCAGGCGGGCGTAATCGTCGGGCTTGGACAGGTCCACGCGGACAAATTCGAGCAGGGCGGCGAAGCGCGCAAATTCTTCGGCGCTGGGGCGCTTGGCCAGCTCCACCTTGTCGAAACGGGACTGGATGAGTTTGCGGTATTGCTCGTCGCTCAGGTCGTCACGGCCCACGCCGATGATGCGTCCGCCTTCGGGCAGGGTGCCGTGGCGAAAGGCCTGAAACAGCGCGGGCATCAGCTTGCGCCAGGCCAGATCACCGGTGCCGCCAAACAAGACAAGATCAAAGCTCATGATTTTCGGTTACATAAATAATGACGTTGTAATGTAACTTTGTTTCATTGATAATTCAAGGCTTCTTTTCACGCCCTTCTTGCAAACCCCATGAACCAACTCGACGCACTCAAACAATTCACCACCGTGGTGGCCGATACCGGCGACTTCAAACAGCTGGGCGTTTTTCAGCCGACGGATGCCACGACCAATCCATCGCTGATCCTGAAATCGGTGCAAAAGGCGGAATACGCATCACTGCTCACCGACACCGTGAACGCGTTTCGGGGCCGCCCGCTGGATGAGATCATGGACCGGCTGTTGGTGCGTTTTGGCTGCGAAATTCTAAACATCGTTCCTGGCCGTGTGTCCACCGAGGTGGATGCCCGTTTGAGCTTTGACACCAGCGCCACGGTGGCGCGGGGCGAACGCTTGATTGAGCTGTACCAGGCACAGGGCGTGCACATCGACCGCGTGCTGATCAAGGTGGCCGCCACCTGGGAGGGCATCCAGGCGGCGGAACAACTGGAGCGCAAGGGCATCCACACCAACCTCACGTTGCTGTTCTCCTTCTGCCAGGCGGTGGCCTGCGGCCAGGCCAAGGTGCAACTGATCTCGCCTTTTGTCGGCCGCATTTACGACTGGTACAAGAAGTCGGCAGGCGCCCACTGGGTGGAAGCCGACAAGGCGGGGGCCAACGACCCCGGCGTGCAATCCGTCAAACACATCTACAACTACTACAAGAAGTTTGGCATTGCCACCGAGGTGATGGGCGCGAGCTTTCGCAACGTGGGCCAGATCACCGCCCTGGCCGGTTGCGATTTGCTGACCATCAGCCCCGACCTGTTGGCGAATCTGGCGGCCACCGATGCACCGTTGGCGCGGGCCTTGGACGTGTCGACGGCCAAAGACAGCGCTGTGGAGCATGTGAGTTTTGACGAGGCCGGGTTCCGCTTGGCGTTGAACGAAGACGCCATGGCCACCGAGAAGCTGGCCGAAGGCATACGCGCATTCTGCGTGGACGCGGTCAAGCTGGAACAACTGATGCTGGCGGCATAAACACCCTGAAGCAAGCCGAGCACCCCCATGATCCGTACCCGATGTGACCGCACGCCCGCTTGGGGCCTGCTGCAAGCCGCCTACCAAAGCACCGGCCAGTATTTCGATACCCGCGAGGCCTTTGCCCAGGACCCCGCGCGGTTTGGCACCTTCAGCCAGGAAGCGCCCTATGTATTTGCCGATCTGTCCAAAAACCGGATCGACGCCGCCACCCAGGGCCTTTTGCTGGACCTGGCGCGCCAGAGTGGGGTGGAGTCGCACCGGGACGCCATGTTTGCGGGTGCCAAGGTCAACGCCACCGAGCAGCGTGAAGTCTGGCATGTTTTGTTGCGAAATCCGCCTCTAGCCCCCGTGGAATATGCGCAAGCAGCTGCGGAATTCATAGCAATAGAGCAGGCCAAAGTGCACGCCACGCTGGACGCCATGCTGGCCTATGCGGAAGTCTTGCGCGCGGACCCAGCCATTACCGACGTGGTGAACATCGGCATTGGCGGCTCCGACCTGGGGCCGCAGATGGCGGTGCTGGCGCTGGACGCTTTTGCCACCACGGGCAAACGCCTGCACTTTGTGAGCAATGTGGACGGGCACGAGCTGGCCGCCAAGCTGCCCCATTTGCGGCCCGAGAGCACGGTGTTTTTGATCGCCAGCAAGACCTTCACCACCATCGAGACCATGACCAATGCGGCATCGGCCAAGCAGTGGTTTGCGTCGCAAGGCGGGACCGATATTGCCCGCCACTTTGCAGCCTTGACCACCAATGTGGCGGCGGCCAATGCCTTTGGCATCACCACCACCTTTGGGTTTTGGGACTGGGTGGGCGGGCGTTATTCCCTGTGGTCGGCCATCGGGCTGCCGCTGGCCATTGCCATTGGTGCGGCGGGTTTCCGAGAATTTTTGGCGGGCGCCCATGCCATGGACGAGCACTTCCGCACCGCACCGCTGGAGAGCAACCTGCCGGTGCGCCTGGGGCTGCTGGACGTGTGGTACCGCAACTTCCACGGCTTCACCAGCCGCTCCATTGCGCCCTACCACAGCGCCCTGCGCCGCCTGCCGGCCTATTTGCAGCAGCTGGAGATGGAGAGCAACGGCAAGCGCGTGGATGCCAGCGGCGAGGCGCTGCCTTTTGGCACTTCCCCGGTGCTGTGGGGCGAGCCGGGCACCAACGGCCAGCACGCGTATTTTCAGATGCTGCACCAGGGCACGGACGTGGTGCCGGTCGAGTTTGTAGCCGTCAAGAAAGCGCGCCACACCCTGGCGGGCCACCACCCCATGCTCTTGGCCAATGTGCTGGCGCAGGCGCAGGCGCTGATGGTGGGGAAGGCGGATATGGGCGGGCACAAGCACTTCCCGGGCAACCGGCCCAGCACCTTTTTGCTGCTGGACGACCTGACACCGGCCTCGCTGGGGGCCTTGATTGCCTTGCAGGAGCACCGCGTGTTCGTGAGTGGTTCGCTGTGGGGCATCAACAGCTTTGACCAGTGGGGGGTGGAACTGGGCAAGGTGTTGGCCAAGGACATTGAGCCGCGTTTGGCTAGCGGTGATTCCTCCGGCTTGGATGGGTCGACGGCTGGTTTGTTGGCGCGGTTGCGTTCGTGATTGCGGGTTTGATGGTTGGGGGGGGCGCAGAGCAAGGGCATGGCGGCGGGCTCATGCTGCCAAACGCGCAGAAATCGCCCGCCGCCACGCCCTTGCTCTGCGCTTCGCGTTCGAGCGCTTCCATGAACTGCATTTCTCTGTCCATCGCGCAGGCACGCGCATTGCATTTGGCGGCGCAGGGGTTGCTGCATGCGCCTGGCCATTCGCCGCAGCCGCAAGATCTGCATGCGACCATTGAACGCATGGGTTTGCTGCAGATCGACACCATCCATGTGGTGGCGCGCAGCCCGTATATGGTGTTGTTCTCGCGGCTGGGGCACTACCCCATGGGCTGGCTGGAGGATGCGCTGGCCAGTGGGCAGGTGTTTGAAACCTGGGCGCACGAGGCTTGTTTCGCACCCGCCGGAGATTTGCTCTTGCACCGGGCCTACAACGCCGGTGCGCGTCTGCACTGGGGACTGGCCAGCGCCCGGCGCAGCCACGCCGAGCAGCGCCCGCAGTTGGACCAGTTGCTCCAGCACATCCGGGCCCAGGGCCCGGTGAAGTCCTCCGACTTTGAGCGTCCCGCAGGGCAGAGCGCCGCCTGGTGGGGCTGGAAGGATGAAAAGCGCTGGCTGGAGGCCCTGTTTGCCACGGGCGAGCTGATGGTGGCGCGGCGCGAGAATTTCCACCGCGTGTACGACCTGAGCGAACGGGTGGCGCCCCGGCTGGCCCTGCCGTCCCAAGGAACCGATCCCACTGCAGAAGATGTGCATGCGCAGTTCATCGAAAAATCCATCGCCGCCTTGGGCATCTCGCAGGCGCGTTGGGTGCACGACTACTTTCGCATGAAGCCCCGCCTGAAAGATGCCGACCTCGACCCGCTGGTGGAGGCGGGCGTGGTCCACCGCGTGGCGGTGCAGGGCTGGGAGGCGCCTGCCTATGTGCACGCCTCGCACGCTGCCTTGCTGGACCAAGCCGCTGCGGGCCAACTGGCGGCCAGCCACAGCACCGTGCTGTCGCCCTTCGACCCCGTGGTGTGGGACCGCGAACGTGCCTCCGTGTTGTTCGACTTTGATTACCGGCTGGAGTGCTACACGCCCGAGGCCAAGCGGGTGTACGGCTATTTTGTGCTGCCCCTGCTGTGCCGGGGCGCGCTGGTCGGGCGGCTGGACGCCAAGGCCCATCGGGCACAGGGTGTGTTCGAGGTCAAGGCCCTGCATGCCCAGCCGGGTTGTGTGTGGGACGACGCCCTGGTGGCCGACATGGCCGGTGCGATTGCGCGCTGCGCGGCCTGGCATGGAACCCCCACGGTCCGCATCACCCGCACCCAACCGGCCAAGCTGGCAGCGCCCTTGCGGCGCGCCATCCAACAAATCCAGGCAAACCCTCTCATCCCATGAATATTGTTTTTGACTTCGGCGCGGTTTTGTTCACCTGGCGGCCCGCGGAACTGCTGGCCGAGCGCTTTCCCGAAACGGCTAGCACCCCACAGCTGGCGGCGCAGTTGGCCCACGCCGTGTTTGGCCATGTGGACTGGCACAGCTTTGACCGTGGCACCCTGTCCATGGAGGAGGTGGTGGCGCGCACCGCGCAGCGTCTGGACTTGGACCTGTGCGCGTTATCGGAATTGGTGGAGGGCATTGGGGAGCAGCTCTTGCCCATGGACGCCTCCGTGGCGCTGCTGACCCAGCTGCATGCACTGCGGCAGGATGACTCGGCATTGCGCCTGTATTACCTGTCCAACATGCCCGTGCCCTATGCGCGCACGCTGGAGCGGCTGCATCCGTTTTTGCAGTGGTTTGAGGGCGGTATTTTTTCCGGTGACGTGCAGCACATCAAACCCGAGCCCGCCATCTACCAGTTGCTGCAAAGCCGCTATGCACTGGAGCCGGCCCACACGGTGTTCATCGACGACCTGAAAGGCAATGTCCTGGCCGCCCAGGCCCTGGGCTGGGCAGGCATCCACTTTGAATCGGCCCCGCAGCTGAGCGCCGCCCTGGCGGCCCTGAATTTAAGTCAAATAGGCCTGTAGCCCGCATAGGGCATGCGCAGGCAGCTATTTAAACCATAGCAAAATGGACAACAAAAAACCCCCCAAGACTCGCACCTTGCGGGGTTTTTTTTGTTTGTGTGTCGGGAGCAATAACGCAACCCGACGCAGCATGAGGGTGCAGGGCAAGGCGCAAACGCGCTGACAGTACCTCTGGTACGGCAAGCGTTTGCAACGCCGCCCTGCGCCCTCAGGCAAGGAGAAGGGCTTACATGCCCATGCCGCCCATGCCACCCATTCCGCCCATACCACCCATGTCGCCGCCGCCCATGCCGCCAGCAGACTCAGCCTTGGGGGCTTCGGCAACCATGCACTCGGTGGTCAACATCAAAGAGGCCACGGACGCTGCGTTTTGCAGTGCGGTGCGGGTCACTTTGGTGGGGTCCAGGATACCCATTTCGATCATGTCGCCGTAGGTTTCATTGGCAGCGTTGTAACCGAAGTTACCGTTGCCGCCCAACACTGCGTTCACCACCACAGAGGCTTCGCCGCCGCCGTTGAACACGATCTCGCGCAGGGGCGCTTCGATGGCTTTCAGCACCAAGGCAATGCCGTGGTCCTGGTCCGCGTTGTCACCCTTGATGACACCAGCGGTTTGCTTGGCGCGCAACAGTGCAACGCCGCCGCCAGCCACAATGCCTTCTTCCACGGCAGCGCGGGTAGCGTGCAGCGCGTCTTCCACGCGGGCTTTCTTTTCCTTCATTTCGACTTCGGTGGCAGCGCCCACCTTGATCACGGCAACACCGCCAGCCAGCTTGGCCACGCGCTCTTGCAATTTTTCACGGTCGTAATCAGAAGTAGCTTCTTCGATTTGCACGCGCACTTGTTTGACGCGGGCTTCGATGTCGGCAGCAGCACCAGCACCGTCGATGATGATGGTGTTTTCTTTGCTGACTTCGATGCGCTTGGCGGAACCCAGGTCGGCCAAAGTCACTTTTTCCAGGGACATGCCGACTTCTTCAGCGATCACTTTACCGCCGGTCAGGATGGCGATGTCTTCCAGCATGGCCTTGCGACGGTCACCAAAGCCAGGGGCCTTGACTGCCACAACCTTCAGGATGCCACGGATGGTGTTGACCACCAAAGTTGCCAAGGCTTCGCCTTCGACATCTTCAGCAATGATCAACAAAGGACGGCCGGACTTGGCGACTTGTTCCAGGGTGGGCAGCAGGTCACGGATGTTGCTGATCTTCTTGTCGTACAACAACACGAAGGGGTTTTCCAGCAAAGCGGCTTGCTTTTCGGGGTTGTTGATGAAGTAGGGCGACAGGTAGCCGCGGTCAAACTGCATGCCTTCAACGACTTCGAGTTCGCTGTCCAAAGACTTGCCGTCTTCCACGGTGATCACGCCTTCTTTGCCGACCTTGTCCATCGCGTCAGCAATGATCTTGCCGATGGCTTCGTCAGAGTTGGCGGAAATGGAACCCACTTGGGCGATTTCCTTGGAAGTGGTGGTGGCTTTGGAAGCCTTCTTCAGCTCGGCGACCAAAGCAGTCACTGCCTTGTCGATACCGCGCTTCAGGTCCATGGGGTTCATGCCAGCGGCCACGTATTTCATGCCTTCGCGCACGATGGCTTGTGCCAGCACGGTCGCGGTGGTGGTGCCGTCGCCAGCGATGTCAGAGGTCTTGGAAGCAACTTCCTTGACCATCTGTGCACCCATGTTTTGCAACTTGTCTTTGAGTTCGATTTCTTTGGCGACGGACACACCGTCTTTGGTCACGGTAGGGGCGCCGAAAGAGCGCTCCAAAACCACATTGCGACCCTTGGGGCCCAAAGTCACTTTGACCGCGTTGGCCAAAATGTTCACGCCTTCAACCATGCGTGCGCGGGCTTCGCCGCCGAAAATTACGTCTTTTGCTGCCATGTTTGGCTCCTAAAATTTAAGTGAAATAAACCGCTGGTCCGCAAGATATATGCGTGACCAGCTATTAAATTGATAGTGACTTAGGCTTCCACCACAGCGAACAAATCATCCTCTTTCATCACGAGGAGTTCGTCGCCAGAGACCTTGACGGTCTGGCCGCTGTACTTGCCGAACAGAACGCGGTCACCGACCTTGACGTTCATGGCGATCAGTTCGCCCTTGTCGTTTTTCTTGCCTGGACCCACGGCCAACACTTCACCTTGGTCAGGTTTTTCAGCAGCGCTGTCAGGAATCACGATGCCAGAGGCAGTTTTGGTTTCGTTTTCGACGCGTTTAACAATCACGCGGTCTGCCAAAGGACGCAGTTTCATAAAGGATCTCCTTGAAGGGTTGGAAACAGTTGCCAATACGCGCCATCTATAGAGGTTGGCGCCTATTAACCTTAAGAGAGGGGTCAGAACAGGTGAAAACCTGTTAGCACTCAACTCTTATGAGTGCTAATGATAAGGGCATTTCCTGAACTTTCAAGATGGGGGTTAAACAGATGCGCACCGACACGCACCATTCAAGTAAGGTTTACTTGGTAGCTACTTTCTTGTTAAAGTAGCGCCTATATGACAAGTAGCTACTTTAAATTCGCTGAGTCCAGTAACTCTGACCTGTACGACGGCCGCTGGAGTGGGCCTATGGGCGATGTACTCGTCAAGGTAAAGTGCAGCAGCAATGCAAGAGATGCCCGCGATGCGCTGCTGGCCCTTGCCTATGCATTGGCAGAGGAGCCCAGTACCAGCCAAGCGCTGTGTCTGCTGGCCAAGTCCCGCTTCACCGCCAAGCGACTGTCCGAAGAGCTCGCAAGGTTCCGATCCGTCGTGCGCCCAGACCTCGCCATGCGGGTCATGCTCGCCGCCATGGACGGTGAAGGCCAAATCATCGGCGAACTCCCTCAGGGCCCCCCCGAGCTGGGAGGCTATCTGAAAGAGTGGGTGGACAAAGAACTCAGCGCCGGGACGGATCGGGTCAGCCGGGAAAGTGTCAAGTCGCACATCGCCCACCTCTGGCTTCAGGGCCACATCGGCCAGACCCTGGCCAAGCTGCAAAAGGACACGCGGGCCAGTCATCCCACCGTGGCCGCTGCCTTGCGTGATTTGGATCAACAAGGCCTGCTGTATACAGACCGCAAGGGCGTGATGCTCAGGGAACCCACCTGGGAGGCCTGGAGGCGACTCGCCGAAGCACATGCGAACAAGCGCACCCTGGTTCGGTTCGTAGACCCCAGTGGACTCTCCCGCCCGGCAATGGCCATGGTTGAGAAGCTGAAATCACTGCAAGCACGGGGGATCGCCCAGGCGGTGGCTGTTGGCGGAGTCATGGGCGCCAAGCACTACCACCGTGACCTGGATATCACTGCGCCCCCTCGCCTGGACCTGAGTGTGTTCGGCGGTGATATCCGTTTCGTGCGGCAACTCGACGCAGGCCTGGTCGTATCCGAGAACAAGGACACCAAAGCCGTGCTGGTCGTCCACCTCACTCCAGCTGGTGAAAGTTTCACGGAAATCGGCGCGGTGGGCCGTGCCGCGCCGCCGTTGGACTGTTTGGCCGATCTTCTGGAAATCGGTCTGGCTTCGGAAGCCCGCGACTTCGCCTTTGCGCTGAACAGTCAGGCCAAATCCAGGCGCAACGAGGAATACCGGCAATGAAACTGTCTGCCCCACTGTCCCCCAGTGAAGTCCGCGCTCAGGTGGCGCAGGCTTTGCCTGAAGCGGTCCGCTCCCATGTCATCATCATTGGCAGTCTCGCGCGAGACCGCAAGGACGGCACCGACGAACTGGCCGAATGGCCGCAGAGGATGTGGCAAGCCCTGCAGGCCAAGTTTGGCGACCAGGCTCGGCCACTTTCCCAGCGCGCCGGTACCGGCATCAGCGCGCTGCTCTCCAGTTCCGCCGAGCTGCAGCAGGCCTTGCGCATCGCCAATCTAGGCTTGCTTACGTCGATGGATGTGGGGGTGAGTGCAATCCAGGCAACAGGTAGGCGCTTTCAAGCCGAAGTTCTCGAACCCCTTGCTGCCTTTTGATGGTTTCAGAGAGGTTACGGTGTTTGGCTGTCGGCGCAGGACCACGGGGCGATACATCGCCTCAGTCAGTTGGATGTCCTATTCGTCTATTCCATTCCTCCGCCCCAAGTGCAATACTTCGCCTGTTGTACGGATTATTCCTAACCGGGAGACGGCATGGCTATGACATTGGAGCTGAGTGCATTGCCGCTGATTGCCTTTTCGGCCTGTGTCCGCCAGGGTGAGCTAACGCTTGTGCAGGCCGAGGGTGCTCTGTTGGCCGTCCTGGGTGACGCCTCAGCGCCCGCCAGCGTCCTGGGCGCGGCCATCCACCCGAACGAGCGGGCCGCTTTTGTGTCGCCGCCGTTGAATGGGGCGCACCAGCTGGTTCGCCTGCGTGCCAGCGACGCCAGCTGGCGTTGGTTCAAACTGCGCGTCGGCGCGGTGCAAATCCACTCCGATGGGCTGCACTACAGCGCTGTGCTCACCGAGGCCAGCGCCTTCAAGACCCTGGAGGAGGCGGCACAACGTTACCGTGACTACACCGAGATCACCTCCGACTGGTACTGGGAGATGGATGCGCAGCACCGCTTCAGCTACTTTTCGCGCGAGTTCGAGGAAATCACTGGTTTGCCCAGCTCCGCAGCGCTGGGGCGCACACGCTGGGACGGCCTGGGCAAGGAGCGGCTTGGCCATATCGACTGGGAGGCGCACCAGCAGCAGCTGTTCGCGCACCAGCCGATCCGTAATTTCGAATACCCGAGCCGCCGCCCCGACGGTCGCATGGTCTGGTTTCGCGTGAGCGGCGCTCCCCGCTATGACGACAGTGGAGCGTTTATCGGCTATTACGGCATTGCCGCCGACATCAGCGCGACCCGGCGCATTGAGGAGCGGCTGCAGCAATCAGAGCGTCTGGCCTCCATTGGCCAGCTGGCGGCGGGCGTCGCGCACGAGATCAACAACCCGCTGAGCTTTGTGCGCTCCAACGTTGAAACCTTGGGCCACTACCTCGGTACGCTGCTTACCCTCATCCAGCACTACAGCGCCCTGGAGGCTGCTTGCAGCGCCACGCCCGCCCTGGCGGCGTTGCAGGCGCAAAAGCAACAGGCTGACCTGGACTACCTGCGCGAAGACGCCCCGGCGCTGCTGGAGGAATGCCGCAGCGGCCTGGAGCGGGTGCGCAAAATTGTGGCCGATTTGCGTGAATTTTCCCGAGAAGGCGACACCGACTGGAGCGAGGCCGATATCCACGGTTGCCTGGAAAGTGCGATCAACCTGATGCTCGGCGGCCTGCCTAAAACGGTCGAATTGAAGCGCCAATTCTCGGCCTTGGATGCCGTGCGTTGCAAGCCCTTGCAGTTGAACCAGGTGTTCCTTGCCCTGCTGGCCAATGCCGCGCAGGCGATTGGCGAGCAGCCCGGCGCAATCACCGTGCGCAGCGGAGAGACGGACAGCACCGAGCTGTGGGTGGAAGTGAGTGACACCGGCTGCGGCATTGCGGCCGAACATTTGCCGCGTATTTTCGAGCCGTTTTTTACCACCCGCCCGATTGGCAAGGGCACGGGCATGGGCTTGTCGATGTGCTTTGGCATCGTCGCCGACCATGGGGGGCGTATCGAGGTGAGCAGCACACCGGGCGCGGGCTCCAGCTTTCGCGTGTGCCTACCACGTCATTCCATTTCCATATCAATGCGATAGGTCGTTGCCCCTCCTTGTCGTGCTAAAGCACTGCCTGCGTCGGGGCGCCTACTCTCCCATCGATCTGAAATTGGAATCAGCAGGCGTAAACCAAGAAGTTCGCGGTCATGGACTTCATGCTGGGTGTCGTTCCGCATTAAAAGCCGAGTTCGCGCCAGACCAAAACCAGAGCTGCACGCAAGAACGCCAAACCGGGCGCCTCCCACCTGCCATGAATCACCACATGGCCGCGCCAGCTTTGCTGCACCAGTGCACCCACCTCACTGTTCACGTCCAGAGTCACCCGGTACACGGCCCGTTCCGGGACCAGTTGGCCGTGTTTTTCTCGTGTCATGACGGAGCCGCCAAACTGCGCTGCCAGTTGGCCATTGGGCAAGATGCGCGTGGCATCCTGGTCGATGGCGCTCACGGTCAAAGTCAGCACCGGTCCTTCCAGTCCATCGGCAAAGAAGCGGGCCGGGTCGCCCACCCGGATTCTGTTGACGGCGTCTTCGTCCAGATACGTCTCCACCTGCCAGTGGTCCGGTTTCACCAAGGTGCCCAGGCGTTCACGGTTACCAATCCAAACGCCGGGTTTCAAGTCGGGGTCCAAGTCGCGCAGAACGCCGGTAAACGGTGCCGTCGGCGCGTAAAGTGCCATGTCGGACTGGACATTGGCGAGTTCGGCCTTGGCCGTGTTTTCTTCTTGCGCCAAAACTTGCAGGTTTTGCCGCTGCGCGGCATTCACCCCCGCTGAGCTCGACTGCCAACGCAGACGTTCGAGCCGCGTTTGTGCGTGTTGCCAGCGCAGCTGAAGTTCGGGGGATGTCAGTTCCAACAGGGGTTGCCCGGCACGGACCACGCTGCCCTCTGGCCAAGGAAGTTGGACAAGCTGGGCACCCGCCGGTGCATAGATGGGAAAGGTTTCCACCGGTTTAAGAGCGCCCGAGGCCGATTGGCGCGTGGGCCAGGGACAGACAAAAAGCAAGGCCAGCCCGGCTGCGAGCCAGGCGCTGCGCCGGGCGCGTGGTCTGTGCCGCATCAGCGATAAAAACCCGGAGCTTGAACTTTCTTTTTGAAGCAAACCTGGCCACAGCTTGATCTCATTCCAAAAAGGCAGCAGCACAAACCAGCCGATCTCCACGACAAATAGCATCACCCCCACCGCTTTGATGAAAAAGGCATAGACCAGCGCCGCAATGCCCAGAAAAATCACCAAGCGGTAGATCCATGTGGCGTAGGCAAAGAGAACGAGTCCAATGTGGCGCTTGCGGGAAAAATATTCCGGCGGTGGTACACCCAAACCAAACAATCGCTCCCGTAGGTCCCAGCGCGCCAAGGCAAACGAACGGCTGTGCAGATTGGGCATGTCCAGCCAGTCCGACAGCAAGAAGTAGCCGTCAAAACGCATGAAGGGACTGGTGTTGATGGCCAGGGTGGCGATCCAGGTGGTGGTGGCCAGCATGAACGCGATGGATTTGGGCAATCCTTCCGGCAACAATCCCCAGGCCAGGGTGGCCCAGGCGGCAACCACCAGCTCGGTGACAACTCCCGCCGCCGCCACCGCCAGGCGTTGGTGGCGATTGGCAAGTTTCCAGACTTCGTTGGTATCGGTATATGCCACCGGAAACATCACCAGAAAGGCCACTCCCATGGCGGGCACCCGGCAGCCATAGCGTTTGGCGGTGAAGGCATGGCCCAGTTCGTGCAGCACTTTGATGCCGGTCAGGGCCATCCCGTAACCTAGCAGCCCGGTCCAGGAAAAAGTATCGACCAAGGTGGCCGAAAAACGCCCCCAGTCCCGGTAGACCTCGACCAAGCCGACCAGCAGCGCGGCCAAGGTCAATTGGGCAAAACCGCGGCTGTAGAACGGTGCAATGCGACCCAGCCAGCGTTCCAGCCAGCCGTCGGGGCGGATGAGGGGAATGCGAAAAAACAGGTAGTGGTGCAGCAGCCAGCTTTGCCAGTTGCCGCGCATGCGGGTGAGCCGTTCGGCAAACTGTCGTGCACTACCGGCACCGTCAGGCTGCACCAGTTGGTTGTCGACGAGAAAGCGTGCAACCGCCTCTACGTCGGTTGCGTCCGGACGCAAGGTGGTTTGGGCATTCACGGCGTCGGCAATGGTTTGTGTTTCATCCAGCGGCCAGCGGCTGATGATTTCAAAGGTGAGCCAATCGACCCGAAAAAACTGGTTGCGTACAGGGTCATGCAGGGTCCAGCTGGGCTGTCCATCGGCCAGGTGGGGGCCTGCATACAGGGCGAGCTCTTCTCGCAGGGCGGGCAGCGCCATGCCCTTACCACCCGACCATTTGGCGGATGCCTGCCACCGGGCGACGCAGTACCCAGTACGCCAGCGGCACCCAATGGCCGGAAATCTTGGCTGTGCCTTTCAGACCGACCCGGTGGTCTGTCGTGCCGTCCAGACTGGCCCGCATCCGATAGGCAAAACTGCCATCGGGGCGCTGCACTGCATCGTGGGCCACATAACGGACCCGGGCAGACACCGAGAACAAAGGGCTGGCATTGAGGTACAGGCTCACCGGCGCCCCGACCGGCAGCGGAACCGCGTCCCCCACAGCCAGCCAGGCCTCCACCTCCACGTCGCCAGGCGCGGCCACACGCATGATGCGCTCCCCTGTTGTCACCGGCTTGCCAATCCACTCGCTGGGATCGTCAAACAGGGCTATACCGTCTTGCGGCGCGAGAACGTGGGCCCGTTCCAACTGGCCCCGCAAATAGGCGGCTTCGGCCTGCCGTTCCTCCACCTTGCCCATGAGCAAAGCCAGCTGGCCTTTGTATTTGGATTCAGTGACTGCCAGTTGGGCAGACTGGCGATATTCCGCCTGGGCGCCGGACAGCGCTTGCTGGGCCACCTCCAGCTTGCTCTTGAGTGAGGCGTCGTCAAAGTTGAACAAGGGCTGACCGACTTTGACGGCTTCGTTCGGTTTGACCCAAAAGTGGTCGACCACGCCTTCCAATGGTGCGATCTTGACCGCTGGCTTGGTGGGGACCAGTTCACCGGGCGCCAAGACCGTGAGACGGATGGGCACCATGAAGACGGCCAGAGCGGCGGCGGCCCAAAGTACGCGGCCTTGCTTCCACCAGACGAGGTTCGACTGGGGTTGAAATGGGGCACGGAGAGTTTTCACCCAGTGGCGCCAGGACCACGGGGTGGAATGGTGACGGGCACGCCAGGCATGGCTCCAGATGTCCATCCATTCGGCGAGCAGAACCATGTCGGACTCCTGCCAAGGGGTGTCCCGTGCCAGCAGCAAGCCCCCCAAGACCGGCGCTGCATTTGGGTTGCCCCCGGTTGCCGCCAAGGGCAACCAAAGGCCAAAGCCCGGTAGCCAAGTGGCCCATTCAGAAGCCAGCGACTCGGGCAGCTGTGAGGCGTCAACCGGTTGGGGCTGTGGGGCAACCTGGGCCAAATGCCCGCACACAGCATCCAACCACTGGGCATAGGGCGCATTGGCTTCCAGTTGGACCACGCCAGACAAGGTCTGGACACCGCCCTCCACCAACCACAGCGCCGCTTGGCGGTATGGGGCCAAGGCGTGGCTGTCGTTCACGGCCAAAAAACCGAGTTCCGATGCATCCACAACTTGGCGGGTGCGCCGGGAGAGATCGAGCAAGGTGCCGAGATCCTGCGCCGTTACGGCCTGTTTTTCCTGTACTTCAGTTTGCATCCGTCAGCCTACACTTTTTCACCCTTATGCGACCCGACGGGCCGCTGGCATCCGGTCTGAAGCAGTGGTGTGCCGGTGGGCCAAGCGGATTTGTTCGCTCAGACTGGTGCGTCCAATCGGCGTTACTTTGTCCTTTGCCAGACGTTTGCCGTTGGAATCAAGGTCATCGAGGAAACTTTGAGGCTCGGGCACTGTGGTTTCTGGGGCCTCGCCCTGCGGCGCAAGTTGCGGTGAAGCGTCTTCGCCGAGTTTGAGCCGGAACACCGTGACTGCTTCACGGCCCTGTGCGTCGCGCGCCACCATGCGTATGCTGAGTGTGGATGGTTCGCCTGCCGGGGGGTGGCCGACAAATTTCCCACCCGCCGCATCAAAAGCCAGCCAAGCGGGGAGTGCCTGCCCGTTCGCCTGACTGGCGCTCAGTTGCACCACCGCTGCGGCGTCGGTATGGGCGAAGGCGTCTGCAGGGATGGTGAAGCTGATCATCCCGCTGGTCGGATTGACACTTTGATCGGGCACCCCTTTGAAGAGTACCAGCGCTGGTTGGTCCGCCTGTGTCACGGCAACCTGGAACGCATTGGTGCCGGAACTGGTGAGGGGGAGCGCCGCAGCGTTCGTTATCGTGGTGGGCCCGCTCGGGCTTTCCGTCACCACAATTGGTGTGCTTCGCACCTCTGGCGCCAGGAGTGTGGTGAGTTGTGCAATCACTGCCGTGCCACCGCCAATCTCGGTGGGTGGTCTGACTTCAACGGGTGATGGCTGTGCAGCGGTGTTCGATGTATTTGCAGCGTTGGGGTCGACGGGCGAAAGCATGACTGCAGCCGTATTCGAGGGCACAGGGGCCACCTCGATGGGCGCCGGTACCACGGGTTGCGCGGGTGGCGCTACAGCGGTCACAGTGAGATCGAAATGGGTGCTGGCCGTCGCTCCCCTGGCGTCGGTGACAGTCAACTTGACGGAAATCGTCCCGGCATCTGGATTGGCTGGCGTGCCACTGAACGTGCCTGTAGCTGGATCGAACACCAGCCAGCTTGGCAAGGGATCGCCATTTTCCAAGGTGGCGGAGAGGGTCTTTGTATCACCCGAGTCCACGTCAGCAAAAGGATTGTTGGCCACCACAAAGCGGAACGGCTGGTCCTGTAGTGTGGACATGTTTGCCAAGGTGTTTACCACCGTGGGTGTGTCATTGGCGGCAGTCAGATTGACCGTATAGGTCGCCGTGCTGCTCAAAGCCCCATCGCTCACCGACACCGTGAAAGTGTCGGTGGTGCTGGAGGCCAGGGCGTTGATCGCTGAGGCGTTGGGCGTGTAGGTGTAAGCGCCGGTGGCGGTGTTGACCGCCAGCGTGCCGTAAGTCCCTGCCAGGGTGCTGACACCGGCACTCACTGTGCCGCCGGTAACGCCGTAGCTGAGGGTGGTGCCGCTGTCGCGGTCGCTGCCCGCCAAGGTG
>Ga0209343_10001523_pt1 | contig 31178 bp, 26 predicted proteins | sample RifCSPlowO2_02_FD_184026 | JGI IMG/M metagenome (GOLD analysis project Ga0209343, IMG submission 184026) | Groundwater microbial communities from Rifle, Colorado - Rifle CSP2_plank lowO2_0.2 (SPAdes) (version 2) | ecosystem: Environmental > Aquatic > Deep subsurface > Groundwater | place... | reverse complement strand
CCGGTGCGATGGGCGCGACGCTGGTTATCGCACGCTTGTGGCACGCACAAGGCTTGCTTGGTTCATCAGGCATTTCAACCGGCCGATTCATGGGCGCAAATCTGACCGGATTGGTTATTCTGGTCGGTGCCATCGCGGCGCTGGGGCGTGGCGCGAAACTTTGGTGATGCCTTGACTCACGCCAAGTGCGCGGTCACTGGAATTTAAGATTCGCGATCTTGGTGATTTCCGCGCCGAGCTTGTGCTTCTCGGCGAGGATCCGCTCCAGCTCCTCGGGCGGCCCGCCGGTAGGCGACAGCGCCGAAGCGATCATGACTTTATCCACCCACGCCGGGTCGGCAAGATGCTTGTTGATCTCGAGGTTCCAGCGGCGTGCCAGCGCCGAAGGCGTGCCGCCGGGGAAAACAATGGCAAGCCAATTGCGGAAATCGATATCGAAGCCCTGGTCCTTGAAGCTGGGCGTGTCGCCCAGCCATTTGCTGCGCGTCTTGCCGTGCGACACCGCGATGATCCGCACCTTGCCTGCCGCGTTCATTTTCACGATATTCGCCGGGCCCATGTTGGTGGCGTGGATCTCGCCGGCGATCAAAGCGAGCTGTAACTGCGCCGGTCCCTTATAGGGAATGTGATTGAAATTCACACCGGTTTTGGCGGAGATCCAGGAAAGATACAAATGCGGCGTGGAACCGGCGCCGGTCGTGCCCCAGGTTGCCTGCCCAGGGCGCGCCCGGGCATAGTCGAGCCACTCTTTGAGGTTGTTGACCGGTAATGAGGCCTGCACCGCGAACGCGACTTCCAATTCCGCCAGATGCGCGATCGGCACAAAGGATTTCGGGTCGTAAGGCAGCGACGTGTACGCATAGGGGTTGATGGTCATGATGTTTCCGTCGGTCATGCAAACGGTGTAGCCATCGGGCGCGGCGCGCGCGCATTCGGTCATGCCGATGGTTCCATTGGCGCCGACGCGGTTTTCCCCGACGACTGTCTGCCCCAGCGCCGGACCCACCGACGCCGCGACCGCGCGGCCCACCACGTCGGTAAGCGAGCCCGCGGGAATGGGCATGATCATCTTGATGGGTTTTACCGGATAAGCCTGCGCGAGCACCGTCGATGCCGTGGCAGCCGCGCAGAGCAGCGCGAACAAACGAGCCATACCGTCGCTTGGATTCATCTTTCCCTCCTGGTCGATGCAAAAAAAGGATGCGCCCCCTGCGGCACAACGCGAGTGTGCACCGATCAGCGGTGCCGATGCAACGCTCGCCTCAAGGCCCCGGTTCTCCGAGGTCCGCGGCGCTGAGCACGGCGAGCGCCTCGGGCGAGATCTCCGCTGACCGGCCTGCCGCCATCAGGCGGCTAGCCTGCCTCTTGTAGGCGGTCTCCAAAATGCGCCGCACCGCTCGTGCGTTGCCGAAACTCTCGCTCGAGCGCAGCCGTTCCGCGGCGAGCAGCAACCGCAGCCGTGCGCAGGCGTCCGCATCGAGGCGATAGCCATGCTCCTCGGCCATGTTGCGCCCGATCGCGACCAGTTCCTCATCGCTGTAGTCGGGGAACAGCAGCGTGCGCGCAAAACGCGAACGCAGCCCCGGGTTGGCGTCCAGGAACCGCTCCATCTGCGCCGGGTAACCCGAAAGCACGATGGCAAGCTGGCTGCGGAAATCCTCCAGGCACTTGACCAGTGTGTTGACGGCCTCCCGGCCGTAGTTGTCGTTGCCGTGGGTAAGCGCGTACGCTTCGTCGATGAACAACACCCCGCCCAGCGCCTCCTCGACGCGCTCGCGCGTCTTGAGCGCAGTCTGGCCCTCGTAGCCGCCCACCAGGCCGCCGCGGTCCACCTCCACCAGATGGCCACCAGGCAGAATGCCCAGGTCGCGGTAGATACCCGCGAGCAGCCGCGCGAGCGTGGTCTTGCCGGTGCCGGGATTGCCGACAAACACCATGTGCAGCCCGATGTCGTGCGCCTGCGCTCCCGCCCCGCGCAACTTGCGGATGGCGTAGAAGTCGGCTACTTCCCGAATCGCCTGTTTGGCGGTCGCGAGGCCGGTGAGCGCGTCCAGTTTCGCCAGCGACGCGGACACTGCGGCGCCCTGGCCCTCGGGCCTTGCCGCGTCGTGATCGTCGGGCGGCTCGGTGAAATCGGAGTATTGCAGTGCCGCGAGCTGCGCCGGCTCGAGGCTCTTCAGATCCAGGCGTGCAAGGCGCGCGCTCTGCTGCGCGATGGCGCGCTCGAACAGGTTGCGCACCTCGCGCGCGTTGCCGAAGTGGCGCCCCTTCTTGCGCTTGAGAATTTCGGCCACTGCCAAGGCGCGGTCCGGCGGCGCGACCTGCATCCCTGAACGGGCGCACATGCCGTCGAAAATCCGCCCGAGTTCCTCGTCGGTGAAATCGGCGAACTCGATCAGGTTGGGCACGCGGCTGTGAAGACCCGGGTTGAGGTGCAGGAACTCGCGCATCGGCTCGGTGTAGCCCGCCAGCACCACGATCAATTCGTGACGCAGGTCGTCCATGAGTTTCAACAAGGTGTCGATCGCTTCCTGCCCGTAACGGTCGTCCTGGCCATGTTTCAGGCTGTAGGCCTCATCGATGAAGAGCACCCCCCCGCGCGCGCTCTCGACCAGTTTCGCCGTCTTGGACGCGGTCTGGCCTTCGTACTCGGCCACCAACTGGTAACGGGTGACCTCGATCAACTGACCCTGCGCGAGGATGCCGAGCCTGCGAATCTCCTGCGCGTAATAGCGCGCGAAGGTGGTCTTGCCGGTACCCGGACTGCCCGAAAACACTGCGTGCAAGGTCACCTGGTGCGCGGCCAGTCCGCGCGCACGGCGTTCGGCGTTCACTCTGGCAAGCGCGATGATCTGGTCGAGCGAAGACTTCGCGTCGCTCTGCCCGATCAGATCTTCCAGGCGCACCGGCTTTTCCGTTGGCGGCGGTTCCTTCGTCTGCAAGCTTGCCTGCACCGGCTGTCGATCACTTGCCGTTTGCGCTGCCGCGGGCCTGCCTGCGACGGCTTCGGCCGGTGCTGCAGGCTGCGACGGCGCATTTTCCCGGCCCGGATCCCGGTCGGGCGTCGGTCCGGCGTGCTGATTCGCGACGCGCAACACACGGTCAACGAGATCACTGCCCAGGAGACCCGCAAGCAACTGCCGCTCCTCCGCACCAAAGAACGGCCGATCCGCGCGCGGCCTCGCCGCGAGCGTCAACTGCGAAGCGATATCGTCGTGGCGGCGTGCCCTGGCGTAATCGGCCGCGCAGTGGCCGCTTGCGTCGCGCTCCTCCGGTTGCGCTCCAAGGGAGAGCAGCAAGCTTACCAACTCGGCTCGCCCGAGCAGCGCGCAGTGCATCAGCGGGGTATAGCCGTGCGCGTCCGCGCCGATGAGGCCCGGGCTTTCGACGAGCGCGCGGCGAGCGGCGGCGAGGTCGTTCTTCTCGATCGCGTCGATCAGTCGTGATGACATAGGTATTGCGCCTGCAGTAGGACGGGGCTATATTTTTCAACCACGCAGCGCGCGCCAGGGCGAACGGCGGCGAAAGCGCTTGGCGTATTATGGAACTTTGTCGCGCGGCGCTGTGAATGTGGGGCGCGGCTCGGGAGATTGGCCATGCAAACACTATTGCGAGCCGCGGCGCTTGGCGCGGTACTGATTGCGGCGGCGGGCGACGCGAACGCGGTGAATTACCTCCAGGCGCCGGCGCTTGCGGCCGTGGTGAAAACCGGGGTCACGGCATGCACCGGGAAGGAAGCCCTGCAGTTGCCGATCATCACCTGGGGTGGAGATATCGCCACGGTGTTCGCCAACGGCAACCAGGCCGACACCGGCCGTGGCAGCCTGTTTGACAAGGCCGGCCTCAAGTTGCGCCTGGCGCGCGAAGACGTGCTCGCCAAACAACTTGACGCCTACCTTGCCTGCCGCACGCCTTTTCTGCGCGGCACGCTGGGCATGCTCGGGCAGGTGGCCGAGGTCACCGAGCGCGATCCGCGCACGCGCATGGTTATTGTTCACCAGCTCACCTGGTCGGCCGGCGGCGACGCGCTGGTGGTCAAGGGCGGCATCAACCAGCCGGCGGATCTGCGCGGCAAGAGCATCGCGCTGCAGGCCTACGGCCCGCACATCGATTACCTCGCGCGGGTGCTGCGCGACGCCGGCCTGAGCTTGAAGGACGTGCGGCTTCGCTGGGTCCGTGACCTCACCGGCAGCAATCAGTCGCCACGCGCGGCCTTGCAGGAAGCCGGCATCGACGCGGCCATGCTCATCATTCCCGACGCGCTCGCGCTGACCTCGGGCGGCAAGGTGGGCACCGGCGCCGAGGAATCGGTGCGCGGCGCTAAAATCCTGCTGTCGACGAAAACCGCGAATCGCGTGATCGCCGATGTCTACGCGGTGCGCGCCGACTATCTGGCCGCCAACCGCGCCTCGGTCGAAAAGCTGGTGCGGGCAATGCTCATCGCGAACGAGCAACTGGCCGCGCTGTTCAAAAGAAGGAGCAGCAACGATCCCGCTTACCGCGCCATGATTCAGGGTGCCGCGCGGCTGCTCCTTGACAGCCCCGAGGCGGTGCCGGACACCGAGGCGATGTACGGGGACGCTGTGTTCGCCGGGCTGGCCGGCAATATCGCCTTGTTCAATGACGCCCGCAATCCCCGTTCCCTCGCCATTCTTGGCAGGGAGGTGGATGAGGCGCTGATCGGCGCGGGCTTGCGCAACAAACCCGTGGAGTATGCGCACGCGAAATGGGATTTCAACGCGCTGAAGGGCGACCTCAAGAGCGCCGCCGCGGCCGAGTCACCGCGCTTCGACACGCCGGCGGTGACGCAGGTGGCGACGCGGCGCACGCAGCAGGGCGCCGTCGCGGAAGGCCAGTTGTTCACCTTCGCGGTGCAGTTCAAGCCGAACCAGGATGCGTTCACCACGGCCCAGTATCAGAAGGATTTCGACCGCGCGGTAAACCTCGCCGCCACCTACGGCGGCGCGGTGATCACCGTCGAAGGGCATGCCGATCCGCTGGCGTTCCTGCAGCGCAAGAAGGGCGGCGAAGCCGAAGTGGTGCTCGGCAGGATCCGCCAGGCAGCGAAAAACCTGAGCTTCACGCGCGCCAACGCGGTGCGAGAGGGGATCATCAAATACGGCAAGGAGCGCGGGGTGGTGCTCGACGCGAGCCAATTCGTGGTGGTGGGTCACGGCATCGAGAAACCGAAAAGCGGCGTATGCGCGGGCGATCCGTGCGCGCCGAAAAGCGAAGCCGAGTGGCTGGCGAACATGCGGGTCGAATTCCGCATCATCCAGGTCGAGGCCGAGGCCAATGTTTTCCGGCCGCAATAGACCGGGTCGCCGCGCGCTGCGCGCCGCGGCGCGCATTGCGGCCTGCATCTTTCTCGCCGGCGCCGGGAGCTCGCTGGCGCAGCGCGCGCCGTGGCCGCCCGCCGGCCCGAACGCGCAGATGGCGCCGGACCCTATCGCGCGCAACTATTACGTGGTGCTGGATGCCTCGGGAAGCATGAACGAGCCATCCTGCCGCGGCTCGGGCAACAAGATAACGCAGGCGCGCGAGGCGCTGGCCGGATTCGCCGCGGCACTGCCCGCGGCGGCGAATGTCGGCCTGCTGGTTTTTGACCGCAACGGCGTCCGCGAGAAGGTGCCCCTCGCCGGCGGAGACCGCGGGCCGTTCCTGCGCGCGGTTCGCGAGGCCACCCCGGGCGGCCTGACGCCGCTGCGCCGTGCGTTGACACTGGCGCGCGCCAAGATGGAAGAACAGGGACGGCGCCAGCTTGGCTACGGCGAGTACCACTTGGTGGTGGTGACCGACGGTGAAGCGAGCCAGGGTGAAGATCCGCGTGACGTGGTGAATTCGCTCATCGCCACCACGCCGATCGTGCTGCATACCATTGGCTTTTGCATCGACGCCCGGCATTCGCTCAACCAGCCTGGGCGCATTCTCTACCGCCAGGCCAACGACCTCGACGAATTGAAGAAGGGCCTGCAGAATGTTCTTGCCGAGGCGCCCAGCTTTACCGCGCAACAGTTTAACGCAAGGACGGCGCCCCAGAAGGCCGCAAAGTAGGTGAACCGCAACGTCATCGGCTTCCTGGTTCTGGTGGTGGTTGGCACGGCGGCGCTTCTGGGCGTGTATTACGCGATGCCCTATCTGACGAGTGTCACGCAGAAGGACACCTCCGATGCCGGCGCCGTGGGAACGACCTTGCGAATTGGTGTGGACAACTGGGTCGGCTATGTCCCGCTTTGCAGCAAGGAACTGCGAAGGCAAATGCGCGTCGCGGGCTATCTGGTTCAATGCGAGGACGACAACGCGGACACGCCCGCGCGCATGAAACGCCTGCGCGAAGGCAATCTCGAGTTCGCGGTTGCCACGGTCGACTCCTTGCTCCTCAATGGGGTGCGCGAAAAATTTCCCGGGACCATCGTGCTGGTGATCGACGAATCGAGCGGCGGGGACGCCATCGTCGCGCGCGCGGCCAAGATTGCCAGCCTGCAAGAATTGAAGTCGCGTTCGGACTTCAAAATAGCCTTCACACCCGGCTCGCCAAGCGAACATTTGCTGAAATCGGTGGCAGTGCATTTCGACGTGCCGGCGCTGCGCGAGCGCAACGGCGCGTGGCGCGTGCCGGTCAGGGGGTCCTCCGACGCGCTCAAACAACTGCAGTCCGGAAAAGTGGACATCGCGGTGCTGTGGGAGCCCGATGTGTCGCGGGCCCTCGCCATCAAAGGGGTTCACAAACTGCTCGGTACCGATCAGACCAAGCGCTTGATCGTCGATGTGTTGCTGGTCAGTCGGGAGTTCTCCCGGACCAACGGCCCGGCGGTCAGGCAGTTGCTCGAGAGTTATTTCCGAACCTTGAAGCATTTTCGCGACAACCCCGCGGCACTGGCCGACGAGGTCAAACAAGCCGCCCGCGTCGATGAGGCGCAGGTCACCGCCATCCTCGGCGGCGTGCGCTGGGCGACGCTGGAGGAAAACGCCCGTGAGTGGTTTGGACTAGCCGCGCCTGGGGGCAACTCGTCCGAGGGATTGATCGACGTGCTTGAATCCACCGCGCGGATATTGGTGGATAGTGGCGATATGCGTGAAAACCCGATTCCGGAGCGCGATCCCTACCGCTTGCAGCATCGCCTGTACGTGGAAGATCTTTTCAAGACCGGCATCGGCGCCACGGCGGAAGCGCCTGGCGCGACCAAGCAGGCGGGCGGGCGCAAGTTCGCGGCGCTAACCGCGGCGCAGTGGGAGGCGTTGCGCGAGATCGGCACTCTCAAGGCGCGCCCGATAACTTTCCAAAGCGGCGCCTCGGAACTCAGCGTCGAAGGCAGGACCGAACTCGATGCCGCGGCGCAGAATCTCAGGCATTATCCGAATTTCCGCATCGTCATACGCGGGCATACCGGGACACGCGGGGAATTGGAGTCCAACCGCCAGCTTTCCCTGGAGCGGGCCGACACGATCAAGCGCCATTTGATGATTACGCATGGCATCGATGAGGTGCGTCTGCGCGCCGTCGGCTACGGCGGTGAGCGGCCGCTCAGCCGGCTCGAGGGCGAGTCGGACCGCGCCTATGAATACCGCTTGCCGCGGGTCGAATTGCACATGGTCACGGAAGGTTTCTGATGGGTGAGCACGCCGGGCTGGGCGCCACCGCGACCGGGTCTCTGCAACGAGCGGTGTTGTCGCGCACCCTGCAGCATCCTTTCACGCTCTACCCGAGCGCAGTCGGGCTGCTCGGCTTGGTCGGGGTGCTGCTGTTCGGCCCGATCCTGCCGGCAGTTCTTGCCGCGGGCGCGGGCCTGAGCACCGGTCTGCTCCACTTTCTGACGCAGTACTTCCTGCGTTCAGACCGGGTCGCGGCAGCGCATCTCAAGGAAATTCATGACCGGCTCGACTCGCAGCAGCGCGAGGTCCTGGAAAATCTGGAGGGAAAGCTGAAAGCCGCGGCCAAGCTTGCCATCGGCACCGAGTACGGGCTTCAGGCAGCAGACCAATTGGGCATGGCGCGCACGCGTTTCGAACTCCTGAAAACGCTTCTTGCCGAAAAATTCAAACCTACCGAACTCACATTCAGCCGCTACTTTGTCGCCGGCGAGCAAACCTACCTCGCCGTTCTGGATAACCTGGACAGCATCGCAAGCCGCCTGCAAAGTGTCAGCACTATCGATGCACGGCATGTCTCCGCCCGCATCACCGCGATCGGCCGGCAGAAAAAAATCGCGCCTGCTGACGAGGAGGAGATCGAGACACTCAAGGCGCGGCTTGCCTTGCGCGAGGAGCAGCTCGACCGTATAAACACCCTGCTCACGTTCAACGAAAATGCGATCACCGAGTTTGATCGCGTCAACAATGCCGTCGCCGAGGTCAGGGGCGCGCGCGCGCAAGCATCGGTCGATCTGGAGACAGCCATGGCGGAGCTCGAAGCACTGGCGGCAAGAGCGCACAAGCTTTCGATATGAGCCGGTGAAAATTCTCAATCCGAGGAGAACACATTCATGACGAATCAAACTGCCGCACCCAACTCGCAATCCCAGGCCGCGGCGCTGCACGCGGTCAGCCTCGACGAGGTCGCGCAGGACAAGTCGCTGGTGGCCGGCGCAGCACCGAGTCCGGCCGCCGACCCTGCGCTCCAGGCAAAGGCCGAACAGTTCGTCGATGCGTTGCTCTCCCTCGATCCTGCCGACATCAGGGCTCGCCAGGACGGCAAGTCGGCCATCGAGAACATGGGCCTCGAGCTGCAGCGCCGCGCCGCGCAAAAGAGCCAGATGCTCAAGCAGCCCATCAAAAAACTCACCGAGCGCACCCAGGAAGGCGGCGACGTCGGCAATGCGCTGATCGACCTCAAGATGAAGGTCGAGGAGATAGATCCCGGCGAGGTCGATTTCGAATCCGGCTGGTTCACCCGCCTGATCGGCCAATTGCCCGGCGTCGGCTCACCGCTCAAGCGCTACTTCACCAGGTACGAGAGCGCGCAGACCGTGATCCAGGCCATCATGCGGTCCCTTGAGCAGGGGCGCGACGGGCTGATGCGTGACAATCTGACGCTCGCCGATGATCAGACGGGCATGCGCGAGCTCACCAAGAAGCTCGAACAGGCGATCCGGCTCGGACAGGCAATCGATGCCCGGCTCGAAGCCCGGATGCAAGCGATGCAGCAGGGCAGCGATCAGCATTCCTTTGTCGCCGAGGAGTTGCTGTTTCCGCTGCGCCAGCGTCTGATGGATCTGCAGCAGCAGCTCGCAGTCAACCAGCAGGGCATCCTCGCCACCGAGCTCATCATCCGCAACAACAAGGAGCTGGTACGCGGCGTCAACCGCGCGCTCAACGTGACCCTGAGCGCCCTGCAGGTGGGCGCCACCGTCGCGATCGCGCTTGCCAACCAGCGCGACGTGATCGAAAAGGTCGATTCGGTGAACAAGACCACTAACGACCTCATCACCGGCACTGCGGAGCGCCTGCGTACGCAGGGCGCGCAGATCCACAAACAAGCCGCCTCCGCGCAGCTCGATATCGAGGGGCTGAAATCCGCATTCGTCAACATCCGCGCGGCCATGGAGGACATCGCGACTTTCCGCCAGAATGCCTTGCCCAAGATGGCGCAGTCGGTGCTCGAACTCGACCGCTTGTCGAGCGACGCCGACGAGACCATCCGCAAGCTCGAGCGCGGCAACCAGGCGCGTCCGCGCCTGAACATCGATGTCGAATGACCGCTTAGATACTCCGAATGACCGCTTAGATACTCCGAATGACCGCTTAGATACTCCGAATGACCGCTTAGATACTCCGAATGACCGCTTAGATACTCCGAATGACCGCTTCGATACGCAAATAGCCCTTTGAACGACTACCGGGAGATAACCATGCACAAGCTGATTGGATTGATTGCACTGCTCGCCGCGGCCGCCCTGCCCGGCGCCGCTCTCGCCCAGAAGAGTTTCGATGTGTGCTGGTCGCACTACACCGGGTGGGAGCCCTGGGCCTATGCCGACGAGAAAGGCTTGCTGAAGAAGTGGGCGGCAAAGAACGGCATCAGCGTAAAGCTCACGCTGGTGAACGACTACGTCGAATCGATCAACCTCTACACCGCGGGCAAATATCAGGCGTGCGCCATGACCAACATGGACGCGCTGACCATTCCCGCGGTGGGCGGCATCGACAGCACCGCGCTTATCGTCGGCAGCTTTTCCAACGGCAACGACGGCATCGTCATCAAAAAAGGCGCGGCCGTGAAGGATTTGAAAGGCCGCAAGATCAAACTGGTGCAGTTCTCGGTGTCGCACTACCTGCTGAGCCGTGCGCTGGCGCTCAACGGCATGCGCGAGCGCGACGTAACCCTGGTCAACACCAGCGACGCGGATATCGCCTCGCTGTTTCTCGCGGAGCGCGACGGCGCGGCAGTCACCTGGAATCCGATGCTGCTCAAGGCGCGCAGCGGCAAGGATGTAACCCTGATATTCGACTCTTCCAAGACCCCAGGGGAGATCATTGACCTGATGGTGGTGAAGAGCAACGCGCCCGACACGCTCAAGAAGACGCTGGCCGGCGCCTGGTACGAAACCATGGCCGTGATGAGCGGCCAGGACAAAGCGTCGCGCGACGCGCTCGCCTTCATGGCGCAGAAGGCGGGCGGCACGCTGGCCGAATTTGAAGCGCAGATCAAGACCACGCGCATGTTCTACAAGGCGGGCGAGGCCGCGGCGTTCGTGCGCGGTCCCGAGCTCAGAAAGACCATGGAATACGTGCGCAGCTTCTCCTTCGAGCATGGCCTGTACGGGCAAGGCGCGAAATCGAAGGACGCGGTCGGCATCGCGTTTCCGGATGGCGGCACGCTCGGCAACGCCAAGAACGTAAAGCTGCGCTTTGACGCGGTCCTCATGCAGGCGGCGGCCGACGCCAAACTCTAGCGCAGCGGGCAGGGCTTTCAGGCGGTGCGCCGCTACCTGTTTTTCGGCGTTCACGCGGACCCGCCGCCATGGCTGCGGCGTCTGGCCGCGGCGCTGCCCTTCGTGCTGCTGCTGGCGCTCTACCTGGGCGCTTCGCAGCTGCGCCTGGCGGAAAATCCCGACGACAAGATCCTGCCCTCGCTCGCGCAGATGGCCGACGCCGTACAACGGCTCGCGTTCCGGCCCGATCCGCGCAGCGAGGAATACGTGATGCTCAAAGACACCACCTCGAGCCTCGCGCGCCTCGCGCTTGGCGTGGGCCTCTCCGCGGCCACCGGACTCCTGCTCGGTCTGAACATGGGTCTGTTCCCGGGCATGGGCGCGGTCCTGCTGGCCATCGTGACCTTCGTCTCGATAGTCCCGCCGCTGGCCATCCTGCCGATTCTGTTCATTTCCCTGGGGGTGGACGAGCTGGCCAAGGTGGCGTTGATCTTCCTCGGCATTTTCCCGCTGATCACGCGCGACATCTACAACACTGTCGCCGCGCTGCCGCGCGAGCAGATCACCAAGGCGCTGTCGCTGGGCGCGAACGAGCTGCAGCTTGCCTACCGCATCGTGCTGCCGCAGGTGATGCCGCGTCTCATCGAGACGGTGCGACTGTCTCTGGGCGCGGCGTGGCTGTTCCTGATCGCAGCCGAGGCGATCGCTTCCACCGATGGCCTGGGCTACCGGATTTTTCTGGTGCGCCGCTACCTCGCCATGGACGTGATCATTCCCTACGTGCTCTGGATCACGCTGCTCGGATACCTCATCGACTGGCTGCTCAGACTGGCGCTGCGCCGGCTCTACCCCTGGTACCAGGCGTGAACACCACCGAGCAGCTCTCAGCGTTGCGGCAGAAGAACCTACTGCACATCGAGAATGTCTACAAGCAGTATGGCGCGCGCGTGGTGCTCGACAACATCGACCTGTCGGTGGCGCGCGGCGAGCTGTGCACGGTGGTGGGACCCAGCGGCTGCGGCAAGTCGACCTTATTGCGCATCGTCGTCGGCCAGGAGGCCCCCTCCTCCGGCGATGCTTTCATCGAAGGCGCGCCGGCCGGCTATCCCGACGCCACGCGCGGCATCGTCTACCAGAAGTATTCGCTGTTTCCGCATTTGACTGTGCTTGACAACGTATTGCTTGGCAAGGTTCTCGAGTCCAGCATCTTCGGACGCGTCCGCGCGCGGCGCGAGCACCGCGATGAGGCGATGCAGATGCTCGAGCGCGCCCGCATCGCCGAACACTGGAAAAAATACCCCCATGAGCTCTCCGGCGGCATGCAGCAACGCGTCGCCATCGCGCAGGCGCTCATCAAGAAACCGCGCATCGTGCTGATGGACGAGCCCTTCGGCGCGCTCGACCCGATGGTGCGCGAAGACATGCAGGTGCTGCTGCTTGAACTCTGGGAGGAGTACGGCATGACGGTATTCTTCGTGACACACGACCTCGAGGAGGCGGTCTATCTGGGCACGCGTGTCATCGTGCTGTCGCAGTACTACATCGATGACCGCGGCGCGGCGGCCGAGCAGCGCGGCGCCAAGATCGTCGCCGACCACGCGCTGCCGCGGCGCGCCTTTTCGACCTCGGTCAAGAGCTCGCCTGAATTCATCGAACTCGCCGCCGAAATTCGCCGCGCCGGATTCGACCCAACGGGCGCCCGCCATGTCACGCAGTTCAACCTATCGCACCCTGACAGTTTCCAGACGCTTACCGCGGCGGAGTCAAGGGCGTTGCGCGCGCAGGAAGGACCATAGCCCGAAGCACAGGATCGCGGCCGAGAGCAGGGCGATGAGCGCCCCCCAGAACCAGTAGGGCAGGAACAGCATCTGCGCGATCTGGGCAACATCGGAAGGGCCGCTCCCCTGCGCCGTTTGCGCGGTGGCGGTGAAAAGGTAGTCGCCGCGGGAAAACACCGCGAGGCTCAGTTGAATGGCGAGAAATACCGCGGCCAGCTGGGCCAGCGCGCCGTTCGCCTTCAGGCCGATGCCCAACAGCGCGGCGGCCACCGCGCCGACAAATACCCAGGCGAACAGATTGCCTACCACCAGCAGTTCGGCGATCAACAGGCCCGCGCCGAGCGTGACCAAGGCGACGCGCGACCAGTCGCCACGATGCCCGGCGAGAAACAGCAGCATCGCGAGCACTGCGGGGCCAACCAGCCCCCCGGCGCTTACCGCCGCCCGGGCGAAGCGCCCGGACGCGCCCGAATACCGGGCCATGCCTGATCCGTCCGCCCAGAGATGAAACGATTCGAAGCTGCCGCCCACAGCCAGCGCAGTCAGGCCGTGCCCGAGCTCGTGCGCGAGCGTCGAAAGCAGCAGCAATGGCCAGGCGGCGTACTCGCCGTAGGGAATGAGGTACAGAATCACCGTGACGGCGACTGAAAGCACCAGCGCGGCCGCGGCGCCGGCGCGATGCGGGATTTTTTCCAGGTCAGGCATGCGCAGCTCAGGTCCGCGCTCAGTCGAGCAGGCGCTGGCTCTCCGCGGAATCCGGATAGCGCCGCCGTTCAATCGCGTAATAGGCGCGCAGCAGGTCCTCTTCAATACCCAGGGCAAGGCGCACTTCGCCTAGCGGGGCAGCGTCGAACGACGCCAGGTCGGCCGTGGACAAAGAAACGCAGTCGGAGACAAAACCCAGGTGCACGGCATCGCGAAACACTTGAACGTCAGCGTCGTTGAAGCGGTACGCCCGTGGATAGAGGTGCTTCGCGAAAAAGGCGTAGAGGCGCTCTTCCGTGGTGGAAACGCGATTGGAGCTGCCCATCGTGAACCCGATCACGAATGCTTCGTCCTTGGGCAACAGGCCACGCCCCAGGATGATGTGCAGGCGATCATGGGCGGCGAGATCGGTGGCGCCGTGAAACAGCTCGATGCCGGGAACATCGTAAGCCGGGTTCTCCACCAGCTGAACGATGAACGGAATGTCCGACTGCTTGAGCCCGATGGCGCTGAGCTCGCGCTGCGCGTCGCCGAGCGTCTTGCGCCCGGCCGAGAGCGGCATGAACCAGTCCTGCACTTTCTGTGACGTTGTCATAGGGGCGTGCGCTTCCGCGGAAAGCGTACCACCAATAAGCCGCTTGACTGAAAAGCCGGTGACATCCAGGTATCACGGGAGACGGCCCTTCGATCGCGTGTTTCCCTCTTTTTCGGGGGAGTTACGAGGAGGCGAAGGCCCCCTTGTTCACGCCATCCTCAGCGCCGCGGTGCCGCGGGTATCCACAACGGCAGGTGCGTCCCCGCGCGGATGACCGAATACTTCATAAAGAAATCGCCGATGGCCGAGGCAATGCCGATCAATGCCATGACATCGCGCGAGTGCACCGAATGCCAACCGGCGAGCACCAGCCAGGCGGGTACCGCGACACCGACCGCCAGCGTTCCGATATAGAAGTACCAGGCCATGCTGCCGGCCAGCAGCTTGTGCACCGAGCCGCGTGCCGCCACATTGCCGCTGGTGAATGCGCCATGCATCTCAATCGCGAAAAGCAGCGCCACCGCCGAAGTCACTGCTATCCACATCCACAGCAGCTGCTGCTCCGGCGCGGCCGAGGGCGCACCAAATGCCGCGACCACCAGCAACGCGGCCACCCCGCCGCGCAGCGCATGGCCGATGTACAGGACCGGGTGCAGCGGTGAGTTCCAGAAGGGAATCGCCTTGGAGGCCGTGTACACGAATCCCATGTAGCCGATCAGTATGATCATGCCGGCGAAGGCCAGCACATACCCGGTCTGACCCAGCAATGAGCCGGCGTTCCACGGCGCCCCGGGAAGAAACAGCGGGACCAGGTACAGGAAAGCACCCGTCAGAAACAGGCTCAAGCCGAGGAAGCCGCGCGAGATCCATGACGACTTCATCCTCCAGACCATGCGCCAGAAGCGCTCGGGACGCCCCAGGAAGCAAAGGTGCGCCGTTCCGCCCAGCGCCGCCATCACGAATCCCACGGCCAGTCCGGCCACGCTGTCGAACACCAGCGACATCAGCCAGGCGCCCCCGGCTATGCCGTTGAGGAAGTGTCCGATCACCAGGAACAGCCCGCGGCCCTCGCCCCATTCGCGCTGGGGGCGCAGTTGCACGCGCAGATCCTGAATCAGTTGCTCGTATTTCGCAGTCTGCGTGGTCATGGCGTTTGTCCCGCGGGCATCATGGTGGGAGGTAATAAACCGAAGGCTTGGTGCCGAGTTCCGGGTGCAGCGGGAAACCGCCGCGCTCCTTGATCAGCCTCGATACCTCGCTCAGCGGATCGTCGAGATCCCCGAAAATCCTCGCGGTCGTCGGACAATTTGCCACGCAGGCGGGCAGCTTACCGGCATATACCCGCTCGCGGCAGAAGTTGCACTTCATGACCACGTTGCGCTGGTGTCCGACCACCCGTTTTTCCTCATAGGCGGTGGTGCCCTTGGGGAAATAGTGCGGGTCCTTGTCGTTGAAATAGCGTTGGCCGTAAGGGCAGGCCATCATGCAGGTGCGGCAGCCGACGCACTTGTCATGGTCGATATCGACGATGCCGTCCTCCCATTTGAAGCTCGCCCCGGTCGGACAGGTATCCACGCAGGGCGCGTCTTCGCAATGGTTGCAGAGCACCGGCAGGAACACCTGGCGCACCGAGGGGTAGTCCCCTTCTTCGCATTTGAGCACCCTGGCGTAAAACACACCCGGCGGCGTGCCGTGCTCCGCCTTGCAGGAGAGCTGGCATCCGTAGCAGCCGATGCAGCGCTTCAAATCGATCACCATCCCCCATTTCATTGCCGTTTCTCCGCTGAAGTGACCTTGACCCGAACGCACAGATCAAGCGAGAGATTGACCGGGCTGACATGCTCCCAATCGAGTTCCAGCAAGTCGTTGAACATCACCCCCTTGCCCTTGGCTATCGGCATGCCATCGCCCCAATGCCCGGCACAGGCCGCGATACCCAGGCCCTCGGGATGGATGGCGCGCGTCAACTTCACCCGGCCTTTGACTTTGCGTCCCGACTCGGTTTCCACCCACACCAGTTCGCCATCGCGCAATCCCTTGCTGCGTGCGGCAGTTTCGTTAATCGCAATGGCATAGCTGTAAGGATCGAGCTGAGCCGCTTCGTCCAGCCAGGGGTTCTCCAGCGTGTAGCTGTTGGTATGCAGGATGTCGCGGTAATAGAAAGCCGAGAAATCGAAGCCGGGCTTGTTGCAGCAATGCGCCAGGCAGGGCAAGAAATCGGGCAGCGGCTCGTAATACTCGCGCGGTATCTTCAATCCGCGCGGCTCGGCGATCGCGGCGATTTTTTCGCCGGCCGGTATCAGGAATTCCCAGTAAATTGGCACCCTGACATCCGCGAACGCGCGCCAATAGACCTCTTCGGGCTTTTTCGGCCACTTGATCAGCCCGTGCTGCTTGAACCAGTCGAGTCCCTTCTCCGGACCGAAATGGCACTTCAGATCGATATCGCAGATTTCTTCATGGCTGTACTTATTATTGCCCTCGAGGTGGAACGGCGCCTGCAGATTCATCGACCGGTTCATCGCGGCATTGAGATCGCCGCGGAAGCCGACACGGTCGGCCAGGTCGAGCAGAACCTCGGTAAAGCAGCGCTGCTGCCCGTCGGGGGGGAGCGCCGGCTGGCGGATCGGCCAGCTCCACTCGCCCGGACCCGCCGGATGCGCCAGGATGAAGGGGAAATTCGCGCGCGAATCGAACGATTGAAGATAGCTGCAGTCGGGCAGCACGATGTCGGCGAAATTCGAGGTCTCGGTGAGGTACAGATCGAACGACACCATGAATTTGTACTTGGCGAGCGAGTTCGCCACCGTTTCCGCATTGGCGATGGAAAGCAGCAGATTGGAGCCGAAGTTCATCAGCACTTCCGGCCGATAGGGCAGCTCGAACTTGGTCCACATGCTCTCCTGATCCACCGAATCCAGAAACGGCGAAGTCATGCCCAGGACGAACAGATCCTGCAGTCCCATTTTCTGCGGCATCTTCGGCTCGTCGATGGGATACGGATAGTGGTAACCCATCCACATGCCGACCGACATGAGACCGTCGGGACCGGCCGTGGGCAGGTAGTGCGGCCGATTGGTATCGGGATGACCCAGCGAGGCGGAGTTGAAACCCAGGCATGAACCCACCACGTCGGCCGCTCCGACCAGCTGATTGAGGAGGTCCACGGCGAGGAAGTTGTAGGCCGAATTCATATGCCCCTGCGAGCCGCGGAACGCGATCGCGGCGACCGGCCGGTAGGGCAGCGTCACGCCGTCGACGACAATGGTGCTGCCGATGCGCGCCTCGGTGGCGAATTCCTTGGCAAGCCTGCGGATATTGGCGGCCGGGACCGTGCTCACGCCCTCGGCCCATTCTGGCGTGAATTTCTTCAAGTGCTCGCGCAGCCGCTCGAAAGCCGGCTGGCAATTCACCGCGCCGGCCTGATAGTTTCCTTCCAGCGCCATGTTTTCCGCGGGCACATCGGAATAGGGCCTCGCCTGGTTTGCTTTCAGGTCCCACACCAGCGGCTTGCCGGTGGCGGGGTCGCGCACGTAACGCTTGTCCGCGCCGATCAGGTAGGGCGAGTTGGTCTTCGCCCGCAGGTAGGGCGCATCGATCACCCCGAGTTCGTTGACCATCACGTTGCACATGGCCAGTGCCAGGGCGGCGTCGGTGCCGACACGCAATGGCACCCACTCGCTCGCCTTGGCCGCGGCGAAGTTGCACATCGGGTCCACCACCACCATCTTCATGCCGCGCGCGCGCGCGTCGGCCGACAGGCCCATGTTGGAATTAGCCGCGTGACCCGCCGCATGCCCTTTGGAAGCGCCGAAATAGATCGAGTAATTGCAATAGTGAAAATCCGGCACCGCTCCCCAGGAGGCATGCATGATGCCGCTGATGAGGTGCGCGCCGTTGCCGCAGTGCAGTCCGCCCCCGGAAGTCGAAATATTGGGCGTCCCGAATGCCGTGCCAAAGGTCTGAAACGGAATGCGGCTCGCAGTCACCGTGGTGGTGCGCTGCATCAGCAGCTTGCGCGGATCCTCGGCGCGTACACGCTTCAACACCGTGGCGATTTCCTCGAGCGCTTCGTCCCAGCTGATTTCCTTCCAGCCCGGATCCTCGTTGATACCCTTTTTCGGATTGGTCCGCCGCAGCGGGACTTTCAGCCGGTTCGGATCGTAGTGGCAGGCAAGTCCGCTGACGCCTTTGCCGCACAGCTTCCCTTTGCCGACGACGCTGTCAGGATTGCCTTCGACCTTGACCACGACACCGTCGACGCGATGCGCGAGAATGGAACACGATCCGTAGCACAGGGCGCATGCGGAGGGAATCCACGCATCGTCGGTGGCGGTTGCAAATTCCGGGCTGGGTTGATTCATGGCGGCGCTCTCCTCAGGGCTATCAATATCCCAGAGGGCCGGGGCGGAAAACTTGATCTGCGTCAAACGCTTTCCGATAAGGCGCGGCTGATGGCGGCGCGCAGGTGCTTAGAGTTCATTCCCAAACGAAACAATCGGGTTTTCATAAGATCGCCGTTTGCGCACGGATGGCTTCATCATCCGTGCGCAAGCGACGATCCGCACGGACGGCCTTACCGTCCGTGCAGGCTTTACCAGCAGCTGCGCGCGCCAAACCCGCCGGTCAGGCAAAACGCAGCAGCGCCAGCGACAGCCAGGGCACGTAAGTCACCACCATCAGCGCGAGAATCGCGACAATTACGAATGGCAAAAGGCCTGGATAGATGCTCGACAGCGGCGCCTTGGTGAGGGCCTGGGTGACAAAGATATTCAGGCCGAACGGCGGCGTGAACATGCCGATGGCAAGGTTCATCGACATCACAATGCCAAAATGGATCAGGTCGATGCCGTAGGCGCGGCAAATCGGCACCAGCAGCGGGGTCAGCACCAGGATGGCCGAGCCGGGGTCGATGAAGCAGCCAACGATGATCAGCAGGACATTGATCAGGGCGAGCGCCATCCAGGGAGAGTCGATCAAACCCTGCATCAGGGTGACCGACTGCTGCGCGACCCCGTTGACCGTAAGCAGCCAGGAGAACACGCCCGCTGCCGCGACGATCACCAGGATCTGGGCGGTCAGGATCATGGAAGTCACCCCAACGTCCCAGAGTTGCTTCCAGGTGATTTCCCGATAAATGAATTTCGCGACGATGATGCTGTAGACGCAGGCGATACCGGCGGCCTCGGTGGGCGCGAAGATGCCGCCGTAAATCCCGCCCAGAATCACCACCGGCGCAAATATCGACCAGAAGCCGGTGCGCGTGGCCGAGAGCAGCCTTCGCCACTGGAACGGCTCGCCGCCGTCGGGAACCTTGCGAATGACCGCGTAACCGTACACGTAGACCGCTTGGGACAGGGCCATCAGCAGCCCCGGCAGGACACCCGCAATGAACAGCAGCGCGATCGACTGCTCGGCAGATATGCCGTATAAGATCAGCGCGATCGAGGGCGGGATGATGATGTCGATCGAACCCGTGCTGGACATGATCCCGGTGGCAAAGCGCTCGCCGTAGCGCTCCTTGATCGGCGGGTACAGCAATTTGCCGACTGCGGCGATCGCGGCAACGCTTGAACCGGAAATGGCACCAAACAGGGTGAAGGTGCCGACCGTGGTCAGCGCGCGCGAGCCGCGTACCCCGCCAAGAAGTGCGACGACCCAGTCGATGATGCGCCGCGACATGCCGCCCGCGCCCATCACCTCGCCGACGAACAGGAAAAACGGCACCGCAAGCAGCGAGAACTTGTCGATCGAGCCGAACATCAATTGCGGCACGACCTCGGCGGGCACGTCCATGAAACCAAGCAGCAGGATGGCCGCCGTGGCGAGCAGGATGATGAATAGCGGAAACCCGAGCAGGAGCAGGACCACCGGCACCCCGATCATGGCCCATTCCATCAGGGTCTCCCGGTGCCGCTGCGCGGTAAATCAGACCTAAGCTCAGCCACGCTTGCCCGCAGGGTTTTGTGCCGTTTTCTGATCACTATCGCCGGCCGCCGTCGCCGCGGCCCCAGGCGCGGGCACGCCACTTTCGTCGCCGAACACCCCGGTCAAATAACTGCGCCAGCGTACCAGCACCACCAGCAGCATGCCGGAGAACCCGGCCAGAATCGCCGCGTGCATCATCCAAGCCGGCAGCCGCGCGACCGCGCTCTGCTGCCCGGTGGTGAACAGCAGCCGCACGAAGATCCAGGAATGGCCAATGACGAACAGGCATACCAGAATCATGGCCAGCGTCCCGACAACGTTGATGATGCTGCGCCAAGGCGGCCGGAGGCGCGCCGTAATCAGATCCATCCTGATGTGCTGGCCCTCCCAGGTGACCACGATCGCCCCGAGGAATACGCACCAGATCATGATGAAAACCAGAATCTCCTCGGCCCAGATAATGGGCGCGTCGAACGCGTAGCGTCCCACCACATTGGCGAAATTAACCGCTATACCCAGAAAAATGAGTGCGCCCAGCGCGATGCGCGGCGCGGACACGCACAAATAGCGCAGGATGCGTTGCACGCTGCGCTGCCGCCCGGGCCCGAAGCGCTAGGGCTTCCGGGTCCTGTCCGCCGCGGCCTTGAGCACCTGGTAGGCGCGCATCACCTCGGGCGATCCCTTGAACAGCTCATCGCCCGCCGTCGCGAGGCGTTTGCGGAACTCGGCCTTGTCGGCCGCGGAGAATTCGTGCAGCGCGCCGCCCTGGGCCTTCCAGGCCGCGTACATCGAGCCCATATTGGTGATGTTGTAGACCACGTTCGCCTTCTCGGCCTTGGCGGATTCCTCCAGGATCACGGTGCGGATTTCCCCTGGCAGCCCGTCCAGCCAGCGCTTGCTGGCGAGCTTCGGGACGCAAATGATGGATTCGCCGGAGCGCAGCACGTTGGGCGCGACGGTCACGAACTTGAACGGCACGAACACCACGATGCCGGCGCGCACGCCGTCGATCGCGCGCTGCTGCAGCGCCGGCAGCGCCTCGCCAAGCTGCATGGGAACGCCGGTGGCGCCGACGCGGCGCAGGATCTCGACTTCCATCTTGCTTCCCAGGACGCGGAACTTCTTGCCCTGGAAGTCGGCCAGGGTGCGGATCGGCTCGCGTGTCGCGTAATCGGCCAGCGACTCGCACGAGATGCCGATGATCTTGATGTTCTTCTGCTCGGTGATGGAAAGGACTTCCTTCTGGAACACCGGGTCGTGGAAGGCGCGATCCGCGTGCTCGACTCCGTCGAAAACGCCCGGCGCGGAGAAGATATCGAAGCGCGGGTCCACCACGGTCATGAACTCGGTGGCCACCTGCACCAGTTCAATGGTGCCCAGTTGCGCGCCCTGCACCAACTGCGTCTGCTGGCCGAGCTGGCCGCCGGGGAACACGTTGATCGTGACGCGGCCTCCGCTGCGTTTCTCGACGCCTGCCTTCATGGTGAGCGCCCAGTGGTCCTGGCCGCTCTTGATGGTGGCGTGCCCTTCCTTGATGGTGATTTGCTGCGCGGCGGCGGGCAAGGCGAACGGCAATACCGCGGCGAGCGCGACGATGAGCGCGGCCAGCTTGGGTTGGACATGAGGGCGGCGGCGGGAAATTTTCATGGCTGATCCTTCCGGTTGATAGTCCTGGCGGGCGCTGGCCGGCGGTTCCGGCATGACGCAGGCGGCCTGCGGTCTTTCACACCCATGCGCGGCGGCGAGGCATGGCCGCAAGCTTGGCCCAGAGCGGCCTCCCGTGTCTTGATGCTGATCATAGGGAGGTCGGAATCACCCCCGGTCGGCGGAACTGACCCAGAACAGGATCTGCCCGTATTCGACGAACTGCTCGTTTTGCACACAGACTTCAGTGACGACGCCGTTCACGCCCGCGCTAATGGCGGTGAACATCTTCATAACTTCGATCAGCGCCACCGTGCTGTCGGGTCCGACTTCGGCGCCTACGCAAACGAACGGCGGTGCGCCCGGTTCGGGACTTGAATAGAAACGCCCCAGCATCGGGGCGACAACCGCTACGGCGTCAAGCCGCTCCTGGCTTGCCATGCCTGCGGCCGAGGCCTCGGACTGCGCCGGCGGCGCAGGGGCTGCGATCGGCGCGGCGGACGGCGCCGCTGCGGCGGGCAGCGCTACCCCGGCCGCAGCAGAAGGATTCGGCGGCGCTCCTTTGCCGAGGGTGACTTTCAGATCCCCCAGTTCGACCTGCAGGTAATCAAACGTGGATCGGTCCAGGGTTTCCACGAGGAGGGCGATCTGCCGGACATCCTCGTCGCTCAGCGTGCCGGGGTTATTGCTCAAGGGCCTGCCCTGCCTTTCGTCGATGTCGATTCCGGTTCAATGGGTGCGCCTGCCAGGGATTGCTGCCCGGTTCATGCGCTCGGCACGCCCTCGCCCGAGCGGTTCTGGACAACTATGGAATCGGAACCCCGCTGCACGCTCGCGTAGCGCACCCGCGGGTGCTTGTCGAGTTCCCGGATCAGGCTCGCAAGCGGCAGGGATGCGCCGAAATACTGCCGGGACGGGCCGGCTGCGCGCATCGCCTGGATTTCCTGCTCGCCCTTCATGATATAGCGCAGCAGGAATTCCTCGTCGGAAACGCCCGCGCCGCCGAACTGTTCGCGAATCTTCTGTATCGGCAGATCCTGCCGCTTTTGCGCCGCAAGTTCCCTGGCACGCGGCATGGAAAGCAGCTTGTCCTTCAGATTCGGATCCATCCACGGGTAGCCGGAATCCTCGCCATAGACCCCTTGCGCGAACAGAATCAGCTCGTCGATCACGTGCCCGTAGCGCTCCCCCATGGCCACATTGATGGCCGATTGCGTCACCATGAACTGCGAGTGCGGCGTAATCATGATGGGGTAGCCCAGGTCCTTGCGCACCTGCACCGATTCCTCCAGGACTTCGTCCAGGCGATGCGCGATGCGCAATTCAGCCAACTGGTGCCTCAAGTTCGAGATCACGCCGCCGGGAACCTGGTGCAGGTACTGTGCCTCGTCGTACTCGAGGGGTTCACCAATCGGGAGCGCGTCCTGCCTGGCGATCGCGGTGAGCCTCTCGGCCACCGGCCGCAAGCTCGCGACGTCGATGCGCGGCGAATATCCCAGTCGTCGCGCGTTGCTTGCCACGTTGAACACCGAGGGCTGCGACGAACCGTTGGCAAGCGGCGGTATCGCCGTGTGCAGCGTGTGCACGCCCAGCTTCAGCGCCTCGAGGTAGACCAGCGGCGCGAGCCCCGTGGTGCAATGCGAATGCAGTTCGAGCGGCACGCCGCCCGCGGCCTTCAGCAGCACCGGCAGCAGCGTGCGCGCGCGATCCACGGTGAGCAGCCCGCCCTGGTCCTTGAGATAAATGCAATCGGGCTTGAAGGCGAGGACCTCGCGCGCTTTGGCCGCGTAGTAGGCGTCGGTGTGGCGCGGCGAAAGGGTGTAGGAAAGCGCCATCGCGATCTGCAATCCGAGCTTGCGGAACAGCGGAATGATCCACGGGAACTGGCGCTTGGGCTGATCGAAGGTATTGCAGGTCATCTGGGCACGATTCAGCGCCCCGATATCTGCGAGGCGCGCGTAGAACAACTCGACAATCGCCTGAGGCGGCGGCGCTTCAAAAGGATGGATGAAGCCCCCGGCCATGCAGCCCTTGATGGCATTGGGCATGGTTCTGGCCACCATCCGGGCCATCTCCCAGGGGTCTTCCTTCAGATCGCGGACGAATTTCTTCAGGTAGATGGCATTGATGGGGACCTCGATGACATCGAACCCGGCCTGCGCCATGGTGTGCGCCACCGACTCCATCATTCCGACGCGTATGCCCATGGCCCACAGGCTCTGCGACCCGTCGCGAAACGTGGTGTCGACAAACCGCACTTCCATCGCGGCCCCTCCTCTCCGAAAATGGCCCGCGTAGCAGCGGTTTTGCCGCGGGCGCGGTAGTTTCCGCCGGTACTTGCTTCAGTCGACCTTGATGCCGGCCTCTTTGATGGTCTTGGCCCATTTCGCCGCTTCGCTCTGAATCAGCGTCGCGAATTCCTCGGGTGTACCGCCTTTCGGGGTGAACGCGAGCTTGGCGAGCAGGTCGAGCACGTCCTTGGACTGCAGCGCGCTCTGAATGCCGGCGTTGATACGTCCCACTGCGTCCTTCGGGCTGCCCTTCGCGGCAGCCAGTCCGAACCAGGCGGATGCCTCGTATCCCGGCAATCCGGCCTCAGCAGAAGTGGGCACGTCGGGCAGCAGGGGATGGTGTTTGCTGGAGGCGACCGCGAGGACCTTGACTTTGCCGCTCGGGATGTCCGCGCGGAAGGTCGCGAACATCTCGAACATCGCCTGGACGCGATTCGCGAGCAGATCGGCCCGCGCCGGTGCCCCGCCCTTGTAGGGCACATGCAGCAGGTTGGTGCCGGTCATGCTCTTGAAAAGCTCGCCGGAAACGTGAAGGATGTTGCCGACGCCGGCCGAACCATAGCTGAGCGAGCCGGGTTTCGCCTTGGCGAGCGCGATGAACTCCTTCAGCGTTTTGACCGGGACCGTGGTATTGACCACCACCAGGAATGGTGCGTCGGCAAACAGCCCCACCGGCGCGAAATCGGCCGCAGCGTAGCCCAGTTTTGGATACAGGGGTGGCGCCATCGCCAGCGTCGAGGCGGTCGCAAGCAGCAGCGTGTAGCCGTCCCCGGGAGTTTTCGCCACGTATTCCGCGCCTATGGTACCGCCGGCGCCGGGCCGGTTTTCCACGATGACCTGCTGCCCCAGCGTCGGCGAAAGCTGCTGCGCCAGCACGCGCGCCATAATATCCGTGGGCCCGCCGGGGTCGAAGGGCGCGACCAGCCGGATTGGCTTGGTGGGAAACGACTGCGCCGCGGCGCTGCCGCAGGCCAGGACTGCAAGGATCGAAACGGCCGCGGCGAAGGCGCGGCCGGCCGCTTGCGCAGACCGATTATGTCGCTGCATGGGTTCGATGTTCTGCATACTAGCCTCCCTGAGGTACAGGTTAATCCTCCCGTCAGAGGAGTGCTACGACGGGACGGGACTGCGAACGGCGCAGACAAACATGGGACACCATGCATGCCGCTCGGATATTGATGCACATCAAACAATGCGTACCGGAGCACCAGCAGCGCTATACAAAACCAACCGGTGGCTGGACAATCGAACTGCTTGTCATTGGTATCTTTACGCACTAAAAATCCGGAGGAGTAATGACTGAAACCGTGAAATACCTGCTCGACGAATCGCGCATGCCCAAGCACTGGTACAACCTGTGCGCCGATCTGCCGGTGCCGGTGCCGCCGGTGCTGCACCCGGGCACGCTCAAGCCGGTGGGTCCCGATGACCTGGCGCCGCTGTTTCCGATGGAGCTGATCATGCAGGAGGTCACCGCCGCGCGCGAAGTGCCGATCCCGGAGCCGGTGCGCGAGGTGTATCGCCAGTGGCGCCCCTCGCCGCTGTATCGCGCGCGGCGCCTGGAGAAAGCGCTGCAGACGCCGGCAAAAATCTATTACAAGTACGAAGGCGTGAGCCCGGCAGGCAGCCACAAGCCCAATACCGCCGTGCCGCAAGCCTTCTACAACAAACAGGCCGGGGTGAAGCGGCTGGTCACCGAGACCGGCGCTGGCCAGTGGGGTTCCGCGCTTGCCTTCGCCGGCGCGTTATATGGCCTTGAGGTCAAGGTGTTCATGGTGCGCGTGTCCTACGACCAGAAGCCTTATCGCCGCGCTCTGATGGAGACCTATGGCGCGAGCTGCACGCCTTCGCCATCGAACGAGACCCAGGCGGGCCGAAGCATTCTCGCCCAGCGCGCCGACCACCCGGGGAGCCTGGGTATCGCCATTTCCGAAGCCGTCGAAATCGCGGCGCAACGCGACGATACCAAGTACGCGCTGGGCTCGGTGCTGAACCATGTGCTGCTGCACCAGACCGTGGTCGGGCAGGAAGCGATGGCGCAGATGGAGATGGCGGATGACTACCCCGATGTGATCGTCGGCTGCACCGGCGGCGGCTCGAACTTCGCCGGCATTGCGTTTCCGTTCCTGGGCGCGCAATTGCGCAGCGGCAAGAAAATGCGCATCGTCGCGGTTGAACCGGCAGCCTGCCCCAGCCTCACGCGCGGCCAGTACGCCTACGATTTCGGCGACACCGCGCATCTGACGCCGCTCACCAAAATGCACACCCTCGGCTCGACTTTCACGCCGCCCGGTTTCCATGCCGGCGGCTTGCGCTACCACGGCATGGCGCCGCTGGTGAGCCACATCAAGCAACTTGGCTTGATCGAGGCGGTTGCCTATCACCAGACCACCTGCTTCGAAGCGGGCGTGCAGTTCGCGCGCGCCGAGGGCATCCTGCCAGCGCCGGAGGCGAATCACGCGGTGAAGGGCGCGATCGACGAGGCGTTGAAATGCAAGGCCGAAGGCAAGTCGCGCACCATATTGTTCAACCTGTGCGGCCACGGGCACTTCGACATGCAGGCCTACATCGACTACTTCGGCGGCAAGCTGCAGGACACCCAATACGACGAGGCCGAGCTGGCGATGGCGCTTGCGGGGTTGCCCTCGGTCAAGGAAGCGGCCGTGGGGCTGGCGCCCTAGACCGGACCCGCAAGCTAAGGGTTCGCACTCTGCCAGAAAGTTTGAATAACAATACTATTTATATCAATAGCTTGTATTCATACCAAAGCTAAGAATACAATGCACATATAGCACATATATGTTGGTGAGCATTATGCCGCAACTGCACTTTTACGTTCCCGAAGATTTGGCAGAGCAAATTAAAGCCCGCGCCGCAAAGGCAAAACAGCCTGTTTCCCGTTATATAGCGGAACTGGTCAGACGGGATGTCTGCCAAGGCTGGCCAAAGGGCTACTTTGATCGGATATCCAGCGCTTCGAAAGAAACCGCCATAAATTATGAGCCACCGGGGCTGCCTGAAGAACGGCTTCCGTTGGAATGAAATACCTGCTCGACGCGAACACCTGCATTCGCATACTGAATTCCAGCGATGAAGAAGTGATGCGGCGTTTCAAGGCCTGCCAGCCCGCCGACATTGTTTTATGCAGCATAGTCAACGCGGAGTTGCTGTATGGAGCAAGACGCAGCGCGCGCGTTGAATTCAACTTGAAACGCCTGGAGCACTTTGCGGCGCCGCTGCAAACCCTGCCCTTCGATGATCGATGCACGCACGACTACGGACTGATACGCGCTGATCTAGCGGCGCAGGGCACGCCCATCGGCGCCAACGATTTGATGATTGCTGCGATTGCGCGTGCGCATGACCTGGTACTGGTGACGCACAACACCGGGGAATTCAGCAGGGTGGTGGGGCTGCGGGTCGAGGATTGGGAGATCGCGCGCTGAGGCTGTCGGCAGATCTTGAGAGTGCGGGGTTCACGTGGAATTTGCCGTAGTAGAAGGCCGGAAGCCAAGTATTGACGCGCGTTTCCGGCCATATTGACTAATCCGCCCAGAGCCGATCCAGGCTGAACGTAATGACATCAGTTATGTTTCGAGGCTTGAAATTCGCGCACTATTGCCAATTATGTTGAATGTCGGGCGATGGGCAGTGATCGGACCCGTGTTTACTGGGTAAAAAGCTCCTGCCGCTGCAAACCGATGTCATGGTCTCGGCCTCCCCCGACGAATTCGCTGCATTCGTACGCAATGAAACATCACGCTGGGGGATGTGATCCGCAAGGCTGGCATTCAGCCGGAGTAGCGCTCGCCAATGGGGCAGAGACGCATTCCCGTTAACGCAAAGCTCAGGCGCTGCGCCGCTTTGCCGCCGGCACAAGGCGCGAGATGGCCTCGTCGTTATTCATGACATCGCCGAATATGACCTGAAAATTGTCCAGCGTCCCCGCATGCTGCTCGTCGGTCCAGGCAGCATTGCAATCGGAGAGCATGGCCACGCGGAAATCGAGCATCGATGCATCGCGAGCGGTGGATTCGCAGCAGACATTGGTGGTCGTGCCGCCGATCAAAAGCGTGTCGATGCCGCGCTGCGCAAGCACGGCGGGAAGATCCGACGATCCCTGGATCATGGCGCTGAATTTTATTTTTTTGACGCGCAGATCCTCGGGGCGCGCTTCCAGCGCGGGATACAGGCGGAAATCCTCGGTGTCCTCCGAGAGTTGCGCGATGCGTTTGGCCGCTGCCTTCGGACTGAGGAAACAGTTGTGATGCGTGACCCAGGTTTGCAGGGCGCCGACCGAAGTGGTCTGAATCCAGATGACCGTGCCGCCCGCCGCACGCAGCGCCGCGGCCATCTGATTGATCGCCGGGACGATTTTGTGCGCCATCGGTACCTCGGATGGAAAGCCCTTGCCAACAAAATAATTCTGCATGTCGACCACGACGAACGCGCTGCGCGCGGCGTCAAGCCGGTCCATGGCGATCACGCGGTCGCGCCGGCCCAGCACGCGCTTTTTGACGGCATCGGAAACTGAATAGGGATGCATGACGTTCTCCTCCGAGGTTATAAACTGCCCGGCGTTTCATTCCGCGCGGGACTTCGCCTGCTTCAATGCCCTGGCCCAGCGGGAACGATACGCTTTGACACGGACAGTGCAACCTTTAATCCGCAGACCTGACAGGTAAATCAGACCATCATTGCACGCGCTCGCTCGCGATCCCAGTCCCGAGCCCTGTCATCCGGCTTACTGCTTCTGCAACCCGATATCCCTTGCCACCTTCCCATACATCTCCAGTTCGGTCTTCATCAGCGCGGCCAGATCCTCCGGCGTCCCCGTCCATTTCTCCGCGGCGCTTTTCTTCAGGCGATCGGTGATTTCCGCCTGCTGAAACGACGCATTGATTGCCGAGTTGAGAACGTTGACGATGTTGCGCGGCGTGCCTGCCGGCGCGAACAGGCCATACCACACCGAAAAGCTGAATCCCTTCAACCCTTCTTCCTGCACGGTCGGCACCTGCGGCACCATTTCCGAGCGCTGCGCGGTGGCGATGGCGAGCACCTTGAGGCGCCCTCCCTGCACCAGCGGCATGGCGTTGGTGGGGGAGATGAACATGGCGTGCAGTTCACCACTCGCCACATGGCCCATGCCCACGGTCAGCACGTTGTAAGGCACGTGCGTCATGCGGATGCCGGCCATGGTTGAAAACATCTCCATGCCCATGTGCAGGATGCCGCCGTTGCCGTTCGACGCGTAGTTGAGCTGGCCCGGCCGCTCTTTGGCAAAGGCGATGAACTCCCTGACGTTGTTGACCGGCAGTGAGGGGTTGATCACCAGCACCGAAGCGCTGCGGGCGAACGGCGCGACGGCGGTGAAGTCCCTGATCGGGTCGTAGCCGAGTTTTGCGTTCAGATTGGGCACGATGGCGAACGGCGCGGTGGTGCCCACCCCCAGCGTGTGACCGTCGGGCGCGGCGCGCGCGAGCAATTCATTGCCGAGGACGCCTGCGGCGCCGGGTTTGTTTTCCATCACGACGGGTTGCCCGAGCGATCCCAGTGCGGTGCCAAGAATGCGGCCGACGGTGTCAACGGCGGCCCCGGCAGAAAAACCGATGATCAGGCGGATGGGTTTGTTCGGGTAGGCGGACTGCGCATTGGCGTGTCCGGCGAGAGCCAGCGAGGTGCAAAGGCCGAAGAGCAAAGGCAGAAGTCTTGGGCGGCGGAGCGGGGTGACGTGGTGCATGGAGGTCTCCTGAGTGCGGGTTTATGTAGCTTGCGGAATTCTCCTCCGATTCTGCTGGACGCGATGGGGGTCAATGCTTGAACGTGCGGAGCAGCGTTCAACTCCTTCAACCTGATGCTCGCGCCGAAGAGATAAGGAAATGAACCCGGCTTGTCAGGCGCGCCGGGCCGCATCCGGCCGCATCGCTTGGACATCCTAGGTACCTTAGTAAGCTCGCCGTTACAACATTGGCTGGATGGACTCGCTATTGCCGTCCGGCGAATAACGGGACTATCATTTCATCCGTCATCGAGTCACGCGAGGTTTTCCATGCCGACCGTCCTGAACGCCCGCGAACCCAGGGTTCGATTGCCTTACCACCTCTGGACTGTGGATGAATTTCACCAGATGGCGGTCGCCGGCCTGCTGGGCGAGACCGACCGGGTGGAACTCGTCGACGGGGAGATGATCGACATGGCGCCGATAGGCAGCAAACACGCATTCATCGTCAACCAGATTAGCCAGATATTCTCGGCAAGCGTCGGCGGGCAATGCCTCGTCAGCACACAGAATCCGGTTCGACTTGGTGAACGCAGCGAACCTCAACCAGATGTCGCCTTGCTCAGGCGCGGCAACTACATGGATGCCTTACCGGCTGCTGCTGATGTTCTGCTGATCGTCGAAGTCTCGGACAGCACGCTTGAGTACGACCGCGATGTCAAGATCGAGCTTTACGCCCGCCACGGCATTCCGGAAGTGTGGCTGCTGGACGTCAATGCCGGCGAAATCACGGTCTACCGCGACCCCGTGGAAGGCCAATTCCGCCTTATCCGCAAGCCGACTGCGGCGGAGGCGGTGTCGTCAATGGCAATGCCTGGCGTGGCGCTGCGGCTGATCGAACTGATGGCGTGAGCCGGGGTTGCGCGACTGCCCTGCTGATAACCGATCAAAACTCAGGCCGCCCGCTTGAGAACGACCACCTTTCTGGGTTTGTAGGAAACCACCCTCCCCGTGGGACGCGCAACGCGCTTTCCGATCTAGGCCACGAATTCGCGCAAGTATCTGCAAGCGGCTCTCAAAGCCAAGCACCGGCGTTGATGCCTGATAACTGTACTTCGCTGGCTAGACCAGACCTTTGAGATAACGATCCGCCGCCATCGCAGCGGTAGCGCCGTCGCCCGCCGCGGTAACAGCCTGCGATGCCGAGTCGGCGCGCACGTCGCCGGCGGCAAAGATTCCCTTGGCACTTGATCGCATCCAGATATCGGTCCGAACCCGCCCGGCAGCGTCCCGATCGGCGATTCCCTGCAGAAATCCGGCATTGGGCTGCAGACCGGCGTAGACAAATACCGCATCGGCCGCAATCTCGCGAGTGCTGCCGTTCTCGCGCACCCGCACGCCGGTCACCACGCTGTCACCGAGAATCTCTTCAATAACCGTATTACCCTGAACCTTGATCTTCGACTGCTCGCGCACGCGCTTCTGGTAGGCCTCCTGCGCTGTCGCTTCGGCGGTCGGGTGCAGCACCAGTACTTCGCCGGCGTATTCCGCGAGCGTCAACGCTTCCTGCAAGCCGGAATCGCCGGCGCCCACGACGATGACTTTCTTTCCTTTAAGCATCGGGCCATCGCAACTGGCGCAGTGGCTCACCCCTTTGCCAACGAGGCGCTCTTCGCCGGGGACGCCCAGCAGGCGATTAGATGAGCC
>Ga0209343_10001522_pt1 | contig 31181 bp, 37 predicted proteins | sample RifCSPlowO2_02_FD_184026 | JGI IMG/M metagenome (GOLD analysis project Ga0209343, IMG submission 184026) | Groundwater microbial communities from Rifle, Colorado - Rifle CSP2_plank lowO2_0.2 (SPAdes) (version 2) | ecosystem: Environmental > Aquatic > Deep subsurface > Groundwater | place... | reverse complement strand
CGACTCAGCGAGTCCTGCCGGGCGCCATCACACCCTCTTGTTCAGGGCGTTCATGAAGTTCAGGGAAAACGCTCGTTGTTCAGGACGTTAGTCACGGCGCAGTCCGTTCTTCAGCGAATCAGCAATTTCTTTGAGAGGGCATCACGAACGCGGTTCCGCTGGGCCTCGCTGAGTCGGCAGCTCGGAGCCGCGTTTGAGTTTACGTGAATCCTCAACAGCGTGTCACGGCTGAACTCGAAGATGGTATCGATGTTCGGCACCCTTGACAGATCCAAACGAGAACCGTCAGGAAGCCCTCCGTAAGTTGGCCCACCGAGCCACAGGTCATCAACCGCCCACTGCCTTGCTGGCGAAATCGGCGACGTGTCGTCGAAGAACGATAGGCAGATGATGTTCGGCGCATCGGCGGTGGTTTGTATCGACTCCTTCGCAATCTTCGACACCACTCGAAATGCTCCCTGTGCCGGACCCGGACCAACACCCGCCCAGACATTCAGTCCTGCGTGGTGCATCGAGACGCGAACGTCTTTCCAGAATCGGAATTCGTCGAGGACAGTCGCTTCGACGAAGATGGATAGGCCGTCCACACTCATTCGAATATCACTGAGCTTTGGGCTTCCGGGCAAACGCGGCTGCGGCTCCGCGCTAGGAAAAGCGTCATCCAGCGCCGTATAGATATTCAGCTCGAACAGTCCTCCCATCGGCTGGACCGACGCGTCTCTCACAAACGCCCGATAGCGCTTGGGTGTTCTCGCGAGAGCCCTTTTCATCCGAGTGAGCATGTCGTCGGTTGGCACGATCCATTCGAGGTTCTGGTGATACGTCAGGAACACTGGTGGGTAGAATGGGTTCTGATTCCGAACGTCGATGCTCTCGATCACGGCCCGGCCCTGAGCAATCACATCCGGCGTCACGATGTCGCCCAGCGATTTGCACGCGCCGATGTTACACCGCAGGCGGTCCACGGCATCGAGCAATCCCCGCTTGTAGTCGTCCATCACCCTGAACAACGTACCGTCAAATTCGCCCGGGTCGTAGGTAGGTGATGCGACCATGCTCTCGCTCATCCTACGTGATCGGATTCGGCCCTCTCTCGACGCCGACGCTCCTCATATTCATACATCGTCAGAAATGGGCGCGGCTCGCCGTACACATCGCGGACGCACGCAAGAATCGCTAGATCACCGTCATCTTCGATTTCTTGCAGATACGCCAGGAATTGCTCGCGCGTGTTGTATGAGAACAGCCGCGCCCTGTAAGGCGGGCGGTATTTCCGAGGCACCTTTTCCCACAACGCCCGACATCCGTTATCGACGAACATCGCGTCGCAAAACGGCAAGAGAGTCAGGACGCGAATGTCGTTGCTCATTCCAGCGTTTGGCGGCTCCTTCTGTCCGCCCGCCGCCGCTTGGCCGATGGCCGCCCAAATCAGAGTCGCGATACGACTCGCCGGGTGGTCTTTGAATGCATCAGATTCGAGGAAGGCTCGTAGCCTTGGGAGCAATTCATTCTCGGGTGTGCCTCTTGCCTTCAACGCCTCCGCAATCAGATTGAATTGGTCGAGTCCGTTCGAGGTGTAGACGTTCTCGAACGAGAAAGGCACGATTCCAGTTGCCATTTCGTACATCCGCTGCAAGTACAGCTGCCGCGCTTGCACAATAGCTCTCCCGCCCGCCTCTCGTTCTCTGTCGAGCCAGTACTTGAAATCCTTATTCGGAGTCGTCCGCAACTCTTCCTCGAAGAGGGAATGAACCTTCGCGTGCACCTCGTCTCGGAACTTGCGGATGCCTTCCACGATGGAAGCGGGGTACTCCCCCGATACCGAAATGATGTAATTCGGTTTCCACTCTTGAAGTCCGGCGTGAGTCACTCGTTCTGGGTTGAAGTCATACTGCGGTGCCTCACCGGCTAGCCACGCAAGAAGCGCCGTGTTCAGTTGCCTCTGTGCAATCTGGTCCGTCGAATCAAAAGAGACGCCATGGGAGAACTGCTCGTACATCCGTTTAAGTGGCTCGAAGAATCCAGACACCATCGACTCATGCCGATGCACATCCGAGTCGGGACAAATCGCGAGTTGCAGCTTGACGACCCGCTCCAGCCGCTCGAATAACGTCACCCAGAACGGGTTCGCCGCCGCCGCCGCGTGGCGCGGACTCGCCGCGTTCAACGCCTTCATCATGTTGCTAATCGCGAACTGGTCGATGTAAATCACCTTCCGCGAGAGCGGCCATAACGGGAATTCGCCCTTGTGCCAGCATTCGCGACATCGTCGCGAGTAGCCTTGAGCGCCGACGTGATAGACGCCGAACGTCTCCGCGCGGCACTTCGGACACGGTTTGTACGGCGGGCCGACGAGGTCACGCGCATCGAAGCGGAAGGCCATACGGATAGCGGCAGTCGGGCCGATGGACGATTGTAGATGGAAGGGTCAAAAGAAACGGCGTCCGAGCCCAATGGCTGGGACGCCGCTGGGAGAGGACCGGCGGGTGCCATGGTTTCTAGGTGGCTCGGAGGACCGACCCGACCAGCAAGAGAGGGGTCGATTCCTTCCGGGCGCACCAACCTTTTCGAATCATTCAGCAAATCGAGAGATAGGGCTTCCGTCCCATCCCCTCACTGCCCTTCACAGGCCGTCAATTTCCGCGTGGCAGGGGTGTTCGCGTGGCAGAGCGCGTGGCAGATTCTGATCAGGTCAAGCCAGACCGAATCAGGCTCTTGCCTCAATCCCCGCCGGGGGCAGGACGTGGAATCGCCAAGGCCCTCGAATCCACGAGCAGCAGTCGGACTTTTCCAAACCGAGACTTGGCCGTAGGCTTTGCGGCATGACATCACCAACTGAACAGGCGGCACATAGCGGCATCGCGCACCGGATGGCCGTGTGGAAGGAAGCGTTCGGGAAGAGGTGGGTGGGCGTGACGGTGCTCGTCTTTGCGCTGGTATCAAACGCCGACACGGTCTTGGGTTGGCTCGGCGTTCAGTCTAGGTTTGGCGTCGTGGTTCTCAGTGCCAAGTTATCCCCAAAGACTTGGATCATCCTGGGGCTGACCTTGACGATTGGTGTGCTCTTGGAGAGCGTTTACCGGGTTGCCGTCGAACGGGATACAGCCAGGAGCCAGTTGAAGACCGAGCGGCGCAACCAAGACCTATCAGACAAGATGAGCGACCATCATGAACACGCCGTTCACGAACTCCTAAACAAGCCCCCAAAGACACCCGCCGATCTGGATGCTTGGAAAGTGCGCGTCAAGGATTGGGAAGACAGTGTCTACAAAGTGATGCGTAGTCACGGTTGTTCAAAGCAGGAAAAGAGGCACGTACAGACGCTTGGATTGATCAACGTGATGCCGCTGAGTAGCGACCCGGCTATCGCTCACGCTCTGAGTATGCTCGTTACGAGAATGGGACGCATCGCTGATATTGCAGGCAAGTATGGAGAGTAGTCCTCCTGCACGTTGAGCACCTGCTCATCCCTCGGCAACATTGAAGAAGCTGCTTGCGAAGGGGATTCTTCTCGCCAACCGAGCAAGCCAACAACAGGGGGTAAGCGACCGACCTGGCAAGGCATGTGCCACAAGTACTTGACCGGTGGCCACGAGGCCAGCAGAATGGCCGTGCGCCACAACGGCCTGGTGACCGCGCTTCGGCCTGGCCTGGGGTAGGCAACACCAGTTGGCGCTGTCCACTCATACAACGTTGACACACGCAACCCGCCCGGTGCGGTGAGTCGCCTCGGAGCATTAAGCGACTTCGGCTGGCACGCTAGGAACGTTGGCGGTGTACCTGCTCGAAGTTGTTGCCAGCTTCTCCGTGCTGCAGCGGAGTGAGACTTTTTATGTCGTCCCCTCATCGGCTGACGGCTCTTCGTGCAATATCACGGGATTCCGCAGTCTTCGCAGTGACTTCGGCTCTCATCGCTTGCCCTACGGTTGCTGCGGTTACCGGCAATCTCTTCGTGTCGAGTGTGATATTCCTCGTCATTTCTGGATTTCTCAGCCTTCTCGTTATTTTGGAGAGCCTTTCATCTGGCTGGGGGCTGTCTTTTGGGCCTGCCGCCGATCTCGGTCAAGCCCGAAGTGTCACCATCATCGTCTGCGCTTATCTTCCCAATGAACAAGGGTTGATTCTGGACACCGTCTCCGAGCTGCTAGCCGCCGTCAGCGATATGCCCAACGTCCAGATCATTCTGTCCTACCGGAGCCCTCGCGACTTGCAGGTCGAGGAAGAGCTCCGCGCCGTTGCTCTTCGACATCCTTCGCTCTGCCTGTTGAACGTAACAACAGGCAACGGCAAGGCAGAGCAGCTCAATCAGGCAATCGATCGAGCGACCGGTGAGGTCGTGTATCTGCTTGACGCGGATGCCATGCCGGACAGATGGACCATACGGCGCGTACCGTTCATTCTTTCGGAACAAGTGGACGTCGTCCAAGGCCGAAATATGATCCGCAATACAGGCCATCTGATCGGAAAAATCGTCGCGGTCGAGTTCGCGGCCAAGTACATGGTCTCTCACCTCGCACGATCCCGTCTCGCAGCGCTGGCTTACTTTTGTGGCAGTAATTGCATTTGGCGTCTGGGGGTTGCCAGAGCAACGCGGTTCTCGAACGCATCTCTGGTTGAAGATGTTGAGGCTTCTGTGCGCGCGGACCTAAACGGTTCTAAGATCGTCATCGATCCCACGTTTGCGACCACAGAGCTTGCGCCAGAATGTTTGGTCGACTGGTGGCGCCAACGCAGGCGCTGGGCGCAAGGGTGGCTTGAGGTAGGTCGGCTCCACACAGCTGCAATCTGCAGCCAATCCCGGTTCTCGCTTTGGAAGAAAGTGAACTGGATCTATGTCATCTATGGACGAAGAGTCGGCTATGCGCTGATGTCATTTGGCCTTCTTGGCACATCGTTGCTCCTCCTGCTGGGTGGTGACGGCCGAGGCGCCGTCTTCCTCGGCTCGTTCGTCGTCGTTCAACTCATGACCGGTATCACTCAGGCTGGGGCTGTTGCCGTACAGGCCTCTCGCCTCGGAGAGAAGCGCCTTCCGCTATCGTGGTGTCTGGTCTACGGTTTCACGTACCCCCTGTACGATGTCTTAAAGAACGCAGTCACTATTGCAGCAATCGCCGCCTCCGTCGTCGGGATCAGAGATTGGAGAATTACGCCGCGCCGTAGACCTGCATGTCTGGAAGAACAGTGAGGAATGGGAATGCCAGCAGCCAAGACCGGCGGTCGCCTTCAATGCTATCTGGCTGAGTATGATCGCCTGAGAGGAGAGATTGTCGAGCGACTACGGATTCAAAAAGAAGTCGAGCGGTCTCAGGTGTTGCTCATTGCGGCGCTTGTGGCGGCCGCGAGCCTGATTTGGGACAAGCAAGTGTACATCGTGCTGCTGTTTGGATCTGCCCTGTTTCTGATTGTGGGAACTGCCTTCTTCGAGCAGGACATCAACATTGCGATACTTGCGAGCTACCTGCACAGGCAGCTTAGACCGTCGATCGTCGCGGAGCTAGCAGGAGAAGAGAAACAGAATGAGGTACTCGTACTGAACTGGGAGAGATTCAGGCACGACGAGTTCCTGCGGACTGCGATTTCGAGTGTGCTGACCATCAATCGGACGTTGCTCACTTATTTGCCAGGGTTCGCGACATTTGGAACGTACTTTTATCTAAAGTATGGCACTTCACTTATCCCGAGACCGTGGAACGAGATCGAAGTTATGCTGACAATTGTCAACTTCGCCTTGGCCCTATTCCTCATTATTCTTGGTGTGAAGGTGCCGAGGATGTACCACGAGGTCGCTCCAAGACAATGACTTCTGACCGGTCGTCAACCCGTTTGATCGGCGGGTGACATCAAATTTGAACTGCAACAGTGACTAGCGAGCATTGAAGCACTCCTGGGGCGTCTGGTAGTTGAGGCGTTTGCGGGGGCGACGATTGAGCATGGTCGCGATGCGATCGCAGCTACCTTGGGTGAGCGCCACCTGCATGCGCTTGTAGGCTTCATGGCCATCGCGTCGCTTACCCGGATACGACACGAGGATGAACCCTTTGAAGTCGGGGGCATCCAGCTCGGGTTCCGAAGCCCAGACCGTGTAGCCCTGGCTCCGGTAGTGCTCCCGCACAACGACGAGCGGGAACTCGCCGTACTTCCTCGGTGGACACCTCAAAACCGGCCATTGATCGACAGTTCAAAACCGGCCATTTCCGGCCGGGCGACCGAGACCAATGGAGTTCTACTTCGTCGGCTCCTCCGGGCGCAAGTCCGTCTGGACTTTGGTGCGCCAGCTCCGCGGCCCGCACTTGAGCACATGGGCATGATGTAAGAGCCGATCGAGCAGCGCCGTAACGGCGGCGGTGTCGCTGAGGAGCTTGCCCCAGTCGTCGACGGGCCGGTTCGACGTCAGGAGCGTCGACGCCCGTTCGTAGCGGCGCATGATCAGCTCCAGCAGATCCTCGGCGGCGGTGTGCGGTAGCTTGCGCATGCCGAGGTCGTCGATGATGAGCAAGGGCACGGTGGCGAGGTCTGCGAGGAACGCTTTACGGGTCCCGTCGAGCGTCGCATCGGCGATCTCCTCGAGGAGCGTGTGCGCCTCGCGATAGACGACGCGATAGCCCTGTTGGATCGCGGCGCGGCCGATGGCCTGGGCGAGATGGCTTTTCCCAGTGCCGGGCGGGCCGAGGAAGAGCGCATCCTCGCGCTGCTGGACGAAGCGAGCGGTGGCGAGCTCGTGGATGAGCGCCCGATTCATCTTTTTGTTGAAATCGAAATCAAAGCGGTCGAGCGAGCGATCGGAGTCGCGGAAACGCGCCTGTTTGTGGCGCCGTTCAAACAAGCGATCTTGTCGCCGCTGCAGTTCGTCGCTGACGAGCGTGGCGACGAGGTCGAGGGGCGCGAGTTTCTCCGACTGGGCCTGACGGAGCCGCGCTTCGAGGACGTCGGCCATCCCCGAGAGGCGGAGTTTGCGAAGGGCGTGATCGAGTTCGACGAGATTCATAGCGGGTCTCCTGTTTTGCGGTCAATGAGATCGCGGTAGAGGGTGAGTTGCCGGATGAGCGGATCGACTTGGCGTAAGGTCAGGGGCACCGGCGGGCGGCGTTCGACGTACTTCCGCAGGAAGCGATAGGTCGGCATGCCGATCTCGAGCGCCGCTTTGGCGGCGTCCTCGACGACCGCCGGCCCGTGCTTCTTCGCGAGCGCGAGGACGCCGAGGATGCGGCGGACGCCCGGTACGCCGTCGTGTTGCTGGATGTGCGTGCACACGGTCCCGATGTGCGAGCCAGCGGTCGTGGCGCGCGCCAGCAGCACCAGCGTCGTGCGGGGCGTGCGCGCCGGCCGGTCGTCGTCGTGAATTTGGTACCAGCCGCGGCGCGTGCGCAGATGCTCGCGCAGGAGCTGGCCGGTCTTCGGCGCCAGCAGGCGGACGTGGAGATCGTTCCACTGCACCTGCACGCGCTGCCCGAGCCAGCCCGGCGGCGCGCCGTAATACGCGCCCTCGACCTCGACGCAGCCGCTGAGATGGACGGTGCGGTCGCCGAAGCGATAGTAGCGAAACGGTTCGATCGGGAGCGGACCGAGTGCGGGTCGCTCTTCGGCAAACATCACCGCGACTTGGCGCTTGGTGGTGCCGTGGATGCGCGTATCGGCCCAGCGCTCGTCCCAGCGGTCCAAGTACGCCTGCGCGGCTTCGAGCGTCTCGAAGCGCAGGCCCTTCAGCGGCGTTTTCTGCGTGTGGCCGACGCCGGCTTCGACCTTCCCTTTGCGATCGGGATCGCCCACGCGGCACGGCAACGCGACGACGCCGTAGTGGGCGAGCACGTCGCGATAGAGCGGATTGAGGGCCGGATCGTAGATGTCTGGCGTGAGCACGCCCTCGCGCAGGTTGTCGAGCACGATGATGCGCACCGTCCCGCCGAGCCGACGAAACGCGCGCTCGTGGAGCTCGGCCCAGATCTGCGCGCTCGATCGCCAGGTCAGCAGGCGCACGCACTTGCGGGAGTAGCCCAGCGTGAGCACAAAGAGGCGCACGCGGCGATACTTGCCGGTGCTCGCGTCGTGCACCATCGGCCCCTCGCCGTAATCGACTTGGCCTTCTTCCCCGATCGCGGTGGTGATGACGACGCGCGCCTCGGTCGGCACGGCACCGCGCAGGGCCAGCACAAAGCGCCGGACACTGGCGTACCGCGCGGAGAAGCCGTGGTCGTCGACGAGGTCTTGCCAGATGGCGACCGCGTTGCGCCCGCGACTGAGCGCCTCCGCGATCAGCTCGCGGTAGGGCTCGCACGCACTCGCGCTGGGTGCACGCGTCGGCGCCGTGACCGCCGAGTCGGTGGACACCGCCTCGCTGGTGGCCGGTTTTGACGGGCCGGAGTCGGTGGACACCTCCCCCGTAATGGCCGCTTTTGGTACCCCTTCGCCTGGCCGCCCGCGACCGCGCACGGCCAGGCCCGCAGCGCGCAGGTAGCCGCCGACCGTTTCACGACGCACGCCGGTCGCCGCCTCGATCCGCCGAAGCGTCCACCCCAACCGGCCGAGCGCCAGAATTTGCTGCTGTGTGTTGTCGTCCAAGACGTTGCTCATCCCAGCGAGGGACCATAGGCCCGCCGCCTTCGTCAACGTCTCGATCGCCGTTAGTTAATGGCCGGTTTTGCGGTGTCGATTAATGGCCGGATTTGGGTGTCCACCGAGGACTTGCCGCGACCGACAAGTCGCGGCCACGGTTCATACGCGCAAGAGGCGTTGCGGGGAGGCTTCTTGCCAGCCCGCAAGGCATCGATTTGGTGGCGGTACTTCTTGTCCTCGCCCGGCTCAAAGGGAACGTCTCGTTCAGGGTCTCGTTTCCACGACATGTCGGCACTCCATGGACTGGGCGAGCATCTTCGGCACCCGCTCGACCACCCGGTGTACCGCGCATCATGTATCGGACGCGGCCTTCTTTCCAGCAGGTTGCGATGCCTGCCACCGGGCACTTGCGACTTGCGTCTGCCTCGACGTGGAGATCACTCACTCCTCAAACAACAGCTCGGCGGCCGATGGAAGCCCGATCCGCTAGGCCCTCGGCGACAAGTTGTTCCCATTGGCGCATCACGCCGAGTTCTCGGCCCAACGCGACAATGTCAACGTTATGGTCCGTCATGATGTTGCGTCCATCGACGACATGATACCTGCCGACGTTGGCCGGGAAGTGGTCGGAGGGACGCCGGTTGAACAGGAGCCGGTCGCCGTCTTTCGCCCGAGATCAAGACCTGCGCGCTGGCGCGGCTCGGTGATCTGCTGAAGCCGTTGGAGAAGCAGAGCGGCGCACGCGGTCGGCCTGGTGCTGGCACTCGGGGTTCTCAGAAGGAACTCCAAGTCGATGCGCCACCCCGACGAACGCTGAGCTGGGCATTGACAAGAAGACATCGTCAGTCGCGCAGCAGCTCGCCAAGTTGCCCGCCAAGGAATTGAAGACCATCGCGAAGGGAAAGGACAGACTCGCGGTTCCGCTGGGGTACCACGAGTCGACGCGCCGCCAACGCTGGCCGAACTGGACGTCCCACTTCGTCGGCACGAGCCGATTTCAGGCACAAATAATTCTGAGAATTCACTGGCGAATGATAGTATAATTAGTTGATTGCAAAGGAGTTAACTCGTTCTAATAAATCGGCGCGGGCTGATGCTGTGGTTCGTGCAGAAAGGAGTGAAGCATAAGTCGTAAGTCTCAAGAGCGGGACACCGGAGTGTTCTAGCACCCCGGTATCCCTAACCCGTCAACCGGAGTAATCGGTCGAGCGGGCTGCCCACCATCTTAGACGCGGGGAGCCTTGCCGCCCGGCCCGCACGTCGTTACGACGTGCTGAAAGGTTCCCGTCATGGTCACGGTCAAGATCACCCCGAACGACAAAGGGACTCCTCCCGCCAAGCTCTGCGATGCCGAGCTTCATTTCTCCGAGGGTCCGCTCGCTGGCCTGAAGCTCATCGGATTCTCATGTTGGGAACGTCGCGGCGGTAGCGGCCGGAATGTCACGTTCCCGGCACGTCAATACTCGGTCAACGGTGAGCGCCGCAGCTTTGCCCTGCTCCGGCCGATCGTCGACATCGACGCGCAGAACCGCGTCCGTGAGTTGATCCTCGAAGCGTTCACGGCATACGAGGAACAGGAGTCCACCCGTGACGCCATGCCTGCGTGAACTGCGCGTCACCTACACGCCAACATCATCCGGCCCACTGCCTTCTGTGGGTGGGCCGGGTTCCGCCGCCGCGATCCTTCAAAGCCGCCTTGAGCATGAGCCCGTCGAAGTCTGCCTCGTGCTGCTCGTGAACACGAAACATCGCCTGCTCGGGGTTCATGAATTGGGACGCGGGACGCTGGACACTTGCGTCGTTCATCCTCGCGAGGTGTTCAAGGCGGCGATCCTTGCGAACGCGGCCGGAGTGATCGTTGGTCACAACCACCCATCCGGCGAGACGGAGCCTTCGCCTGACGACGTGGCCCTCTGTGTGAGGCTCCGCCACGCAGCCGAGATCATCGGGATCGATCTGCTCGACTTCGTGATCATCGGCGACAGGCGTTACTACTCGTTCAAGGAGATGGGCCGATGAAGGCTGCGATCTACGCTCGTGTCTCAACATGCGAACAGACCTGCGATAACCAGCTTCTTGAACTTCGGCGGTACGTAGCGGCCAGAGCATGGGCCGGGACCGAGTTTGTTGACGCAGGAATATCAGGCTCGAAGGACAAGCGGCCTGCGCTCGATGCGTTACTCAAGGATGCCAAGCGCCGGAAGTTCGATGTCGTCGTCTGCTGGCGACTGGATCGGCTCGGTCGCAACCTGAAGCACTTGATCACCCTGCTGGAGGACTTGCAGGCGCTCGGGGTCGCGTTCGTCAGCTTGGCCGAAGGCATCGACGCCACGACGCCCGCCGGGAAACTCCAGATGCACATCCTTGGCGCGATCGCGGAGTTCGAGCGGGAACGTATTCGAGAACGCGTGCTGGCTGGCCTCCAGCGGGCTCGGACGCAAGGGGTGAGGCTCGGTCGGCCTCGCCGACAGATCGATGCAGTAGGGCTCAGCGAAGTGGCCGGACTCCCAGCGCGAGAAGCGGCGCGACGGCTCGGCGTGCCTCGCTCAACGCTTCAACGGCGGCTGGCCCAAAATCCCGCCGAATCGCCCCTCTGATTTGCTGGCAAAACGGCGCCACTCTGATGCTGAACGGAGTGGCCCCAAAACATCTGTTTCTGGGACGAATTGGAGGCGGCGACGATGGTGGTGATGGCGGCGAAGTGGCGCGGTAAGTGTCGCGTGTGCGGGTGCGTGATCCCGCAGGGAGTGCAGATTGAGTGGACGAAGGAAGGTGGGGCTCGACATCTGACAACTGAGGAGTGCGAGGCGGCGTCGTTGGCGCCTCCGGTGAACCTCGATTTGCGCGGGCCTCAGCCCGAGCTGCCCGAAGAACGGGCGCGGGTCGAGCACTTGCTCCTCTCGCACGCGTGGAAGTTTGCGAAGTCGATGCCCAAGATGCCGCATTGGTACACGCTGCGGCGCACGTGGGACAACGACGAAGACTTCATCTGGTGCGTCGAGTACATCCGGCGGGTCGGTTATCAGGAGCGGTTTATCGGCCGCGTGTGGACGTATTTCGATGCTGGCGAGTTCTGCTATTGGGACTGCGGCGGTCCGACGCGACACCCTGACGTCGAGATCCGTGTCGGCCTGATCAATCGGGCGGTGCGTCGTCCTGCGTCCGCGCGCGCGAAGGTGGCGAGCGGTTCGTGAATCTCCACGGCGCCAAGTGGGGCACGGTGCAGAGCTATTTGGCAGGGCGACTGAAGCCGCGCCGGGGCGGACGCTTGGGTGGTCGGTCGGCGGACACCGGATCGTCGAGAGCCGAGCCGGGGCGCGATCAACCGCTGAAGGCGCGCTGTAGGAGCGAAGCGAAGAGGTGCTCGGCCTGACGCAACGCCTCCCGCTGCACCGCACGCAAGCGCTCCACTCGCTTCGCCTGTTCCAAGAATTGCGTTTGACGAGTGAGGGGTGGCACCGGGACGCGGAAAGCGCGAATCTGGTCGAGGTTCAGCCCTGGTTTTGTCTGGCCATACTGCACCCGCGCAATTTGTCGCTGCCCGCCGGTATCTAGCGAAAGAAACATCGAGAGGAACTCCGAGAGAAGTCCCGCCTTTAGTCGAAGAATGGCCACATGCTGGCTGATGTAAGCGTTGTTCAATCGCTCGGGCACGGGCGCAACGCGGCCAATTCTTGAGCCGGTGATTGTGAGCAACACATCACCAGTTGTCACGCGAGTCCGATCGGCCTCGGCACCGTGTGGCGGATCGACGAAGGCGGCGTCCTTATCGGAGATGTTGTTCATCCGTACGTCAAGGGAACGGATGAACCGGGCTCCTTCGGGCACGTAGTACTCAGCCCAGCCGCGCGAACCGCTGGTGACGAACGACAGGAAGTCACCGAGTTCTGCAACAGGAAGACCCAAGGGATTCTTGATGGGGTCGCCGAAGAGTCTTAGGAAGGCGGCGGGGAGAAAGGTGTCGGTGAGTTCAAGGGCGTAGCGGCGGGTGCGGCGCAGCCGGTCCGCCTGCTCCAATCGCGCCGTGATCCGCCGCTGCTCGGACAAGTCGGGCAGCGGAATCTCAATGTCCTCCAGGTCGTCACGGTTGATGGCGTCAAAGGTGGAACCCTGGCCTTGTGAGGCAAGGCGCGGCTCGTGGTGCCGCAGGAAATAGAGAAGGAAGCTCGTGTCCAGTCGAATGCCCGTTCGCAAGGCTGCGAGGCCCCGCCCGATGCAGCACTTTTCTTTCGCCAGATTCGTCGGCCCCACCGGAGCGCGGACCGACATCAGAATGTCTCCCGCCTCGGCGATACGCGACGGTTGGCTGCAAAAGATGCGAACCTTGGGGTGTATCTCGCCGAAGTCGGTCTTGCCTTGAAAGAACGGCAAGCCGTCGCCCGAAGTGTTGTAGCTCGTCCCTGGAGGGCTCTGACCCATCACGACCATGCAGGCTTCACCCAGAGGGACGGTTTCCAGCTTCATGAGTCTGCGACCATCCCCTCAATTAGCTGAACCTCCTTCGTGGCACACGTCTCAAGTTCTATCAACCGATGGAGCGTCACCTTTGGCTCTTCGTAGAATTCTTCGTCCTGCTCCACATTTCGGTACCGGCTCGCGGAGAGGTCGTATTTGTTGGCCTTCGCCTGGTCCTTGGTGACCCAGAACTGGCGGGTGAGTTGGTTGATCTCCGTTTGCAGCGGGGTCATGCGGGCCTGGAGTTCGGCCAGTTCGGCCTCGGCCTTCTCGCGGGCAGCGCGGGCCCTATCGGCGTCCTTGGAGACGACCTCCTCGAACTTGAGGCGGTGAATGATGGCGTGGTGTTCGAGGCGGTCGGTCTTAAGCGGCGCTATCTGCCTTTGCAGGTCGGTCAGGCGCTGAACACGCTTCTGCTGGAACTTCGCATCCCGCCGGTGATTCCAGCAGTCCAGCACGTCGGGGATGTCGTTCTCGGCGACCTTCTGGCGCTTGTCGTCCAGTGAATACCCGTCGTGCTCCATGTCGTAGAACCAGATCTTCTCCGTCGTTCCGCCCTTGGTGAACAGGAGCACAGCAGTGGACACACCCGCATAGGGGCGGAAGACGCCGGAGGGCATGGAGACGACGCCGTCGAGATAGTTCTCCTCGATGAGCTTCTTCCGAATGTCGACGTGGGCGTTGGAGGAGCTAAAGAGCACGCCATCGGGGACGATGACGGCGCCACGACCGCCGTTTTCAAGCAGGCGCAGGAAGAGGTGCAGGAAGAGGATTTCCGTCTTCTTGCACTTCACTGGCAGCGTGGGGTTCACATCCGCCGAGTCGATCGCGCCCTTGAAGGGCGGATTCGCGAGGACCACGTCGTAGGCCCGTTCTTCGGTGAACGCCTTGGAAAGAGTATCGGTGTAACGGAAGTTGGGCGCGGCGACGCCGTGGAGCATGAGGTTCATGCTGCCGATGCGGAGCATGGTCATGCCCGAGTCAGAGTCGAAACCGGTCAGGGCCTTGGTCTGGCTGAACTCGTATTCTGCCTTGGTGAGTTTGCTGCCCGTCAGGCCGTGGGGGTAGCCCTCTTCGTCATAGGTGATGTCGCGAGGGTCGGTGTGGGTTTCGAGGAGGTGCTGCCAGGCGTTGACGAGAAAGCCGCACGTTCCGGCCGCAGGGTCGCAGATGCGCTCACCAGGGCGCGGGTCGCGCATCTTGACCATCATGCGGATGATGTGGCGCGGCGTGCGGAACTGGCCGTTCTGCCCGGCGGTGTTGAGCTTACCGAGGAGGTATTCGTAGAGGTCGCCCTGCACGTCCTGGTTCTGAGCCGAGATCTGCATGGCGTCGATGGCCTTGCACGCCTCGATGAGCAGACTCGGCTTGTTGATCTTGAACTCCGCATTCTCCATCTGGGCCGCAAAGGAGCCGCCTGCGCCGCCCAGGGTCTTGATGAAAGGGAAGACGGTTTCCTTGACGTGCTTGAGCGCCTTGTCGGCGGGGAGTTGTGTCCAGTGGGACCAGCGAAGATCAGGGCTCGGGAAGACCGGCGTGAACTTCTTGCCGCGAAGTGTGGCGGCGCGTTCGGCATCCTGCTCGCGCTCGTTGAGGCGCTTCAGGAAGAGCAGGAACGAGAGTTGCTCGATGGCGTCGAGGGGATTGGCCAGCCCACCGGACCAGAGCTTGTCCCAGAGTGCCTCAACGGCGGAGCGGAGAGTGGTATCGGTCAGCATCGTCTAGGCCGCGAGCGATTCAGCGAGGTGGAGCAAGTCGCCGATTTCCTGTGGGGTGAAGAAGCGTTCGACCGCGTTACGGCCGAAGTTAGTCAACGGTGGGTCGTAGAGGTCGGCCTCGACCAGCGTGCGCTTCTTGAGGAAGACCTCCTGAACGGATCGTAGAAAGCGGATCTGCTCGGCGTTGTAGTTGTGGGCCTGAATGTGTCGCTCGAAGCCGCGCTGCACCACCTGCGGGTACTCGGGGATGGCATCAAGGGCGAGCAGGTGGCGGAGGAAGGCGAGAAAATTGTCCACGCGCAAGCCATACGCGAGGCGGATATTGCGGCTGGAGAGTTGGATGTCGTCACGACCGAGTTCGCGGTGGAGCGTGCGCTCCAGGTCGATGAGCTGATCGTCGGTGACTTGGTGGCCCTCGCGAAGCGCGGCGAGCGCGGGGTGCTTCTCCACGATTTCGAGGACTCGGGCATCCACGCGGCGTTTGTACTCGTCGATGAGGATCTGGTGTCCGCCTTCGCCGACCGAGATGTACCCGTGGGCCTCGATGAAGTCGGGCAGGTCGATCTTCAAAAAGGCGTTCGGACGGTTACGACGGTTCTTCATCTCCGGCGCGAGGTCGCGGATGATCTGGGTCAGTTGCGCGGGCGTGGCGGTCGCGAGGTCCGGGGAGAGAGCGAGTTTGGCGCTCGTTGAAGAGGCAACGCGCTTGCCGATGTCAGGCAGAAGGCTGACATCTTCCGCGATCGACTGGAGCAACTGCGGCGACGGCGCGGCCTGGAGGATCTGGAGCTTCAACCGCTCCACCTTGTGGGTGAATGTTTCTGCGGCCACATCGACATCAGCGGCGAATCGGAGCAGTGGCGCAACGTGGAGACGGAGGAAGTCCAATCTTGCTGGGGTGATGAGCGTCCAGAAGTCGTCCTCCCACGCCTGGCCGACTTGTAGCCAGACCTTCTTCACGGGAAAGGAATCGCCAGGAACGCGGGCCACCATGAGGCGCAAGTCGGCGACCGCCTGGCGAAAAGCCTCGGCGGTGTGGTCGGGAAGATGGCGCTCAAGGATTTTGAGTCGCGTGTTGAAAATCGACACGAGCACCGGCACGTCCGTGGGCGGCTTGTCGTCGGCCTTCTTGTTGAAGTCGTTCTGCCAGAAATCGATGATCTTGAACTCGGTCTTTTTGCCCTCGGGTAGACGGTCGTGGAACTTGCAGGCTTGGTCGTTGCGCGTGCCGCGCCCGATCATCTGCCAGAGCTTGATGCGGGACTGCACAGGCTTCATGAAAACAAGGTTCACGGCCTCAGGGACGTCGACGCCGGTGTCTAGCATGTCCACGGAGATCGCGATGCGCGGCAGGTTGTTCTTTTTAAACTTGGTGATCAGACCGTCACCGTAACTGCCGTCACGAACGCGCTCGGTCGTGGACGTGATGACCTGCACGAGGCCAACGTGCTGCGGGTACATCTCCTCGAAGACTTCGGCGATGCGGTGGGCATGGTTCTTGGTCATCGCGAAGACAATCGTCTTGCCAGGTAGCTGACCGGACTGGTCCTTGAGACAGACCTCCATGACTTCCTCCCATTGCTTGCGGAGGGTGTCCTTGTTGCTGACGTCGACTTCGAGTTCTGTGCCCGCGTAGTCGAGGCTGTCGGGGTCGATGCCCTGCTCGGCGAGAGCGTTCCGATCCTCCTCGCTGAGGTCCACGCCCTTGATGCCCTTGCGCTGGAATCCAGTGTGCGCCTGGTAGAGGCTGAAATCGACGAGGAAGCCTTCCCTCACGGCCTGTGGGTAATCGTAGAGAAAGGTCGGCGCATTGGCGTCACACCCGAAGAGCCGGAATGTGTCGCGGTCGATGAAGTTGGCCGGGGTGGCGGTCAGGCCGATCATACGGGCGTCGAAGTACTCGATGACCTCCGTGAAGCGTTTGAAGAGGGAGCGATGGGCTTCATCGAAGATGATCAGGTCAAAAAACCCAGGGCTGAACTTTGCGTAACAGAGCGCAAGTGTCTGCTCGGTGGCGACAAAGAGGCGTTTGGTCTTGTCGATCTGATGGGTGTAGACCCGGTCGCGCGGCTCGTGCGGCAAGTGAGCTTTGAAGCCGTCTGTCAACGTCTGATCCACGAGGGCGTCACGGTCCGCGAGGAAGAGAATATTCTGCGCCTGATTGGCGCGGAGAAAGACATCGATCAAGGCCATCGTTGTGCGCGTCTTGCCGGTGCCGGTGGCCATGACGAGGAGTGCGCGGCGCTGGTTGGCAGTGAAGGCTTCGGCAACTCGGCGAATGGCCTCGTGCTGGTACGGGCGGTCAACGATGGAGTTGTTGATGGCCGTCGCTTCGAGCGGTAGTCGGTTCTGGCGCAGGAACTTCAGCCGCTCCAGATCGGCGGGCGTAAAGAACCCGGCGACGAGGCGCGGGTTGGCAAGGCCAACCTCCCAGAACCAGATGTCATGGCCGTTGGCCATGAACCCGAGCGGGGCAAAGAGCTGTTTCTTGGCGATCTCGGTGACGTAGTGCCGGAGTTGTTCGTCGGCCTCGCGCGGGCTGCGGGAGCACCGTTTGGCTTCCACCACGGCGAGCACATTGCCGCTTGCGTCGTAAAGGCAATAGTCGGTGACGCCGTTCCAGGGCTCCGCGTCATAGCCGTCGACTGGAACCTCCAGCCGGACCTGCGTACGGTCGTTCAGCTTCCAGTCAGCGGCCCGCAGCTGCGGGTTGATGTGCAAGACTCGGGTCTTGGCTTCGTTTAGGGTCATGCGAATCTCTGGGCTAATTCGGCCCCCACGGCTGCAAGCGCCGAATCAGCCGCCCACTCGGCCGCAATCTTACGCGCTGCTGGTGCCTGCCCATCACCTTGGAGCGAAACGAGTTGGTGACGGGAGTTGGCGCTGAGAGGTCTGCCGGTCACGACCAGTCCTTCCAGTAACCAACGAAGGCGTTCATGAACTGATCGTAGTTGCCGCTCGGCCATGTCTCCGGCCAGTTTCCAAAGAGGACGAACTGCTCGTTGGCGCAGACGAACTTGCTGCGATCGGTCTGCATGATCCAGTTGATGCACGACACGATGGTGTCTACGTAGCTACCGCCGAACTTCTCGTTCGGCACGTTGTATAGCATTCCTTCAAGAAAGTACGACGGCGCGATTGTCTTGTCGATCAGCCCGGCATCCACCATCGCACGGCGGATGTTCTTGAGAATCCGCACCGTCGGCTTGAACCATTCATTGGTCGCCTGATGCTTCGCGGTGCAGTTCGCTGAGTGCTGTCGGGGATAGTTCACGATCTGTGTGCCGTCCGTCAGGAAGAAGCAGATGCCTTCGGCATAGGTCGCGCCGCTGGCAGAGGGGAAGGTGTAGTAGCGGCGATACTGGGCCGCAGCTACAACGTCAGCGTTCCGCCTGTTCCCGGCAGCCGCGATCTTGACGGCCTTGTTGCCCGGCGTCACAGCTCGCGGGAATGCCGTCTCGAGGGCAGCGACAACGTGCGCCTTGAACTGAGCGTGCGTGTATGTTGCGCCACCTGGATGAGCGCGCTGGAAGGCGGCTTGCTCGACCGGGTTCAGATCGTCGAGACAGTAGTAGAAGGTCGCGTCGAGACGGATGACGACATCGACGTCGCTTTCCGCGTAGACGTTCGTGTCGTTGCCGTACGATCCTTGGAGGAAGACTTCGAAGTCGCGGCATGTGTAGCTCGCCCTCTCCGACTCAAGAGCGCGTTTCACGGTTGCGTAGGTGTCTTTCGACTGCGTCACCGCGCCCTGATGTGACCATGTGTCGAGCTGCGTCTCGGGAATCGCCATATCTATCGGACTCCCACCCCGCTTGGTCGCGCCGCCGGTGGAGGCGCGGCGAGAAGGTCGCGCAGGGCCGTCTCGTGCGCGGCAAAGGATTCGCTCCCGCGCTGGTACAGCATGTTCAGCTTGCTCAGGTCTGACTCCAGAAGGTCCGTCGCCATCTCAGGCCGCTCGAATGTGTCGTTGATGCGAACTGTCGGCACGTCCTTGAACAGAATGGAGCGCAGCTGTTCCATTGAGGCAGTGTTCACGTTGAGGGTTTTCTGTAGCAGCTGGACGCTCCAGAGCCACGTCTTGAGCCACGACTTCCATGAACTCGGCTCCGGGTAGACGCCCACTCCAACACTGACGACGCGCAGCTCCGCTGGAGCGCGCCCCAGCGCACGCACAGCGTCGGCGATCGCATAAAGGGTCGGGTTATTCGCGCAGTACCCGCCATCGATCAGCTCCACGCTATTACCGTCACTCGTTTTGAGAACGGCCCTCTCGAAGAACGGATACGCGGAGCAAGACGCCCTGATCGCGTCAGCAATAGTGCACCCGAAGCCGGGAACGAAAGTCGCGTGTCGGCCATGCGCCTGTGCCACATCGCCCTTGAAGATCATCGGCTTCTCGAACTCCCACCTCGTCGTCACAACTCCGATTCCGGTCTTGACGTCCGTGAAGTTCTTGTCTGCGAACACGTCCCTTGCAAGCTGCGCCAACGCGCGGGAACGGCCCGCCGCCGTGCGGCAGCCCATCACGAAAGGTACGTGCTTCTTGTAGAGGGCGTGGATTTCGTCGACGGAGAGCCCGAGCGCCAGCAGGGCCGCGATGATCGCACCGGTGCTCGTGCCAAAGATCAGGTCGAAGCGCTGGTGGAGGTGCTGCCCCAGCATTGCCTCGATTTCCTTTAGGACGCCGAGGGTGTAGAAGCCCTTTGCTCCGCCGCCATCCAGCGACAGGATGCGGCAGGGCGCTTCAGGCGCTTGCGGTACCGGTGACACTGACGTCATGCACGCGTTCCCTCAGCTAGTGGCCGACCGAGAATTGCGAGACATTCCCGAACACAACGAAGGGATCGAGAGCCCTTCGAGGCTCGCGGTCCGCGTTTCAGACTGTTCGAGAAGTTACATCGGATTCTTGCCGTCAGTTCGCGCCCGGCGTGGTCGGGCTGCTGCTCGTTGAGGCGAAATGCAGTGGCAAGTTCAGCGGCTGTACCAACGTCGACATGTACGCGGGATGACCGCGATGATCGGCGATCCTGAGCACTTCCTGCACGCTGGCGCTCAGGGGTGGCCCTTGAACGAGGACCGAAGGAGCATGGCCTGTCAAAGTCACCGACGGCGGGTTCAACACGGCGGTTGATGTGATCCACGCCGGTGGAGCCGAAACACTGATTGTCGGAGTCTCCACGGACACAATCTGCGGTCCTGGTGCCTCCTCCTCGGTCGGCACCGTTTCCGCGAGCGATGCGTGCCTCACGACGAGGAGCACCGCATACAGCAGCTTGCCGACATTGCCGGGTATTTCGTCCAGGTCAGCGAGCCACTGCTCCGTCATCCGTTCGGATTGGCGAGGCAGCTTCGCCGCCTCATACCGAACCAACCGCGCGGCCAACCATGGAAACCATTGTTCCACTTCGGACGCTACCAAGCTGAGGATCACGCTTGCCACGACCATCGAGATGAGTGTCACCATCGTTAGGACCGTCCAAATGCTGGCCGCAGACCAGGCACGGCCAACTCACTGAGGGCGCTTCGCGCGACCACCAGGCCGTGCCGCGTGACGGAATAGAGTCGTCGGCGAGGTCGGCCGAGCGTCTGCGCCTTCCCAACCTCCCACGCGCTCTCCAGTAGCCCGTGTTCTTCGAATCTGAAGAGGATCGGATAAAGGGTGCCAGACGAGAGCCCGGTCACCTTCATGATCTCCGCACCAGAGTAGGCGTGCGAGGACGACTCGACGAACAGCTTCAGCACCTTCAGGCTCTGGCTCGTGAGGCGCGGCGAGTCTTGCTTTGGGGTCATTGTCGGAAGTCTACATAGGGTCGCCGCCGAAGTCAATGCCATCATCGAACATGCCCTACGAACCAATACGACGAATGCGTTCATGACTCGCCGGTAGAACTGCTCTCCAGCGTCCTCAGCAGCGCATCTGGCTGGCCCGTAGCGCGACTTCTCTTCGGCCAGCGCCTCTCAGGTCGTCCCCGCTTCTGGGGCGTCCTGAGTCCCGACCCCGTATAGTTCTGGTTGGGTTCGAATCCGAACATGCCCCGGTAGTCGCCATTTCCGACCGCTCGCGATAGGCTGTCGGCATGGCCGACAGCGAAGATCCGGCAACGGCATGGACCGGCGTGTATTTTCTCCGTGACTACAATCCCTATAGGTTTCAGGGGCAAAGGAATCCTGCGTTCAAGAAGGCGACGGACGGTCGATTGTTGGACCTTAAGGACAACCTCGATCACGGTGTCACGGCTGCCGCCGAAGACTTCAAGGCGGGACTGGACAAACTGAATTTGCCCGCCGGAACCATCCTCGTGATCGTTCCGGGTCATGAAGCGATGGAGTCGAACGAAGAGCGCGCTCTCGCACGCGCCGCGCACGCTCTCGCGCAGCTTGATAGGCGTTACGTCGCGAGCGTCGATTCGCTCATTCGGACGAAGACCGTACCGAAAAAGACGGACGGCGGAAGTCGCGACATCGACGTCGATTTGAATTCGATTGTCGTCAGGAATTCGTCGAGCCTCAAGGGTAAAGTCGTTGTCGCTTTAGATGACACGACGACGACTGGCGGCTCTCTGACCGCAGCGCGACAGCTTCTCGACCGAGCCGGTGCGAAGAAAGTCGCAGCAGTCGCTATCGGTCGAACCGTGAAGTATTTCTAATGGTCGAGACTATACGAACCGTTCTCGCGTTGTCGCAGCTTCCGCGCGTCGGCCGCGTCAAGCTGAGACAAATCCTTATCCGCCTTACGTCGAGCGGCAACGAAGAGCTGTCGCTGCCCGACATAATCACTCGGTTGCAGCTTTCTGAGTTCTCGCTGGCTGATCTCGATTCGGCGCTTGCACGGGCCGACATCGTGCTCGACACATGTCAGTCGTTGGGGGTGTCGGTTCACGCCTTCGGTTCGTCGTCATATCCTTCGCAGTTAAACCGGCTTTCGGAACCGCCCGCCCTTCTGTTCTCAATTGGACAATTCGATCCGAACCGCAAGCCACGAGTCGCTGTGATCGGCACTCGAAAGCCGACGCCGTGGGGCACGAAAACGGCGAAGGCGTGCGCGGCGCAGATCGCCGACGCTGGCGGCGTCGTAGTGTCCGGGTTGGCACTCGGAATCGACGCCGTGGCTCAGACGGCGAGCGTCGAACATCAAGGGCCAACATGGGCCGTGCTCGCGCATGGCTTGCACACGGTCTCGCCGTCGTCGAATCGCGAACTCGCGAAGCAGATCGTCGAGCACGGCGGGGCGTTGATCAGCGAGTATCCGCCGGGTGAGTCGGCGCAACGTCACTACTTCGTCGAGCGTGACCGCATTCAAGCCGGACTCGCGGACGCCGTGCTTGTGATCGAAAGCGGCATCGATGGCGGAGCCATGCACACGGTTCGATTCGCGCAACAAGCGCGCGTGCCGGTGTGGGTGACGTTTCCGAACACAAAGCTGAACACGACGAACGCTCGCGATTTGCCGGAACCGCAACAAGGCACTTGGGAATTGCTTCGCGCGAACACGGCGACTCGGGTTCCGAGCGTGAAGACGCTCGATAAGATGGTTCGCGAGATCGCGAACGCGCAGCCGGTGCCGGATACGCTGTTCTCGCGATGAACGACCGTTTCGTGTTGTTCGATCTCGACAACACGCTCGTCGATTCTCTTCATCTCAAGCCACTGCGGGACGCGCGCCGATGGTCCGAAGTCTACGCCCTGATTTCGAGCGTCAATCTGTTCGATGGGATCGCCGAGATGTGGCAAACGCTGCAACGGCGCGGCGTGTTTCTCGGCATCGTGACGCATTCGCCGCGCCCCTATGCTTCGCGAGTTCTCGATCACGTCAGGTTCACGCCGGATGAACTCGTGGCGTATCACGATTTGAACGGGAACCGGAAACCGTCGCCTTACGGTTATGAGCGATGTTCGAGCGGGAGAGACGCACGGCTCGGCGCGGCCGTTGGCGACGAACGAGCGGATTTGATCGCGGCTGACCGTTTCGGCTGCTCCGCGATCTTCGCAGGTTGGGCGCGTAACCCGATGTTGACGGCTGACGAGTGTCAGCAGGTGGGCTGGATCTACGTCGCGCGTCCGCGTGACATTATGGACGCACTCTGAACGGACTGTTACCCGCTGAAGCTCTCCCGTTCGACTTCTTCGGATTTGTATCGGTTATAGATCCGCGAGAGAAAAAACTGCTCTTTCGACCGGGCCAGTTCGAAGCCCTTTGCGAGAAAGTCGGGCACGTCGGCGTATATTCGTTCCCATCCACGTCCGTCGCGTCGTTGCCTTCCCGCCACTTCAGGCACGAAACCTGCCGCTCCCGACCATCAGAAGCTCTTCGTCTGAACGCCGCGCCTAATGCGTCGTTCGGAATGCGGCAATCTCATTAACCGCCTTCCCGTAGTCGTCGTAGACCGTCAGACAGTCCGGGCACCACGTCCACCGGCCCGGATCGTTCGCGAGCGGTTCTCGCCGACACGATCCGCGCGGGCCGCATCTCGATTCGTAGCGTCGGAACCGTTCTCCCGGCTCGGCGTCGTTTGCGGCGTCGAGAGCTTCTTTCGCGATCATGACGATCCATTGTGCAGAAACTTGACGCAGACGCAAGCTCGGAGGCGCTAACGGCTCGTCAGATGGTCCCGCAGGCTCCGAATGTCGTGACGAAGTTCCCGCATCGTCGCACGCTGTTGCATGACACAGGCTTTCACTTCGGCAACTTGTTTCATCAAGGCTCCAACGAAAGCGGCCTGCTCGGGATGTTTCGGCAAGAGGGCTTCACGAATAGCCGCCGCGTGATGGTGGACCTGATCGATGAGGCGCGAGCCGGCTTCAATATCTGCCTGGAGGTCATTTAGGTGTGCGTCGGCTGAAGCTGCGACATGGCGCGGGTCCATGCATAATTCGGTGCCGAGTCAAACCCAAGCTGAACCGTTGCGCTTGGCGTTGCCATTGCAGAGTCAAGGCAACGGAAGAGGGAGGGCGAGCCCATGCCGAAAGAGGATCGCGGCTTCGCTTCGATGGATCGGAACAAACAGCGTGAGATTGCCAGCAAGGGCGGGAAGGCTGCTCACCTGAAAGGCACGGCTCACGAATGGACGCGCGAAGAAGCGCGCGAAGCCGGTCGCAAGGGTGGACAGATGCATCATCGGAAGCAGCAACAGTGGCTTGGTGCTGAATCCGCGCCTGCACAACGCGACGATTTGGACGAGTAAGGGCGGGCGTTTAGGAAGGTTCGACAGGCAACGACACAAACGGTGCGGCAGGTTCGGTCTGCGGTCGCTTTTCGACGGGTTCGCCCCATCCTTCGGCCCTCAGCAAACGGGCTTTGGCCGGCGTAAGGCTGAGCGTTTGACCGACGACGTTTCGCGAGAGATCGACGCCATCGATCATCTCGGCGAACTTCCGCGTCAGTCGAACCTGAACCTTTTCCATACACGAAAAGTGGTAGCAACAAGGCATTTCATACGCCTTTTGTCGCTTCTGAGCCGCCTGCCGGCGTCACGAGCAATTTACGTGCCCGTAAGCCGTTGCGAACACGCGGTTTAGTGCCCACGTGCCAGGTTTAATCCCACCGGCTTTCAGCCGGTCAGCTTTCAGCAGGTCCGGTCCATGGGGCGCTTCGATCATGTAACACGTGGGCACTTAGGGCGCGCTCACGCGCGCGACGTTGGCCCGTTGGTCCCTTTATGGCGCTGCGACTTTCAGTCGCGCCGTCGAGTCTACCGGCTTTAGCCGGTATGAGCGTTCAACGCGTCGCTCTTCGACCGAGCGAATCAAGGGCTTCCCGCACCGTCCGCAGTTCACGCGAAGCAAATCGTCGCCGTCGTGAATGGTCATGCCGCAGCCCGGACGCAAGAAGACTGCCGGTCGTACTCCGCGCCAGCGTCCGCAGCAGGGCGTCCAGTGTTCGCCGTGGCGTGCCCAGTCAGGTGGTCGGGGCCTCTCGGGTCGTCTGGTTCTCCGAAGTGCGTTCTGACCGGTGGTTCCCTACTTCACGGATGACGAGCGGGCTCCGCAGCGATGGGAGCAAGGACGTTGAGCGTCGGCGGACTTCCTTCCCACCCGTAGATGCGCCCACAGTTCAGACAGGCGTAATCGGCTGTTGCTGGAATCGTCCCGGACGCCAACTGAGGCGGATAGAGCAGACTCCAGCACCTTTCGCATCGTTCGTCGCTTGTCACGTCGTCCTCAACAGTGCAGTTTGAGACGGTTCCAGTGAGGCTCCCCCTTCCACGACGGGTGGTACCATCGTTGAGCCAACCGGCAATCGGAGGTTGCGATGAGAACCCGCAACGAGGTCGAGAAAGCGGCACATGTCCTCGGTGATGACCGTTGGAACGTCTGGACTCATATCTGTATCACCGGATTCGCCCGGTTGACAATGGTTGAGGCGAACCAGGGGACGTCACCCGGGCCGTAGAGACGTTTTCTTCCTCACGAGGATAATTTTGGCGCGAGAATCGCGTAGTTCTTCTCGGATTCGGTCTTCAGCGCGGCGGCGGTCCTGCCCCTTGGACCATGTCTCCAACTGCTCACGAAGACACCGAAGCTGCTCAGCGGTTAGTCTGGAATGTATTGGCCTATCGGCAACGCTTCGTAATGCCCATCCTTCCGCAATCAGCAGCTCCGCTTCGCGACTCGGCAGGTCGAGCACATCGCCAACGTGGTAGTGCGACAGGTCAACGCCGTTGAGGCATTCCGCGAACTTCCGGATCAACCGAACCTGCATACATGCCCACAGGTCCGGTGCGGACTGAACCGGAGATTGATATAGCTGTTCTCCAATTCGGCCGTCATCAACACCGTGATGCCCATGCCGGTCAAGACCGCGACCAGGCGGTAGAGCGACTCGCGGAAATCCTCGCTGGATGAAGTGCGACGTTCACAACTGGCAGGCGCTCCCGCAGACCGACTCCGGCGAACACTACTGCCCAACCTGCTGCACAATATGGACGAGTGATGGCGCGATTCAGAACGTCCCCATGAAGTCAGCAACACAGGGTTAGGTCACAGCGCGAGAGCAAACCTTCACTCCCAAAGAACCGCTCATCGGCAATCAGATTCGTTCAGCGGCGGCGTTTTCGACGCCACCCTTCCGCGATGAGCAGGCGGGCCGCGCGTGGCGGAAGATCGACAATGTTGCCGACCGCGTGCGCGGAAAGATCGGTGTCGTCAAGGCGATCCGCTAGTTTCCGAATCAACCGCACACGCGCCATCTTACGCGGCTGTCGCTCGACCGGCTAGACTCCGGCTGTGGACGGTCGCTGGCACGACCCGCATCGTGCGGACTTCGAGGCCCGGCAGCGAGTCGTCGTCCAGAATGATGTGATCGCTGGGTCCAAGCAACACATCGGCGCTGTAGCGGATGCCTCCCCGAAGCGTGCGCGATGCGAAGTAGGTGACGGGCACCGTGTGGTTGTCCACTGCCAGGGCGTCGGTTTTCAGCGATGTTTGAGCGTCGGCCATCAATACACCTCTCGCATGGCCCTGATACGCACTACCGCCTTTTTGTCCCGCTTGGATGCCACGGCAGCAATGTTGATACCATCTATTCGCAACCGGTGTGACCGGCCGGGCCTCCGAGGGTGCTTCGACTCACGGAGTATCCCTGTTCTTTAAACCACCCGGCGACGGTCGCTGACGGGGGCGCGTGGACTGAAAGAAAGTGCTTACCGTCCGAAGACGGCAAGGGTTTCTCGTCGGCTACCACTCGCCCACCGGGAGAGATCTGTGGTTGAGGCGGTCTTCACGGTTATCGGCACCGTCATCGGCACGCTCCTGGGCTTTTTCCTCAGTGAGTGGTCGCAGACGCGACGCGAGCGGCGAACTGGGCAACGCCAAGCGAAGTCAGTCCGTCTCCTCCTTCACCACGAGGTTGCTACGAATCTAAATCTAAAGCGGCTGGCAGAACTCTGGGAGCGCATCGTTGAAAAGCGAGACTCCGACCGCCTCGCCATGAATCTCTGGCCTGAATGTGAGCGGCTTGAGCGCACAATTCGTGAGGGCGGAAATCCAATCTGGCATCCCGCGATCTGATTACAGGTGGAAGTCTTCCGGCCAAGTCTCGTCGCTCAACACAAAAATCACGGCTTCGGATTCTGGCGAGACGCCCCGCGATGGGATCGATGTCGGGGTCAGTCGATGATTGGTCCTTGCTGGCCCGACTGCTCCTCCGCTATGGCCGAAGGCCGAACACGTAGTTGCGTGTGCAAGGGCAGTCCAAGTATGGTTGCCGCAATGCTCGGGCGTTCGTTACTCGTTCTCGCGCTGTCGGTCATCGGCTCACCGATTTCTGCTGGCTGGAAGAACCCCGCGAAGTCCCCGTCCCTCAACGAACCATTGTTCGGAACCCACGATTACATCGCCTTCAAGGCGTACGTGCTCGTCGGCCGGCCGTCGTGGGTGCGGTTCAACCTGCGGTCGTACTTCATCGGCACCGAAGCACCTGACAACGGCTTCATGCCGGCTGACGCCGAGGATAGTCACCTTTTCGTAAAGAGCGACCACAATTACTCCGCACGCAGCAAAGGCCGCACACGCCGCTAACATCCACCGTAGACCTCGCATCACCGCAACCTACTGTTAGGACCTGAATCCCCTATCAACGGGACCGGAGGTCGTTATCGGACCGCATTCCCCGCATACGGAAAACCACTCGGCGCACTCAACCCAGGATTGACCCACCTCCGCATCGCGGCGTCCGTGATCGCGTAGCCCCAATTGATTAGGCGCTCCTGCACGATCGCATCGAGGCGCTTCAGTCGCGTCTTTTCCGCCGCCAACTTGATCGTTTTCTCAACGGGACAGGGCAACGCATTCGGCGTGTTGTAATCCGCAATGTTGGCTCGGATGCCCCAATAGGTTCCTGATCGCTCCTTCGCCTCGAAGGACCCCACGACCTGCCGCACGCGAAGGGAGCGGACTTGGTTATCGATCACGTCATTCACACGAAGTGCGTGCCGTGCCCAATCGCCTTTGGGTTCCTCCTGCGGCTGCATCTTGCCGCCGCCGTTGGAGACCAAGATCGTTTTGTATTTCTTCCAGGCGGTTTCCAGCCCGAGGTTGTCGTAGACGCCGCCGTCAGTCAGCACAACATCGGTGAGGTGCGCTCCTTTGTGGAGGTCCTCGGAAGGTTTGCCACTCGGCGGCTCCCAGGCCGAGGCGTCGAGTTCGAGCTTTAGTGGCGAGAGGATCGGAGGGAACGCGGAAGAGGCCGCGACAGCAACAGCGAGTTCAATCTTCGCATTGAGAACCCGGCCGACCCGATAGTCGGCAAGGTAAGGCTTCGAGAACCGAAACAAAGCCCCGGTCTGGACATTGGTGGCGTTGATAACGAATCGAGGGGGGTCGTTCGGGAGATCCTGGAGCGTTGCGCTGCCGAACAGGTGCTTCCGGTAAGCATCCGTCACCTTGTCCGCAATCGACCCAGGTAGGAAGATCCCACCGATGATCGACCCTTCATCGATCGTCTTGTTCGCTAAAGTGCGAATGGGCTGGACGACCTCGGCCTCGAAGTTCGTCGCCACTCCATTGGCATTGAAGGCAAGCTTTGCCCACTTGAACCCCAAAACCCCGGCCGTGATCGACCCGCCCGAGACCGACGAGATCCGGGTCAGCTTCTTGAGGTATCCGAATTCGTTGAGTCTCCAGAGCGCGCCGAGATGAAAGAGCATGGCGCGATAGCCACCGCCTGAAAGGCAAAGGGCGATCCCTTCCTGAGGCTTTCGAGGGTCGTCGTCTTGGGGTGAGCCTGTGTCGACGACGTGAACCGGAACGGAGCGCTCAAGGGCGTTGTCGTGAGGCATCTGGGTTAGTGGAGGGTCTTGATGACGGTCCCCTCCGTCGACGACTGATACTCAAACCGATCACGCTCGACCTGCGCCACGTCAATCAACGCGATCTCGTCGCCCGCATTGTTCAGACTCATGTCCTGGCCGCTGCGCACAAAGGTGCGCGACTGACCAGGATTCACCGTCCCGGCCAAAGTCCATGTCAGCCCACTCCGGTCCCGCAAGATCCAGCCGACCAATGAGATGGCCGTGGTGCCGCGATTCCGAAGGACGACTTCCTCCAGCTCCTCATCATCACCAGCAGGGTTCGGCAGCAGGCTCTCAATCACCACAGCCGCAGTGATCGGGGTCGGAGTCGAAGCCGGGGCCTTCACGCTGAACGTTCTCGTTGTCGAGCCGTAGCTCACGGTGAAGGTGCTCGCCGCGCCATTCACTGTCAATAAGATAGTCCCGTCGTCATCCGTCGTTTCGGGGTCTGCGATGAAGGCATCCGGCACGTTCCCACCGCCCAAGGGGCCACCAGCTAGATACTTGTTCGTCTGAAACACGGTTGGCGGCGGTTGAAGCGCCGCGTAGGTGTTCAGCGTCACTTGTCGCGGATGCGCGTAATCGACGCGATTGCCGTTGGAGATCACGATAACGGTGGGAAGGAGGTCGTTCATGAACGGCTGTGAGGAACTGCTATGCGAGCCGTGGTGGTTCGCCTGGTAGACGTCCAAATTGGTCACGAGATCCGCCGCCGCGATCTTCGCTTCGGTCGCCGCCTCGATATCGCCGCCCACAAAATAGCGGAACCCTCGAAACGTGATGAGGAGCGAAATGCTCATGTCGTTTTCATCCTGCCCTGGCGTCGGATTCGTCTCTCCGACGACCACTCCTCCCGACGAGATGCAGGTAATGGCGACCTCGGGATCGAGATTGATCGTCATCCCTCGGGTGAGGTGAATCGCGTCCTCCCCCACGGCGGTCTGGTAGTCGATGAACGTCGGCTCCTTCTTCTTTTTGGCTGAGAGGCAGCACTCCTTATCCCCGCGATCGTAGGACTCAAGGACGGAGATGCCCGCATTCACGAGATCGTCAATCCCGCCGTAGTGGTCGGAATGGTAGTGCGTCGCCACGAAGGCGTCGATTTGGTTCACACCTGCGGTTTTCATCACCGACTCAATGCGGGGGCCGTGGCCGTTGTTCCCACTGTCCACGAGAAGGGTTCGGCCGGACGGCGTCACGAACAGGGTCGAGTCGCCCTGTTCCACGTCGATGTGGTAGATGCGGAGGGTCTGCGCTGACGCGTCTCGAGCGCCGAAGAGGAGCGCGAGCGCGATCAGGAGCGCCGCCAGTTTCATCGTTGAGCCGGAGGAATGGTGCGTCGGTCGGGTGAGACTGTCAACGGGCCAAACACTTGGCCGGTGTGTGGCCCGCCGCGTTGTCGGACAGACACTGACGACGCAAGAAAGTGTAGGCTTAACGACCTGGCTCGCTCGGCAGGCGCGCGACACTGGCTGCGCATCCGGTGTGGAACGTGCGGCCCGGAACGTTGGCTCGACGGGTTTACGATCTCGGAGTTCGACCCGGCGAAGCTGTTGACAGCGGCGATCGTCGATCAGGCGAGGAAGCACCGGAAGCGACCGCCGGAAGAAGAGCGGAAGATTCAGGAACAGCGCAGGGACAGAACGTTATGAGCGAGTGGGAAAGTGCGATCGCCCGCGCTCGGGCCGGAGCGATCGACCGAATCGCAGAGGCACTGCGGTCGCTGATTCAGGAAAAGCACCTGTATCAGAGTATCAGCATCACGTTTGACGACGTGCTGCCTGACATGCCGCCGGACAAGAACCCCTTCACGGCACAAATGAAATACCTCCGCGATGCGACGCGCCGTCCTTGGTCTCTGCTCGACCCGCAGAATCCGCCAAAGGCGACGAATGACTGGTTGCTTTATGTGAAGCCGCCGGACGTGAAGCTGTTTTGTGCAATCTGCGATCGCATCGAAGCGTTCAACCTCATTTCGGTCGAGGAGTTCTTCGCGCGAGAGAAAGAGTTTTCGCACCCCGGCGAGCCGACACAAGCCTTCGTGCTGTCCTATCGATGCCAGTCGTGCAAGAGCGTGCCCGAGGTATTTCTCGTCCGTCGCAACGGGTTCAAGCTGACCAATACCGGCCGGTCCCCAATTGAACACGTGGATGTGCCTTCAGCCATCCCAAAGTCGGTGCGCCGATTTTACGGCGGGGTGATCGTCGCGCACCAATCCGGACAGACCCTTGCCGCATTGTTCCTACTTCGGACACTAATCGAGCAATACGGTCGTGCAAGCACGAAGGTGGAAGGTTTGGCCGATCAGGTGCTCGACGCTTACATGAAGTCGCTACCTGATGACTTCAAAGGCCGCTTTCCATCGATGCGAGATCTCTACGGCACGTTAAGCGATGACATCCATGCGGCGAAAGGCTCCGCCGAACTGTTTGAACGCGCGCGGCGTGAAATTGAAGAACATTTCCGCGCGCGGGAGTTGTTTAAGATCCCGGACGTTCCATCAGCCGTGAGCGCCTCGTAAGCGCGACAAAATTCGAGCGCGGTATGACTGCAAAGGAAGCTCTCGACGCCGCGAACGCCGCCGAGCCTGGCGAACGGCTCCGCCGCTACGAGACGATCTGCGGGCCGCGAGGTTCGTGCCGGCGGGAGAAGCTGGCGAACGATCCCG